>Ga0247808_10001489_pt1 | contig 11325 bp, 11 predicted proteins | sample UWRJL089202R1_FD_179914 | JGI IMG/M metagenome (GOLD analysis project Ga0247808, IMG submission 179914) | Plant litter microbial communities from Arlington Agricultural Research Station in Wisconsin, United States - UWRJ-L089-202R-1 | ecosystem: Environmental > Terrestrial > Plant litter >... | reverse complement strand
GGCATTATTAAGCAAAAAAGCAATGAATTTCGCTTACGGTATGGGAGCGGCAGTTGTAATCCTTGGAGCATTATTTAAAATTGCTCACTTCGAGATTGGTTTCTTGACAGGAACTGTAATGCTTTCAGTAGGTCTTGTTACTGAAGCAGCGATCTTTGCATTATCTGCATTTGAACCAGTTGACAATGAATTAGATTGGACTTTAGTATATCCTGAATTAGCTGGAGGACAAGGAACAAAGAAAGAAGCTAAAAAGGAAAACCCAGCTGAAGCTCAAGGTTTGTTATCTCAAAAATTAGACAACTTATTGAAAGAAGCTAAAATTGACGGAGAGATGATGGCTAGTTTAGGAAATAGCATCAAAAATTTCGAATCTGCTGCAAAAGGAATTTCTCCTGCTGCTGATGGAATTGCTGCTACTAAAAAATATAGCGAAGAATTGTCTATGGCTGCTGCTCAAATGGAATCTTTGAACAGTCTATACAAAGTACAATTGGAAAGTGCTTCAAGAAACGCTGAAGCTAACAAAGAAATCGCTGATAACGCATCTAAATTAAAAGACCAAATGCAATCTATGACTGCAAACATTGCTTCATTGAACAATGTTTATGGTGGTATGCTTTCTGCAATGAGTAACAAAGGATAATTAGTTTTATACTATATTTTCATAAACAAAATAAACTAAACTAATTAGAAAAAATGGCAGGAGGAAAATTAACCCCTAGACAGAAGATGATTAACCTGATGTACTTGGTTTTCATCGCTATGTTGGCAATGAACATGTCAAAAGAAGTACTTTCGGCTTTCGGATTGATGAACGAAAAATTTGAAGCCGCTAATACTTCTGCTAAGCTAACTAACGAGCAGATGATGCAAGCTTTAGATGCTAAAGCTAGCGAAGCAGGTGGAGAGTTTGCTGGTGCTGCTGCAACAGCTCATAAAGTTGAAGCTGCAACTAAAAAGTTCTACGATTTCGTAGGAACTTTGAAAGAAGAAACTGTAAAAGGTGTTGAGGTTGAAGACGGTAAAATGTCTTATGAAGCAATGGATAAGGCTGATAATCTTGATCACAGTTGGTTTACAGGAGAAGGTTACACTAAAAGAGGAAATGAAGTTATTGCTGCAATCGAAGCTTATAAAAATGAGATGAAAGCTGCATTAGGTAACGAGAAAAAGTATTCAGCGATCCTAAATCAAGTAAACAAAGCATTTGATATTTCTGATGTTCCAAATAAAGAAGGAATCAAAATAAAATTCTTAGATTACCACTTTAAAGGTTTTCCTCAAATCGCTTCTTTAGCTAAATTATCTGCTTGGCAAAATGATGCTAAGAAAGCTGAATCTGATGTGATCAGTGCAGCTTTAGGAAAAGCTGCGGTTCAGGCTGCATCTTACAGTAATTATCAAGCTATTGTAGTTTTAGAGAAAAATGCTTATTTCCAAGGAGAGAATGTAAAAGGTAAAGTTGTTTTAGGTCGTTATGACGAAAACACAAAGCCTACATCTTTTAAAGGTCCAGGTAAATTAGAAAATGGTCAAGCTGTTATCTCGTTAACTGCTGGTGCTGTAGGAGAGCAAACCATCAATGGAGAGTTTACTTTCTTGGAAGATGGAAAAACAATTCCATTGAAATTTGCTGGAAACTATGTTGTAGTTCCTCGTCCAAACTCAGCAACTATTTCTGCTGATAAGATGAACGTTGTTTACCGTGGTGTAGTTAACCCAATTACAATTTCATTTGCTGGAGTTTCTGACAACAATGTTACAGCTTCTGCTCCTGGAATGACTAAAGGTTCTGGGACAGGTAAATACAACATTAGTCCAGGACAAGGAAATGAGTTGACGATTAACGTTAATGCTAAATTACCAGACGGAAAATCTGTTTCTGACAGAAAAATGTTCAGAATCAAGAGTATTCCAGCTCCAGCCGGTGCTATCGGTGGTGTAGTTGGTATCACAAAAGGTCAGAAATCTAGACTTGAAGTTTCTCAAATTACAGCAGTATTGCAAGATTTTGATTTTGAGGTAAAACTAAGAGTTGTTCAATTTAGCCTTAAAGTTCCAGGACAACCAACTGTGGTTGTTAATGGAGATAGAGTTAATGCTCAATGTAAAGCAGCTCTTGCTAGAGCTACAAGAGGTGATCAAGTTACAATTTCTGAAATCAAAACTAAGTTAGAAGGTTCTGATATCAACTTGAAACAAACAGCTCCTGTAATTTTCGAAATACAATAAAACACATTACGTTTGCGTTTATTTCTCAAACACTTGAATATAGATACCATGAATTTAAAGAAAATTTTAGTAGTCGTTTTTGCAGCTGGAAGTTTTACTTCTTTTGCACAATCTAATTTATTGAATGCAAGAACACCAGATGAGATTGGTAAGAAAACCGCAGCTCAGATGGTTTCTGATAACGACAAGCCATTACCTTACGGATTTGTTGATGATAGAGATATATTAATGGGTAAAGCTGTTTGGGAGATTGTCGATTTGGATGAAAGAATCAACTTTCCTTTATACTTTCCTATAGATACTGCTAACATTGGTACAGACAGAAGATCTTTGTTTGATGTTTTAATCAAAGGTATCAAATCTGGAAAAATTACAGAGGTATATGCTGATAGCTATTTTACTATTAAAAGACCTTTAGGTGATTTGGAAAATACCTTCAAGTTTAGAGATACTCTTGATGCAGGTAGAGAAGAATTAAATGCAAATCGTGATCTTTATTATGGTACTAAAGTAGCTGCTAAACCAGCTAAAAAGAATAAAAAAGGTAAGATTATTTCTCCAGCTACTGAAGCTCAAGACCTTCCTGCTCAAAAGCAGTTGGATCCTCAATTCATAGATGAGAGAGTATTAACAAGTGCTAATATTTCAGGTTACAAGCTAAAAGGGTATTGGTATTTTGATAAACGTCAAGGTGAATTGAAATACAGACTTTTAGGTATTTGCCCATTAGCTCCTGAGGCTAAGGATGCATATAGTGATAATCCTGATGTAATTGAATTATTCTGGATTTATTTTCCATCTGCTAGAGATGTGCTTAATGGAGCTTATGCTTTCAACGATAAAAATTCAGCAATGCCAATCTCTTTTGATAGATTGTTGAACTCAAGACGTTTTAACTCTACGATTTATCAAGAAGAGAACGTTTATGGAGACAGATTGATCGAAGATTACATGAAAGACAACTCACAATTGCAGTTATTGGAATCTGAAAGAGTAAAAAGCAAAATCAGAGATTTCGAACAAGATATGTGGAACTACTAATTAGTTTCCATTATTAAACTAAAACTCTTACCATAACGGTAAGAGTTTTTTTATTTTTGCAACATGATAGATTATTTAATTATTGGTTCGGGGATTGCTGGAATTGCCTTTGCTGAGACTTGTATTCAAAATGGTAAAAGCTTTTTTGTTTTGGATGATCATTCCCAAAACTCATCCAAGGTTGCAGGGGGATTATACAATCCTGTTATTCTAAAAAGGTTCAGTAAATTGGAAAATGCACAAGAACAATTGATTTTGCTCAATTCGTTTTACGCTTCTATTGAGGGTAGAATTAATGCCAAGATTAATTTTCCGCTTCCTATCTTGAGGAAGTTCTTTTCGATTGAGGAGCAGAACAATTGGTTTATCGCTTCGGATAAGATTGGCTTGTCTCCTTTTCTCTCAACCAATTTGTTGTTTAAGCAGTATGAAGGGATAGAGGCTCCTTTTGGATATGGGGAAGTGTTGCAGACGGGTTATCTGGATACGGCTTTGCTTTTGGATAAATTCCAAACTTATTTGAAAGACAATAGTTTATTCCGTCAGGAGACTTTTGATTATGACTTGTTGGAAGTTGGTGCTGATTTTATTCAATATAAAGATATAAAGGCAAGACATATCATCTTTGCTGAAGGATTTGGGATGCACTCTAATCCCTACTTTAAGCATCTTCCGCTTGACGGGACTAAGGGAGAACTTTTCATCATCAAAGCTCCGGGATTGAATCTGGATGTGATTGTGAATACAAGTGTGTTTATTCTGCCTTTGGGTAATGATTTATTTAAAGTGGGAGCTACTTACAATTGGGCAGATAAAACCGATTTGCCTACAGAAGAAGGAAAACAGGAACTGATTGCTCGGATCAAGGAAATATTAAGTTGTGATTTCGAAATCATCGAGCACTTTGCTGGAGTTAGGCCTACGGTAAAGGATAGGAGGCCATTGGTTGGCACGCATCCTGATTATAAAAACATCCATATTCTCAATGGCCTCGGAACAAGAGGGGTGATGCTCGGCCCGTCTATGGCTCAAGCATTATATGAAAATATTGAAAATGGACTACCTCTGGAGAAATCCTGCGATATCAAACGATTTGATAAGAAGAAATGATTTATTGGTTTACACGAATTGCACTATTATTTCTTGAAACTCTTATCATACGAAACAAACATATTGATGTAGATGCTTCTCGAAAGCCGCATTACAAGCGGAAAGGAAATAATTATCGCTCCTAGTATCACAGCGAAGTTAACCAGCATGCTTCGGCTGAATTGAAAGCAGATGATAAAGGCAATGATTCCAATACCAACATTCAAACCATAGCTGACATACATCGCACCATAAAAAAAGGAAGGTTCAATCTGGTATTTCAATCCGCAGTGACTGCATTTCTCCTTCATCTTGATGATTTTGCTCAAATGCAAGAGGTTTTGGTCCTCATACATGCTCTCATTCTGACATTTAGGACAAGTTCCTGTTAAAATGCTATATAATTTGGATCCTTTTTTTAACATTTGCAAAAAATTTGATTGGGCTTTATTTAGGTGCTACAAATTTACATTATAATTGAGGTTTAAATCCTTAAATCTCGCAATCTTTTAATCAATTTTAAATGCTTAATATACATAATTTGTCGGTTTCCTTTGGAGGAACTTATTTGTTCGAAGAAGTTACTTTCCGTTTAGGAGCCGGTGACCGAGTGGGTCTTGTTGGAAAGAATGGTGCAGGAAAATCGACTATGTTGAAGATTCTCGCCAAGGATTTTGCTCCAGATTCTGGTGCCATTTCCCAAGAAAAGGAAATCCGAATGGGGTTCCTGCGTCAGGATATTGATTTTGAACAGGGAAGAACCGTTTTGGAAGAAGCCTACCAAGCATTTACCGAAATAAAAGAGGTAGAGAAGAAGCTGGAGGAAATCAACCATCAATTGGTGACCAGAACAGATTATGAAAGTGAGGAATACAGCCAAATCATTGAGGACTTATCGGATTATACCCATCGATTTGAATTGTTGGGAGGGTATAATTATGTAGGTGATACGGAGAAAATCCTTCTTGGATTGGGTTTCAAGAGAGACGTTTTCAACAACCAAACCGAGACTTTCTCGGGTGGATGGAGAATGCGTATCGAGTTGGCCAAGTTGCTTTTGCAATCAAATGACATCCTGCTTCTGGATGAGCCAACGAATCACTTGGATATCGAGAGTATCATCTGGTTGGAGGGTTTCCTGAGGAATTTCCCTGGGGTGGTGGTGATTGTTTCGCACGATAAGATGTTCTTGGACAATGTGACGAACAGAACCATCGAGATCTCATTAGGGAAGGCATACGATTTTAATAAACCGTATTCCCAATACCTAGAATTGCGTCACGAGATTCGCGAAAAGCAATTGGCTACACAGAAAAATCAGGCGAAGAAGATTGAGGAAACGGAGAAGCTGATTGAGAAATTCCGTGCAAAGGCCTCTAAGGCTTCGATGGCACAATCGCTTATCAAGAAACTGGATAAAGTGGAACGAATTGAGGTGGATGAAGATGATAATTCGGTGATGAACATCTCTTTTCCGGTTTCGAAAGTGCCAGGAAGGGTGGTGATTGAGGCAGAAAATGTAACGAAAAGCTATGGCGATAAAACCATCCTTAAGGACATTTCGCTATTGGTAGAAAGAGGAAGCAAGATTGCCTTTGTGGGGCAGAATGGACAAGGAAAATCGACTTTTATCAAGGCGATTGTGAACGAATTTGAATACGAAGGAACTATAAAATTGGGACATAATGTTCAGGTTGGGTACTTCGCACAAAATCAGGCGGAGTATTTGGATGGCGAGATTACGCTGTTGCGAACGATGGAGGATGCGGCTACGGACACAAACCGCTCGAAAGTGCGTGATATGCTGGGCTCTTTCCTTTTTAGAGGGGATGATGTGGAGAAGAAGGTGAAGGTGCTTTCAGGGGGCGAACGTAACCGTTTGGCACTTTGTAAATTGCTTTTGCAACCGATTAATGTGTTGGTGATGGATGAGCCTACGAACCACTTGGACATCAAGTCGAAGAATGTATTGAAGGCCGCCCTGCAGAAATACGAAGGGACCTTGCTCTTGGTTTCGCACGATAGGGATTTCCTTCAAGGGATGTCGAATTTGGTGTATGAGTTCCGTGACCAGAAGATCAAGGAATATCTTGGTGATATCAACTATTTCCTGGAACAGCGTAATATGGAGAACATGCGTGAGGTGGAGAAAAGGGATATTGCGAAGAAGGAAAACCCGAAGGACAACAACAAAGCTTCCTACGAAGACCAGAAGAAAAACAAGGCGCTGCAGAACAAGTTGAGCAAGGTAGAAAGCCAGATCAAACAATTGGAAATTGACATCCAGAAGGACGACAAGGCTTTGGCCGCCAATTACGACAAGCACATTGAGGATGCTTCGTTCTTTATGGCGTATAACAAAAAGAAAAAAGATTTAGACAGGCTTCTGGAGGAATGGGAAGCTGTTCAATTGGAAATTGATAATGCATAATAGTTGAAACCGAGGCTTTGTCCTCGGTTTTTTTTGTTTCCCTAAGCTGGGTAGATGCTTCCCTAGGCTGGGTTAGAGTTTCCCTAAGCTGGGTTAAAGTTTCCCTAGGCTGGGTTAGAGTTTCCCTAGGCTGGGAAAAGCTTCCCTAAGCTGGGTTAGAGCTTCCCTAGGCTGGGTTAGAGTTTCCCTAAGCTGGGTTAGAGCTTCCCTAGGCTGGGTAGATGCTTCCCTAAGCTGGGTTGAAGTTTCCCAAGCACACAAAAAAAACTTCCCTTTAAAAAAAGAGAAGTTTTGCACACAATCAAAATAGAAGGTTATTCCGTCTTTTTACGAGGTTTCATATTTAAGGTTTTGGAAACGCCCGAAAAGCTAAACTGCTCTCTCAACGCCGGATTCGTTTTATAAAAGTTGCTCGCTATCTTGCAAATACTCATCACCCTACTATGAATGCCATTAAACACCTTAATGCCTTCGGCCGTAATTTCTTTACGCTCTCCTTTTTGGCCTTCCTGCCCAACGTTTGCGTTCATCAATTTTTGGGCACTTTCAGTAATATCTTTGATGGTCTTGTCCGAAATCCCCTTCTGTGACAGCAGCGCTTTATAACTGCTAATGTTTGTTCTAAAAGCATACAGATGATTGATCGTCGCTTCCTGATCATCGTTTTGAACTCCTTTATGATGCGCCACAAAACCCAAAGAAGTCAGGATTTCTTTTTGCATTACCTTTTCGTTTTTAAAATCCTCAATAATCTGAACCTTCATTTCAGACAAAAGAGGCTCTACAAAATCCTTAATTTGCATAACCAATCTCGTTTGAGCACGCAAATCTTTGGCGCTATCAATACCTAAGTAATCATTAAAAATGCTATCAATTTCAATAGACAAATTTTTAAAATAAGGAGGCGCCCAAGTAGATCGTTTTTCAGCTAAAAAAACCTCGTTTTTCATTGCACTTTCAACAATTGTCGCACTCACTACAAGCATGTCCACATCCTTGATCTTGTAATTTCTAACTTCTTTTTCCATAGTTTTTTTGTTTTAAGGTTGATTAATTATTTATTTTATATCAGTGTCAATTTTTTTAGTACTTTCCAGCAGCTCCAGTTGGAGAGTGTCGTCGAGGTAGTAATCAAAGATTATTTCTTCGAATAATTTGGTTGGATTAAGGTTGAATATATCGGCAATTTGGACGAGTTTTATGACTGTTAGGTCATGGTGTCCGTTTTCCATCTTGGCATAGTTGCTTTGGGTTATCCCCATTCTCATTGCCATATAGTCTTGAGAGAAGCCCTTCTCTTGACGAATTTTTTTTATTCTTTTATTGCATACCCCCTTTTTCATACTTCTATCTTTTTATTAAAAAAATCTTTTGCAACTGGAACGTCTAATTCATGGTTGCGTATTCTATTGTAGGGGTAATACAGTGGCAATTATAGGGATTATTTTTTTTGAGTGAAAATTTTTTGAGGACATCTTTAGTCGTTATACGACTAAAGTTGGATTTTTTTTGGTTGGGTATTTTTTGTAGGGGGAATTTGGGTATTGATAGAGGAAAAATCCCATTATCGAATTCACTTTATAGAGCAACTTGAGGAGATCCCTCCTTCGTCGGGATGACAACATTGGAGAAGTAGATTGTGAGAATGTTATTGCTGGTTTGTTGAAAAATTGATCATGTTTATTATTATAATAAGCTAGCGTTATTTCACAGTTTTTTACACCCAGTAACCACAATCTTGTCATCCCGACGAAGGAGGGATCTCCGCACGATGAGCAACTAACCAAATAAATTGTAGATATTTGTTATCAAACAATAACCGCCATGAATCAAATAGAAGGCTATCATACTTATTATATCTACATTATTACCAATAAGGCTAAAACGGTTTTTTATACAGGTGTTACGAATCATTTAAAAATTCGTTTGCAACAACATCAGGATAATATCGAGGTAGGAAATAGGACTTTTGCATCAAATTACAAAGCACACTATTTGCTCTATTATGAAAAGTTTACTTGGATTCAAGACGCAATAGCAAGGGAAAAGGAAATAAAAGGATGGCGAAGAGAAAAGAAATTGGATTTGATTAAAACGATCAATCCGAATTTAGAGTTCTTGAATCATTTGTTTGAGTGAAAGGTCATACGGAATGACAAAATTGTGGAAGTTGATACGCATCGTTCATCCAATGTCATTAAGTCAAGCGGTCTAGTTGTCATCCCGACGAAGGAGGGATCTCCGTTAGTTGCTCTCGTTGTTGAGATCCCTCCTTCGTCGGGATGACAAGATTGTGGAAAAGTATTGTGTGAAATGACACGATTGTAGCTATTTTAACGTTCCTTTAAAAACAATCAAAAATTTTAAATCGTAACTTAACTTCTATTAACAACTTAAGCCAACGATTATGAGAATTTTACTTTTTATACTCCTTGTTGTCACGATGCAATCCTGTGCAACAAAAAAGGATACTAGAAAAGAATTACTTCCTGACGGTATAAAATCGGCCACGGAAGAACGATATGAAGTAGTGGGAAATCAGAAGAAACTTTTGTCGAAAAAGGAAATGGTTTTCACTAAAAATGGCCGTATCAAATCTTCTAAAACAGTTGATGCTTCCGGTAAGGTAGTGCAGGAAACCAAAAAGAAATTATGGTTTGTAGAGGAAACCTACCCCGATAAAGAAAAGCTGTATCGCAAGACACGTTGGAAACCCAAACAGCGCGAACGCATCAGCACTTATGAGAAAAAGCAAGACAAGAAAAGCGAAAGTATCTACCATTATAATAAAGACGGGACGGTGGCTAAGATTGTAGATAATTTCAAGTCGTTCCAGACGCAGTATTTTTATTATTCGGGCAAAGAGCTCACTAAAATTGTTACCAAGGACAAGGACGACAAGCTTATAGACGAGGTGGTGGTAAACTGTACGAAAAAAGATGAGAAGGGTGCTTGCCTGAACGAAACCAGGACTTCTACTCAAAAGAAGTATAAGGAGGAGGTGGTTTTTACTCCGGTTTATGATTGATAAGGTGTTTTACTAAATAACTGGAACTGCAAGGTTAAATCGTTGCAGTTTTTTTGTGGGGTGTTTTGAGAATTTTGGTAGATTTGTTTTTGAGGGGTTTGATTGCGGGATGAATTAATAAACTATACAATCGGATGTTTTTACTAACGTCTTCAATTAAAGAGAATAGCAAATAATTTTAATATGAAGTTAGCTGAACTTATAGGAGAAACAATTATTGAAATTCGATATAATTATACTTATCAGAATGAATATGACATGCAAGAGTTTTTTGCATATCTAAAATTATCTAACGGATTGATACTAGAAATTCCTCACTATTTTGATTTGGAAATAAATGAAAATGCAGAATTAAATAAAATTTTCAAGATTGCAAAAAAGCCGAATAATCATTGTTCAAAGCAAATTGAAAATCAAAAAATAATGGATATCCACTTTTGGTTTTATGAAAAAGAATCGGATGAGGAGAAAAAAGCATACTTGGAATTAGAAAATGAAATTTATATCACAGAAGAAAATTATGGACCAATGGGTTTAACTAATATTGATTTAGAAATTTTGAGTAAAGCAGAATTTGAAAAATTAAAAGCTGAATTAGCAGATGGTTTTGAAATTAAATCTTATTCAAAAGAATTAAAAAACGTTTATCGAAAGTAGTTTGATTCCAGATATCCAATAAAGTTATAGTTTTTGTTTCACCTCCAGATAGGAAATGTAAAAGAGTAAATATTGTTATGATAAACCCAAACAAAATAGAAATAATACCCTTTTCAGACGAGCAAAAAGAAGCCATCAAAACACTCAATTATGAATGGCTGGAAAAGTATTTTCGTGTGGAGCAAGGCGATGTAGTATCGCTTTCTAACCCGAAAGAACAAATCATTGACAAAGGGGGCTTTATTTTTTATGCGAAGCTAAATGATGAAATTGTAGGAACGGCTTCCTTATTAAAGAAAAACGACAGTGTTTTTGAATTGGGAAAAATGGCGGTAGCTGAAAAAGCACGCGGATTTGGAATTGGTACTATCCTACTGGAACATTGCTTGAATGTGGCAAAACAGAAACAGATCAAGACCTTAGTTTTATACTCGAACAGGCAACTGGAATCGGCCCTCCACCTTTATCGCAAATACGGTTTCTATGAAATTGAGTTGGAAGAGGGGCTTTATGAAAGGGCTGATATTAAGATGGAAAAGCAAATCTTGTAAAGTAAAAGAAAGAAAAAAGAGGAAAGACATTCAATATCTTTCCTCTTTTTTCTTTCTTCTATACTCTAAAATTTAGTTCTTCAAATGCTTTTCCAAGAACTGGTCCTGTTCCCAAAGCAAGTGCAAGATGTTTTCCTTCGCCACATAGCTATGGCTTTCTTTCGGAAGGATCACCATTCTCACTGGAGCTCCCAAACCTTTCAACGCTTGAAAATAACGTTCGGTTTGAAGTGTAAAAGTTCCCGGATTATTGTCGGCTTCACCGTGTGTCAATAACAATGGAGTCTTCATTT
>Ga0247808_10001485_pt1 | contig 11328 bp, 2 predicted proteins | sample UWRJL089202R1_FD_179914 | JGI IMG/M metagenome (GOLD analysis project Ga0247808, IMG submission 179914) | Plant litter microbial communities from Arlington Agricultural Research Station in Wisconsin, United States - UWRJ-L089-202R-1 | ecosystem: Environmental > Terrestrial > Plant litter >... | reverse complement strand
CGACGTCGGCAGTCCCAACGCAACCGGTGCCGGCCGCAACCGTGCCGTCTTCGACCAAGGTTCCGGATGCGCCCACCGTCGTGTCGCTCAAGCCCCTCCAGATCAGCCGGGTCACCGTTTCCGGAAAACTCCGGGTGGGGGAACGCCTTGTCGCGCGGGTGCCGAGCGTACTACCGGCAAACGCGCGGATCTCGTACCAGTGGTACACCGTGAAATCCACGGGAAAGAAGGTGGCGATCGTCAAGGCGCGATCGCGCACGTTCATCGTTCCGAAACGGCTCAGGAAATCCACGATCGTCGTTCGGGTGACTACCTCGGTCGCAGGGTATGAGCGTGCGGCCAAATGGAGTCGACTTCTCCCCATCCGGTGACGGTCGCGCGTGGCTAAGACCTTTGCCGCGGATGGGTGGAGTCGAGCGCGTCAGGGTCTCCTGACGGAGGGTCCGGATTTCATGCGTCACCCCTTCCCGAGGGGCACTCGTGATGCTATGTTGAATGTTCCCGGTAACATTTCTCACTCGGTGCACAGCACCCATCGATGATGTTCCGATTTTTTCAATGACGAGAGAGCGGACAGCAATGCAACGACGCAAACTTCATCCCTTCAGGAAACTTCTCATCGGATTCGTGGCCGGGGCTCTTGCTCTGACCGCTGTACCGCTCGGTGCGGCCGCGGCGGACTCCGTCGAGATTCTCGCGAACGGCAACGCCGAGGGGGGAACCACCAACTGGGCGTCCTCCGGAACCGGCACGAGTGTTTCCCTCGGCTATTCCACTCGCCACGCCGGAGCGATGTCACTCAAGCTCAACGCGAGAACCAATGACGCTCATTCGATCTACCAGCCGACCAGCAGGCTGATTGCCGGTGAGTCGTACGCGGTATCGGCCTGGGTGCACTACCGCGATGCGGGCGACGCGTCCGTCAACTTCGTCATCAAGCTGCGCGACACCACCGGGCACGCATTCACGATGGCTGAGGGGCTCGTCGCCAAGGGCAGCTCGGCAGACACCCTGGCTTTTACGAAGATCGCGGGAACCTACGTGATCCCCACCTCGGGCATCGACCTTCCGAACGCGCGAGTGTCGATCGAGACGAGCGGCACCACGGTGACCCCCGACATCTTCTTCGTCGACGACATTTCGGTGTTCGGTCAGCGCGCCCCGAACCCGCCTCATCCGGCCGGCCACGCTGCGCCAGCGAAGGAGGTCGGAAAGTCGAACCCTCTCATGGACTACGAGTACGGGGCTGACCCGTTCGCAATGGAGTACGACGGACGCGTCTACGTCTACATGACGTCCGACGCGTACGAGCTCGGCACCGACGGTAAGACGAAATATACGTACGAGTACGACGCCAACGGTGACATCGTCGACAACAGCTACGGCAAGATCAAGACCATCACCGTGATCTCGTCCGACGACATGGTCAACTGGACCAACCACGGCCAGGTCAAGGTCGCAGGCCGCAACAACAGCTTTGGTGTATCCACCTGGGCGAGTAACTCATGGGCACCCGCTGCCGCGCACAAGACAATCGACGGCGTGGAGAAGTTCTTCCTCTACTACGCCAACAGCGCTGGCGGCATCGGCGTTCTCGAGTCGACAACTCCCGTCGGACCGTGGACCGATCCGCTCAACGGACAAGCACTCATCAGTTCAGCAACTCCCGGGGTGAACAACCTCGCAGGAGCGACGGATGTCGTGTGGCTCTTCGACCCGGCTGTGCTGGTTGACGACGACGGCACGGGCTACCTCTACTTCGGGGGCGGTGTTCCCGCGGGTCAGAGCGACTTCCCCAAGACGGGACGCGCCATCAAGCTCGGTGCGAACATGACGAGCGTCAGTGGATCAGCGGTTCTCGTGAACGCGCCGGCACTGTTCGAAGACTCGGGCATCCACAAGTTCAACGGAAAGTACTACTACTCGTACTGCACCAACTTCACCGGGCGGCCCAACGGTCTCGTCGTGGACGGGGTCAACCGCACCATCGGCACCGGAAACATCGCCTACATGGTGTCGGATTCCCCGCTCGGCCCGTTCACCTATGTCGACCAGATCATGCAGAACCCTGCGTCGTTCTTCGGCGTCGGTGGCAACAACCATCACGCGATCTTTGAATTCAAGGATCAGTGGTACGTCATCTATCACGCACAGACGGTCTTCAAGAAGTTCGTCGACGACGCCTACATGACAGGAGTCAAGGGCTACCGGTCCACGCAGATCGACAAGATCACCATCAATCCTGATGGCAAGATTCCGGCGATCACCATGACAATGCAGGGCGTACCCCAGGTTGACACCGTCAACCCGTACGCACGCATTCAGTCGGAGACAATTGGTTGGGACTCGGGACTGGCGGATCCGTATTCGACGACGACCGGCATCCGTACCGAATTCCTCGGCACGACCAACGACCAGGGAATGAAGCTCACCAACATCGACAACGGTGAGTGGACTGCCCTGTCGCAGGTTGACTTCGGCACGCGCGGTGCCAAGGACGTCTCGTTCCACGCGGCAGCTAAAGCCGGCGGAACCGTCGACGTTCGCCTGGATTCGGCAACCGGCCCGGTCGTCGGATCGGTGCAGATCGCTGCAGGAGACGGCGCGAGCTACGCCGACTACACGGCGAGCGTCACCGGAGCCACCGGAACGCATAACGTGTACTTCACGTACTCGGGAAGTTCAGCAGGCCTGTTCGATCTCGACTACCTGCAGTTCACCGAGGCGCCCGAGGTAGTCGTGGAGCCGCCCGTCGTGGAGCCGCCCGTCGTGGAGCCCCCCGTGGTGCAGCCGCCGGCTGTGCAGCCACCCGCGGTCAAGTCGTTCAGCTCTGTCGGCACGCTGACGGTCAGCGGTGCGGCAACCTACGGAAAGACCCTGAATGCCGCGTTGGCGGGAGCGGATGCCGCGGTGCAGACGGTCGCGTTGCAGTGGACGAGAGACGGCCAGCCGATCGCGGGCGCTACCAGCGCGTCGTACTCGCTGACGGCCTCAGACGTCGGCCACTCGGTCGCAGTCTCGGCGACCCTGGGCGCCACCGGGTACAAGGCAGCGACTGTCGCGTCGTCCGCGGTCTCGGTTGGAAAGGCGACCGTGACAGTGAAACAGTCGGTCAAGAAGTCTTCTGCGAAGAAAACGGCGACGGTCACTGTCAAGCTCTCGAGCCCGGGACTCGCGAGCCCCGTTGGCAAGGTTACGGTCAAGGTCGGAAGCGCATCGAAGACGGTGTCGGTTTCGGCTAAGTCGAAGGGCGTCGTGGTCGTGAAGTTCACGAAGGTCAAGACCGGGGCCACCCTCTCGGTGCAGTCGACCTTCAAGAAGACCGACCTGTTCAACTCGGCAAAGTCGAGCAAGACGAAGATCAAACTGAGTCGCTAATCGGTGAGGTGCCGGCGGCGGTCACCGCTGCCGGCACCTCCAACCTCTCGTCCTCACGCTGAGGATCTCTGACCTGTCTGGGCAGCGAGCATTGCCTCTCAAACGATTGCTGTGCGCCGATGCCACTCACCTTCACTCGGAAGATATGGAATCATGCAGCTTTCACCACCACTTTCACTGCGCTCGCGATCACGCCGGCGCAGCCTTTCGGTCGTCGCAGCAGTAGCGGCGATAACCATCATGTCTGGGGCGTCCTTGGCTGGTCCGGCATCGGCCAATACTCCTGACTGGAGCGGCCAGGGGAGTAGTTTCACGTCGAAGCAGAACTCCGACGGCACGTTCTCCAATCCCGTGACCGGCTCTGACGTTCCGGATGTCGCCACGATTCGGATCCCGGCAGGAACAGCCGGTGTCGAGCGCGACACCTACTACATGATCTCCACCACGATGGAGCTCACGCCGGGTGCTCCCATCCTTCGTTCCTACGATCTCGTCAACTGGGAGATCGTCAATTACGTCTACGACTTTCTCGAACTCACCGACACGAACGCATTGCGCAACGGCAAGAGCGCGTACGGTCAGGGCCAATGGGCCAGCACGCTTCGGTATCACGACGGCACGTTCTACGTCGTGATGAACAGCAACAACAACGGTCATGCGTACCTCTTCACCACTACCGACATCGAGAGTGGAAAGTGGGAGAAGTTTAGCTACGGCCGCTCTTTCCACGACCCGAACATCTTCTTCGATGACGCCAACGACGGCGCGCCCTACATCATTTATGGCAGCTCCTCGGCATCGGCGGCGAAGATGAGCCCCGATCTCAAGACCGTCGTCAGCGATCAGGCGATCGCCACGACCGCTACTGCGATCAACAACACGAGTTCGACGAACTCGCAGGTGATGGGTAGCGGCTGGGAAGGCAACCAGGTCGAATACATCAACGGCTACTACTACATCCTCGGAATCGTGTTCGGGCAGTACGGCCGCCAAGCCATCGTCTTGCGTTCGAAGCACCTGCTCGGTTCTGCAGCATCAGACCCCTATGAGGTGAAGATCGCTGTCGGATCGAATGCTATTGCCCAGGGCGGCTTCATCAGCACGGCCGGAGTAGACGCCGCGCCCAACTACGCCCTGCTCTTCCGGGACGATTTTCCGACCGGGCGCATCCCCGTGCTCGTTCCCGTTTCCTGGGGTGCGGGTGCCGATGCATGGCCAGTGTTCGGAACCGGCACATTCGGGTCCTCCCAGGTTGCACTGCCGGGAAACCTCTCGATGCCGGTGACCTTGCCCGCCAAGGAGAGCCGACAGGCCCAGACGTCGTCGGTCGTGACATCCGATCAATTCGATAACAGTGCCCCGCACCGTGACTTCAGCAATACGGGTGTAACGCCTCCCACGGTGGTGCCGCCGGACAATTCGCCGAAAGAGCAACTGTCGAACGGGAACATCGAAGGTGGCACCACCTCGTGGCTGGCAACAGGTGCCACAGCGCTCGGGCTCGGGTACTCCACGCGCCACGGTGGTGCGATGTCGCTCAAGCTCAGCGGCCGCACCGCCAACACCGATTCCGCCTACCAGACGGTTCCGAACAAGCTCGTCGCCGGTGAGTCGTATGCAGTCTCCGCGTGGGTGCACTATCGCGACGCGGGTGACGCTACGGCCACGTTCGTCGTAAAGCTGAAGGATGGATCCGGACAGTCAGCCGTGATGGCGCAGGGTGTGGTCGCCAAGGGCTCGTCTGCCGACACCCTGAACTTCACGCAGGTGTCGGGAACTTACGTGGTTCCGACATCAGGCATCGACCTGTCGACTGCTCGAGTCTCTATCGAAACGGTGGGTGCCACCGTGGTGCCCGATATCGTCTTCGTGGATGACCTGTCGGTGGTCGGCAAGGGTGTTCAGGCCGAGCAGTGGACGCCTGAAGAGTCGGCATACAACGGTTCGGATCTCGCTCTGCCGTGGCAGTTCGGGCACAACTCGGACAACCGTTACTGGTCGTTGAGCGATCGCGGCGGCTGGTTGCGCCTGACCAACGGTCACAAGGTCACCGGAACCGCGAATGCGCAATACCAGCTGACCTACTTCGAGGAGGCACGCAACATCCTGTCCCAGCGAACGTTCGCTCCGGCCTCGTCCGCTGAGACTCGACTCGATTTCTCGGGTCTGAAGGACGGCGATGTCGCAGGTCTGGCGGTCTACAACCGCCAGATGAGTTACATCGGGGTTGCGAAGGTTGCGGGCGCCCTCACCCTGGGCATCGTGAACCGACCGGTTGGCGACTACGCGGATCAGGCGGCGATCACGACCGTCGAGAATTTCCTGGCACAGGTTCCGGTGCCGACCGGAGCGACGTCTGTGTACCTCAAGACCGACCTGAATCTGCGCACCTCGGGTGCGGATCGAAACACGGTTCGGTTCTACTACAGCTGGGATGGCGTCACCTGGTCCAACCTGGGTGGAGTGCTCGCTAAGCGAACGAGTTGGGAGTCGAAGCACTTCAAGGGGCAGCGCTTCGGCCTGTTCAGCTATGCCAAGACCACGACCGGCGGACACGCGGACTTCGACTACTACTACTTGTCGGATCGCTTGACTGCCGAGAACCCTGCCGTCGACACGTCCGAGTTGAGTTGGCTCGTCAACGAGGCACTTGGGCTCACGCCGGGCAACTACACGGCAGAGTCTTGGGCTCCGGTACAACGAGCGCTCGCATGGGCGCAGGCCACGACGGCCCCCTCGACCCAGAACCAGGTCGATGCCCCGGCACAGGCGCTGAACAAGGCGATCGCATACCTCGACAAGATCCTGGTTGCTTCGGTGTCGATTGTTCCGGGTTCTGTTCCGGAGTTGTCGGTTGGTGAGTCTGTGGTGTTGCAGGCGTCGGTGTTGCCGGCGGGTGCGGTGTCGGATGTTGTGTGGTCGAGTTCGAATTCGTCGGTGGCGAGTGTGTCGTCTGCTGGGTTGGTGACTGCGACGGGTTCTGGTGCTGCGACGATCACGGCGACGTCGGTGGAGTCGGGTTCGGTTTCGGGCTCGGTGAACGTGTCGGTGAAGGCGCCTGTGGTGGTGACTCCTCCGGGTACTCCGGTGACTCCTGTGGTCACTGCTGGTGTTGCGTCGGTTACGGGTTCTGCGACGGTGGGGTCGACGTTGACTGCGTCGCCTGGTTCGTGGGGTCCGGCGCCGGTTGCTGTCTCGTTTGAGTGGTTGCGTAACGGTGTGCCGATCGCGGGTGCTGCGGGTGCGACATATGTTGTGCAGCCTGCAGATCTCGGTGGGTTCGTCAGTGTTCGCGTGACCGGTGCTAAGGCGGGATACACGTCGTCGGTTGTTGCCTCGCCTGCTGTGGTGATTGCTGCTGGCACGTTGAAGGCTGTGACTCCGAAGATCACGGGTTCGGTCAAGGTCGGTAAGAAGCTGACGGCGAAGGCCGGCAAGTGGGCTCCCTCGAGCGTGAAGTTCAGTTACCGGTGGTACCGGTCTGGGAAGGCGATCAAGGGTGCGACGAAGGCGACGTATTCGCTGAAGTCGGCCGACAAGGGCAAGAAGATCACGGTTGCTGTGAAGGGTGTGGCTACTGGCTACAAGGCAGTGACCAAGAAATCGAAGTCCACAACCAAAGTCCGCTAACCACGGTGAGGCGCAGGGCAGTTTGCCCTGCGCCTCTGGCGCGCTACGGGTGGCAGAGAGCGTTGCTCCCACCCGTAGCGCGTGACACCGCCAAGAGCGTCACATGGCGAACGAGTGTGTGGCGCGCGGCCCCGAGGAGGCCCTCGGCCATGTGAGCGCTCCCATGTGTGGTGGACAGATCAGTCCCGATTGGGGCGCCTCGCGAACATTCGCGCCAGAGCTTGTTACCGGGAACATTTTAAGCCTATAGTCAGCCAAACCCGTTTTGAATTCTCAATGAGGAGAACCGCGTTATGCATTCACAATCGTCCGCGCCGCCAACGGCGCCTCGCAAACGACTTTCGGCGGTGACAGCGGGTCTGATGACCGTCGCCGTCTCGCTGGGCATGGTGGGCCTCGTCGCCTCCCCGGCTCAAGCAGTAGGGGTCGATGCGATTTCAATCGCCTCTTCCAAAGTGCTTGACCTCAAATTTGACGGCAATCTGACTGATTCGAGTTCGAACGCCGGAACCATCTCGATGCAGAAGGGTACTGCTGCGTACGCGACTGGCGTGCACGGCCAGGCCTTCAACTTCAGTGGTGCGCAAGCGGTGAACCTGGGTACTGCGGCGTATTTGCAGCCGGCGGATCTGACGCTGTCGTTCTGGTTCAAGCCGAATGTGGCGATGGGTTCTGCTGAGCAGGTGTTCACGTGGAGCAAGACGACCTATAACTCTGACGGCTGGTACCTCTCGTCGGAGAGCGGAACAAGGCCTCTTGCCCTGTCCATTGGGCCGTCGACCGGGCAGCCGTACAAGGTGTCGGTCGAATCGACTCGGGCAGACTTCTTCCCCACGACGTCGTGGACCCACGTGGTCGTGACGTATGACAAGTCGACTAAGGCGGTGCAGTTCTACCGCAATGGTGTGCGCCAGGTGGCGAGTGTCACCCAGGCGATCAGCGCGACTGCGTCTGGTGTGCTGGGTTCGGAGAGCACCTCGGTCAAGACGATCGGCTACAACGGCCCCAACTACAACGGTGGCCACACCAACGGCCTCATGGACGACTACCGCCTCTACAACGGCGTCGCGAACACGACCGACATCGTCGCCCTTACCCAGGAGAACGACCCGACCTTCGATACGACCACGGTCGCACAGGCTGATCTGAACGCTCTCAATGTGGATTCGACGGTCTATGGCGACTTCGTCGTACCGGTAGATGGTTCGAAGGGCTCGACCATCAGCTGGGCTTCGTCGGACACCTCGACGATCTCGTTCGCCGGTGGCACCGCCACGGTGACCCCTCCGGCAAACACGACGAAGACGGTTACCCTCACGGCGACCGGTTCCTACGGTGGCGGACCCACCGTCACACGTACCTTCACTGTCTCGGTTCCCAAGCCGGTAGTGGTGGTACCCGGCGAGTCGATCTACCTGGGCAACTCAGGCATCCAGGAAGTGGAGCTCGCTGACGCCTACCTGATGAACGGCGAGGCGAAGACTGTCGACTACCTTCTTAGCCTCGACCCGCAGAAGTTTCTCTACGGGTTCTACTCGATCGCGGGCCTTCCGACAACGGGCATCACCCCGTACACCGGCTGGGAGTCCACGACGGGAACTCGTTTCCAGGGGCACTTCTTCGGTCAGTACATCTCCGCTCTGGCGCAGGCCTACGCGACCGAGCAGGATGCGACCAGAAAGTCGCAACTGCTCGCGAAGCTGACCACCGCCGTTGACGGTCTCAAGACCGCCCAGGATGCGTTTGCGACCAACAACCCGTCAAACGCCGGCTACGTGTCTCCGTTCGCGATGTCAGCACTGCCCACCGGCAGCGGCGGACTCCTCGTTCCGTTCTACAACCTGCACAAAGTGCTCGCGGGCCTGATGGACGCGTACCACTACGCTCCGTCAGGAGTGTCGGCGAAGGCCCTTAGCGTTGCTGACAAGTTCGGAACCTGGGTAAAGAACTACATGGGAACCCTGTCGAACCCGGTGTCGGTTCTGGGAACCGAATACGGCGGAATGAACGATGCTCTGTACGAGCTCTACACCGCCACCAAGAAGGCCGACCACAAGCGAGCCGCGGAGTACTTCGATGAGACGGTGCTCTTCAATAAACTCGCTGCTGGTCAGGACCCGCTCAACGGAATGCACGCAAACGCAACCATTCCGAAGATCATCGGTGCCCTCAAGCGTTACACGACGTTTATGGACAACCCTGACCTGTACGCCACGCTGACCCCCGCCGAGAAGACGGCGCTGCCGAACTACAAGCTGGCAGCAGAAAAGTTCTGGGACATCGTTATCAGCGACCACATGTATGTGACCGGTGGTAACAGCCAGGCCGAGCACTTCCACGCCCCCGACTCGCAGTACCAGTACGCGACGACCGGAGTGACCACCGGCTATGGCGAGAACTCGACGGTCGAGGGATGCAACGAGTACAACATGCTCAAGCTGACCCGCGAGCTGTTCAAGGTCACGAAGAACGTCAAGTATGCGGACTACTACGAGCTCACCTTCACTAACGTGATTCTTGCCTCGCAGAACCCGCTGACCGGCATGGTGACCTACTTCCAGCCGATGACGTCGGGCTACTCGAAGATCTTCGGCACGCCGCTCAACCAGTTCTGGTGTGACCACGGTTCGGGAGTCGTCAGCTTCACGAAGCTGAATGACTCGATCTACTTCACCGACCACGACTCCTTGTGGGTTACCCAGTTCCGCTCGTCGACGTTCACCGACCGCAAGCACAACCTCACCCTCACGCAGGAAGCGGATGTGCCGAACGAGTCGACCGTGAACTACACGGTGGAGGAACTCGCGGGTGGGATTACCGAGGATGCTGTCATCCGTCTGCGTATTCCAAACTGGGCTGCAAGCACCCCGACCCTGAAGATCAATGGCGTCACGCAGAACGTTGCGGCATTGACCGAAGGTGGCTTCGTTGTGATCCCGGCCGTCGATGGCGATGAGATCGAGTACACGATCCCGGCGAAGGTGACTGTGGACGACACGACGTCGAACCCGAACTGGGTGGCGTTCAAGTACGGACCCGTCGTTCTCTCGACGGCTCTGAGCACGAACAACGTCAATGCGTCGTACAACGCTGGCGTCGGGGTCGCGATGAGCGTCGCCGATAAGTCGCTCAGCTCCAACGTGATCGTTGAGGATGCCGCGGCATGGAAGGCGAACCTCGCCACCAACGTCACTCGAGTGGCGAACGTCACGGGAACCGACGGGATCGAGAGAATGCAGTTCAAGCTCTCCAACGTCGACACAGCCTCGAAGGCGCTCACGTTCGAGCCGTACTACAGCCAGTACAACGTTCGCTACGGCCTCTACATGACCCTCGTTCAGCCGGACTCTGCAGACGCACAGGCGCAAATCCTGTCGAAGAAGCAGCAGGTTCGTACCACCGAGGCGACGATCGATTCGATCACCACCTTCGACAACAACAACGTCGAGGCTGACAAGAACTACAAGTTCAACAAGTCGGCAGTCGGAAACTTCAACGGCCTCACGTACCGCGATGGCCAGACGGCGACCGATGCGTGGTTCTCGTACGAGATGGTCGTCGACCCGTCACTGGCGAAGAACTACCTCGGAGTGAGGTACTACGGAGGCGACAACGGTCGCAACTTCGACGTGTACCTCAACGACGTGCTGTTGAAGACGCAGACGATCACGAATGCCAACGGAGCGTCGAGCTTCTACATCCAGTACGACGAGATTCCGAAGGCGATCATCGACGGCATCGCTGCAAAGGACAGCTACAAGCGCGGCACGAACCAACAGTTCGTGCTGGATGCAGCCGGGAAGAAGATCCCGGTCGTAACGGTTCGGTTCCAGGGCAAGGGAACGACGAACGTCGGCGGCGTCTTCGGCGTCTACACGTCGTCGAGCCTCACCTACGGAACCGACTCGGCGCTGAAGGAACTGTCGTTCTCGAAGGGTGCGCTCTCACCAGCGCTCACTCCTGGGGTGCTGTCGTACACGCTGAACGTGCCGGCCTCGGCCGACACGGTGAACCTCGACGTTGCGCCGGCTACTCCGAGCGGTCTCGTGTATGTCAACGGCATTCTCATTGACGACACGATCGCCCGGCCGGTCGCGTTGAACTCGGCTACGACGACGCTCACGCTGAAGGCGTACGCCCAGGATCACACGGCGTTCTCCACGTACACGATCACCGTCAAGAAGGTCTCACCCGCTTCGGTGTCGATTGTTCCGGGTTCTGTTCCGGAGTTGTCGGTTGGTGAGTCTGTGGTGTTGCAGGCGTCGGTGTTGCCGGCGGGTGCGGTGTCGGATGTTGTGTGGTCGAGTTCGAATTCGTCGG
>Ga0247808_10001484_pt1 | contig 11329 bp, 9 predicted proteins | sample UWRJL089202R1_FD_179914 | JGI IMG/M metagenome (GOLD analysis project Ga0247808, IMG submission 179914) | Plant litter microbial communities from Arlington Agricultural Research Station in Wisconsin, United States - UWRJ-L089-202R-1 | ecosystem: Environmental > Terrestrial > Plant litter >... | reverse complement strand
GGAACATGCAGATAATCATGTAGCGGTAATCCCAGATTTTATAGCTAACTGTGGTATGGCAAGGGTATTCGCCTATCTGATGCAGCGCAATGTAGAAATGAGCGATGATGCCATTTTTACCGACGCATCTAATATTATTTACAATGCCCTTCAAGCGGTATATGATACTTCAGGCAAAAAAACAAATTTATCGAGTACAGCTTTTGAAATCGCATTGAAACAATTGGTATAATGGACAATCAATTTTTTGAACAGGTTATTTGGGGAAATACCGTAAAAGCATACTGCTTATTTTTAGGAATAATCCTACTGGGCTTATTGCTCAAGCGCTTCGTATCTAGATCTTTAAGCCAACTTTTATTTAAACTGTTCAGGAGATTTGCTGATGAGGTAAAAATGGAAACCTTCATCTCGCTTCTTTTAAAGCCATTTGAATTTTTTATTACGCTTGCTTCCTTATATCTCGCCATTAACCAGTTGAAACATCCTTTGGAAATGGCGATTTTCCACTATTCTAAATTGGTAGGAAAAGTAAAAGTGATTCATGAATTTACACTTGGTGAATTCTTGGATAAGGCATTTTTATTTCTAATCATCCTATCCTTTTTTTGGATTATTTTAAGGATAGTTGATTTTGTGGCTCATGTATTTATGTACAGAGCCATCAAGTCGGAAAATAAGGCGGATGACCAACTCGTACCATTTTTAAAGGAGCTATTTAAATTTATCATCTATTTTATTGGTTTTTTTGTATTGCTAGGCTATGTTTTCGAGGTAAATGCATTGAGTCTGATTACAGGTCTCGGGATCGGTGGCATCGCCATCGCCTTAGCGGCAAAGGAAAGTTTAGAAAATCTGATCGGCTCATTCACCATATTTATTGATAAGCCTTTCACAGTTGGCGATTTGGTTAAAGTTGACGGAGTAGAAGGAACGATTGAAAAAGTTGGCTTTAGGAGTACCGTATTGCGGAGTACAGATAAAACAACAATTATTATCCCGAACAGAGCAATGATTGATGGTGTTCTGGAAAATCTGACCCGAAGAAATTACCGGAGAGTTAAATTCAATATTGGCATCACTTACGAAACAGATGCGGAGATGATCAAGCATATCATCAACGAAATCAATGATTTTTTAACCGAAAATCCACATGCTACAGACAATTCCGTTACGTTTGACAGCTTTGCCGATTCGGCATTGAATATTCAGATCCTATACCTGGTAGAAAATATAGAATTCAATGATTATCTTAAAGTTAAGGAAGAAGTTAACTTCAAGATCATAGAAATTGTACAAAAACACGGCTCTGATTTTGCCTATCCTACACAAAGAACTGTAGTTTCCGATGGGCCAAAAAAAGAATCTTAGTCAATCCATATTGCTGGTAGCGTTTTAGAGTTTATCTCTTTGTTGGTTAATCTGTGAGGTTGATTAGCTCTCGTTGACTTATAGTTCAGCTAAAACAGTAATTCCGCCTTTAACTACTTGGCCTAATACGAGGTTAACTTTTGTGCCAACAGGTAAGAAGATATCTACTCTAGAACCAAATTTGATAAAGCCGAATTGCTCTCCCTGTACTACTTGATCACCTTCTTTAACATACCAAACAATTCTACGGGCCAATGCACCGGCAATTTGTCTAAACAATACAGGTGTTCCATTATTATGTTCAACAACAGTAGTGGTACGTTCGTTTTCGGTACTTGATTTTGGGTTCCAAGCTGCCAAATATTTACCAGGGTGATATTTAAAAAACTTAACAATTCCTGAGATCGGATTTCTATTAATGTGTACATTAACAGGCGACATAAAGATCGATACCTGTAAACGCGCATCTTTAAAATATTCGCCTTCGTTTGTTTCTTCAATTACAACAACTTTTCCATCTGCCGGGCAGATCACTAAATTATCGCCTGAAGTAAATTTCCGGGATGGATTTCTAAAAAATTGAAGTACAATTAAAAAAAGAGCCAAAGAGAGGATATAAACAGACCATCTAAGCCAAGCCAAATCGGCGAATTTATAGTCAACAAATGCATTAAGTACAAATATTACTAATATGGTGAGCGCAATTGTGGTATAGCCTTCTTTATGGATTGTCATGTATTTCTGTTTTAGTCAGCGCAAAATTCGGAAAAATTTGTCAGATTATTAACAATTCAGTCGAATGATTTACGCATAACTAATCGCTCAGTGTTGATCGTTTGGTGACAGTTTCATAACGTGAACATTGATAATTTGCATCTTGGCAAACACTTAAAAGGTGTGGTATTTAGAGCGACAGCCATCTCATATTTGCTATCGCAAAGCGATACAATATAACCATGGCCTATGGATATTAGCCATTGACCTTTATACTGCTCTATAAATATCTTTCAGGTTTCTGCCTAAACCATCGTAGTCTAATCCATAGCCAACAACGAATTCATTTGGAATTTCAAACCCAACATAATTGAGTTCAGCTATGGGTTCTTTTAGTGCTTTAGGTTTTAATAACAAGCTACAAACGGAGACAGAGGCCGGCTGTTGTGCATGAACTTTTTCTAATATGTATTTTAAGGTCAATCCAGTATCCACAATGTCTTCTACTAAAATAACATCTTTATCTTTTAAGTCATTTGGTAATCCAAAGGTTTCTTGGATTTTCCCACTGCTTTCTGTTCCATGGTATGAGGCCACACGGATAAAACCAACTTCGCAAGCAATGTCTATCTCCTTCAACAGATCGGCCATGAATAAAAAGCTTCCGTTTAAAACACCGATGAAAATAGGGCAACGGGTTTCGTAATCAACGTTAAGCTGAATTCCGATTAATCTTGTTCTTTTACAAATCGAGTCATTTTCCAGCAGGATTTCAAAGTCTTTATCGTGTATTTGAATTTTGTCCATATGAATTTATCCTTCGTTTTCCTTTTCTTTCCTTCGCTGCTCTCTTCGTTCCTGACGCAATTGTTTCCTTGTTTTTACAGTATCGGGTTTTGCTGAATTTTTATTGATGGTGTCTTTTTTAGATCCGAATAAACGATCAAATAGGTTTTTAGACTGGTCTTGCATCCCACCTGGCGGAATGGCTTCATCATCAACAGCTTCGATTTTTGCAGAATCTATTACTATCGAATCAGGCAACAAGTATGGTCTTAGTCCTGCACGCAGACGAACATTATAAAACCCATAGCCACTAGTATCAGAAGGGGTTAAACCACGTCTGGCCATGGTATTGCCAATGAAATTAAAATAGTTAAACAGATATCCCTTCAAACTTCCATCGCTCATGAATTTATAAAGTGCAACTTTTGGTTTAGGAACTATATTTGCCAAGAAAATACCTTCACCGATTGTTAACTCTGCAGGCGTTTTCCCGAAATAATGACGTGATGCCTCTCCAATTCCATATACATTCTGACCCATTTCTATGATATTGAAATAAACTTCGAGCATTCTTTCCTTACTCACCAAGTGATTCTTTTCTATCAACCAAACAATCAAAATTTCTTCAGCTTTGCGGGCAATGGTCTTATTTCGGCTCAAGAAAATGTTCTTCACCAATTGCATGGATATAGTGCTTCCTCCTCGTTTAAAGCGTTTCTCTTTAAAGTTGGTGGCGATAGAATTTCTAAAGGATTGTTCAACAAAACCTGTATGTCTAAAAAAAGAAGGATCTTCTGACGTGAGTACGGCATTCTTAAAGTTTGGAGACATATCTCCTAGCCTCGTGAAATTTGGATTAGAAGGGCCAATGGTAATATTTCTCATTGGTTTTCCATATTCATAGGGCGTATATACAAAGTCTGAATTTATCTTCTGCAGGTTATTTTTGCCCCATTTTACAATTTTAAAATTGGTGGGTGTTAAGGTAGAATTAAACTTTACACTGTCTGGAATAGAAGTATCCATAAAAAAATCAAGGTTGTACTTTAATTTTCCTGCAACTTTAATGCCTTCTAACGATTCGAACAATCCAACTGGAAAACAGTCAAAAATGGCTTGGGCATCCTGGTCACCAGTACTGATCTTCATCTCATAAATTTTGTTCGGAGACAGGGTATACTTCAGATAGGGATGGATGGCTACTTTTTTCAGAAAGATAGTTGATGTGCTGTCTAAACACACAAAGTTTTCACCAATCAACATGTCAGCATCAACCTTTGCATCAGGTACGATGACATCGGTTAATGAAATCCTTTCTTGATTGATCAACAAATTCTTAACAGACCATGAACCTGAAATCTTATAATCGTCTCCACTGTAATCAGCCGCCTTCATAATGGTGGTTACGGTATCAAAACTGATCTTCGTATGCAGTTTGTTTTCCAGGTATTTTGGAAGTTCTACTTTCTTACCTTCTGCAAAAAGCACTACATTTAATTTCTTGTGGCCAGGATTTAACTTTCCATTAATGTGCCAGACGGCAGCAGTATCATTTACGGCAATATTAGATTTTAAATCTCCTCCGTTAATGGTTGCGCTTGTGGTTAAAAATTTCAGTGAAGCAGTATCATTGTCATTGAGCTGCATCATAAAATTCTTGATCTCCATATCATCTGGAATTTTATAAAAAACAGCATCCATCAGGTTACTTGCCAAATCGCTCAAATTAACTTTTTGGTTGGTGCTTGTACTATCTTTTTTCTTTCTTTTAAGGATGAAGTCTATGTTGGTAAGGGAATCCCTGATAACTACATTTAGTTTACCCTGATTAAGATTGATCTCCGAAAGTTTAACATTACCGAATAGTAGAGGTAGTATTTTTACGCCAATAGTAACATCATTAATCGTTGATAAGGTATCACGATCTTTAGGAATAATGGCGATATTCTTCATGTTTACAGTGCTCAATCCCGTAAAATTAGCGGTGCCAATCTGCAACTTTAAACCGAAGTCTTTATCAGCTTTTACAATTGCTTTTGCGATCGCTTTTTTGAGTAAAGACTCTCTTTTACCGTAAGCGACAGCGCCCAATGAAATAAAAAGAAGCAAGAAAACACCCAAAACCCAAGCTCCAATCTTCAGATATTTTTTGGGGATGTTAATTTTTGGTAGCTGCATAAACTAATTTAGAAGTATTTGTTAAACAAATGCTTAAGGGCAAATGTTTATTTCGTGTTAAAATTACAACAAAAAGGGCAATAGAAAATCTTTTATGGCCATGTTTTGTTAATTTTGAGGAATGATAATTACCGAAGAGCAGGTTTTAGCCGCTTTGCGCAATGTTGAAGATCCAGATCTAAAAAAAGACCTGGTCACCTTAAATATGATCAAGGCTGTTAAAATAGAAGATAGAACCATTGGGTTTACTTTAGAGTTAACAACACCGGCCTGTCCGATGAAGGAAATGCTAAAAAATGCGTGTACGAATGCCATTAAACATTTTGTTGCAGCAGATGCGATCATTAATATTAATATTACCTCTAGAGTTACAAAACCTTTAGATACCACACAATTGAAAGCGATCAAAAATATAATTTTAGTGTCTTCTGGTAAAGGGGGTGTTGGAAAATCGACCGTTGCCAGTAATTTAGCAGTTACTTTAGCTGCTGATGGCGCTAAAGTAGGTCTGATAGATGCTGATATTTATGGGCCATCAGTTCCGATCATGTTTGGCTTGGTTGGAGCTAAACCTAGTGCAAGGGAAACAGAAGATGGCAAGACTTTAATTTTGCCGATAGAAAAGTATGGCATCAAATTATTGTCTTTAGGTTTTTTTGCAGATCCTGATCAACCTGTGCCTTGGCGTGGGCCAATGGCTTCAAATGCAATAAAGCAATTGTTCAATGACGCAGATTGGGGAGAGTTAGATTATCTTATTGTAGATCTTCCACCAGGTACTGGAGATATCCACATTACCATCAGCCAAAGTTTCCCGATAGCTGGAGCAGTAATTGTAACTACACCTCAGCAGGTAGCTTTGGCAGATACAAGAAAAGGATTGGCTATGTTCAGAATGCAAGGTATAAATATTCCAGTTTTAGGTGTAATTGAAAATATGTCTTATTTTACGCCAGCAGAACTGCCAGAAAATAAATATTATATTTTTGGAAAGGATGGTGGTAAAGAATTGGCCAAACAATATGACGTTCCTTTTTTAGGTGAGATTCCTTTGGTGCAGGGAATTACTGCCGCAGGAGACAATGGGTCTCCAATTGCTGTAGATCTGGAAAATCCCCTCTCCATAGCATTTTCGGAAATCGCAGGAAAAATTGCCCAGCAAATTTCTATAAATAACGTGCAGACAGCAAATTGCTAAAAAATTACTATTTTTATACTTTAATAAATTAAAAATGAATTTAACAGAACAAGTTGAGCAAGCATTAGAAACCATTAGGCCATATTTAATAGCCGATGGGGGAAATGTTGCTATAGAAGAGATAACGCCAGAGAATGTTGTTAAATTAAAATTATTAGGTAACTGCGGAAGTTGTAAAATGAGTTTTATGACCATGAAGGCCGGAATTGAACAAGCAATCATGAAAGCAGTTCCTGAAATTACAGGGGTTGTAGCCGTAGATTTGGCAGAACAAGACTAGTCTTATTTTAACAATATTTAACTAGTCGATTAAGCATTTACAGGTATTTTTGTAAGATGAAGTATAGTTTAACAATCATATTGCTATTTTTTGTTGCCACTGTTTTCGCACAAGAGGAAACTAAAAGCAATAAGCTAGTGCAGTTTTCGGGAATAATTACCGATACTGATAGTAATGCGGTTGTGCCCTATGTCACCATTACCAACATAAGTTTCAAGGAACAGAAATATAATGCCAATTACCAGGGCTACTTCTCTTTTGTTGCCCATGCTGGTGATACGGTAGTGTTTTCTGCTGTTGGTTTTACAAGTAAAACATTCATTTTACCAAAAGAAATCGCTGATCGTAAATATACGGCAATGATTAAGTTGAAATCAGAAATCGTTTACCTGCAAACAGTCAGGGTAAATCCATGGGCAACTGTTGAGGAGTTTACTAAAGATTTCCTATCAATGAAAGTTGCCGATGATGACATGGCAATCGCCAAAAGAAACTTGTCTCCAAAAAGTATTAGAGGAATGTCAATGACCTTATCTCCAGATGCGCAGGAAATTGGAAACATGAACTATCGCAATAATTTTGACCGCATGATGAATGTTAATATGCGTCAAACTAATCCGTTATTGAATCCTTTTGCATGGGGTAAATTAATGCAGACCATTTTTAATGGGGATAAACTTCGCGAAAATCAGTAAACTTATTGGTTCAATGGCTCGCTAGATCAAATACCCAACACATTAGCAGAATAAGCCACTCAATTGGATAAATTATTTATAGCAGGTCAGCTAGCTAACTCGCCAATTTGATACTAATTAACTAACGTTTTTTTGTCTGTTTAGGATAACGCATTTTGTAATCCGTTTGGATATTGCCTTTTGAAATAGAGTCCAATTTCCCTCTCAACAATTGCTTACGTAACAAGCTTAACTTATCGGTAAAAAGTTTTCCCTCTATATGATCGTACTCATGTTGGATTACACGTGCAGGAAATCCAGTTACTTTCTCTTCATGAAGTTTCCAGTTTTCATCGTAATAACGGATTAGAATATTCGGCTTGCGCATCACATCTTCCCTAACTTCTGGAATACTTAAACAACCCTCGTTGAAAGCCCAAGGTTCGCCGGTTTCTTCTAATATCTGTGCATTAATAAATACTTTCACGTAAGCTTCTTCCTCTTCATCGCCTTTGGTATCAACAATAAATAGACGAATTGGCAAACCAACTTGTGGTGCTGCTAATCCAACACCACTTGCATTGTACATCGTCTCAAACATGTTCTTGATCAACTGTTGTAAATCAGGATATGTTTCGTCAATTGGCGTGCAAACTTTCTTTAAAACGGGATCGCCATAGGCTACGATAGCTAACTTCATAGTGCAAAAGTACGAAATGATAGGCCAATAGTCAATAGTTTACAGGTAATTGTAACGATGGGAGGCGTACGATAGAAGATGGAATGTCTGATGGAACAAAAGTGAATTTTAGCTAGTTACTAAAAAAGGGTTTTAATTTTAAGTTTCAGTGGGATAAAAAGTAAGGGAGCTTAAATTTCTCTCGTCGAAAACTTCATTGGCAATATTTGCCATGTCGGCAGTACTGACTGCATTAATTTTGTTAAAAACGGTCGTCAAATCATCAATTTTGTTATAATCTATCAGGCTTTTTGCCATAGAAATGATCAGTCCAATCCTATTTTCTTCGCCCAGTGCAATTTGTCCAATAAACTTGTTTTTTGCTTTTTGCAACTGTATTTCGGTAAGTGGATTGTCCTTTATCTTTTTAAATTCTTTTAAAATCAGTTTTATGGCCTTGTCTACTTTTTCTTTGTCGGTGCCAAAATACAGTGCAAAGATTCCAGTATCACTTAGCGGACTATAATTTGACTCTATGGTATAGGCTATCCCATACTTTTCCCTAAGCTGTAGATTTAAGATAGAGCTCATGCCCGTGCCACCCAACATATTGTTAAGTAACAATAATCCAGTTTTATATGGATGATGAAGTGAATATGCCATTGTACCCATCATACAATGTGCCTGCATAATCTGTTTGTTCACTACAATATGCTGTGTTTGATTTTGGAGTGGGGCTGTTCTTTTTCGGACAGAAAAGTTTGGTGGAACACTTTCAAAATATTTGGAACCAACTTTAATTAATTTGTTGAAAGAATAGTTTCCGAGCACAGCGACTACAATTTCATCAGTTTTATAGTTGTCTTTTATAAACTTGAGTATATCTTTTCTATCAATAGCATTGACGCTTTCTGGTGTTCCTAAAATATTCCTTCCAAAAGGATGACCAGCAAAAAGCAGGTCTTCAAAATCGTCGTTGATTGCTTCTTCAGGTTGATCTAAATAAGAAGTAATCTCATCTAATATTACACCTTTTTCTTTCTCCATTTCATCTTCTGGAAAAACAGAATGGAAGACGATATCATTAAAAAGGTCTAATGTTCTGTCTAAGTACGGGTTTAAAAAAGAGGCATGTATACAGGTGTATTCTTTTGTTGTATAGGCATTTAAATCTGCTCCAATACTTTCTAGTCTGGTTAAGATCTGATTAGTGGTTCTTTTTTCGGTTCGTTTAAAGATCAGGTGCTCAATAAAATGGGCCAGTCCCATTTGATCGATACTTTCATCTCTTGATCCACTGTTTACAATGATACAAGCATGAGAAATAGCCGATGCTGCGGGAACGTGCAACAGCCTAATGCCATTGTCTAAAGTATGAACGTGATATTCCATTGGGGGTCAAAGATAATGCTAATTGCCCAAAGTGATGACGGGTATGCGTATGGCAATTGTAAATTGTTTTAGAGAGTCGGGAAGTACGGAAGTCCGTTCCCCTCGGCAGACGGCATTGCTATCAAAGAGCCAATTCAGATGGGATAGTCTGAAAGAAAGTTACCAACCAAGCCATCGGCTATGGTCCATTAGCCCTTAGCCTGGTTGATATGATATTTACCTCAACTTAAATTACTTGTTTATTCCTTCTAATGTGAGCAGAAATGCATAGTTCAGCGCAATGTCTTTAAGGTAGTCAAATCTTCCCGATGCACCACCATGGCCAAATTCCATATTGGTTTTAAGTAGCAGAAGGTTATGATCTGTTTTTGTAGCCCTAAGTTTTGCTACCCATTTAGCAGGCTCAAAATATTGAACCTGGCTATCGTGCAGACCTGTAGTAACCAGCATATTTGGGTACGCTTTTTTCTCTATATTTTCGTAAGGAGAATAGCTTTTCATGTATTCATAAGCGGTTTTTTGTTTTGGATTTCCCCATTCATCAAATTCATTGGTGGTTAACGGAATGCTTTCATCTAGCATGGTATTTACAACATCAACAAAGGGAACATCGGCAATGATGCCGTTCCATAGCTCTGGCTTCATATTTACAATTGCGCCCATCAGCAATCCACCAGCACTTCCACCATGTGCATATAAATGCGCTTTCGAGGTATATTTCTGCTCAATCAGATATTCGCCACACGTAATGAAATCAGTAAAGGTATTTTTCTTTTTCATCAGTTTGCCATCTTCATACCACTGCCTGCCTAGCTCTTGACCTCCTCTGATGTTTGCGATGGCGAAAATGAAACCACGGTTTAATAAGCTTAATGTTTGAGATGAAAAACTTACGTCCGAATTCACACCATACGAGCCATACCCGTACAATAATAACGGTGAGTTTCCATCTTTTTTCAGCCCTTTTTTATAAACTATGGCAATGGGAACTTTGGTGCCATCACTAGCTGTTGCGAAAAGCCGTTCCGTTACGTAATCATCTGGATGATAACCACCAACTACCTCATTTCGCTTCATTAACTTTTGGGTTCGGTTTGTTAGGTCATAATCATAAATAGTTCTTGGAGTAGTTAATGAATTATAAGCATAACGCAAAATCTTGGTGTCATACGCTGGATTTGAACCTACATAAGCCGTATACACGGGTTCGTCAAACTTGATGTAAAAATTGCCACCATCTCGTTGCAATACGTTTAACTCAGGCAATCCATTTTTTCGTTCTGATAGAACAGTATAATTTTTAAACTCATCCACACTTTCTAGAAGTACATCCGGTCTATTGCCAATTACTTCTTTCCAATTTTCTTTTGCAGTTTGATCAAGTGGGCATTCCATCAACCTAAAGTTTTTTGCTTTCCAATTGGTGCGGATCAAAAATTTGTCATCTACGGGCATTACCTCATATAAAACATCTTTGCTTCGTTTGTTAAAAACTTGAAAAGTGGTTTCAGGTTGATCGGCATCGATCATTCTATATTCTGAAGTTAATGTACCTTGTGATCCGATAAAGATATAACGGCTGTTTTTTGATTTATAGACATAGATATAATTGGTATTGTCTTTTTCCTCGTACACCACAATGTCGGCATTAGCATGGGTACCTAGGGTATGTTTTTTTATCTTTTCACTTAATAAGGTAACCGGGTTTTTGGAACAGTAGAATAAATTTTTATTATCGTTTGCCCAAACAGCATCGCCTTCTGTATTAGCGATGGCATCTTTATAGATTTCTCCCGTTTCAAGATTTTTGACGTATATCGTGTATTGGCGACGGGAAACATGATCAACACTGTACGCAAGTAATTTGTTGTTAGGGCTTATGCTAAAACCAGTCACGCTATAATAGGGATGGCCTTTAGCCAGCTCATCAATATCTAAGAGAACTTCTTCTTTTGCGCTGAGCGTTCCCTTCTTGCGGCAATATTTAAAGTACTGCTGTCCTTCTTCTGTTCTGGTATAGTAGAAATAACCGCTTTTGAAAACAGGAACAGAATTAT
>Ga0247808_10001482_pt1 | contig 11333 bp, 13 predicted proteins | sample UWRJL089202R1_FD_179914 | JGI IMG/M metagenome (GOLD analysis project Ga0247808, IMG submission 179914) | Plant litter microbial communities from Arlington Agricultural Research Station in Wisconsin, United States - UWRJ-L089-202R-1 | ecosystem: Environmental > Terrestrial > Plant litter >... | reverse complement strand
GTACTATTATATACATAGGGTTGCAGTCTGGGTGAAGGCGGCATCCGGTTGCAATAAGGCAAATCCCGAAAGCAGCTCGTGATGATCTATGGAAATTTCATACTTAGAAACTTGTCGGCCCGTGACCTCGAAGCTTTGGTAAAATATCTGGACCCGATAGATCTCCCAAGGGGGTTCCAGCTTGCCAACTACGGCGAGCCTATTTCTTACGTGTGTTTCCCAGAAATCGGAGTGTCTTCTACGGTGGCGAAAACGCCACAAGATCGGGAGATAGAGCTGGGCATAATCGGTCGCGAAGGGGTAATTGGAGTGCCTGTTCTGTTAGGCAATTTCAGCTCGCCACATGCGACCTACATGCAGCTGCCGGGGCACGGACATCGGATCGCAAGCGATCGATTCCGCGCCGCGATGGAAGAAAGCCGTTCGTTAAAAGCGATTCTGCTTCGATTCGTACACTCTTTCCTTATTCAGGTCGGAGGCACGGCTGTGGCTAACGGGACTGCGGTCCTCGAGGCCAGGCTCGCTCGCTGGTTGCTTATGGTTCACGATCGGCAGGACGGCGATTCATTCGAAATTACCCACGAGTTTCTTTCGGTCATGCTAGGTGTGGGGCGACCGAGAGTTACCGTCGCATTGCAGATTCTGGAGGGTAGGCAAGCGATACGATCAAAGCGCGGGATTGTAATGATCGCCAACAGATCTGAATTGGAGCGCTTCGCCGGAGGGTGGTATGGAACAGCAGAGAGAGAATTTTTGCGGGTGATGGGAAGCCAACTTTCGCGGGCTGCGAAGCGCTAGCGGCCAGCTGGGCATGTCTGGATAGTCGCGAATTTTTGTCGCGCGTGTTCGTTGAAAAGCGTCGTCTCCATACGAGCAGACTGCTCTCCTGCGGCCTGGGGGCTTGTCGTACCCTTCCCGGACATGCAACGAGCCTCACCGCCTCTGGCAATATTTGGGCGACGAGAGCGGAGACGGCCCGTTTGGGCAGCGAGATGTGACCAAGCCGGGCGCGCGGGAACTCGATGGATCGGTGTAGCCCAGCGCGCTCATGATGGGAGTTCTTAGGCAATCAAACGCGCTTCCATGGCGGCGTATACGAATGCCTCGCGGGCTAGCTCTGGGGAGCCACTACGTTCAAGTGCGTCCAGGCACGCCAACTTTGCGTGCGCGTGAAAACGGCCACGCTCGGCGGGCCATCTGTTCAAAAGATACATAAGGGCTTGATGGGGCCCGTCAACGGGCTCTCTCATTCCTTGGCCAATTCGTAGGTAAACCGTTGCACCCCACTTGTTTGTATCTACTAATGAGTATGTCTTTGCTTTCATCTCTCGCTCCGAAACGCGAACTTGTTCCATCGCGGTGTTCGTTTTTCTGAGGTGCCTGGCGCAGGCGCCAGCCAAGGCCCTCCCAAGCGGTGGCTGGCGACTGCGGGCGGGCCAATTCGAGCCGTAACCTGCGGCTGAACAACCACGAAAAAATTTAGCGGATCATAATAAAGTGACAAGGCTTAGTCCGATTTGAGACAGTCTGCCAGTCACGGCGGACTAAAAGTGCCCGGTTGATTGAGTCAGCCTGAACCGAGCTGAGAGCCCACGCTCTGACGATCAACCGCACGCCCTAACACAATTGTGGGGCCCCGCCCTGTTAAGGACGGACCCCCAGTCGGGGCCACTTCTCGATAACCCCGGCTGCGCGTGGATCGTCGCGGGTATTTTATGCTCCCTGCAACCAGAGTCGGTCAACCGGCTTTTCTTAAACCGTGGCATCGAACGGGATCTGATTAAACCTGTCGGCCGTCATCCTGCCGGCGTTGCGCCTCGGGCTGACATAGGTTCCGAGAAAGACCGTCGAACTTTTCCACCCGCCGGCCGCCATTGCTGTCGGGATATCGAGGCCCATCTCGATTGCTGTCGTCGCGAACGTGTGCCGGCCGCAAGCATGGCTCGATTTGTAGGTGATGTCAGCGCGGCCGCAGACCGCCTCTATCCGCTCGTTGACTGCAAAGCGGCAGGTGTATCGGAATACACGCTCGCTCGTGCGTGGCGCCTGACGCAGCTGGGTGCAGGCGGTTGACCAGCTCGTCTGTCAGGTGACGGGTTGAATTTTTGCCGGTCTTGGTTTTGAGCAGCAGCGCCGTGCGGGTCTGAAGGTCGACCTCTGACCATTCCAGTGCGACCGCCTCGCGCCGCATTAGAGCTTCGAAAGAGGTAACGCAGGAGATGCTTGCCGTCGACGCAGGCGTCGACAGGACTGTGATCAGTGATTTAGAACGTGGCGCTCACAATGCCTCAACGGATCTTCTCGATCGGCTGGCCGCTGCGCTTAGTTTTGATATCTCGGAGCTGTTCAGAATTCCCGCTCCGACGGACGTAAAGCCTGAACCGCTTAAGGCAGGAAGAAAACCAAAGGCGCGTTGATTTACTTTGAGAACTGAACGCCTTGATGATAATCGAACCTTCGGCCCTGAACAGGCAACAGTCCATCGTTGCTTTTTGAACTATCACGTTGTTCGAAGCGACAAGCTTCAAGCGCACTTCAAAGTCATAAAACTCGCGGGTTCGGTCACAAGACTGAAGCTGATGGCAGCGCACCACTAGCTGGGTTCTGGCGGGCGGAGCAATCGTGCAATCGATGCCCTCGCCCAGTCGGCAACCGCGACGGTCTGTTCCGACTTCGGATCGAGCCCGGCAATGAAATCCTCCACACGAGCCGTTGCTCGATCTCGCAGGCTTGGGTCGCTGGCGCTTGCATGTTCAACCAGTGTCTGCACCACGGTTTTAAACGCCAGATTTTGGGCCGCCTCAAACCAGTCTCTGCGATCTTTCTCGTCCTCCTCAGACAGCGCCAACTTCTTTCTCCTGTCTTTCTGGCCGTCCTTCTCGCGCTCCCAATAACGGGACATCCTGCCGCCAATATGCAGCAGCCGTGCGGCGCGTCTGGGATCGCCGCCCCTGGCGGTCTCCCGATCAGCCCCACAATGGTCGAGGAACAGACTGCGCAGTGCGATGAACGTGTAATGATCATCGGCGGGTGTTTGATGGCGAAGACCGAGCGCCTCCAGATTGTCCTTAGCGTCGCGCCTTGCGGTATCGACCGCATTGTGAATTGAGGCGATCAGCCTTTGCTGAACCCTTGAAAGCACGTTACCGGCATTTGGCTGAGGCGATCGTGCGTTATCTTCATCCGTCATCTGTCTGATCTCCTCTTGTAAAGAACGGGTTTTGCATCGGCACCCGTTAGGCTTCGGTTCAAAGATCCACGCCTTGCCAGTAATGCTCGGATATTTTGCGGCCATTCTCCAGGATCCGGCTTGCCATGTCGGGATCTCCGCCCTCCATGGTTTCGGGATCGGCGCCGCACATCAGGCAAAACATGCGGTGATGCACGACGCTGGTAAAGTAGGCGAGCGACGGAGGCCGTTCCGAAGAACCCGCCGCCTGCATCTCCGCGCAGGCCTGCAGCGTGGCCTCCTCCATTGCCTTGTAGACAGTTGCGATCAGAGCGTTTTCCGCGCTGCTAATTGCATCGACGACCTGCCTTTCGACGGGGGTCAGAACGGGGCAAGCCTTTCCCAATTGTTATCTCCTCGTAAAATACCAGTCTCGCGGCGCCTATCGGCAGGATGGCCGGTTGCGGCATTCAGGCCGATGGCGGCGCTCTCTGATGATCCTGAGCATTTCGATATTGTTGCGCGCCGTCTCCGAAGAGATGCGGGCACGCTCCATGTTCATCAGCTGCTCATGGTCGCGACGGTCCTGCTGCCGAAGCATGCAGTCAGTGTGGGAGCGGGAGCCATAGCGCGCGCCGAAATCGGCACAGGTGCCGCCATCCTGGTAGAGCTGCGCCCTGCGCTCCTCCTCGGCGGACATGCATCCGCTCAGCGTCACGGCAACGAGCACGGCGCCACCGATCGAAAACATAGTCTTGGCGACGGCGTGAATACGGAAATTGTTCATGGTACTATCCTTGTTTTTCTAGATCCTGTCTATTTCAGAGATTGTATGGTCAATCCGGTCCAGCGGGCGGCAAACGCCCACATGTCCGCATATTGCGCGATGACCTTGTCGACCGGCATGCCGCTTCCATGGCCGGCCCGCGTCTCGATGCGAACCAGGCGGGGTTTCGAGCCCAGCTCGGCGGCCTGCAAGGCGGCCACATATTTGAACGTGTGCGCGGGGACCACCCGGTCGTCGGCGTCAGCGGTCGTCGCCAGGATTGCCGGATAGTTCCTGTCCGTGCGGATGTTGTGGTAGGGCGAATAGCCGATCAGATTGCGGAAGTGGCGCTCCTCGGCCGGGCTGCCATATTCTCCCGTCCACAATGCGCCTCCGGTGAACCTGTCGTAGCGCAGCATGTCCATAACACCGACGCCCGGCAGAGCCACGTCGAAGAGGTCGGGGCGCTGGTTGGTCACCGCGCCGACGAGCAGACCGCCGCCGGACTCGCCCTGGATGGCAAGGCCCTGCTGCGAGGTAATGCCCGTCCGCTTCAAAAATCGGCCGCGGCGATGAAGTCATCGAAAGCGTTCTGCCGCTTTTCAAGCTGGCCGGCGCGGTGCCATTCCCTGCCATACTCGCCGCCACCACGAATATTGGCGATGGCCAACACGCCGCCCTGTTCGACCCAGGCAAGCTGCAGCGGATTGTAGATCGGGATCTGGCTAATGCCGAAACCGCCATAGGAATAGAGCAGGGTGGGCGCGGCCCCGGCGACATCCTTGCGCCGGACGGTTGACAGCGGCACTTCGGTCCCGTCCCTGGAGCGGTAAAATCGCTGTTCGACCGTGATGTTGGAAAGATCGATCGGCACCTGTGGCACGGCCCAGGGCGTTACATCTCTGGCCTCGATGTCGTAGCGGTAAACCGATATCGGTGCGTCATAGCTGGTAAAACCGAAGAAGGCCTCTTTCTCGTGTGCGTTCCCTTCGGCAAAGTGGGCTGTTCCAATGCCGGGAAGTTTGACGGTGCCATCCGGCTTTCCGTCCTTGGTGAAACGGCGCAGTTCGGTCCTGACATCGACCTGATAGCTAGCAAGCAGCGTGTCGCCAGCGAAAATGGCGCCGTCCAGCACTGCCTTGCCATCGGCCTCCGCGACAATCTCCTGTGGCTTCGGATCGGCCTCGGCCAGACCGAGCGACACGATACGGCCACGACCCGCGCCGTAGGTCGTGGCCAGGATCAGCTTGCTGCCGTCATCGCCCAGCACAGACCAGGCAGACTGCATATCGGCCACCACGGTTCGCGGCTTCCAGTCGCTGGACGCCAAGTCGATGACCGTCAGGGCGCTTTCGTTCGTGCCCGGCGTCGATGCGATCGTCAAATAGCGCCCGCCGGAAACGCGGTCGGCGCCGTGCAGGAGTTCAGGGCGGTCCGGCGTGGAATAGATGAGACGATCATCGGCTTGTGGTGTGCCGAGCTTATGGAAATGCACTGCGTGATTCTTGAAGACGGAGCCCGCAGCCGACCCGTTTTCAGGCCTTGGCATGCGCGAATAGAAAAAGCCCGAGCCGTCGGGCGCCCAGGCGAGACGCGTGAAGCGCGCGCCCTCGATCCGGTCGTCGAACGCTTTGCCGCTGTCCACGTCGAGGACCTCGATGGTCAACCAGTCGGATCCGCCTTTCCGGACACCGAAAGCCACATGCCGGCCATCGTCCGACACATTCCAGCCGTCAAGCGCGTCGGCACCGTCGTCCGACCAGCTGTTAGGATCGATCAGCGCTCTGCTGTCGCCAGCCACGCCATCGCGGACATAGAGCGCGGCCTGGTTGGCCTCACCCTTGATGAGATTGAAGAAGTAGCGGTTTCCCCGCTTCTTCGGGACCGTATGGCGATCGTAGGTGGATAGTTCCTTCATTCGTTTGCGGAGCAGGTCGCGGCCGGGAAGCGTGTCCAGATAGTTTTGCGTGACCTTCCTTTGAGACACGACCCAGGCCACAACCGCTGGATCCGCGACGGCATCATTTTCGAGCCAGCGATACAGATCGGTGACCGTCTGACCGAAATGCTGTTCGGTCACATCTGCGCGCGGTGTCGCAGGATAAGTCAGTTTTTGCCCATTGTTCGCCGGCGCTTGCGCGAAGGCTGCGTGGACCTGGATGAGAAGAGTAACGGCGGCGGCAAGGGACGCTTTCATGGTCAACCTCGTTGGTTGGAGACGAAATTACTAAGTTCCGCTTCGACGGACTGAATAAGCAATAATGGCACTAAGTGTCATTATTGTGACCCGCGGTTGCATGCCTGTGCCAGGTTGTGCCGTTCTCCATTCAGGTGGCTTTGAGGCTTGGCGCCATGTAAACAAGCCTTGATGTTGGATTGGAGAAGGTTTGATGAGCAGGACCATTCGAGAAGGGGCGCATATCGAAGTGGCAAGGAGTGCCGCCCGCCTGTTTCTCGCAAAGGGGGTTGCTGCCACGAGCGGCGACGAGATCGCGGACGCTGCGGGCATATCGAAGCGGACGCTGTGGCGGTATTTTCGCACCAAGGAAAGCTGCGTTGGGCCGCTGTTCGCGCTGACCTCGCAGCACTTCGCCACCAAGCTCAAAAACTGGCCGCTCAATATTTCCGTCGAGCAGTTCCTGGAGATCAGCTACGACATGAGCAAAATAGACGCGCAGGAGATTGCAGACAGCATACTTGTCGTGCAGTTGATCGCCCGACTGGAGGAAGAGCCCGCCCTGCTCGAACCATGGTTCATGTCGAGCAGGATCACCGAGGAACATCTGGCTGAAGCGATTGCCAGACGCCTCGAACTGTCGGCAACAGAGTTCGAGGTTCGGCTTTGTGCAGCCACAGTTGCCGCAGCGATGCGAATCATCGACGAGACCGCCAGCAGGGCAGCCGTCAAATATGGACAGGTGCCGACGGTCTCCGAAACCAATGACCGGCTCGCTCAGGCCATCCGTCGGGCCAGCACCTTGCCGTTTTGCGATCCCGTGACGCCACGCGGCCGGTGACGCTTCGATGTGCGATCGTGCAGGCCCCGGCTCGCATCGAACGATCTTGCCGGATTCAGCTTGCAAAGGTCGCGGATCGGATTTCCGCCTCCCTGGCCGAAACCGACAACCTTCGCTGGGGCAGCGCCCGTATAAGCGACAGGCCAGTTTACCAGTCCAGGCGATTATCCAGATAGTCAATATAGAAATTCTCGCCGGACCCCATGTGCTTCTCGACCACGTCCGTCACACCGCGCACGCTCGGCTCGAGTTCGATCTCGGCGTCCACGGCACCATTGAGCGCCCCCATCGCCGTTCGGGCCCAACCCGGATGGATTGACAGGACGGTGAGCCCCTTACTTCGGTTTTCGGCGTGGATGCCGCGAGCCAGCATGTTCAACGCCACCTTGCTGGCCCGATAGAGTTCAAGTCCGCCCTCGACATTGGTGGCGATGCTGCCGCGATGCGACGACATGAAGGCCAGCGTGCCGCCGGGCATCACAAGATGCCCGAGAAGGTGTCTGGCCAGACGCACAGGTCCGAACGTGTTCGTCAGCATGATCTCTGCCAATTCGGCGTCCGTCGCCTCCAGCACGCTTTGATGACGCGCGCCCCAAATGCCGGCGTTCATGTAGACGAGACCAAACCGCTGATCGCCAAGCGAGGCCAGAAAAGGCGCGATCTGGTCGGCATCCGTCACATCGATGCTCGCGATCTTCAGACGTTCGGGATCACTTTTGCCGACAGACTGGAGGTCGGTGACGTCGGCTCCCGCCCTTGCTGTTCCAACGACATTCCAGCCGCGGTCGAAAAATTGCTCGGCAAGGCCGAGCCCAAGACCGCGTTCGGCGGCAACGATAAGGATAGATCTGGTCATATTGAATTCCTTTGCTTAGAGCGCCGTATAGCCACCGTCCGCCATGACGAGCGCGCCCGTCATGAAAGCGGATGCCGGTGAAGCGAGGAAGGCGATGACCTCGGCGATATCGATCGGCTGAGCGACACGGCCGATCGGATGGGCGGATCCGTAAACTGTAAGCGCCGCCCGGCTGTTCTCGACGATACCTTCGAGGATATCGGTTTCGACGACTCCCGGCGCCACGGCATTGGCCCGGATACCGCGATCGCCATATTCGACGGCGATGACCTTGGTCAGTTGGGCGATCGCGCCCTTGGAGGCGGCATAGACGGCCGTGTTCTTCATGCCGATCGCCGAGACGATCGAGGCAACATTGACGATCACACCGCCGCCCCGCACTACCATCGCCTTGATCGCTTCGCGCGAATGCAAAAAATTGCCGCGGGCGTTGACGGCCATGATACCATCCCAGTCCGCCACACTCATGGCGACCAATGGCTTGTTCATGGTCCGGCCGGCATTGTTGACGAGAATGTCGATCGTACCGAAGCGCTCTATCGCAAGTGCGATAGTGCCGGCCGCTGTCGCCTCATCGACCACGTCACCGCAGAATGTGGCCATACAGTCTGCGGCAATCTCATGCACCGCCGGATTGAGGTCACTGGCGACAACGCGAGCGCCTCTCGCCGTCAGCAGCCTTGCGGTTTCCAGGCCGATACCGCGGGCAGCGCCCGTCACCACGGCAACCTTGCCGGAGAGGTCCCAGCTTTCAGGGACAACGATACTCATTGCTCCTCCCCCCCGAAATCGGTGCTGCGCGTCACGGCCTCCCAGGCACCCATCTCATCGACGACCTGATCGAGCTTGGTGCGCGCCCGGCGCAAGGCATCGCTGCCGAGTAGAAGGTGAAGTGGTGGATTGGCAGACTGCACCAGGGCAATAATGGCCTGGGCGGCACGGGCGGGATCGCCGGCCTGGCGGCCTGCAGCTGCGTCGAAAGCGGCACCGCTACGCCCGATCGTCTCGGCATAGGCCGCGTCCGCGGCGCCACTCTTGCGGATAGAGTGCGAAGACAGAAAGTCGGTCCTGAAGGCACCGGGTGCGACCGCCGTGACCTTGATCCCGAGCGGCGCGACCTCCAGCGCCAGTCCGGCCGACAAACCCTCCAGCGCCGATTTTGCCGCGGAATACATCGCCGAACCCGTCGACGGCGCCCGGCCGGCAATCGAGGTGATGTTGACGATGTGGCCGGACTCCTGCCGGCGAAGGTGCGGCAGGGCTTCGCGAATGATGTGGAAAGGCGCAAAAACGTCGACGGCAAACAACCGCTCGACTTCCGCCTCCGTGGCGCTTTCCAATGCGCCGAGCAAGCCGTAGCCCGCATTGTTGACGATGACGTCTATATGCCCGAAGCGCTTGAAGGCTTCTGCCACACAGGCTCGCGCCGCAGCGCCATCGGCAAGATCGGCGGTCAGTATGTGAAGGGTCCCTCTCTCATGCGCGAGGGATGGGGGTCCTGTTCGCACCGTCCCGACGACCGTATCGCCGTCTGCAAGCGCTGCTTCTGCAATCGCACGGCCGAGGCCGCGGGAAATGCCGGTAATGAACCAAGTGGTCATTTGCTGCTCCTTTGAAATGAACGCGACAGACATGACAGACGCCGGCTGGATTTATAATCCGAAGACAAGTCACAAGCGTTGTTAGCTAGCCTAACGAATGCTATCTTGCGTCCCATGACGCCACTCCTTCCCAGCCAGGATTACAATCAGCTCCGCGCCTTCATCACGGTCGCGGAATGCTTGAGCTTCAGCCGCGCGGCCGAGCAGCTTGGCGTGTCACCATCGGCTCTCAGCCAGATGGTCCGGAATTTCGAGGAAGATGTCGGAATGCGGCTGCTTCACCGCACCACCCGCAACGTGTCGCTGACCGAGGTTGGCGAAAACCTGTTTCAGCGTGTCAGGCCCGCCGCACTCGAATTGGGGTTCGCTGTAACGCAGGTCAGACAATCCGGCGAAAGACCGGCCGGAACGGTCCGGGTGCATACGTTTCGATCGGCAGCGCAGAAGCATATCGATCCGATCCTGAAGGATTTTACCGAGCGTTACCCTGATGTCGTGCTGGACATCACGCTCGACGACGCCGTGGTCGATATCGTTGCCGGGGGATATGACGTGGCCCTGCGCATCGGCGAGGTGATCGAGAAGGACATGGTCGCGGTGCGGCTTGGAACCGACCTTCGCCAGATTGTCGTCGCAACCCCAGACTATCTTGAACGGCACGGCAGGCCCGAACATCCCCGCCAACTCGTCCATCACCGCTGCATACGCTGGCGCTGGCCCGGTCGCGCAACGCCCTACTCTTGGGAGTTTTTCGAGGACGATGCCTGGTTCAGCGTGACCGTCGAGGGCCCACTGATCTTCAGCGACAAGGAAAGCGCATTGGATGCAACGCTAAAGGGCATCGGGATTGGATTTCCTGTAGAGGACACCGTTTCGCAACATATCGCGGAGGGACGGTTGGTTGCTCTGCTCGAACCATGGTCGGCGCCGTTTCCCGGCCTGTTCATATGCTATCCGCAACAGCGCCAGATGGCGCCGGCGCTTCGTGCCTTCATCGATACCGTCCGCGGCGGTCCCCACGCCTGAAGTCGGATACTGTCGTCCATGTGCTGCTGGTGACGCGCCTGGTTAAATATGTTGGTAGGGGACGTAGCTGTAATTACGAGAATATCCCAATACGAAAACAGTTCGGTTTTCTTCCGGCGACCGCTCCTTGGGCGAGTCCAAGTGCGGAATGTACGGTGCCCACGATTTGTCTCTCGATCGGATGCGAACCTTTGACGCCGTCGTGAGCGGGAAGTTATATCCACTTCGCTGCTATCTCTGCCTCTAACGCCTTGAAGAGATCTGAACCGACAGCCACCTGCGTGAATTGCTATGTACCTGCCAACGCTCTTCTTCTTGTTCGCCTGTGGCGCTGGTTCTATTCGATGCTCTAAGTCGTTAAACCTCGGGATTGGCCCAGATGACGGGTGCGAACCGATGACCCTCGGTGATATGCTACTAAAGAGCCTCCTGTAGTATGGGGCCTGTCATGAAACATGAAGTCTTCAAACCTGCGTCCCAAGAGATTTCCGCAACCCCGGCATTGGGCCGGAGACCATCCGCCACCGCCCGGTGGCCAACGCGGACTCAAACACCGATTCGCTCAGCGAATGGACATCAGCAGTTTGTATCCGTATCAGCTATGGACCGATAGAACGTGTCGAAAGCGCCGAGGAAGCACTGAGCTATCTCAATCACCGATGGCCGAGGGTTGACGGCCCATGTTGGGAGCTTGCCCGTCGCAAGTGCATTATGGCGGCGGTCGAAGCCCGAATGCTTGCGAAGACCCTTCGTCACGGCGATAGTTCCACAGGCATGCATTCTCAGCATGCCACAACTGGGACGCCGACGCGGGTCTCTTTCTGTTGCGAAGACAATAACTTGTGGATGGCCTTTCCAGCCGAACGCTAATTGTCGCAAAGCTGCGGCTGCGCGACGC
>Ga0247808_10001481_pt1 | contig 11342 bp, 8 predicted proteins | sample UWRJL089202R1_FD_179914 | JGI IMG/M metagenome (GOLD analysis project Ga0247808, IMG submission 179914) | Plant litter microbial communities from Arlington Agricultural Research Station in Wisconsin, United States - UWRJ-L089-202R-1 | ecosystem: Environmental > Terrestrial > Plant litter >... | reverse complement strand
ACTTACTGTGGGGCGTGTTATATGGCCAAATAATCGGTCCCTCGGCTACTCAAGGAATAAATGATCATAATTGAAAGTATCAGTGGCGAATGAATCAAGCGGGTAGCTGAATGGTGGTTTTTCTCACTTCAAGTGGATGGCCGGAAAGGAGCAGTATCTTAATATGGAGTATAGTTGGCAGCGTAAGTGACAGGGGAAGAACAGCATCATACCTCAACTTGATACGAATGCCCATAACAATATCACTTGGGACTACCGCGTCATAAAATTCAAGAGACCAAGACCTCGTCTTCCCAAAAACTTTGAATTGTTGGTAGGCCCACACAATATTCGGCGATATAAATATCTCCATCCTCCTCCTTCTCCTCTTGCCTAGCTAGCCCCCTCCTCCACTCCTCCCCTCCTCCCCACCACCCATAATTTCTATCAACCTCAACATTGAACAATCCCTCAGATTCTCACCCCAATGATACTTTCCCTTTTTCCAACCTCATAGAATCCTCCAAAGGCATTTGTTGCAAGTCGCAAATCCCGCGATATAAATATCATAACAGTGCCATCATGATGGATGGCTAAGCCTCCCCACGTGATGATCCTTATGCCAATTCCTATCTTTGGCTCTGCGACCTCGTAAGCAGTGAATGATGGGATTGATGATATTTTTATCGTAGGATGTACGATATGCTACAAAACTCTTCTTTGACTTGTATGATTCGATGTTTTATGGTTGTAGCGATGTTGTACAGAGCCCGGGGACCGATCAGCATAATCAGCACGGCGTGACTTTTTTCACTTCAAGTCAAGGATTGCGCTTGCTTGAGCCTTCTCTAAGCATTGTGTTGTTGGTATTCTGGATCATGAAGAATCCCCAAGCTATGCTTTACATACAGCCAGTAAAGTAACCATCTTCTATTGTGCCGTTTTGTACGCCAAACACCCTCCGATCTGATTACAATAGCCACATCAATTCCAAAAGCCGATCCATATCTCTCTCGCCTCCTTCATGTTCCACTCCCTTCTCATGATACAGTTGTCTGACTCCTAACCCCTCTATAATTTCAGAATGGACCATTCTTAAAGTCTTCTTCTCTTTCTCTTTCAGTTGGCGTCTAAGTGGTCCGATGGAAGCCCAAAATTGGTGCGCTTCGCCCTTCCACGTAAGTTCCACAGCGCCAAAGTTGACCTTGTCAACCTCAGTAGCATATTCTGTGATTGAATACCCGTTACTAAGCAATAGATTATCTTTGGGAAACATCCACCTCTGCCAAATGCCTTCCTCTCCACAAGCTTTGCTAACCAATCCACTAGCGGCAACATCAACATCGAACCAACTTCTCCAGTGGTGGACCGTCAACATTTTTCGCCCACTCTCGAAAATTCCATCTGCTGCGCTCTGCTTAGAGCTGTCATCTTTGGGCCGGAAATCCATTTGGTTCAGAAGAGGATCGAAGGTAGGTCTGACGTCGACATACGAATAGAGACAATGTGAGATGATCTGATCGCCTTGAGTTTCTCCCAGCCCCTTCACACACACATCCCAGATTTCCGGGGCAGTCAAACGAGCTGCTAACGGCACCGAAACAAAAATTCCTCCGCCGCCGTACGGGATGAGACCCCAGTCACGAATCTGATAGATATCTTCTGACATGGCTGCTACCATGGTTTCCTCTTCAGCGTCATATTTGGAGTTGAGATGCTGAACCAGAGATGGCAAAGATGGAACAAATGTGTCATCATCAATCAGTACAAGCCATTTCGTGTTGGATGTTCTCGTATCATACAGCTGCTTTAGTAAAGAAAAATATGCAATCGGAAAGCTTGCGTCAGAAGTATGGATGTGGATGTCCACATTAAGCTCTTTAGTTCGACTTAAAACATCTGTAAGAAGTGAGAAGCCTTCCTGTACAGGAGGTGAGATGACATGAAGTGGCGACCCAGAATTCGAGAGCCAGTGTACTAGCTGGTTGAGAGAAAGGTTGAGTCGTCCAACTGTAGTCGCGATACCAAACGAGAGTATTGAAGCATCAACGGTCGGGGTTAAAGGCACACGAACTGTCAATGGAGGGAGTTGAGTTACCGCAACATGAGAAAGATTGCTTTTGTCTAGTAGTTGCAAATCAGGAAAGAGCGATTCCTCGACAATTGTCATATCTGGCCGCGCTCCTTGGTAGTTCTCCGTCCTGATAGTCCGACTGGCATACTGGAATTGCGCAGAAAGTTTGATTTTCTCTTTCAGGTAGGTGAGATCTTTGCTTGTTTGCGGTTGTAAATCCCAAGGTAGGCTGAAAACGATCTCAGACTTGCGGATATGTGTGATGCCTGGTGTTGCCCAAGTGTAGAACCAAATGAGTCCCACTGCGGTCAATACCGCGAAATTTATCCTTCGATTACTCCATCGTGAAACATCGAATTGAGTCATATCGAAAGGATCAATCCATGCCTCATAGTATTTATGTTGAAGTGGACGGAGGGGAGATTTGCTGGTGACGATAACGTAGGTAATATCGAAAGCAGGTAGGAAGAAGGGAACATGGGCTGCGAAAATTCTACGCTAGTCATGAACAGGTTTATGAGGCTGTTTATGTTCTCCATGTATCTAGATTTAGAAGTTTTTTTGAGCTTCTTGAGGAATTACGAAGTACAATTTATCAGATCACGATGTGGCTCTGGGCAGTGGGCAAGGGTCCACGAGTGCTTTTTCACCATGGCCCAAACAGCCTCTAGAACTATCCTTAATATGCATCGCAATGCTCTACCAAAAAAGGGATCAGCGTTTCCGAGTATTGCCCAGGTATTGGTGGTATATGGAGTTAGTCCGTGACTTGATGTGTACTTCAGCCGGAACTACATAATTCCTTGGAGCTGTATGCTGTGTTTCATACTAAGCGGAACACTTGGCTAAGCAGAATGTTATAAACTCGGGATAATAACGGAGAATCTGATTGATCGCTGATTCAACTCAAGTAACTAGAGGGTAAATTTTGCTAGAAATTTAAGTATCTATCGAGCAGAAGGTGCTATTGTTAAAATCTGGAGGTTAACGTTGAGATCTCTTGGTATTGCGGCTTCTTCTCAATTTAGCCGGTTTGACGATCAATACCTTGACCAGCGACCTGATCTTCTTAGGGAGCAGGCATAACACGGCACAGGGTGAAACCTGTTGCGTAATGAAACTTCACACCACTGAATTATCCAAAGTATTTTCGTGTTGTGCCAATCCCAAGGAATTTGGAGAATACGACTACTCCTGGAGGTATTCATCCTCCAATGTCCAATCTGCACTTTGCACACTACCAACCATAGCTGACAGATAATTAACGCCACCCATATCATACTAATCCATACTTTTCCATACTCTTCACATCCCTCATATTTTTGATCTGACCTACAATATCGAATTGCAGATACGCTTGCTGAGCCTAGGAAACTAGGTGGCCAAACCCAATGTCATTTGGAATACTTCCTGCTCGAAGATCCGTCAACAACCAACGGCGGACTCACAGAACTAAACGACTGTGTGTTCAGCACTGGATCAGTTGAGCTGGGCCGATGCTTCTCCTTTTTCTCACCCGAGGAGTCCCTGGTCGACTTCCGCTCAAAAGATTTCCTCTCGTGGCGGCTTGTTGAGCCTGAGGTGTCTCCAGTCAAAGTTTCTTTAACTTTCGGCGATCTTGTGGACCGCTTGTTGGTACTCCCTGATATCTCATGAATCACCGTCTGTGTTTGATCTTTCAATGATGAGTTCCAGCGCTCCTCTTCCCGAGGCGAATAGTTTCTAGTAGACGACTCAACGCCTTCTTTAGCAAAACGAGCCTGTAAAGTTCTTCCCTTGAATTTGAGACCATCTAATGTTTTCACTACATATTTGGCAAGAGAGTAAGATTCAAATACGGCAAAGGCATGTCCGCGTGGGGTCCCATCTGCATGGATGACAACTTCCACATCCTCAACAGCTTCATAACTGTAGCCTCTAGACAGCTTGGCGATAGTGCTGAATAGCAGATCTCGCAAATCTGACTTTGATACCGAATGTGGCAACTGAGTAATGATGATTTTTCGAGCCTCAGTTTTGACAACAGCCGACGCTGGAGATGGGTAGTGGTTGATATTTGAAGAAGATGGTGGATCCTCGGCATAGCCTGGGACGGTGTACGTTACTAGAGTTGGGGGAAAATATACGGGGGTACACGATTCCATGTTTGGTGTGTAAATGATTCCAGGGGCTGAGGTTACCGAGTAAGCATAAGAAATTGGTGGATTAGTAGAGTAGGAGCACGTATAATCATAAAAAGGGCCCGTATTTTCGTAATTAGTGTTATAGGGCAATGGTGATGGCAACGAATATGTTTGCTGAGGTGTATAGTAGGGCTACATTTCATTAGAAATGTGAAGTTGACAATGTTATGTACTCACATCTACTAACGATGCTTCTGATGCAGCGTAACTCGAATTTGACAAACTCACTATCTGGAAATAGTCTTGGCTGGTTACTGGCGATGGGTGGCAGTCCCGAGATGTTTTAGCTGAACTTCCCCGATGTCGTCTTGCAAGTGAAGGAGTCCATTGCACGGTATCGCGGAGCGTCGTTGTTTGTGTCGCATTTCTTCCGTCAGCAACTATACATCTATGATCAAGCACGCCGCCATCCAAATGTGCTGTTGAGCATTAACAAACAAAACATCAACAGAAACATTAGTATCTCACCAAGAGCTCTTTGGAAATTCCCCTTTCCTTTGACTCTGACCCACCCATCTGTGGAATCTGGATAAACCAAAGCATGGTCAATATCAATGAGTACTCCATCAGATCCATTGCGAGCAAAATCTTTTAGCCTCTGCCATGTGCACTGCCAGGGCAATCCAGCAACAACGATGTAGTAGAGTCCCGTAACATCTCCAGCTGCAACCTGAGGCATTGTATACGAAGGGGTTTACAGACGAGAAGAAGATGGAATGATAATTTGGAGACCCGGAGAGATATACACAAAGGTGATCCACAGCAGTGTTAAACTTTATAGAGTTCTAAACCTCCCCTGTCAGTTCGGGTATCAGCTTAACAAAATAAAGCTCTTCCAGGCTCCCATAGAAGAAGAAACAACGTAGACTTCATCTAGTAATTCATTCCATGAATTAAACGTAGGGGTCTTGCATCAAGTTGTGAACCAAATATACATTTGAATCAAGAATTTAGAGGACTTGCGGAAAAGGTGTGAAAAGAATAGGTATCATGCCTACCGGATCCACTTCCATATTGTAAAACAACGGTATACCTGCCTGCCAAATTACAAATCAACGGTTTAATTGGTCTAATATAGATTGGGTTGCAACATCAATGTGATAGCTCACCATCGAATAACTAGTGAGTTCTGTACGCCAGAGCACATGCTGGGGAGCCTGTGTAACAGGTGGCTTCCTGCAAAGGTTTTATCTTTTAATGCCAGATACCGGGCCATAAAACATCTACATCCCGCCGACGTAACCGTGCCATATGCTGGAATCCACACAAGCCGAAAAATGCCATTGAGCACTGGACTTTAACGACATATCCTTGCTTGTGTAACTGCAAGATCGTAGTCGTAGGATGGGAAAGAGGCAGTATGATATCGGAGAGACCTCCTCTGCCATAACATGGCGCACTAATTGCGGAAGCCACGCATTGTCATAACCCATTAAAGACACATCGATTCCGAAAAAGCAATTAACGTCGCCACGTCTTAATGAGCTCGTATGCCAAATAAACTAATTATGGGTCAACTCCTTGAATGCTGTGACATATGCAATATAGTACGTCTCCGTATAGACACATGGGGGATTCGATGTAAGATGTACAGCATTTACTCTCGGGTAGTATACCTTGGCTTCGTTACCAGATCCGAATGAGGTTCAAGGCTGCACTGTTGGCGATTCGAGATGGCAGGCAGGATTGTACCGCTTACCCTGTCCAAACACTTTGCCATCGACTACCTGTATAACACTGTGCTTCTCGTAGTGGCATGTCGTTGCTGAGTTCACAAAGGTTCAAAGTTGGAGAGTATGTGGGTCTCCTCTCTCGTGATGCGGCCGATTCATCTACTGTGGACGAGGCATGAAATGGTGAACCAAATATTGTCTCCACGGCTATATAGAAACAGCACAGCACAGCGTGATAAATCAACAGAGTGAGCGCGGAGCGGTCCGTAGTTATCACTAAAAATAAGTTGGAAAAGCATTTCGCGATCCTGGAACTTCTGTTTACCATAGACAAACTACATCTACGGATCAGTTGCATTTTTAGAAGGTTGGTGGGATGAGAGCCAGTCCCGGGTTAAGCCAACGTCGCACCACCGATACTTTGCGAACCACGATACGCTCACAGTCACTGCTTTCATTCCCTTCACGCTTATCAATGTCTTGGTAAGGTTAAGGCTTCGTTCATCGAATTTCGATGAATAAGTTCGTGGGACAATAGTATGTTTGAAGCTCAACAAAACATTGCGATTACTGGCCTTCAACTCCTCCGTCTGAGCTCGGTAATAGCGATTACACTACGTGGCAATTACGATAATTATGTCATTCGAATAATGACCGGATTCTTTATAGTGTGGCTTACTCTCGGTGTGGTAGGATATATTAAATCTGGATATTGTGGTCATTCATCAATCCTCATCGAGAGGCTGAGACAGGCCACGTCCGTAAATTTTGTGTAAGCGATATGTTCGGTACCGAATATCTGGGAATACTCAGTCGAGCACTATATGCTTAGTGTTATACCAAGAAACCGAACACCGAGTCTTAAGTCCCAAAGGACTTCACCGTTCAGTTATCCAAAGCGCCACAGAAATAAGCATCACATGAGTAAGAAGATCCTCAACAGAGTTTTTGTGTACTTCTTATAACCTACTATGATCAGTGTGTATGGAAATATTAATTAGCCACAATTTTATGCTCTCCTGACAGGTGCTTTATTTTTCACCAGAAGTACTGCATGTTGCATCCCAGATCTCGAGCATCTATCCACTTCCTGATCTCCGCAATTTTCTTCCCCATACATACGCATCCGTATCCTGTTGTGGTTGGCGTTCAATCATCGTTTGATCAATGCAAGAAAAGCACACATAAAAGTGCCCGAAACACTATGTGGCATGCCGTTCACATTAACCAAATATCTTGGCATGCGCTGCAGAAATGGCAACTTTGCCGGCTGAACATCATATAAAGAGATGAGGACGGCCTCTTGCCCGGCTCCGTCTATTCTGATCTTCGATTCCAGCTCCAAACACTTTGAGCGATAGGCTTCAATGACATGCATTCCCCCGTGTTGCAGCGCATAGCGGAAGGCTGGTGAAATTGCCGCAGATAGACTCGGGAGAATTGCGACCCAAGGTAGCCCAAGGGTACGAAACGTGGGGAGATGATCAATCTAGTCCATTGCAAGGCACAAGATTCGTGGGGTATGGAATCTAGACTTTCCTTCTCTCGAGATTTTCACGTTGGGATAGGAAGGAAATGACGAAGGGAATAAAAAAACATGCAGATACACAGACGCACTTGAATCTTGATCACGAATGTCTACCCTGCAAACGCGGCCCAGCAAGCAATGAGGATTTACTCGTCTTCGCTCTACCACAGAATGCCCACGGCCACTCACTGGACCTATCAGAAACAACTTTTCGGAAGTTGGAAAGTCTTGGAAGAACAAATCACATTATGAAGTATAGATACGACAACAAGGTAAGATTTAAGAATTCAATTTTCTCTATCAGTTACCAGTCGAACTCCATGAACAAAGAAAAAGATAACGACCAGTGGTATATTTCCGAAAGATGCAATGCCTAAGTTTTGTGCCTCCTTTTCTTTACTTTCCTGTACCCATTCAAGCCCAGAACGCCTCGCTCAAAAACATCAAATACAAAAAGCAAATCACACACGTCTTCTCCTCTTGTCTCATCTCCTGAACTGGAGTAAGCAGGCTGTATCAACCTACCACCAGCGTCTCCTTAAAACACTCCCACCACCCCTACCATAAAGCCTTACAGGCTGTGCCTCATCACTCCTCTTCCCGTTATGCGTCTGATTGATGACACTTGTAGAACTGTGAGAGGTCGCTGTCGTATTCGAGGTGCTACTAGTCAGGTTCCAGCCCGCAGTACCATTCTTAAGGAGGTCGGACTCGTTGAACAATTTTGCCTTAGCAACGAAGGCATCAAAGGCATCCGTCTTTGAATTGATAGCAAAGACCATTCCTTTCTGACATTCGCCTGCTTGCTTACTGATTTGCTACCGTTAGTAAATGTTGGGAAAAGATTGAAAGGAGAGCTTACGAGAAGAAATAGAGTGGCTTTGTATCATTTGCAACCGGGTAATCAATGAAAGTAGTCGAATTCTGAATAAAAGTGTACTTGTATCCAGAATCAAATTGAGTGTTGGGCACACAGGGTGTCTCAGCATCGCAAGTAGTAACTGAGTGGTTTCGTGGCAAGAATGTGAAGCGAACGATGTCTCCGGGCTTCGCATCAAGAGTAGCAGGCTCAAACTTGTCATCTTTACCGACCTTGACCTTGTGTGTAGGCTTTGAATTGGCTGCAGTTCCAGTTGCGGCAGTTCCTTGAATACGATGGGTGCTGGTGTGAACAATTGTCTTGAATACTTTCTTACCAGCGATGGTTTGGGTCTCGGTAACAAAGACCTCGGAGGTGATTGTGACATCTGGGGATCCTTCGTCAACTCCAGCTCGGTTCTTATCATCGCCGTTGGAGTCAACACTAAGCTTGGCCTCAGGAGTGATTTGAGCTTTGTCGCCTCGAGTTTCTGTCTTGGTAGATGACTCTCCCCTTTCATTGGTGGTGATTGTGATGCTGATAACGTGGACGGTGATAATGACACCGGATTTGTCGTAGACGGCTTCAATACAATCATAATTCTTCGCGCCAGTCGGGCAGGCTCGAACCGTTTGCTTACCGTCGGCTCCCGCATCATATTGAGTGACCATAGGACCACTGGGTCCACTTGCGTTAGGAAGACCGGGTATGCCGAGTGCTCCGGCTCCAGTGTCCAGGTTAGATCCGTCAGCCTTCGAGCTGGCTTCCTCTGAGCTGCCATCTGGGTTTGTTGTGGCACTGCTGGATTGATCGTTTCCGGGAGTGGGATTTCCAGGGACGGAGTTTCCAGGGGCCGCCGGGATTGAATTGCTCGTAGCTATTATGTTCCCATTGTTCATCGAACCTGCATCAATGCCCGACTTATCACTGCCTGTAGCTGCAGACCCCGACTGACCAGCGATGTTGTTCACCGTTACTGATCCAGAGCCAGCATTTCCATTGGAAGCAGAGACAATGGTATTACCGTTGATTTTTTGGTCGATGCTTCCAGCGCCACCAGCATTTCCATTGGAAGCAGAGACAATGGTATTACCAGATTTTTGGTCGATACTTCCAGTGCTACCAGCATTTCCATTGGAAGCAGAGACAATGGTATTACCGTTGGATTTTTGGTCGATGCTTCCAGTGCCACCAGCATTCGTGTAGGAGTTGTACACGGTGTTGTAGGTATTAGGTTTGGCATCCAATGAGACCTTCTGAGTGCCTCCATTGTTGTTGGGTGCGGTATTGGTGTTATGCTGATTGTTAGAATCGGTAATCTTGGTCCCATCTGCATTTATGTATGAGTTGTAGATGTTGTTGTAGGTGTTGGTTGTAGAGTTCCAGCTTCCAGCTTTGAAGTTGGAGTTTGAGCCGGACGAGTTAGAATTGTTGTTGCTGTACTGATTGTACACATTGTTCACATTGTTAGATACATTTGAATTGTTGACGGTGTTTGTGCTGTTTGAGTTATTTACCGTGTGTGAGTTGTTAATATTGGTTGAACCAAACGAATTGTTGACGTTATTAACATTGTTGACATTGTTAACATTTGTAGAGTTGTACGATGTATTGATCGTATTGGAGTTGCTAACATTGTTAACATTGTTAACGTGAGATGAGTTATCAACATTAGTTGAACCATATGAATTGTTGACGTTATTAACATTGTTGACATTGTTAACATTCGTAGAGTTGTACGATGTATTGATCGTATTAGAATTGCTAACATTGTTGACATTGTTAATGTGAGACGAGTTGTCAACATTAGTTGAACCATATGAATTGTTGACGTTATTGACACTATTGACATTGTTGACATTTGTTTGGTTGTACGAGGCATTGATCGTATTGGAATTGCTAACATTGTTGACATTGTTAATGTGAGACGAGTTGTCAACATTAGTTGAACCATATGAATTGTTAACGTTATTGACACTATTGACATTGTTGACATTTGTTTGGTTATATGAGGCATTCATCGTATTGGAATTGTTAACATTGTTAACATTGTTAATGTGAGATGAGTTGTTGACATTTGTAGGGCCAAATGAATTGTTAACGTTATTGACAATGTTTGCATTGTTGACATTTGTTTGGTTGTATGAGGCGTTCATCGTATTGGAATTGTTAACATTGTTGACATTGTTAACATGATTTGAGTTGTCAACATTTGTAGGGCCAAATGAATTGTTAACGTTATTGGAAATGTTCGCATTATTGATATTTGTTTGGTTATACGAGGCATTGATCTCATTGGAATTTTTAACGTTATTAACGTTATTGATATTTGTCGAGTTATCAACGTTTGTAGAGCCAAATGAGTTGTTGACATTATTGGAAATGTGCGCATTGTTGATGTTTGTTTGGTTATACGCGGCATTGATCTCATTGGAATTTTTGATGTTATTGACGTTATTGATATTTGTCGAGTTATTGACATTTGTAGAGCCAAATGAATTGTTAACATTATTGGCAATGTGCGCATTGTTGATGTTTGTTTGGTTATACGCGGCATTGATCTCATTGGAATTTTTGACGTTATTGACGTTATTGACATTTATCGACTTATCGACATTGTTGATGCTAGTGACGTCATTTATACTCCGGCTGGTAGAAGCTGCGATAGAAGAACCTGAAAGCAGAGCAACTGCTACTGCCGAAGAGAGCTTCATGATGGCTACAAAGATAACAAGACTAGAAATGAAAGATACCAAGTACCCTGGATGTACTTGCTGACAAAAGAAACTAAATCTCAGGCGACCCAACCGTAAGGATGTGAAGGAGAAAGAGAGATCAGACAAGTCCGAAAGAAATTTGTATGAGCAATGACCGTAGTGAAGAAATACTTATTTCTCTGGGCAGTCGAGATATATAGATGGGGATGTTGAGGACAATTCAGATGAAGGAGTTGCAAAATCTCGGCGAAACGTGATGAAGGAACAGAGATTCCTCGTTTGATAGGAGCAAGATACTTGGTCCGGGCGCTTTAATATATTCCAAGGAG
>Ga0247808_10001480_pt1 | contig 11350 bp, 16 predicted proteins | sample UWRJL089202R1_FD_179914 | JGI IMG/M metagenome (GOLD analysis project Ga0247808, IMG submission 179914) | Plant litter microbial communities from Arlington Agricultural Research Station in Wisconsin, United States - UWRJ-L089-202R-1 | ecosystem: Environmental > Terrestrial > Plant litter >... | reverse complement strand
GTCAGCTTGAGGTTATCAAACGCACGAAACAGTCGCCTATGCCAGGGATAGCGTGAAAGGCGATTCCGATGGGGCTGGTAGGAATAGTCTAGGCCAGGATATTTGGCTTCTTGAGAGGAGAGGTGTCCGTAAAAAGCCTGCGTTTCCAGCCGTACCTCAGGGACCAGCTGGCGTTGCAAGAGTCCCTGGAAATTCTGAGGATCTGTGGATTTAGGCTTAGGAAACATGCATTCGTAAACAATCTGGTCGATTGGGCGCCCCTTCATCTTGAAAACTAGTTGGCGACGTTATGGATAACAGAATAGGTTCAGTTCTTCAAGTGAGGACGAGTGCAGTATTGATACCCTGTAGTCTTTGCAGATGGAGTGGCGGATAATGCGGTTGAAAACGGTGCTGGAGACAGCGGTTTCGAAGTTTATCGCTGTAACGAGCTCGTGAAAGGTGTATTTGTCCGTGCAATTCCGGATAGAGTTTGTTGAAAATGGGCTTCAGTTACGACTCTCGTATTTCTGAGTAATACAATTACACAGTCACCCACGCTTTACGGATTCACCGCTTCCAACCTTTTGTCGGCCGGAGTGGCTTTGTCGAATCTGTTTTATGCTTGGAAAGCTGTCCTGGTTCCAAACACGGCAATTTCCATCCGCGAGTCGGGCTGGTAATGTTTCCCTCTTGCGCTCCCTGCCGGATCTCTTAAGTACTTATCTGATGGTGTAGGTTGCCGCAAACGGTCTGCGAGAAGTATCGGGGCGTGGAGTGTGAAGTGGGAGTCGTAAAGAGGCCGTTTTAAAGAGGAGTAAAGATGGGCAGCGTGATCGGGACTCCGGTGGTGTTGTGGGGAGGTGAAGGTCGTTTCCGTGGACGTGCGGTGTGGTTTTGGAGGTGTTAGTGGCTTCCAATGCACCAACAAGGGCCGTCGAAAAGGTCAAGCCTTTGACTAAATTAATAAAGGGCAAAATAGAGTTGACTATTGATTACCACTAATTGATGACTGAGCCGGCCAGCCTGGCTCTCTGCTTCCCTTGTTACGTTCGCTGCAGTTGTGCTTTGTACTTGGTGCCAGGGGTAAGGATGTCGATTAATTAAATCCTGGCTTGCTTGACCGCGGCCGGATGCTGCAGTTGGAAACCTTTAATAGTCTGCTTGACAAGTAAAGGGTGCGCTGGTACTGCAATGTCAAGTTATACGACCAGCTTGAGCAAATACGCCAACATCCCTCCTCTGTGATCCCAACAGATTCTAGAGAAAGCTTAAAGCTAATATTGCAGCGGCGAAGGAAGATTAGAGGCACTGGTGAAGCCAGTAAGGTTGGAATTCAAAGCGCTAGGATTTAGGTATTGATGTAAGGCCTGCAGCTCTGCGGTCCTGTATAGTTGAGAAAATAGATATTTGTACTGTGATCGTCTCACTTGCAGCAATATTGCCATCAGCTCTTCTGTACTGGCCCATGCAGTACAAAGCATCGCACACCACAACACATCAATACATCACCACAAAGCGAGACCGCTACTACTGCAATACTACGTTCCGGATATGTTGTCCCCGTAATTGACACGTCGTGACCACGTTCACATTCACGTTCGCAACCACGTCCACCAAATCGAACCATCCGTTGCCAGAACCCGCGGGTTGCGCCAAACAGACAGACAACATCCGCAAGGTTTCTGCACTCCGGACCCAGGTGACCGACTAAGCGCAAAATGAAGTTCCTTCATCCCATACTCCTGGGCCGACCCTAGCCAATCCCTCTGTATTTCAGCCCTGCAGCATCTTCTCCTTCCATCGTGCAACGCTGTATCCGTCTGCCAATCGCCTGTCCTCACGCAGTTGGCCTGAGACCCGGCCACGGCTACTCACTGGGATGGTGTCGCTCGTGCTCCCTAAAAACGAGTGTGTTACTCTTCGCTTCCCCTGCAGCCGCCTGTCGATTGCTATATCGATCCAATATGGGTGGTCGACGGGGTGATTGGATGGCCAACCTCCATAGATCAACGTCCGTGGTCGTGCATTGTGAACCAGATTTGAAAATTTCATGACAGCTTGAGAAACCCTAGTCGTGCCTGTCCTGCTCACTCCTCTCTACCAGCCAATTAATGAAACAGTGCCATCTGCGGGACATCTTCGGCAGTGTACCAAGGTAAAATTGTGAGATCGACTTATTCAAAACAAGATACTTTCTCTCTAGTTATCAGATGAAGTGAGTGCACATGCCACACACGAGAGAGTGTATACTAGATTTGATAACACCTTGAGAATATGCGTATTTCGTGTATTGCACAGCTAAACATCTTCCCCGTCGCGTCTGAGCTTCCAGTCGCAAAAATCAAAACCCAGGGTATAATATCTCATCTGCTAACACCAGAGCAACCTCCACATCCCATGATAAAACAAAGTCCAATGAAAGTCCGCAGTATTTGACCTCACCTACGTTTTCTATCGCTCTACCTCGCTGACACTAACTACTATTATGTTTCTTCAGCAGATAAGGTTTTCGAGCCTAGAATCAGATCCCTATGCCTTTGGTTCAACTTTTTTTAATCTGGCTCTCAAGAACCTCTTTTTCCTTGTGTGTGGCAGCAAGTTCAGCTTGAAGTTGCACATACCGAGTCTTGTAATCAGACTCGCCATCACTAGACGATTGGGTGTCCTCGTCTTCAGGATCATCAGGAATAACTTCATCATCTATAAAGCTGTTGGTTTCATATTCTTCACGAAACTCTTTTTCTTCATCTTGAGTATCATATGCGGAAGAATTACAGTCTAGAAAATCACCTGTCAACTTCTCTCCTGGACCAAGGCGGCGGTTTGCAACAAATTCGGGGATTCCATCGGAACCTCTGTGTCAGTGATCATGTCAGCATGTGCTACATTTGAAGGATGCTGGCTCAATACTAGAATAAGCAGAGGCCCAACTTACAAATGTTCATGGTATGGAATGCACTGTGGACCTTCATCACAGGTGGAGCAAAATCCGAACAAGCTCCAGATCTCATGCCCACACTTGCTGCATCGGTGAATGCCGTCAAATTTGTCCCAAAAAGTGCGCTCCCAAAAGCCGGCCTCATCATCACTCGTTAAGAAATCTCCAACTTCCCCTACAAGTTTCTCTTTAGTCATGAAATGAAAACTCCAAAGAGCGATTTAAAAGTAGTTGACTTACCCTCTTGTGATCCTGAATAGGTTGAAGTGTTAGGGGTAGTATCGGCGTCTTTGGATGATGAGGTCGATTGTGAAGTTCCGGTTACTTGGGCCGGTCCAGCTAAATGAAATATACCACCCGGGGAAGAAGACACATCAGTACTGTCAAGATCAAATCGGGTACGCTTCACTGGTCCTCCGTCCATTGCCTCCTCGACTTTCATGAGTTAGTATCTGGGTGAAATATAAAAGTCAAATGAAGGAGCTCGGAATGGTTGCAAGTTTGAGGTATGCTGACTTACTAGCTTTGCGACGCATACTCTGAGAAACAGAGCCAGGTGATGTAGAAAATGAATCTTGGTGAGGTGTTGCTGATTTCTGGCGTTCCATGTTCATGCCTGGACTAGAATGTCTCGAACGACTAATTGCGGCAGAGTTTGAGTACAAGGTTGTCTGGAGCATTCCTCTGCTTTCGATACTTTCCTGGTTTCGCTTGCTTTTGGTCACGATGCGCTGCAATGGACTTATGGGTGGAAGCATTTCGGAAGACTCTGTTCTCTCCGTCGTTTGAGTTTGTGGACTATTGAGATGAGACTATTTTGAGTATGATTAGTGACTTTCAATCTAGCAACCACTACTGACTCGTCTTCTCCAGAAAGATCTTGCTTTCTGTTGTGACCACCTTATTTCAACAAGTAATCCTTGTGATTTCCGTGGAGGGGTCACCTACCTCGCGGCCTGCATACTTCTCGCGCATTTCTTCGTCGTGTCGGAACCTAGTTGCCGAACAATGGCCACTGAAAAGAGTATGCATGCTAACATCTGTAGAAGTATACGTTAAAATCTCATGCGAACTTACATGTGTTATTCAAAGAGATATCTTACCACTGCTCCATGTTTTTTCGTTAACTGTACATGGATATATGTCCTTGGGATCGAAGATACCCACTAGATGACATAATTCCTCGTAAGATGAATGTCGAGAGTATGGAAAAGTAATTTTCCTTGGGAGCTTTAAACCCCCCTTTCCAGTGTTCAAATTCTGTCCACCGTTCTTTCTTTTATTTAACGCTTCTTCTGTGAGTGCCTTAACAAGGTCTTCTATGCCGAAACCATCCAGTTCAAGTCCAAGATTGTCAAGGAATAGAGTTTTAATAGCTGACTGATTTTCATCAGCAATCATCCCTTTGATTTCCTTCATGATAGCTTCATCAGTATTTTCAAAGCTTAAGGTAGGATTAGCAATATTATATTGTGAAGATGTTGAAAACTCACTGGCTGAGAAGCTCATCAACAATATAAGGATCATCTAACTCCAACTCAGGGCGTCGACCCAAATCCCCACCGCCACCACCTACCCCTACTTCACCCAACTCTTGCCCAGCCCCGTTTCTAGCAATAATCGGGCGAATATAGACTGTGTTTTGGTCTACTTTCCCACAGCGGGATCCTTTCTCGCAGCTATGAATTCTCACATTCACATCGTTTGTCAGATATCCAAGCTGGATATTGTTACCACATTGATAGCCGGCGAGAACTCTGCCATCGTTCGTCAGAAATTGGGTATTGTTTGAATCCGTGGAACTTCCTCCAAGAGATCGATATAGTTTAAGCTTGTAATTGTCAACATGAACCTAAGAGAAAGTAAATAAGTGTTAGGTCACAGACGATTGAGTATATGCTTACCTGAGATTTGAGAGCTCGCGATAGTGCCATCCAAACCTCTTCATATCCGAATGTCCATGCGGTAAAATGGAATACTGTCTCGGGAGGATACATCAAAACTTTTTCCAGTAGCTCTCGAAGACCTTCAGCTTTGGTGGGAAATTTGGTGGGACTAATATTGCTCGTATCCAAGTATATGCAGTCGAGCCTCTTCAGACCGCTAGTATATTGAATGAGAAATGGATTGCGGATTAGTGAGTTCACAAACCAAGGCTCAGATCGTATATCCCCGGTATAGAGTACGGCCTTTGAATCGTCCTCGATAACTATCAAGCATTAATTATAACCTCAAGAAACTTGTTCAAGGTGTATTTACGAAACATCACGGCCCCAGTGCAGTGGTTGGCATCAAACAATGTAACTTGTATCTCATTTCCTGGCTCCAATTCAATGCAAGTTGGTGTTTCCAGAGGAATAGGTTTCTGAAATATAGCTTAGGTCTGGCAGAAATAAAAAAGGGGCCTTCAACATACCAGTAGATTCTGCAAATGCTTATAATGCTGCTTCCGTGGTACCAAAATACCTTTCGCAATGTTTATCCGGTGTGGATATCGCTCGAGGCGTAGCAAAAGCTCCCTGGTAGCTGCACTACAGTATAGACTAAACCGAGATTAGTCAATTTCGAAACCTTGGTATTAGTAGCATACTTACAATGGAGATTTGAAATTTTCGAGTCCAGCGAGGTGATCTGTATGTACATGGCTTAGGAAGCAAGCTAGTGGTGGACGAAGACCTGATATTCGACTAAAATTGTCAACTGCACTATGTTAACTGAATAATGGGGAATCAGGCCTGGGTATTGGCTAACCTCGAATGTCAGGAAACTCGGGAATGTAACCCCCGAACGTTGACATCGTGTCAACTTATTGTTTGGATAAAGCTCAGATCTCTTGATATGGTTCATTGCTAAATTGTAGCATGCGACACAATCGAGGTTATACTGAGTAAAGAGAAGAGAGGAGAACGATCATGACAGGGATGAGGAGACACGAAAATGCCACCTGTTCACGTGTTCGCTTGTTTAACTTATACTTTGTTCCAGAAAGGGGCAAGGGTGGGGCTTACCTTGACTGACACAGACCAAGCCGACTGACGTTGATACTGATGTGGGATGGAGACGACGAGAATGTTCCAGAGAAGCGGGATTTCTAACTTTCAAAGGGATCATGATAGTTAAACGCCGTTTGAACGAGCAGCAGTACTTTTACGACGTAGCTAGTGGTGTGAAGTATGTTCTGTGCCGTTAGACACAGTGAATTGGTTATCACGATGCGCAAAATTTCAATAAAAGCGTTAGTTATTAGACAGCCAGCGCTATAATATAGGCAATCGACCGAGACCATTTGTTTTCTCTGCAATCATAATCTTATAATAAGGCGAACTCCCGTGCCTGAGCCTCTATATTTTGACCATATTCCCCTTCAAAGGCCTCCCCATTCATAAAGCCGTCAACATATGCCTCACCAATGATCTCGTAAAAACTCCGAGTCTTCTGATCAAGCCAACACAGCCTACTCACACCTCCTTGGCACTCTCGTAAGACTACTGGGACGCTGCAGCCGTACAAAAGACAGATCTTATCGCCCATACGGGCTTGTTGTGGTGCAAGCCGAAAAAGCTCGTCGTTTTGAGACAGGGTTGTTCCCGAGCGGTTCCAAGGCGTTCCCTTGAATATCCGTCGATTCCATACAACCTCTTCTAAGCGTGCAACAAATTGGTGAATATAGACGTCTAATTTTGCTGTCAGAAGTTCGCCTGGATCGATACTGCGGTGCTCTGATATTTTGTTGGCAAGATTGACGAATGCCAGCCTTGTGATTGTCGTGGCTGGGCGCCCGTTACTACCAATTCCAGCGACGAGTGTGCGCCATAATCGGTCAGGGACATTTTGGCCAGCTGTAGCTTGACGAAGTGAAAATCCTCCCATTTCTAAACATTCTTGTAGGGCTATGCCATCGGCCATGCGTGCAGATAAGTCAGCGATGACACCGAGTTCGACTCCTTGGACGAAAAGAATGCCATTACTGTAGTATGGATTCTCTGTGGTCGAATCAACAGTATGTAGCACAGAACACTGGTTAAAATCTTAGTCACACATCTATCATATTGCTTAGGATCATGTACTTACTGCCCCATATGCTATAGAAGAGTCCCTACTTTGACCCCATCGAACATGAGCATTTTTCCCTTTCGTAGCATTATAATGTCCATCCCCTGGCAAGCTAACTAGTGGATTGCCATTTATTCTTCTCGTAGAGCGAGCTTGGGGATCTCCAAAAGGTAAGCCGTCCACTCTTTTGATCCATTTTGGGATATCGTCCCACTTTTGCAGAATACCAGAGTCGAGCAGTAAATTTGTCACTTGACCGACCACGTCACAACTGATTGAGCTTGACAACCGAAACTTGGAAAAGACACCATATGTGTTTATTCTCGAGCCCGAGGATCGCAGTTTCTTAGGCGTCTGGTGGGTCGATATGGACGGTCCCTTTGATTGGGTTGGTTCATATATTACGATATCCGAAGACGAATGATTCGAGTTAGTCGTTGCTTTGGAACCAAAATTTGACAATAGCGGATTTCTTGTAGCATAGCCTTCTTGGCTCACTGGAAACCAGTAGCGCAGGAGAATGTCTAGAGATGACGATTGGTCAATGACATGGGTCATAACATCCATTAGAACTTCGAGCAAGGTTTTCTCATAGTCAGGCGTAATCGAATCACCATCAGATGCGATGGCCAAAAGGGCGTAAATCGTGTCTCGGGGATCTGCGGTTTGAAACGCTTTGAGAGATGTGAGAAGCCACTCCAAAGTTCTACAAGGGGTGTCACCTCGACCTCCAGCTGAAGGTTTGAGTTCCCTGACCGTTCTCATGAGCTCTAACGCACCGGAATGGTTTAAGCTGCCAAGAGGATCCGTATCGTATTTGTGCCGAATTGTCCTCGTACGAAGTAGCTGTGAAATATCGACCAAATTGGTTTCAAAAAGCTCAACAGCGTCCGCAAAGTCTCTCCAATCCATTGCATCCTCTCCAACCATAAGTGTGGCATCCTTAGCGGAAACAATCTCCTGAACCACCCATCTCCTTGAGAACCATTCATTTTGCAGAAGCGCATACACAACACTCCAGTCGTGCTGTGGGGTTTGGGAGAAGAAACCAGGGGTTAGCATAGCAGAGATTGTTCTCATTGCAGCCCTTGATTGCATCGACGACTCTCCAAGCCATACAATAACGTTCTTTGCACTTCGGTAGATGTCTGCCGTACGGCGCACCTGTTCGCTCCTCTCCTTGAGGTTCTCTTGGTTAATGCAGAGGGCATCCGCCCATACTACCACATTTTTGTCTTGCTGACGCAGTTGCCTTAGAGCAGCGTATAGATTTGGTTGAATGGCGATTTCCGTGGCAGATGTTTCGGTTTCTCCATTACGATGTTTGATCGTTATAGTTTCTGAGGCTGCACTGGATCCCCAAACGTATGACAATGCCTCATAACGATCTACGACAGCCGAAAGAGGAGTATGTACAAGGGCAGCTCGAAGTGGTTCATCCTTTTCTCCGGCGTAGAGTTTGAGGAGACGAATCTCGCCCACTAGAAGCGTTAGATATAAGGCACGGAAGACAACCTGTTTTGAAACGGTATGTGGAAGAGCAGAGTGCCTTGTTTTGTCGATTCCGCAATATCGCTCTACTCGGCTGGTAACCGGAGGGAGCTCATCGAGAATTTTCTCGTAGCTTGTTTCCCCGGGAGAAGAGTTATCAAGCTCATCATATAGCCGGGTACGTTTGACAAAGTCTCTTTGGTCTGAAGGTTCTTCATCCAATGTGCGCTTGTTGGATACTGGCAACGGTAATGCTTTCATTGTGGCTGAATTCCCAACTCACACCTTCGAATAAATCAAATGGTCACCAAAATTTATATGTACACAGCTGTCGCAATTGAAATCGGTCAACTTTTAATGTTCCTAGATAGAAAAGAAACTCTTTTTATCAAGCAAGTGGGCGTCGGTGCAGTTTTCTTCTTCTCTGCAAAAGCGCGCCGCTATGAGGAGGCTGTGCTATGTCATTGTCTGCCATTTTATTGTACACTGGCCAGTGGAAGAAATCACTCAGCCTTCCACCTGGTTGCATCCAGCCGCGCCGAGCGTCGAGGTAAAGCTAGGATCATGGTGAGTGGTTTTGTTATATGGGCTGGTACACAACGCACGCAGAAATGCCATTCCTGACTGCATTGGGGTCTTTTCGTTTAAGGATCTGATTTGCTTCGATATAGTCGTTTGTAGAAGACAGAAGTGGGTCGACACTTATTGTCAATCGGACTCTGGGAATCATCTGATCTCAGCCGAGAATTTGTGAGTCGACCAACCATCTACGAAGGGAGCCCCTCCATATGCGTTTAACTCAACGATGTGACAATTATTGAATCCAGAGCGCCAGAGAGGCGAGTATAGTGGCTCAAACCCCCCCCAAAACGTGGGGGCAGGGCAAGCCTTTGAAATGGCTAATAATAGACTATTTGGGGTACGTTACAAGAGGCTCTCTCAGCATGCAAACATGGCTCTTGATTATTGCGGCCAAGTTCTTGATACTTTTCGGCAGCTCCGTGCTTGCATCGCAGAACCTTACCAGCGCCTTGAAAGTGATGTAAGCTTATCAACCTTGCTCAAATCCTTAGATAGTGCAGCTTTGTTATCGGCCCAAGTTCGGGAAGTACGATCTCTGCTGCTTCAGCGTGTTCTCTTGCTTGCTTGCCATGGGGACAGGTATCGCCATGGGTGATAAATGCTCCTTCACTAGCATTCCGATCAACAACGTGGAGTTACTTGGGCTTAGCACCGCATTACTTGTCGGGATGTCAGTCATGTGGTCACGATGTCCAAGTTGTAAGTAAGGCCGGAATCGTATAATAATAAGAAATCATAATTCGTGACACTTATAATACGAACTTCCTTAACAGGGGTCTATATCACTGTCGGGTTTTCATCATTCATAAAAAAGAAAGGCTACTGCAACCGTGTCGCCCGTATTGTATTCATGACATTGAGCTATTATATAGAGATATGAAAATGCCATCTCGTAATTGACAGCTTCAGTGCTACGGGGATTCGGAGTAGCTTAACAAATGAAGTACTCATGTGTGATATCGACACATTTTTACAAAAGTTCTGAAATACAACCATGAAGTGAAGCAATGTTCCTATCATGGTGGATATAGCATACTCAGATTACAGGAAAGGCCTGTATTGAACAATGTAGATCCATGATTTATTGAAGCCCTTCCAAGCACATCAGAAATGGTGAATCCTACGTATTTCTCTACTGATTCACTCAATGGCCAGCCAACTTTCGTATAAGACCATTCCGTTCCATATTAATACTTTTTAGGATTGTATCCATTCAAACCATACATTTTTGCTAATATCGATAACTTTACCATGGCACCTCCAAAGATAGTACTGACAACAAAGTCCGCTCCAGAGAAACCCATGCCAAAAACAACGACAGTGAAGAACCGGGTACAGAAAACACCAGCAGTGAGGTCACTTGCATTGAATAGACCCTCTTCAAATGAAACGAAGCTGAAAAAGTCCACGCCGAGAAAAAGTTTCTTTCTTGACGAGGTCGAGGTAGAAAGTTCAGACGAGTCAAATCCGGAATCTGATGGAGAGGATGAGGACGAAGAGCAAGTATCCGCCAAAGAATTACTGGAGCGATATAAAGAAATGCTGAAGCTGTACGTGGACTACGAAGAGATCACTGGGTGTAGGGAGATGGCAAATGAGATCTTCAAACTTCAACTCGCCGATCTTGATGGCTACTTTGAAATTCTTGGGTTCTCAAATTCTGAGGCAAGATCTCACCCAAATTAAGCTAATAGTAAACTGCATCGTACGACATAGCTTACCATTTGTGTTTAGAGTTTCCAAAATACGACAGGTCCCATCGATAAAACTATTTATGAAGGCGAGGTTGGAAGGTTTAGACAATATAACTGGAGAAGGAAGGATTACAAGGATGTTTGGGTGACTGATATGGTAAATAATTTAAGATGCGGCCATGGAACACAGAAGAAGTTTAGATCCCAAACGCCTGCTGACTGGCTTTTGGTAGATGAAGCCACATAAAATGGAAACTGGACAGTTATTCTGGGCACTAACAAATATATGGGATATTCTTAATGAGATCAAAATATTAAGTTCAGCATCCAAGATCCATCCGAAGTTGCCACAGGTAATTCTCTCATAACAGAGCTTTGGGTGATATATGTACTGATGATTACAGGAGCTTAGGGAATACCACGCAGGTGAATTTCGGGCCACCCGAGTTTTCTTATCTGATTATTCCAGCGAGTGTGGAAAAGCAAAGGAGAGAAGCAAACAACTCGTTATTAATTGGATAGATGAAGAAGAAGGAAATATTTTGTGGCTCTTTGAGCAATATCTGACATTGCGCAAGAAACTTTCACTTGGGAAGAAGTGATCGAAGCT
>Ga0247808_10001479_pt1 | contig 11352 bp, 9 predicted proteins | sample UWRJL089202R1_FD_179914 | JGI IMG/M metagenome (GOLD analysis project Ga0247808, IMG submission 179914) | Plant litter microbial communities from Arlington Agricultural Research Station in Wisconsin, United States - UWRJ-L089-202R-1 | ecosystem: Environmental > Terrestrial > Plant litter >... | reverse complement strand
TTTCCAATCATATCAGGCGTTATGGCGGTTCCTTCAAGGCAGGTCTTATCATTCGGGTCAAAGGAATTTACCACTATCTGCGGCAGCTTAAAGGCATTATCCAACGGCAGTTCATCTACTTGGTCGCTTGTGATGGTTGCGCTATAATTCAGAACATCATCTCCGTTAACGGCTGGCGTTTCCATTGGGGAATTTACGTTTAGGGTAACGTTGATTTCTCTTGTTTCAAAAGGTTCAAGGTTGGCGAAATCCCAAGATAATGAACCTTCTGCTTGAGTGGTGAATACAGGATTTGCAATCTCATAATCCAAAATTGCATCATCATAGGCAAACGATACCGAACCTGATTGCTGGATGTTTCCTTTGTTTTTGATGATGATTTTATAATCTGCATCAAAGCCTGGTCGTGCTGGGGTTGTTGGGAGTATGGCTACTTCTAGATCTGGATGCAGGCCGTTTGGCGTGATGCAGAAGTTTTGGGTGAAGGGGCTTGTGGTTTCTGGGAAAGTAACGATTTTTGAGCTAGGAAAGACTGTAAAGAAGTTTGGATTTTCCAATATCGGCACTATTGTATGACTACCTTCTAGAGCAGGAATTGAATATGATCCCGTTTGATTGGATATTATGCTTTGTGATTGAGTACCTGTTGTTACAGTAAATTTTAAATTAGCATAAGATGGGTCTGAGGCAGTGCATCCATTATTATTAGTATCTAATCTATTAGTACCATTAATTACATAAAATGCTCCTCCTGGCGTAAAAGAACAGTAAGAATTTACAACACAATTATAGCCTAGTAGGGCTACTTTTTGTTGCCATCCTGCTACTTTCCCTTCATCTGCACAAATATATGCTAGATCAGGATTATTCGATATACTAAACATACCATAAGACGCACCATTTTTGATTAACATAGTTTGTAAGAGATTAGAATAAGTCCACATTTCATTTAAACTATGTAAGTCTGATAAATCCAAAGTAGTTAATTGATTAGTGTGACATTTCAATCTACTCAAGGCATGCATACCTGTGAGATCCAAAGAAGTAATTTGATTCTGTTCACAAAATAACTCTACCATAGAAGTTGCTCCTGATACATTTAGATTTGTAATATTATTATTCCCACAATGTAGTCTCTCTAATGCTGTAAATCCACTTACATCTAGTGAGGTTAAATTCGCATTTTCTAAATATAAATCTACTAAACTTACCAATTCACTGGTTTCTAAAGTACTAACAGGACAATCCGTTAGAGATAATTGAGTAAGATTACTTAGTCCAGCAACATTTAAAGTTTGAATAGGATTACTACCACAAAATAAAGTATGAAGATTTTGATTAGCCGTTAAATCCAGTGCTGTTAATTGATTTTCCTGGCAGTCAAAAATTTCCAAGTTCTCTAAACCATTAATGTTCAAATTTGTAATTTCATTTACTGCAAAAGCTAACGTTTTCAAGTTACTCAACATACTCACATCTAAACTTGTCAATAGATTTTCAGCACACATTAAGTGCTCAAGATTTGGTGTACCTGAAAGATCTAAACTTGGAATCTGGTTCGATCTGCAGTCTAACTCCTTGAGATTAGTCAGTCCCGAAACAATAATATTGGTCGTAGGTCCAATATTTACTATCAACTGCTCTAGATTCACAAGCTCCGTACAATCAATTATTTCAGATGACGTACCTATTAAAGCAAGTCTTTTTAAATTAGAAAATGCCTCGATTCCTTCAAAACTGTCAATACTTTTATACTCAATTTGTAAATCCACTACCAATAATGCCTCGCTTACTTGAATTTCTAAATCATTATTTACATCAATTGTAATATAGTTTCCGTTTACGTCTTTGGCATATACAGCAAACTGACTAGAGTTTAATAAAGATGTTTTAAAAAGTTCATCAGGAATATAAACAATATCATCCGGATTCTGAGCATTAACACTCCCCATAACCATCATCACCACCAAAAAGTAAAGTTTTTTCATATAAAATAGTTTTGCACCCAAATATATGAAAATCAACAATACAGCCATCATTTTGTAAAGAAAATAGGAAAAAAAGAGATTATACTCCAAATAAAACCGCTCCATCCTTTCACATCTATTGTGAAAGCTCTACAGAGTGTCTGGGAGGCTTTCTCATCTTGTGTGAAAGCTTGCTAGAGGGTCTGGGAGACTTTCACATAGTATGCGAAAGTACCGCAGAGGGTCTGGGAGACTTTCACAATAGATGTGAAACCATGCCAGACTTCCTGCGGCACTTTCACCTTATTTTATAAGCCATTTACCACTATTTACAATATTAATTAAACATCACAACCCTTTTAATAGGAAAAAATTATCTAAACTATACATCATTTAACTTTATTTACTACTTTAGTGATAATTAAACAAGGGGTGTTTAATACTAACTTAATACTTATTACCATGATTAAATCAATTAATTTACGCCTGTTACGCAATGCAGAGTACCTGCAATTTCTTAAATTATTCCTGCAACTTGTAGAGGCACACGACCCTACTGCACTATTGGTCCTAAACCAATACAAGAACTTATTGACCGAGTACCAGGATTTAGAGGTGCTCTTTAAGCAGCCTTTAGCACACGAGCTTAGCGACGAAGTAGTAGATCTGGACGCTTTGCGTGACCGTGCGATTGTAGGGATTGCATCGGTGGTTAGAGGGTATGTGAATCATTTTGATTCGGCCAAGGCGGCGGCGGCAACACTTTTGTACAACAACCTACAACTTTATGGTGAAGGAATTTCTACGATGAACTACCAGGCCGAAACCGCCACCATCACCAGCATTGTGAAGGATTGGAAAAACGATGCCAAGCTATCGGCGGCCGAAATCCTGCTAGGACTTGTGGAATGGCGAGAAGAGCTGGATAACGCTAATAAAGAATTTGAGCAGAAATACAGCGCCAGAACCGCTGACTATGGTAATGATACTTCGCCGGATATACTAAGCAAACGTAAAGTAACAAATGCTTTTTACTATAAATTGGTAGAACGTCTTGAAGCCTTTAGCGTTATTAATGATTCGCCAGATTACACAAAGCTAAACAATCAGCTCAATGCTTTGATCGACCAATATAACACCCTTCTCGCAACCCGAAAACCCGAGAAAAAAGACGAAGGCCAAGCGCCAAAATAATATGAATAAGCAAAAAAGAGGCTGTCTATATAGGCAGCCTTTTTTTTTGGTTTAATGTTTAAGAGTTTAAAAGGTTAAAAGTCAAAATCCTTGAACAAACAACTTTAAACCCCAATCCCTAAACCTTAAACTTTAAACTCTTAAACTTTAAACTCTTAAACTCTTAAACCTTACTCTTTGATGAACTTGCTATTCGATGTCCCCTTATCCGAAACTACCTTGATGAAATAATTCCCTGTTGAAAGATTTGAAACATCAACATTGCTTACTCCTTTTGCATTTGGTACCGAAACCACCATCTGCCCCAACACATTATAAATGCTGATGCTTTGCAACTCGATGGCCTGCTTGGAAGTGATGTTCAAGATGTTATTGGTTGGGTTTGGATAAATCGTGAAATAGTTGTTAAATACAAAATCCTCAGTCCCTAAAACTGCAAACGTAGTAACCGCTGGTTCGGTAACAATCGGGTGGTTGAAATCGAAATAGATGCTGGCCGTGTTGCTGAAACTGTCACCCAAGGCTAATGTTGGCAAAGTCTTGATTTTGAATACTACATACCCATCATTATTCGCATCATCAAAAGGAAGGTTGATGCCTTCGAAGATAAACTCAACCTTATTTCCTTTGATTCTCGTTACATAAGAATGGCTTCCGCTTAAAGCGATGAGGCTCGAAACATCAAACTTGGTGGTATCAATCATATCCTTTACTACGATGTTTTGAGCGGCGAAAGTTCCCGTGTTTTCAAAACGGATCATGTAGTGTACGTATTTCCCGATCATATCCGGTGTGATGGCCGTTCCTTCTAGACAGGTTTTGTCGTTCGGGTCGAAGGAGTTTACTACTACTTGTTGCAAATTCATCACGTTATCGGATGGGTTTTCATCAAAGCCAGTACCGATGCTTGAAGAAGCTTGAAAGGTAAGCACATCACCACCATTGAGTGGTGGCGTTTCCATTGGCGTATTAAGGTTAAAAGTCAAGTCAATGATTCTGGTTTCAAAAGGCTGCAGGTTTTGGAAGCTCCAATACAATGAACCCACTGGAAGCACTTCTGAGTCTGGGCTTGCAACAGTTAAATCTAAAACCTCGTCATTGTAATCCAATGATATACTGCCCGAAGTGACAGAAACATTACCAATATTGCGGTAGATTATTTTGTACTGTGCATCAAAACCCGGAACGGCTGGAGTAACCGCAATAATATTTACATCAATATCCCAATGGAAGCCAACCGGAGTCACACAAAAGTTCTGAGTGGAAGGGCTTGCCTGATTCGGAAATGTAACATTTACAGTTGATGGCGAAATAGTAAAGAAGCTTGGGTTTTCAAGAACAGGCGTAATCGTGTGTGTTCCCGCAGAAACTGGAATAGAATACTCACCCGATGCATTTGAAATCAGGCTTCCTGTTTGGGTACCATTCGTGATGTTGAATTTTAAGTTTGGCAGGCTTATGTCTGATGTATCGCAACCGTTGTTGTTTGAGTCGAGTGTGTTTGTTCCGTTGATGGTGTAATGATTTCCTCCAGGAGTGAAGGAGCAGTAGGAGTTTATCGAAACTTGGTAAAATTGTAAGTCATCAATTATATTTTGATAGTAGGCAATCCTGTTGTCATCTGTACAAACATATTTCAAGGAATAATTATTTTCTAAATCAATTAGTGAGTTTTTCCCATTCTTAATAAATAGAGATTCGAGACTATAGTTGTTACTCAAATCCGTATATATGAGTGATGTCGTTTCGTTTAAGTCGATTGTAGTTAAATCATTATCTGATAAATATAAATATTCAAGACCAATACAACCCTGCAGGTTTATAGATTGAAGTCCACAACTTTCACATCTAACATCCTGAAGTAATGTTAACCCGCTAAAATCCAAAGATGTGAATTCATTATAAACTGCACCAAATTTCACAAGTCCGGTACAATCGCTAATATCCAATGTTTGGATAGGGTTTACATCTATATGTAAAAGATACAGACCTGTGCAACCCTCTAAATTTAGGTTCATCAAATTGTTTTCAGACACTATAAGCTCCTGAAGATTGGAAAGTCCACTGAAATCTAAAGATGTAAATTGATTGGAATGTCCGAAAAAATAATCTAAACTTAAAGAGCTATTTACCTCTATTTCTGTCAGTAGATTATTTGAACAAACTACATCGGTTAGATTGAGTAATTGATCAACATTTAAAGCTACTAATTGATTCTGTTGGCAATAAATTTCCTTTAGGCTAATAAGGCTATTTAAATTTAAAGTTGTGATATTATTATCATCACACCACAATACCTCAAGTTGCTCCAGTGGGCTAATCTCCAAGGCATTCAACCCTAATCCTCCACATCTAAGTTCTTTTAAATTAGTGAAATACTCAATACCCGTCAAGTCAGTAATAGTGGTTTGACTCAGTGTCAAATAGCCTATCTGTAAAGCTTCCTCCTCCTCTATCTCACCATTATTGTTTGTATCTATTGCAACAGAAACGCCTTGCAAATCCTTTGCAATACTGTATATTGGGCTTGCCTGCAATAATTTTGCCTTAAAATTAGAATCAGGAAGGTTGATAACCTGTCCTTTTACACTCCCCACGACAAACAAAACCAAAACCACAACCAAAAAGTAAAGTTTTTTCATAAAATAAAATATTAGTCCTCAAATATATAAAAATCAATGATTTGAAATAAAAAAAGCCTTACAATTTGTAAGGCTTTTGGTAATTATTTTTGTTGTTATCTTAAAACGCCACGTTCCATCTTGGCAATTTTCCGTTTTCGTCTAGGAAGTTTTGAAGCATTTGTCCTTCTACGAAAGTAGGGATTGCTTTGTTCTTTTCGTTGAAGGTTTCGTACCAAGACACTTCAAGACGCTCAATGTTTTCTAGTTTCATTTGAGCTGGCCAAGAATATTTCCTTCCTGTTTTGGCAAATTGGTGTCCGTTTACAATCTTGTCGTAAAGTCCGCCGTTCTTGCTTTTCAAAGTACCGTCGTTCTGGATGGTTCCTGTAGAACCCACCATGATCAATTCTTTTTCTTCACCTTCTACAGCATATACCATGAAGACACCGCTACCCGATTCTGGTGCGTTGCAAACCGTTTCTAGACTATCTTCCTGAGCGAAAGTAAAGGTATTTTGGGTTTTAAATTTCTTTAATTCTTTATACATCTTATTTTATTTTGCCACAAAGGCACCAAGGCACTAAGTGAGATTATGGAAACAAAAAGCTCCACACGAAGCGGAGCTTTGGAATTTATTATTTGTATTTTGGAGATTATCCAAGTACTTCTTTTACTTTTTTACCAATTTCTGCAGGAGAGTCAACCACGTGGATTCCATTTTCTCTCATGATGCGTTTTTTAGCTTCAGCTGTATCATCAGCACCACCAACAATTGCACCTGCGTGACCCATTGTTCTTCCTTTTGGAGCAGTTTCACCCGCAATGAAACCAACAACTGGCTTACGGTTACCGTCTGCTTTTACCCATTTAGCAGCATCAGCTTCTAGTTGACCACCAATTTCACCAATCATGATGATGATTTCAGTTTCCGGATCGTTCATCAACAATTCAACTGCCTCTTTAGTTGTAGTTCCGATGATTGGATCTCCACCAATTCCGATAGCTGTTGTGATTCCCAAACCTTGCTTCACCACTTGGTCAGCCGCTTCGTACGTTAAAGTTCCTGATTTAGAAACGATACCAACTGTTCCTTTTTTGAAAACGAAACCTGGCATGATACCCACTTTAGCTTCACCTGGCGTAATTACACCTGGACAGTTTGGCCCGATTAGACGACATTCTTTATTTTGAATATAAGCGTAAGCTTTGATCATATCTGCAACCGGAATACCTTCTGTAATAGTGATGATTACTTTGATTCCAGCATCGGCAGCTTCCATAATTGCATCAGCGGCAAAAGCTGGCGGAACGAAAATGATGGTTGTATCTGCCCCAGCTTGTTCAACAGCATCTTTCACAGTATTGAAAACAGGACGATCCAAATGTGTAGTTCCACCTTTTCCTGGTGTAACACCACCTACAACGTTTGTTCCGTATTCAATCATTTGCGAAGCGTGAAAAGTACCTTCACTTCCTGTAAAACCCTGAACAATTATTTTAGAATCTTTATTAACTAAAACGCTCATAATATATATTTTTAATTATTTTTTGAAATAGTGATGCAAAAATAGGTTTTTAGAGGCAAAGTTTAAAGCAAAAACAGTAAAAATCGCAAGAGAATTTCACCGAACTTCTCTTATGTTTTCATTTTTGTAAGGATAGCAATAATAGACGAATGTATTTTTAACATTTGGGTATTTTTGATTAAAGCGATCGTGCAGTATTTTAAAGACTCTTTCTTCTGGATATACCGGCACTTTCAATTCGTCTAAAGCCCATGTAGTAGTGTTGATCAGATAGGCATTATTGCAAAATTTAGTGCTTCTCCCCTTTGATTTATGTTTTTCTAACTCGGGATATTCTTGAACATCGTCCACACAAATTGCAAGTGTTCTGGTATTTCCTGAATATAAATTAAAAGACAGATAATCATCCCATTTACCGAAAAGGGATAAAGCCGGCATAACTCCCAACAACAGTAGAATGATGACGTTCAGCTTATTCTTAAAAAAGAATAACGAGAAATTGATTTGTGTATTTTTATAAAATAAAACTAAAACTAGACCAATCATTGCTAAATTCCACGGGAATATAATGATGTTGTAATTGAGTCCAAAAGGTCCATAGAGAATTGCTATAAACAGATGCATCAGAATTGCTAGAAAGGAAATATATCTTCTATGTCGGGAAAATAAAATTCCAACTCCAATAAAAATCTCGATGGCGGACAAAATCAATCCTGAATAATGCACAAGAGGTTTTTTAATTATGCTATAGGGAAGATCTAAAAGTGTGTGCAAAATAGTTCTGTCCCAAAAGCTGTAAAGGAAGCTTCCGCTAAATTTATGGATACCACTGAAGATATATGTCGCAGCCAATAAAAATGTAAGTAATAGAAAAAACTGTTTTCTATCTTTTGAAAAGAAGAAGAACACAAAGGTAAGCAGGTATTGGTATTCCCAGGGTTGCCATCGCATATAATCCAAAAGACAGGATAGCATTTCGATGATGATGACGCTTAACAGTAAAAACTTTTTGCTTGGAAAAAAGAACGCGCTTGTAATTCCTATGAGGGAAATAACAAATAAAAAGAGGTGAAATTCGTTGGGTAACGATAGAAAATCGAATACAGGAGCAACAGGAAAGTATCGGTCTGCAATCCAGACTTTATAGGATATTATTTTAGCAATAAGCCAGGCAATGCAAGTAATTTTAACCAGTATTACTTCTTTGGGATAGGAGAATGCAATACCAGGCCATTTCATCGACTTAAGAAATTTGACTCATCTGATAACCACGAAATAATTTTCCGTCCTTGATTTCCCAGATTACAAAAAAATGGGCTAAAAGCATTTCTTCACGTGGATTTTCAATAGTCTTTACATAATGCGAAAAACGTAGCGAGACCATATCCTTTTCTGCAACCATTAGATTGATTCTAGCCTTCGAACGAACATAAGCTTTGTTCATATTTTCGGTCAAGGAAATGATATCCTCATAATTCATTTTCAGCAATCCCTTGGTACTGTTCCATTCCAAAATTATTTCAGGATGCAAGAATTCGCTCATTACTGTAGCGTCGATCAAGGCATCTGATTTATAAAAATCCTGAACTATCTTTTTAGCAGACATAATTATTTTAATTTTTCAAGTATTTCCGGTATCTTTTTGATATTGGCCAATTGCTTCAGCTTTTCGCGGGATTCTTCTATTGGAGTTCCAAAGTAGGTCTTTCCGCCTTCAACTGATTTTGTTACTCCAGTTTGTCCCATTATCACAGCTTTAGAACCAATTCTTATTCCACTAGTGGTTCCAACTTGTCCCCAAAGCGTAACTTCGTCCTCGATGATCACACAACCTGCTATTCCGGTTTGTGAAGCAATAAGGCATTTTTTTCCGATAACAGTATCATGTCCAACATGAACCTGATTGTCTATTTTTGTTCCTTCTCCAATTGTAGTATCACCTGTAACACCTTTATCGATGGTGCAGAGTGCTCCAATTCCAACATTATCTTCAATAACCACTCTACCGCCAGAAATCAATTGATCAAAGCCTTCTGCTCTTTTTTTATAATAAAAAGCATCGGCACCAAGGATCGTTCCTGCATGAATCATCACATTATCTCCAATTACAGTATTGTCGTAAATGGAAACATTGGAATGAATCAGGCAATCCTTTCCGATGGTGACATTATTTCCAATAAATGAATTCGGTTGGATTATGGTTCCCTCTCCTATTTTTGCCGAAGGCGAAATAGAAACATTCGAAAATTGGAAAGGTCTGAAATGATTGGTCAATTTATTAAAATCTCTGAAAGGGTCATCAGAAATCAAAAGTGCTTTTCCTTCTGGGCAATCTACATTTTTGTTGATCAAAACAATAGTTGCCGCCGATTGTAAAGCCTTGTCGTAGTATTTTGGATGGTCCACAAAAACAATATCTCCCTGCTCTACAACATGAATTTCATTCATACCGTGAACGGGAAAATCAGCATCACCAACATATTCGCAGTTGATGATAGTGGCAATATCTTTTAAAGAATAGACTTCTGGAAACTTCATAAATTAATTTAATGATTGAAAGATTTAAAGATTGAAAAATTGCTCTATAAGCTTAACGATTGAAATCTTTTAATTTTTCAATCTTTAAATCTTTCAATTAAATTACTCTTTTACACGCTCCATATAAGAGCTTGTAGCAGTATCAATTTTGATTTTATCACCTTCGTTGATGAACAAAGGAACGTTTACAGTTGCTCCAGTTTCAACAGTTGCCGGTTTTGTGGCATTTGTAGAAGTATTTCCTTTTACTCCTGGCTCAGAATACGTTACCTCCAAGATAACTGAAGCTGGCATATCTACAGACAAAGGGGCTTCCGTTTCTGCGTTAACAATAACTTTTACGGTTGTTCCTTCTTTCAACAAATCTGGAGCATCAAGGATTGTTTTATTCAATTGAATTTGCTCGTATGATTCAGTGTGCATGAAGTTATACAGATCTCCTTCTGCATATAAATATTGATATTCATGTGTTTCAACACGAACCTCATCAATTTTATGTCCTGCAGAGAATGTATTGTCTAATACTTTTCCGTTGGTCAAACTTTTTAATTTTGTCCTAACGAAAGCTGGACCTTTTCCTGGTTTTACGTGCAAAAACTCTATAATTTTATAAATATCGTGATTGAACTTGATGCATAATCCGTTTCTAATATCTGATGTAGATGCCATTTTATATGTTTATTCGTTGTTTGTTAATTTTATTTTTCTTTTTAGAAACTTCCAGTATATCCTTTCATCACCCCTCTTGAAGAGTTTCTGATGAATTGGATGATTTCGTCCCTTTCTGGAGTTGCTTCCATCTCCGCTTCTATGATTCCCAAAGCTTGAGTGGTGTTGTAATTTTTTTGGTATAAAATCCTGTAGATTTCCTGAATTTCTCTGATCTTTTCGGTTGTAAAGCCTCTTCTTCTTAATCCTACAGAATTGATTCCTACATAAGATAAAGGTTCTTTTGCCGCTTTTGTAAACGGAGGAACATCTTTTCTCAATAAAGAACCACCTGAAATCATAGCATGGTCACCAACACTGATGAATTGATGTACAGCTGACAATCCACCGATGATGGCATAATTACCTATCGTTACATGTCCTCCAAGAAGCACACCGTTCACGATAATTGCATTATTTCCAACGTGGCAATCGTGAGCAATATGAGCCGTTGCCATGATAAGACAATTGTTTCCGATAACGGTTTGTCCTGAAGCAACTGTACCTCTGTTAATCGTTACACACTCTCTGATCGTTGTGTTATCTCCTATGATTACAAGAGAATCTTCTCCTCCAAATTTTAAATCCTGTGGTATTGCAGAAATTACAGCTCCAGGAAAAATATTGCAATTCTTTCCGATTCTTGCACCTTCCATAATGGTAACATTAGAACCTATCCAAGTTCCGTCTCCAATAACTACGTTGTTATGGATTGTTGTAAAAGGCTCAATTACAACATTTTTAGCTATTTTAGCTCCTGGATGAACATAAGCAAGTGGTTGATTCATCTACTTT
>Ga0247808_10001477_pt1 | contig 11369 bp, 13 predicted proteins | sample UWRJL089202R1_FD_179914 | JGI IMG/M metagenome (GOLD analysis project Ga0247808, IMG submission 179914) | Plant litter microbial communities from Arlington Agricultural Research Station in Wisconsin, United States - UWRJ-L089-202R-1 | ecosystem: Environmental > Terrestrial > Plant litter >... | reverse complement strand
CTCGTCGAGAACCGTGGCCAGCTCGATGAGAAGCTCACACCGGGCGAGGCGCCCACCATCGTGGAAGTTCCCCTGCCGCGTTAGCCTGAAGCATGACCGATGCCACGCTTGCGGGGGCGGGATTCCAGCTCTCCGCCGTCGATGCCCGATCCACTCCCGGCTTCCAGGGCGATAAAGCGGCGGGGCAGGCCGCACTCAAGGCCGGTGCCGAAGAGTTCGCCGAACTCCAGGAGAAGCTCTTCGCTGCATCCATCGCGGGAGGCGGCAGGAGTGTTCTGCTCGTGCTGCAGGCGATGGACACCGCGGGCAAGGGCGGCATCGTTCACCACGTGCTCGGTGAGGCCAATCCTCAGGGGATCAAGGCCTTTGCCTTCAAAGCGCCCACCGACGAAGAAAAGCAGCACGACTTTCTGTGGCGCATTCGCAAACAGCTGCCGCCCGCGGGCTACATCGGGGTCTTCGACAGGTCGCATTACGAAGACGTGCTCATTCATCGCGTGCGCGGCCTCTCGAGCCCAGGTGTGATCGAGGAGAGGTACGGCCTCATCAATGCCTTCGAAGCCGAGCTCGAGGCATCCGGAACCACGATCGTCAAGGTGATGCTGCATCTCTCGAAAGACGAGCAGAAGGCCCGCTTGCAGGCCCGCCTCGACGATCCGAGCAAGCATTGGAAGTACAACCCCGGTGATCTTGACGAACGAGAACTCTGGGAGGCTTACCAATCTGCCTACCAGATCGCCATCGAACGGACCTCGGATGTGCCGTGGCACGTCGTTCCCGCCGATCGCAAGTGGTACGCGCGCCTCGCCGTGCAGCGACTACTCGTGGATGCCCTGCGCGCGCTCGACCTCGACTGGCCCGCCGCGGACTACGACGTCGCCGCCGAGAAGAGGCGGCTGGCTGCGAGCTAGCGGTCACTGAGGCTCTCGAACGGCCGGAGTCCCCAATCACCCAGGCCCGCGCCCGGTTCGCAACTCAGGCAGTTTCGACGCGCCGAACCGTAGGGTGGCGAAGTTCCGGTTGCGCTGATCCTGGGAGAGCACGGATGCCTGAGTTGCGAACGGGCACGACAGGGGCGGCGGTGATGTCGCGGACTGCCCGAGGTCGGGACGCAACCCCGCTCGAGCGCCCCGGCGCGCGACTGCTAGCCGAAGGCCTCGACGACCGGCCGGAACTTCATCTTCGTCTCGGCGAGTTCGCGCTCAGCGACCGATCCATTGACGATCCCCGCCCCCGCGTAGGCGGTGATGCGACCTGTGCTCGACACGTGAGCGCATCGCAGGGCGACCGCCCACTCGCCGTCACCGGCGGCATCCACCCAGCCGACCGGCCCGGCGTAGCGACCGCGGTCGAAAGGCTCGAGCTTTTCGATGAGATCCATCGCGGCGCCCGTGGGCGCTCCCGCCACCGCGGCGGTCGGGTGCAGCGCGGCGATCAGGTCGAGTGAACTTGACCCGTCGCTCAGGCGACCCGAGACGTCGCTCGCAAGGTGCCACAGGTTGGGCAGCTTGAGGGTGAAGGGTTGGTCGCTGCGCGTGAGGGTCGAGGAGTGGGGTTCGAGTACTCGCAAGACGCTGGCGAGGGCGTAGGCGTGCTCATCAAGGTCTTTCGTGGATGTCGCGAGTGCAATTGCGGCCTCGTGGTCGGTTTCGGCATCGCTGCCACGGCCGATCGAACCCGCCAGCACCCGCGCGCCGACCTCGCCGTGGTCGACACGCACGAGAGTCTCGGGGCTCGAACCGACGAGGCCGTTGACGGCGTAGGTGAAGCTGTCGGGGTAGCCGAGGGCGAGGGAGCCGAGCACGCGCCGCAAGTCGGCACCCTCGGGCAAATGCCCCACCAGATCGCGCGCGATGACGACCTTGCGAACCTCACCGCGGTCGATCGCGGCGATCGCCGCATCAACGGCCGTCGTGAACATGTCCGCCTTCATCTCGCCCTGAAGCAGGGAAATGCGGTACTCGGGGCCGAAGGGAGTGATGCCGGGAACCGGCGCATCGGTGTTTATCCGGGTAATCCAGGAGACGCCATCGCGGCGGCCGATGATGACGGCAGGGACGATCAGCACACTCGTTGCCGCAGAGCTGCGCGAGAAGGCAAAGGAGCCGAGGGCAACCAGCCCGGTACCGGGGAGTCCGACCTCGTCGACCACCTCGGCGGACGCCACGATCTCACGCCACGCTACGGCGGCGTCACGCATGCGGTCCTCGCCCGTGAACTCGAGCCGGAATGCCTCGCCGATGCCCGCGATGCCCTGACCGCGCCGGATGAACAGCAGCGGGTCGCGCGGATCGAGCAGCTTCACGAGCGGCCCGATCTCGTCGAGCGGCTGGGTGCGAACGGTCAGGGAGGGAACGCCAGCCGCTGTCGAAGTCACAGAACCAGCGTACTCTCGCCCGCTGCATGCGAACTCACGGTGTTGTAAGGCTCCGCTCACTAGACTGGAAAGGTGAGCAAAGCCGACCTGAACAAGCAGCCAGACGAGGTTGCAGGCATGTTCGACGGTGTCGCGCGTCACTACGACCGAACCAACGACATCCTCTCCGCGGGCAATGCGCCCTTGTGGCGCTACGCGACCGTGCGGGCGATCGATCCGCAGTCGGGGGAGCGCATTCTCGACATCGCGGCGGGCACGGGCACATCGTCGGTCGCCCTGACCAAGACTGGGGCATCCGTCGTCGCTCTGGATTTCTCCGCAGGCATGGTCGCGGAGGGACGCAGGCGTCACCCCGAACTCGAGTTCATCGAGGGCAACGCCGAGCAACTGCCTTTTGGTGATAACGAGTTCGACGCCGTCACGATCAGTTTCGGCCTGCGCAACATCAACGACCCCCGTCAGGCGCTTGCCGAGATGTATCGCGTGCTCAAGCCCGGCGGCCGTCTCGTCATCACCGAGTTTTCGAAGCCGCCCCGTGCCCTCCTTCGCGCCGGATACGCGGCGTACATGAAGTTCGTGATGCCGGCCGTCGTCAAGGTCGCGAGCTCGAACTCCGAGGCCTACACCTACCTCAACGAGTCCATCAAGGCCTGGCCAGACCAGGGCGAGCTCAGCCGATGGATCCGCGGCGCGGGCTTCACGCGCGTTGCCTACCGCAATCTCACCGCTGGCGTCGTCGCGATGCACAGGGGACGCAAGCCCGTCGACGCCGACGTGCTCGCATCGGTCGCAAAGCGCAAGAGCGCCGTCACGCGTCCCATAAAGACCCAGCAGCCGAAGCTCTAGGCTTCCACGACCAGATCGGCATGAAGTGAATCCGAGCGTCCCTGTTGCTCGCCGGAGCAACACGCTGAGCTCCTCCCTCGGCCTCGGTGAGAAGCTCTTCTCGTCGAGCGACGAACGACGCTTCGTGACGGCCATTGAAGACGGACTCGAGATCGTCGAGCAGGGCCTCCTCGTTGAGATGTCCTTCGCCGACGACATCGCCGACGTCACGAGCCGCTACCTGCTCGAAGCCGGAGGCAAGCGCGTACGACCCGTGTTGACGCTGCTCACCGCACAACTCGGCTCCGGCAACAACGGCAACGTCATGACGGCGGCCAAGGCGATCGAGATCACCCACCTGGCCTCGCTGTACCACGACGATGTCATGGACGAGGCGCAGATGCGTCGTGGCGTCCCCTCGGCACAGGCCGTCTGGGGCAACTCGGTCGCGATCCTCACCGGCGACCTTCTCTTCGCGCGCGCGAGCAAACTCATTGCGGGGCTCGGCGAAGACGCCATCCGCCTGCAAGCCGAAACTTTTGAGCGCCTCTGCCTCGGTCAGTTGCACGAGACGATCGGCCCACGCCCCGACGAAGACGCGATCGCGCATTACATCCAGGTGCTCGCCGATAAGACCGGGTCGCTTATCGCCGCGGCTGCGGAGGTCGGCGTCATGTTCTCCGACGCGCCCGACGCGTACCGAGCGCCCGTCGTTGAATTCGGGGAGAAGATCGGCGTCGCGTTCCAGCTCATCGACGACATCATCGACCTCTCGCAGAAGACCGAGGAGACCGGAAAGGTCGCGGGCACCGATCTTCGCAGCGGTGTATCCACGCTTCCGCTCCTGTACCTGCGCGAACTCGCCACGACCGACGACGAAGCCGCAGCGCTGCTGGCGCGCCTCGACCGGGATGTCACGGCGGCGCTTCACGACGAGCGCGCCGAAGAAGAACTCGCGGCCGCTATCGCAGAGCTACGCGAGCACGATGTCACCCGTCGCACGCTCGCCGAGGCGCACCGCTGGGCAGACGAGGCCGTCGCGGCCCTCGCGCCGCTGCCCGACGGACCTGTCAAGAAGGCACTCTCGCGCTTCGCCGAGACTGTCGTCGAACGCTCCAACTGATCCCACCGAGGGCTACGAAGGTCCTCTGCACCCAACCGAAAGAGAACAACTTGACCAAGCTCCGTTTGGCCATCGTCGGCGCAGGACCCGCGGGCATCTATGCCGCAGACATCCTCCTCAAGGCAGAGAAGCAATTCGACGTATCGATCGACCTCTTCGAGCAACTCCCCGCTCCTTATGGACTCGTGCGTTACGGCGTGGCCCCCGACCACCCCCGCATCAAGGGCATCATCACGGCCCTTCGCGAGGTTCTCGACTCGGGCGCCATCCGCCTCTTCGGCAACGTGCGCTACGGGGTCGACATCACGCTCGACGACCTCAAGAAGCACTACAACGCGGTCATCTTTTCGACGGGCGCGATCACCGACGCTTCACTCGACATCCCCGGTATCGACCTCGAGGGCAGCTACGGCGCCGCCGACTTCGTGAGCTGGTTCGATGGACATCCGGATGTGCCGCGCACCTGGCCGCTCGACGCCCGCGAGGTTGCCGTGATCGGCAACGGCAACGTCGCGCTCGATGTCGCGCGCATGCTCGCCAAGCACGCGCAAGACCTCCTCGTCACCGAGATCCCCTCGAACGTCTACGAAGGCCTCGCCGCCTCGCCCGTCACCGACGTGCACGTCTTCGGGCGTCGTGGCCCCGCGCAGGTCAAGTTCACGCCGCTCGAACTCCGCGAACTTGGCGAGCTGCGCGACGTCGACATGATCGTGCACGACGAAGACTTCGACTACGACGAAGCCTCCAAGACGGCGATCGCGACCAATAAACAGGTCATGGTCATCGACCGCGTGCTAACGCAGTGGCGCTCGCGTGAGGTGGGTGCCGCATCCCGCCGCCTTCACCTCCACTGGTACGCGAAGCCCCATGAGGTGCTCGGCGAGAATGGCCACGTCACGGGGTTCCGCTGGGAGCGCACCGCTCCGGATGCCGAGGGCGGCGTCACGGGCACGGGCGAGTTCCGCGAGATCCCCATCCAGGCCATCTACCGTGCAGTGGGATACTTCGGGTCACCGCTCGACGGCATCCCGTTCGACGAGAAGCGCGGTGTCATCCCCAATCGCGAAGGCCAGGTGCTCGACGACGACGACCAGCCCGTGCACGGCGTGTACGCGACAGGGTGGATCAAGCGCGGCCCCGTCGGCCTCATCGGTCACACCAAGAGTGACGCGATGGAGACGATCAAGAACCTCATCAACGGCCAGGCCGACTGGTGGACTCCCGCATCTCCCGACGAGGACTCCGTGGTCGAGCTCCTCGCGTCGCGCGACGTCGAGTTCACGAATCTCGACGGCTGGCACAACCTCGACGAGCACGAGCTCGCATCGGGCGCTGCCGAGGGCCGCACGCGCATCAAGGTCGTTCCGCGCGACGAAATGGTGCGCATCTCGAATAAGCCGTAGGGCGGATGCCCGGCGCCTACTGCACCGTCGCCGCGAGCCGCGCAATGTTGTCGAGCACGCGTGACGGCAGGGGGCGTTGCATCCACTCGTCGAGCACGAGTTCGCGGCTGAGTGAGCGATAGTCCTCGGCGACGAGGAGCAGGTCGTCGACGAACGACGCCCCGTGCACCATGACCGAGATCTCGAGGTTGAGGCTGAAGGAGCGCATGTCCATGTTGCTCGAGCCGATGACGGCCGTCTCTTCGTCGATGGTGAAGAACTTGGAGTGCAGTACGGTCGGCGACTTGTAGAGCCAGATGTGAACGCCCGCCTTGAGCAGCGCTTCGTAGTAGCTGCGCTGGGCGTGATAGACCATCGGCTGGTCACCGATCTCGGAGACGAAGAGTTCTACGTGAATGCCACTCTGTGCGGCCGTCGTGATCGCGTAGAGCATCGACTCGTCGGGCACGAAGTAGGGGCTCGAGATGACGATGCGTCGGCGCGCGATGTAGAGCAGGGAGTTGAAGAGCCGAAGATTGTTCTCGCCCGAGAAGCCGGGGCCGGAAGGCACGACCTGCGCGTCGAGCGTGTTGGTGCGGCGCGCGCGCGGCACATCGCTCGTCTCGCGCAGCAGCAGCTCATCGGTCTCGGAGTACCAGTCGGTCACGAACAGCGCGTTGATGCCGGCGACGATCGGACCCTCGAAACGCACCATGAGGTCCATCCACTTGAGGCCGCGTCGAATGTTGCCTCGCTTGTTGTAGCTCGGATCGATGACGTTCTGCGAGCCCGTGAACGCGACATTGCCGTCGACGACGAGAATCTTGCGATGGTTGCGCAGATCGGGGCGCTGCCATCGCAGTCGCCAGGGCTGAATGGGCAGCATGAGTTGCCACTGCACGCCGGCCTTCTTGAGGCGCCGGATGGTGCGCTGATAGCCGACGGAGCGCACGCCCGCGATGTGGTCGAGAAGCACGCGAACGGTGAGTCCACGGGCGACCGCATCCTCGAGCGCATCAAAGAACGGCGCGGTCGTCTTGTCGAACGAGAGGATGTAGAACTCGGCGTGTACGTAGGTCTTGGCCGCGAGGATCGCCTCCGTCATCGCGGTGAGTGTCTCGAGCGGCCTCGGGTACAGCTTCGCGGTGTTGCCACCGACGAGCGGCATCGCTCCCAGGTTGCGATTGAGGGCGACGACCGGATCGAGCCACGGATGATCGTGGCTGACATCGTCGAAGCCCTCCGTCGTGCCGAGGATGTAGTCGGTGATCTCGCGCTGCTTGCGGCGTCGCTTGCGGGGCAGCTTGCGGCTGCCGAACAGCCAGAACAGCACTATGCCGATGTAGGGCTGGAAGAAGATCGCGAGCAACCATGCCGTCGCGGTTTGCGGACGCCGGTTGCGGGGGATGATGATGAGCGCGAGTATGCGGATCGTCACGTCGATCACGACGACGACAACGGGGATCCCGGCAGTCAGAAACCCGGCGATATCCACGACCGAAGTCTAGCTTTCGGTGGTTCCCGTTCGACCCCACTGGGCCATCGCCTCGGTAATGTGGGTCGGCCCGAGCATGAAGAGGGGCGTGAGTTCTTCCCAGCCACGCTCCTTGGTGCGCTTCGCGTAGTCCTCGTGGGCGGCATCCACTGCATTGCTCGTGTCGAGGCCCGCACCCCCGGTGCCCATGACGGCGAGGTGGTACATCCACACCGATCCGTCGGCCTCGGTGTGTTTGAAGGTGGCCTCGAAGGCTGCACGTTCGGCCGGGAGGGTCGCGAGACATTCCTCGTAGCGATCGGTGAGCATCTGCATCCACTCGTCGAGCAGTGCTTCTTTGCCGTCGAGCAGCCGCGCACGGCTCAGCTCGAGGCTGAGGCCCTCGGGCACGGTCGGTGGCATGGGATGCCCGACGAACTCGAACTGGGGGCGAAACGGCGTGTGCGGTTCGGTCATCGTTCGCGGGACCCGGACTCGTCGGTTTTGCGTCGCTCGACCTTGAGCTCTTGCGTCGCCGCGTAGGTCGCAGGTCGATAGACCTCGTCGAAGATGCCGAGCCCGGTCGGCGGGATGAACCGTGGGTCTGCCTCGCGGCGGTGGCGCACCCACGTGCGGAACCACAGCGGCCAGAACGCCATGCTGACCGCGAACACGCCGATGGCGATGATCGCGAGCAGCCCGCCGTCCATCAGCGGAAGTTGACGAACTGCAGGTCGATGTCGAGGTCGGCACCTTTGAGAAGCGCCATGGTGGCCTGAAGATCGTCGCGGCTCTTGGAGGACACGCGAAGCTCATCGCCCTGGATCTGGCTCTTGACGCTCTTGGGGCCCTCGTCGCGAATGAGCTTGGAGACCTTCTTGGCGTCTTCAGACGAGATGCCGTTCTTGAGGGAGACCTCGATGCGGTACTCCTTGCCGCTCGCGTAGGGCTCACCCGTGTCGAGGCTTCGGAGGCTGATGCCGCGCTTGATGAACTTGGCCTCGAGCACTTCGAGCACGGCCTTCACGCGCTCTTCGGCGCTCGCCTTGAGGAGGAGCTTCTCGCCACTCCACTCGACGGACGCCCCGACGCCCTTGAAGTCGTAGCGCTGGGCAATCTCTTTCTGCGCCTGGTTGACGGCGTTATCCGCCTCCATCTTGTCGACCTTGCTGACGATGTCGAATGTGGAATCTGCCATGCGGAGATTCTACCCGCGCCGTCTCCGGGCTCGACATCCCCGTGGCGCGCGCTCCCCAGGCTCTGCATGCCCGTCACTCGCGCCAAAGTGCCCGCAATTTTCGAGAATGGCGACACTTTGGCGCGAGTGACGAAAAAACGGGGCTCGACCCGCAGAGTTCAGCGTCGCGGGTTTGGCCGCGCCGTGCTGCGCCGAACGATGAGTTCGAAGTCGAGCGGGATGTTGGTGCCGCCGAGGTTCTGACGCCCGGGATGCAATTGGTCCATGAGGATCTCGACCGCACGGCGCCCCTGCTCGGCCGGAAACTGCGCGACCGTCGAGAGGCCGAAGAACTCCGCGAGCTCGTGATCGTCGATGCCGATGACCGAGATGTCTTCTGGCACAGAGAGTCCCATGTCGCGCGCGGCCAGGATGGTGCCGATCGCCATCTCGTCGGATGCCGCGAAGACGGCCGTCGGTCGCTTGCGCGGGTTGCCGAGCAATTGCTTGGCGGCGTTGTATCCGCCCTCCATCGTGAAGTCCGCCGCCTGAAAAAGCTCGGGATCGATGGGGATGCCCACCGCCTCGAGGGCGCTCTCGTAGCCGACGCGGCGGTTCGTGGGCAGGTGGAAGTCGCGCTCGAGGTCTTTATTGCCCCCGATGTGGGCGATCGTGATGTGGCCGAGCGACAGCAGATGTTCGGTCGCTAGGCGCGCGACCTGCACGTCGTCGATGCTGAGTGTGCGCACCCCAGGAAGCGGCCCGCCGACGCCGACGATCGGCTTATTCATGTCGAGGAGCCGACTCACCTCGTCGGCAGTGAGCTCGAGCGAGATGGCGATCACGGCATCCACGCGCTTGCGCAGCAGAAAGTGCTCGAAGACGCTGCGCCGCTCGTCGCCGCCGCCCGAGAGGTTGTAGAGGGTGAGGTCGTAACCGTGGCCGAGCAGCGCCTGTTCCGCACCCTCGATGACCGAGCTGTAGAACCAGCGATTGAGAAAGGGGATGACCACGCCGACGTTCTTGGTGCGCCCCGTCGCGAGGCCCGAAGCGTTCGATGAGACGACGTAGCCGAGTTGCACGGCCGCGCTCTTGACGCGCTCGCGGGTTGCGGGCGACACGTGACCGTTGCCACTCAGGGCGCGGGAGACCGTTGCGGTGGAGACCCCCGCGAGTTCGGCAACTTCATTGATTCCGGGCATCCTCGCGGCACCTCCTTCGCTGTGCAGATACTAGCTGGCTCACGGCAAACGCTTGCGCGAAATGAACCTGCGAATCGTGCGCTATTCTTATTCAGCGCTTTCGGTCAGATGAATACATGTGGACGGTGGCGCCTGGCATGTTACCCAAGTGGCCAAAGGGATCTGACTGTAAATCAGACTGCTTCGCATTCGGGGGTTCGAATCCCTCACATGCCACCCCAGTGAATGTAAGGGCTTCGAGCTTGTTCTCGGAGCCCTTCGTCATTTCTCGGCTCGGTGTGTGTATTCGAGGTGTCGGCAGCGTGCGGGGTGCGAAGATCTCTTCATGAGCGAGCTCGACATCGTCCACGGCCCCCGGCTGGAAAGTCGTCAACGTGTCGTGACCATCGGGATCCGAGAGTCAGTGCCGTTTCGAACCATGCTGTCCAATCGTGACCGGCTGCTCGCCGAGCTGATCGAGTGGATGGCGGAGCACGAAGTCGAAGCGACGGGGCCGTTTTTCCTCAGGCTCCATGTTGTCGATATGGCAGGGCTCATGGACATCGAGGTGGGGGTCGCCGGATCCGGTCCGACGGATGACAGAGTGCGCGCGGGCGAGCTCCCGGCGGGGTCGTACGCCGTGCTCGCCTACCGCGCCAAGTCGATGGCGGCGAACAAGGCACTGCACGCCTGGGTTCAAGAGCAGGGGCTGGAACTGGATACGCATATGGTCTCGTCGGGTGAGGCGTTTGCTTCTCGATGCGAGATCTACCTGACCGACCCGCGCACGGAGGTGCGGAAATCCACATGGGTCGTTGAGCTGGCCTTCAAGACGAGGCCGTAGCCGGCTCAGCTACTCGCGGGCGGATGTGCGTCGTCGTTAACCTTGACCCATGCCCTACTCTGACCTGCTCAAGATCGCCCGCTCGACCGCACTGAAGGCGGGCGAACTCGCGGCACTGCGGCGTTCCGAGGGGGTCGAGGTTGCGGCATCCAAGTCGAGCCCTGTCGACATCGTGACGGAGGCCGATCGGGAGACGGAGGCGCTCATCCGGTCGCTGCTCGCAGGGGCACGACCGGGCGACGGCTTCTTTGGTGAAGAGAGTGACGCGGCCGAGAGCGAGAGCGGACTCACCTGGATCGTCGACCCGATCGACGGCACGGTCAACTTTCTCTACGGCATCCCGCACTACGCCGTGAGCATCGCGGTCGTCGAGGGCGGGCCGGATCCCCTCACGTGGAGGGCGCTCGCCGCGTGCGTGTTCAATCCGGCGACGGGCGAACTCTTCACGGCCGCGGAGGGTGGGGGAGCGTTTCTCGGCGACGAGCAGTTGCACGTCGCATCCGCGGTGCCGCTCTCGCAGGCGCTTGTCGGCACGGGCTTCGCCTACGACTCGGGGATGCGCGCGAAGCAAGGCGCGCTCGCCGCGGGTCTTCTGCCACTCGTGCGCGATCTGCGCCGCATGGGCACGGCATCGCTCGACCTGTGCGCGGTGGCCGCCGGGCGGCTCAACGCCTACTACGAACGCACCCTGAGCCCGTGGGATCACGCGGCCGGAGCGCTCATCGCGCGTGAGGCGGGCGCGACCGTGAAGGGGCTCGGGGATGCCGCGCCGAGCCGTGACTTCATCCTCGCCGCGGAGCCCCACGTGGCCGAGTTGCTTGAGGTGGCCCTCACCGAGTTGGGCGTTTGACCCACTCGGGGGTGGCCGTATCCAGCGCCAGGCGGTAAAGTTTTCGAATCGGTTCGGGGGAGCCGGTCGCTGCCAATGAGGAGACTCGAGATGCCCGATCACGCGTGCGTCCTCCCGTGCACCCCGGTGGGGGCGC
>Ga0247808_10001474_pt1 | contig 11382 bp, 15 predicted proteins | sample UWRJL089202R1_FD_179914 | JGI IMG/M metagenome (GOLD analysis project Ga0247808, IMG submission 179914) | Plant litter microbial communities from Arlington Agricultural Research Station in Wisconsin, United States - UWRJ-L089-202R-1 | ecosystem: Environmental > Terrestrial > Plant litter >... | reverse complement strand
TTTTCAGCGCTTGCCATCATCTTTGCCTATGCCTTCCTTAACGGAAAAAAAGCATTGGGATTTTGGATTTGCATTGCCTTTGATTTCATTTTTATTATCATCAACAACAGTATTCCTATACTACCGATAATCATATTTATATTAGGCATCAATAAAAATACAAGAATCTATTTCGCAGAAATAATAAGCAAAAAAGAGCTAAACATATTGGATGATGATACCTTTCAATAAAGTGAAGCATTAGATAAAAGTTAAAAAAAAGAGATCCTTCCATTGAAATGAAAGGATCTCTTTTTTGAATTGTTAGGGCGAAGAAATTATTCTTTCCCTATTCCGTAAGTGATGCCTACATTGAAAGAGACATTACGGTTAGCATAAAATTCCCCATCCTCAGTATCTTTGTACACATTTAAGAATCCGTTATAGTACACAAGATCTGTCGTCAACCATACTTTTGGAGACAACCTGAAGTTAACACCAAACGCTGCACTAGCTCCGATATCGATGGTATTCACCTCATCGCTTACATCCATTGTTTCTTTATCACCGTCTTCATTCTCAAATGTTTCATTTGCACCGATGGCAATACCTAATGTAGGAGCAAGCGTGAATTTAGGTCGGATATTGTGCGTGTAATCGTTTAAGAAGTAAGATACTCTCACCGGAATACGGATATAGTCTAACTTGGAGGTGAACGTATTACCGTCTCTTTCTACTCTTAAACCTTCTCTGCTGAACTTCGCATCGATACCAAATCCCCAATGTTGAGTAGAGCTATAAGTAAAGGTTAAACCGCCATTGAAAGCAGGATCAAACGTCTTGTCACCTACATAAGAAAACCAACTGTGACCAAACCCTCCGGTAACACCCAAGGAAGTACGTTGTGCCTGAGCGGTGAAAGTAAACGCTACTAATAATACAATACAGGTAAATAATTTCTTCATAAAGATACATTGGTTTAAATACCCCATGACAGATACAAATGCGGTGCCGTTCAAAGAGCGTCTGTTTATAGAATGTTCAATTGAGTCCTTAATTCTTCTCCTTTCTGATTAAAATCATTAAAATTAAGTATTCCTCCTTCTTTTAAATCCCCCTACCTTGCAGTTTCTAAATAACTCTTTTTAACTATGAAAAATTTCGCAACCACACTTTTTACGATAGCTTTTGTTTTAGTCGTTTCATTAGCTTGCAAGAAAAGCAATGACGATGCTCCGGCACCGAGCCCAAACACTGACCCTACTTTACATGACAGAGTAGAAAAAAAATGGGATGTTACCCCTCCGGCAACCGGGAGAATAGCTGAAGGTTCCAGTGATTACACTTCCTTTGAATTTACCGACGAAGGAAAATACTTCATCATCAAAGCAGATAAAAGTCAGCTGAAAGGAAACTTCACCTTGAACGTTGGCGACAGCATCCTGACATTGGATGGTTTAGGCACCATTTATATTGATGAAATTACCGAAACAAAAATCACCTTTCGTTTAGTATGGGCAGGTTCTTCCGATGAAACCACCGTTAAAGCAGAACCGGCGTCAACCCTTTCTACGTCCAACGGCACGGGTGAATTGGTAGGTTCCTGGTCAATTAAAAAACGTACCATTAACGGGGTCGCAGAAACAGCATTCGACGAAGCGTTTTCTACAGGCGGTTCTTATATGCATGTGACGTTAACCAATTATGGCACCTATAGTATCGAAACAAATGTTCCAGGCACAGCAAGTAAAGTAGGCATCTGGAAATGGTGCACACCCGCAGAAACAACCATCAGTACCAGTAATGATCCGGAAATAGAACCGGCATGCACTCCCAATAGCGTGGCTATTGTATCCTTTAAAGATGGCAACTTAGTTCTTACTAATGTATTCAATAGTCAAACGCTGGTCGATACATATGTACCTAAACCAGAGTAAGGATTAAATTCATAACAAGGAGGAGTAAACAGATAATGTTTACTCCTTTTTTTTGTCAAATTCATCCTCAAGGGTCTGACACCACTTGCTCGGGATAAAAAATTGCTTTTACTTGCCCCTCACGCTATCTTGCCATCAAAGAACAAAGCTTCATCTTCAGCACATCACATGCTTACCCCGCTCATCCAACATATCCAACGTTTCATTTCTTTAACAGAAGAAGAAATCAATGTCTTGACGACTTACTTCACGCACAGAAAAACAGACAAGAAAGAATTTCTGTTTCAGGAAGGACAAATTTGTCCGGCCAATTATTTTGTAGTGAAAGGTTGTTACCGCTTGTATTATGTCAATGACAAAGGCATAGAAAACATCGTACAATTTGGCATTGAAAACTGGTGGATCGCAGATTACATGAGTTTGGAGAAACAGATTCCCTCCGCCTTCAGCCTTCAGGCTGTAGAACCGGGAGAATTGCTGATACTGGAAAAACAAGTACAGGAAGAACTCCTGGAAAAAGTACCGAAGTTGGAACGCTACTTCCGAATCGTAGCGCAGCGCGCCAACGGAGCATCCCAAATCAGGATCAAATACATTTCAGAATTATCCGGAGAAGAACGTTATTGGCAATTCACTGAATCTTTTCCTGAATTTGTACAACGAATTCCGCAATACATGCTCGCCTCTTATTTAGGATTTACTCCGGAATTTTTAAGTAAACTACGGGCGAAGAAAAGATAGCCGTTCTTAATCTACATTAAGTTTTTTCCATTCGCTTTTCCATACGTTTGTTTCAACTAAAAATAAAACACCATGGAAAAGAGAATCAAAATAGATCAGGTATTACCGGAAAGCTACAAAGCCATGTATGCTTTTTCTACAGTCGCAAAGCCGACTCATCTAAGTCCTTTGCAAAATGAATTGATCAAAATCAGAACTTCGCAGATCAATGGTTGTGCTTTCTGCCTGAACATGCACAGCATGGATGCCCGTAAATTGGGGGAAAGAGAACAACGTATTTATACCTTATCTGCCTGGAGAGAAACACCCTACTTCAGCGAAGAAGACCAGGCAATTCTTACTCTGACAGAAGAGTTGGCGCTGATCCATCAACATGTTTCTGACAGCACTTACCAACGGGCGGCCAAAGTATTGAGCGAACAACAAATTGCTGAAGTCATCATGACCTCAGTCGTTATCAATTCTTGGAACAGAATTGCGATTTCCACCGGTATGATGGCACCTGAATAAAGTAATAAGTGGTAAGTTATAAGTGGAAGTAGTAAGATTGAAAACTTCCTTGTACTTTATTTTATAACTTACCACTTACAACTGCCATTAATGGATACGTCAACCCTCTTTGCACAAACTATTTGGGCCATCATTGGCCTTCCTATGATTTATTATCCCATGATACTTCTGGCAAATGTAATGAGTTTTGCGGCACCAGCTGTTCAGAAGATTACCATCAAAGGCATTCTCTTCAAAATCTTACTGGTGGTAACAACCATTTATCCATTCATCTATTATATCTGCTACAAAACATCTATTGCTTCTGTAGAAGAAGGTCTTTTATTGGATGCTTTATTCTATGCAATTCCTCCCTTGGCCATTGGAGGTACTTTGTACTGGATCATAAAAAAATAAACATTCCTGCGGAGCTCAGGAGTGTTTTTACAAATTACTTTCTTGCGAAGGAATTAAAGCCTGTATGAATAAAATCACTGACAGACTTAGGTAACTCCCCCACTTCAATCACCTGAACGCTGGTAGCGTGATGTAAAGCAAATATTTTTCTAAATAAGGCTTCTGCTTGCAGCAATTCAAAATGAGAATCCTTGATGACATCAGAATAGAGTTCATAGCTTTTTCCTCGAAAATGGAAAATAATATACGGGTTCTGATACACATCAACGATGTAGGCTATTTGATAAACATTCTTGGCCAATTGCAGATGCAGTGTTTGTCTTTGCTTGGTGGTTAATGCTTCATCTTCCAAACAAGCGACCAATTCCCATTGGTGACAAATCAAAAAAGTCAATTCTTCTTTGTGGTGTGTTTCCATAGCTATATGTTTTATTACTATATTCTGAATATAAACTTGTAGTAACTATTGTTGTGGAAAAAAACTTCAAAACTTCTTGGGATAATACATGTTTATACATTCATCCCAACGCACTAATAGCTATCTTGCACGCAACGTTATAACATTTAGTTTGCGTGAGAAACTGCTCTTATAAACACGGTACAACATGAAATTTATTGTCTTCCTTTCTCTTTTTTTTAAGTGTGCCTTTTCCTCTTTTTACGATTTGGCGTACAGTAAAAATACAGGGGAGACTTTTCAAGTATTACCCGATACCATACCGGTCAAAGTAGTACACCTCGAATTGTATGATGAAGCCAGAAGCCGATCAATTCCTGTTGCTCTATACTTACCCGATAGTGCTTCCATCAAACAAAAGCTGGTGATCTTCAATCATGGTTACGCTGAAAATCAAGGAACACCATACCTATCCTATAGCTATCTCAACAACTTTCTTGCACAGCATGGTTATCTGGTAGTGAGCATACAGCAAGACCTGCCTACTGACGATCCTTTGCCTATGAACGGTAACCTGAGAGAAAAACGTATGCCGGATTGGGAAAATGGGTTACAAAATATTTTGTTTGTAGTGAAAGAATTGAAATTCCGCATGCCCAATCTTGATGACAAACGATACAGTTTGATCGGACATTCCAACGGAGGAGACCTCAGCATGTACTTCGCCACGGAATATCCCAAAAAAATCAGCAAAGTTATTTCATTGGATAACCGCAGGATGCCACTTCCTAAACTAGACAGTTTGAAAGTTTACTCTTTACGTTCGACCGACCTGCCTGCAGATGAAGGAGTATTGCCTCCCCACGCGCAACAGATTAAACACGGAATGACCATTGTCACCTTGCCCAATACCAAGCACAACGAAATGAGTGATGAGACAACAACGGAAGAACAAAAGAAAGAGATCAGAGAATATGTGTTGAAGTTTTTGGAAGAGAAGGTTGCACAAAAATAAATTTAACGGCTATGTTAAGTACTCGCCCCTTAAAAGAAAACGAGAAACAGATTTTATTATGGGTATTAAAAAAGGTAAAACGCAATGAAAGACTCCTGCTACTTGCTCTTTTTATGCTCTTTTATGTGATGCTTGTCATTGGCTTGTTTAGTGAAAATCCTCCTGTCTCCTTTCATTCTGGAGGATATACGCTTATACGAACTTTTGTAATCCTCTTATTCTATATTCCTTTAATATGGATTTTTATACGAGCTGTTACCTTCTTCACTATTTGGTGGCCCATCAAAAAAGACATTAAAAATAATACCTGCTCTATTACGACAATGCTAATGACGGAAAACTCCGAGCATGATTATTTCGTCGGAAGTTATACCGTTGATAGCAAAAGAAAATACGCCAAAAATATTCGCTTCACAAAAAAAACACGCTTCTACGTTCCTGAATCTGCAGTACCTGTTGAAAAGCCCAAACTGAAAACTAGTGATGTCTATCAATATATAAAAGTGGGACGAATCTATGAAGTAGAATTCGCTGCGGCTTCACATATTATATTTTCTATAAAGGAATTAAATGCCATAATTTAACGCCTAACCGTTAACTCAGGATTTTTTACCGTTTAGATTTTTAACTATTTATAAACTATCAGCAGATTGCGTTAGGGATTGAGCCATTGTCTGATCCGCCGAAAAGGCGGAGAGTGGCGAAAGCCCGGCCCGCCTTTTCGACGGGAAACGTCCATATCCATTAAAGCCTGCTGGTTGCTATCCCCTTTCTATTTAGATTTATATTTCAACTAAAATTCAAATTTAAAAAAATATTTTAGCCTGTTCTTTTAAATGAATGAACGTTCATTTATATTTACCTCATCATGCGAGTAAGAGACGAAAACAAACGAGATGCCATTCAGGAAAAGGCTGTTGAGATCATAGTCGAAAGCGGATTTGATGGTTTGAGTATGCAAAAGCTGGCGAAAGCGGCCAATGTATCACCGGCTACTTTGTACATCTACTTCAAAGACCGTGACGATCTGATTCAGCAAGTAGCAGCAAAAGAAGCCGAACAAATGGTAGAAGCTTCCTTGAAAAATTTTGATCCTAACGTATCTTTTGCGGAAGGACTGACCATCCAATGGAAGAACAGAGCGAAGTACTGGTTGAAACATCCTAAGCAATCGAAGTTTCTGGAACAAGTACGCCACTCACCTGTTGGAGAAGAAGTGTATACGAATGTAAAAAAACAATTTTCATTGGTGATGGCTGAATTTGTTAAAGGTGCGGTGAAGCGAAAAGAATTGATACCGCTTCCTATTGAAGTTTATTGGGCCGTAGCCTTTGCTCCTTTTTATCAATTGGTCAAATTTCATGACGATGGAAAAAGCATGTCAGGCAAACCGTTTAAATGGAGTGATGCTTACATGAACCAAACGCTGGCGTTGGTGATCAAAGCGCTTACTCCGGAAAAATAATTTCAACTATTTAACTACAGGCACATGGCACATGTCCTTATTTTTAAAACCAATGTAGAGTCAGAAGAGCAGATGCAACAGGCAAGCTTGTTGCTAGATGCCACTGATTCTGTTATCAAGTGGAACATTGACCGCGAAGACATCGACAAGGTGCTGCGCATAGAGTCAACACTTCCGTGCATCAATGACATCATGAAAATCATGGTGGACGCAGGCTTTACCTGTGAAGAATTAGTAGACTAATCATTTTATATCGTTATGTCAAACCAAGCGATCAATACCCCTATCCCATTTACACCTTATCAAAAACTGGCCATTGCTATTTTAGCATTGACCCAATTTACTGTCATTCTGGATTTCATGATCATGTCTCCTCTAGGAGATGCGTTGATGAAATCCATGGAACTTACCACAATCCAATTTGGCATAGCCGTTTCGGCCTATGCCCTGAGTGCCGGCGTGTCCGGCTTGCTTACAGCAGGATTCGCGGATCGCTACGACCGTAAAAAACTATTGCTATTCTTCTACATCGGATTTATAGTCGGTACTTTCTTTTGTGGCATTACAACCAACTATCCCATGCTTGTCGCAGCGCGTATTGTAACAGGTTTGTTCGGCGGTGTGATCGGATCAATATCCATGGCTATTATGGCCGATCTGTTTCCTCTGCAACAACGCGGACGTGTGATGGGATTTATGCAAATGGGTTTCGGAGCGAGTCAGGTATTGGGTATCCCTATCGGGCTGTACATCTCAAATCACCTGGGCTGGCAAGCTCCTTTCTTTATGATTGTAGCCCTTGCTGTTATTATTCTAGTCGTCATCATATTAAAACTTCATCCGATCAACGAACATTTAAAAGTGCCGCAACAGCACAATGCTTTTCTTCATTTGTGGAACACCTTAAAAAACCGTGATTACCGCATTGGTTTTACGGCTACGGCGTTGATGTCCCTGGGAGGTTTTATGATGATGCCCTGGGGAAGCGCATTTTCCATCAACAACCTGCACATCACAGAAGCGCAATTGCCCTTGCTGTTTATGATGGCTGGTATCGGTTCATTGATTGTGATGCCGATCATTGGAAGACTCAGCGACAGCCTGGATAAATTTACCTTATTCGCTTTTGCATCGTTCTTCCTGATGGCTGTAGTTGTTTATTATACAAACCTTACACCGGCTCCCTTCTGGATCGTTACGTTAGTCAATGTATTGATGATGATTGGCGTCATGAGCCGTATGGTGCCGAGCATGGCACTCACTTCAGCACTGCCTAATCTGCAGGACAGAGGTGCATTCATGAGCATCAATTCTTCCTTGCAGCAAATGGCAGGTGGTGTAGCGGCTTTCATCGGCGGCATGATCGTGGTACAAAAAGACAATTACAGTCCGCTGGAACGATACGATATATTGGGTTATGTAATTGTTGGGATTTCGCTGGTGTGTCTATTGATGGTTTACCGTGTGAGTAAACTCGTAAAAGCCAAACCTGTTTCTAAACTAGTGATACAGGAAGCAGTTGCTCCGGCTTTAGACGATGTGATATAAATAGAGAGCGGAGAAACAGCGCGGAGAGCGAAGACATAGGATGTTCTTCGCTCTCCGCTTTTTTTTGACAATACCATCGGTGTGCGTTAACTCCATCCGTCTTGCCCCTAAATCCCCTGAAGGGGACTTGTCTATTATAATCTTTCTTTGGAGAGAAAAATGCTTTTCCCAACTAAAACCGAACTTTTCAAAAAAAAATAGTCTAGCCTATTGACATTCCTCTTTTTTATATTCTACTTTGAATCACAAAGTAATTTGAGATGAACCAACAAGCCTTAGAAGATCTGAAAGAAATACGGTCGATCATGGATCGTTCTACCCGTTTTATTTCACTGAGTGGTATATCAGGTGTCATAGCCGGCGTTGCCGCTTTGGCCGGAGCTGCTGCTGCCTACTGGTATTTCCAGGAAGTGATTTTCAATTACGAGTCTGTCGACTATTGGAATCAGGAAGCTCAGTACCGCTTCTTCCTGCTGGATGCCTTAGCGGTATTGATAGTTGCCTTATCAGGAGGGATTTTCTTTACCGTAAGAAAAGCGAAAAGTCAGGGACAAAAAATATGGGACTCTACTTCCAGACGTTTGTTGATCAACCTCTCCATACCACTGGCTGTGGGAGGCTATTTCTGCGCGGTACTCTTGTACATGGGTTTTATTGGTTTCATCGCACCGGTCACTCTTACCTTCTACGGACTGGCTCTACTCAATGCGAGTAAATACACCTTAGACGATATCCGTTACCTGGCCATTTCAGAATTGATATTGGGCATGGTGGCGCTATGGTTTATCGGTTATGGTTTACTATTCTGGAGTATAGGTTTCGGCGTATTGCATATTGTGTACGGATTGGTGATGTATTTTAAATACGAGAAGTGAGCGAGATCATTCAACATTGGGACAAAGCTTTTGAAAACAAAGCCAGGCTTGCCATCATGTCTATCCTGATGGTTACCGACTGGGCCGACTTCAATCGCTTTAAAGAGCAGCTGGACTTAACAGATGGTAATCTTGCCAGTCATTTATCCGCTTTGGAAAAAGTGAGCTATATAGAAGTACGTAAATCTTTTATCGGAAAAAAACCGAATACCTCCTACCGTGTGACAGCGACAGGTAAAAAAGCATTCAAGCAACACTTGCAATCACTCGAAAAATTTCTCCGTAATCAAGGTTAATTTTTTTTGAGCATTAACTTTGAAACTCAAAGTACTTTCAAATATAAAAATATGAAACTAAAAGAAACCCTCCTACTCCTTTCTACAGCATTGATCTGTACCCTGCTTTTTTACAAGCAATCCTGGGGATTGAATGTACCCGTATTTGCTTTGCTCATTGTTACCGCACAAGCAGTGTATAAACCCGATCTGCGCCACAACCGAAGCTGGTTGTGGGCTTCCTTTGTTACCATCGTAGCAGCGCTGGCCTATTACTTTACGAACAACGTTGGCGCAGCCTGGTTATTCGTCCTGTCTGTCGTCTTTTCTTCGGGATTACAAATGAAAGATTCTTTGTTACTCTTTCTGCCTTTCCATGCCTTTCTTAATTTATTCCTCGCACCTATTGCGCTTCTTGTGGAACGACTCAGTCCCACCTTTAGCAGTGAAAAGAAAAGCCTATCTATTCGTCTTTTCGTTTTCCCGGTATTGATCTTCACCCTTTTCTTAGTCGTGTATGCCTCAGCCAATCCTTTGCTGGGCGCACAACTGAGCAATCTGTTTTCTTTTCTGGATGTTACTTTCGCCTTATGCTTTGTTCTTTCTTTCCTCGTTGTATTGCCGATCATCAGAGGGCAAATCATTGGTTGGTTATCTTCTTTGGAAAATGCATGTGAAAAAATCATTGGCTTTGTATCTGAACCGAGACAAAGCAGCGATCAGCAGAAAGTAATTCGTTTGATGAAAGAAGCGATGCTTGTATTTGGTTCGCTCATTGTGCTGCTCACTTACATGATCTTCCTGGATGGATACGAATTATTGTACAGCAGAACGTTGGCTTCTTTATCTGAAAATCTGCATGCCAGTATCTATATTCTCATCGCTTCTATGTTCATGGCCATTGGTGTCATCCTCTATTACTTTTCCCTGCCTGTCATCTTCCATCCCAAATTTGATCGCATCAAATGGGCGGTAAATGTTTGGATCGCTTTGAATATCCTTTTATGTATCATCTGTTTGGTAAAAAACAATGTATACGTTCAGGAATTCGGTCTCACCTACAAACGCATTGGTGTATACACCTATTTACTAACTACCATTTTTGCGTTGCTCATCACAGCATATAAAACAAATGCTTCTCTTAACAACTGGCAACTGATCAAAGCCAATACCTGGATGATCTACGGCGTGCTGATGATCTTTGTATGTGTACCCTGGGACATTGTCATTACACGATACAATCTTAACCACACTAAAGATCCTGATGTTGCTTACATCTTCAGCTTGTCACTCCAGGCTCGATTAGAATACATCTCTATTACTCTGGAAAGAAATAATAGTCCGGAACAACAAGCATTGATCCAAGAAGAACTTAAAAACTTAGTGTATTACCCTATGCGATTGAAAACTGCAAAGGCCTTGTCGCTCACTGCTGAAGATCATCGCATCATCAATCAGTTTCAAGACCTACAGAAAAAATACAACTTCATAATTTTATAACCATGAAAACACATTTCTGCCTGCGAAAATCTATACTCGCCACAGCCTTACTGACCACGACAGGTTTTGTATTCCTCGCTCTGCGTATAGGACATACAGGAAAATCATTCTATACCTTTTTGTTATGGAATTTATTTCTGGCTATTATACCCTTGATTCCTGCTTATCTATTTAGAAAAACCATCCAACATGGTTTTAGCTGGACATTGTTGGTTCTGTTTTTTGCCTGGTTATTTCTTTTCCCTAACGCACCTTACATCTTAACAGACTTCGTGCACCTGCATTCCAGAGAACAGGTTCCCATCTGGTACGATGCTTCTTTGCTTTTCTTCTTTACGCTGGCAGGAATGTTTTCGGGAATCTTATCACTGCACTGGATTCACAAGGGACTGGATAAAATAGGTTACACCTGGTTGTCCTGGTTAATCGTCTTCTCTACTATAGTGTTGAGCGGTTACGGCATTTTCCTCGGAAGAGTACTGCGATTGAATTCATGGGATGTCATCGTGCGAACGGAAAAGGTAATTACCTTATCCTTGCAACACCTCAGCGATCCGGTAGCCATCAGCATGACGATTACCTTCTCTCTTGTTATCGCTTCTGTATATAGTGTGTTTAAAATCATTCGCTCTTCCTCTCATGAAACATTCCTTTCTTAAAAGTGTGGGCTGCTCTCTGAATGGGATCGGACATGCATTAAAAACCGAACGCAACTTTAAAATTCAGGTCCTATGCGGCATCAGT
>Ga0247808_10001473_pt1 | contig 11386 bp, 11 predicted proteins | sample UWRJL089202R1_FD_179914 | JGI IMG/M metagenome (GOLD analysis project Ga0247808, IMG submission 179914) | Plant litter microbial communities from Arlington Agricultural Research Station in Wisconsin, United States - UWRJ-L089-202R-1 | ecosystem: Environmental > Terrestrial > Plant litter >... | reverse complement strand
TCTTCTGGCCAACACCGAGGACGTCTTCGACGTTCTCGACGCGCTTGCCACCAGCAAGCTTACGCACCTCGGAGATGTGCAGCAGACCATCCTTGCCCGGGGTGAGCGAAACGAACGCACCGAAGGTTGCGATCTTGACGACCGTTCCCAGGAAACGCTCTCCCACCTCGGGGTTGAGCGGGTTCGCGATTGCGTTGACTGCGGCACGCGCGGCCTCGGCAGACGGACCATCAACAGCTCCGATGTACACGGTTCCGTCATCCTCAATCGAGATGTCGGCTCCGGTGTCATCCTGGATCTGGTTGATCGTTTTGCCCTTCGGGCCGATCAGCTCACCGATCTTGTCGATCGGGATCTGGACCGAGATCACGCGGGGCGCGGTCGGGGCCATCTCATCGGGAGCGTCGATTGCAGCGTTCAGCACGGCGAGGATCGTGGTGCGAGCTTCCTTGGCCTGCTTGAGCGCACCATCAAGAACGGAGGATGGAAGTCCGGCGAGCTTGGTGTCGAGCTGGATTGCGGTGATGAATTCGCTGGTGCCGGCAACCTTGAAGTCCATGTCGCCGAGAGCGTCTTCTGCTCCGAGGATGTCGGTCAGGGCCGCGTAGCGGGTCTGTCCGTCGACCTCGTCGGAAACAAGGCCCATGGCGATACCGGCGACGGGTGCGCGCAGCGGCACACCAGCGTTGAGCAGCGACAGGGTGGAGGCACACACGGAACCCATCGACGTCGAACCGTTGGAGCTGAGAGCCTCAGACACCTGGCGGATCGCGTAGGGGAACTCCTCGCGGGGCGGCAGAACCGGAACGAGGGCGCGCTCGGCGAGGAAGCCGTGACCGATCTCGCGACGCTTCGGGCTACCAACACGGCCGGTCTCACCGGTCGAGTAGGGCGGGAAGTTGTAGTGGTGCAGGTAACGCTTCTTTGTGACGGGGGCCAGCGAGTCGATCTGCTGCTCCATCTTGAGCATGTTCAGTGTGGTGACACCCAGGATCTGGGTCTCGCCGCGCTGGAAGATCGCCGAACCGTGCACGCGCGGGATGACCTGGACCTCGGCGTCAAGCGCACGAATGTCGCTGAGGCCACGGCCGTCGATACGAACACCCTCGCTGAGGATGCGGCCGCGAACGATCTTCTTCGTTAGCGACTTGTATGCGGCGCCAACCTGTCCAAGAGCGGAAGCGTCAAGCGCTCCAGCCTCGACCTGAGCGGCGACGTGGGCCTTTGCGCGGTCCTTGAGTGCGTCATCCGCATTCTGGCGCTCGGTCTTGTCGGCGATCTGGTAGATGCCTTTGAGCTCGTCGTAGGCAAAGCCAGCAACGGTGTCATAGGTGGACTGCTCGTACGGCGGGAAGACCGGGTAGTTCGCAATCTCCTTGGCCGACTGTGCGGCGAGCTCAAGCTGAGCCTTGATGAGCTGCTTGAGGAACGGCTTGGACGCCTCGAGGCCCTGGGCGACGACGGTCTCGTCGGGCTTGGTGGCTCCGGCCTTGATGAGGTCCCAGCTGCCTTCGGTGGCTTCTGCTTCAACCATCATGATCGCGACGTCTTCGTTGCCATCGGCATCGGTGACGAGGCGGCCAGCAACGGTGAGGTCGAAGACGGCCTCTTCGAGCTGGCTGTACTTCGGGAACGCAACCCACTGGTCACCGATGAGGGCGAGGCGGATTCCGGCAACGGGTCCGTAGAACGGCAGGCCGGAGATCTGGGTCGACGCGGACGCCGCGTTGATTGCCAGTGCGTCGTAGAACTCGTCCGGAGCGATGCTCAGAACGGTGATGACGATCTGAACCTCGTTGCGCAGGCCTTCAACGAAAGTCGGGCGCAGTGGGCGGTCGATGAGGCGGCAGACCAGGATGGCCTCCGTCGAGGGGCGACCCTCGCGGCGGAAGAATGATCCGGGGATCTTGCCGGCGGCGTACGAGCGCTCTTCAACGTCCACCGTCAGGGGGAAGAAGTCGAACCCTTCGCGGGGGTGCTTGCCAGCCGAGGTGGCGGACAGGATCATGGTGTCTTCGTCGAGGTACGCGGCAACGGCACCCTGTGCCTGCTGCGCGAGGCGACCGGTCTCGAAACGGACCGTGCGCTTGCCGAATGTGCCATTGTCGATGACGGCTTCGGCGAACTTGATTTCTGGACCCTCCATAGGGGGGTTTCTCCTTTGTTTTACGTCGCGGCCCCGAATGGGTCGCGACTCGTCAAGGAGCAGGAGCGGGTTCGATGACACGTATGCGGGCTTTGCAGCCCGGCGTGTACGCGCGGATGTCCCAAGAGTGGGGCGCGTGTCTGGTCAACAGTAGAAATGCTCGGAAACTTGCGTTTTCCGAAGACCACCACCGGTGACCAGCGTCTGGCCGGCCTGCTCCATTTGCGCTGATAATCTGCAGCGCTCAGTGTTCAGTTATGCGGTTCACCCTTCGGCAACCTCCGCAATCCTAACAGTGCGACCCTCGGAGGCCTAGTAATTGGACTACGGGCGCGTGGCGGCCCGGCTGAGCCAGAGGACTCCCCCGAGCAAGATCGACGTTCCGGCAAGCGTGATGCCCCACACGAGTCCGGGAATCGAACGCGGATCGAGGCCGGTGCTGTCGCGCACCTCGCCGTCCTGATACACGGTGACGGGCACCGACTCTCCGACCTCGTACGTTTTGTGATCCTCTGGCTCGAACTCGACCCGATCCGACACCGCGTAGGTGTTCGCGGAGTTCTCCGTCTCCTTAAACGCTCCTTCGCAGGCAACGACGGGTCGCCGATTTGACGTGTCGATCCGGAGGTCGACGGTGCAATCCGTGATAGTGACAACGCCGGAACTATGCGGGATGGTGGTGCGATGAACTGCGGCGCCCACCGCGGATCCGAACCCGACCGCGGTGCCGACGAGGGAGAGTGCGAGGAGGGCAATCACCCACCACACACGGCCGTAGCGACTGAACGGAGTTTCGGCATCCCACCCGTTGGGCTGGATCGGCAATGTGGTGAGCGAGGAGGTACCGAACTCGGATTGTGGTGGGCCGCCGGTTCGGGATGACGCGGCATCAGCGTCATCCTCATCCAACGCATTTAGCGCTTCTCGAGGCTTGTTTCGTGCAAGCCAGCGAGCCAGATATCCCCACAGGATAAACACACCGACAAAGGCGAAGGAACCGCCGGAGACGTAAAGAATCGTGTAGACCAACGGTGACTCGCCCTGGGTGACCAGCGCGTCGCTCTCGTAGAGGGTGAGGTCGAGGGTGTCACCGGACTCGGGCATTTTGCCTTCGTCGCTGAACACGTGGGGTGGGCGTGTGATTGGGTCCGAACCGTCAGTGGGGACAAATTCGCCGCTGCACGCGTAGCTCGCCTCGTCATCGTCCGTACTGAGTCGGGTGCAGTCGACAACGCCGAACTCGCCGTTTTGTGTGGTCATCGGGCCGTAGTAAAACAGCGACAACACAAGCGGCATCAGAAGTGTCAGAAAGCCCACGAGCGGGATGCTGAGCAGAACGTAGTCGACGGATCCAAACCGTCGTCCGCGGGAGATCGCTCGGCTGCGGCGCGGTTTAGTCATTGTGCGCCGAGCTTAGGGGATCACGGCGGTGGCAGCGGTGGGCACTTGCGCAGCAACAGGGAGAGCCAGTGCCGGAACGACGTGGAGTTTGTTCGAGGGTTGTCTTCGGGGACTTCGCCACGGTGGATCATGGCATTGCGGTCGTAGGCCAGCCAGACCGGGTATCCCTCAGCAAGGCGCCGGTCGACCACGGATCGTGAGGGTAATGGTGCGGTTTCGACGCCCGCCGCGCGTAGGCACGGGATGAGGTAGTTGCTGTAGTAGCGGTACAGGCTTTCGTCCGCCGGTTGATAGATACGAACCTTGCGGGTGGCACTCTCTGTAGACCTAATCATGCATCCCGACCACCCAACGTGAAGGCAGTCAGCCGGGGCGGTGGCCTGGGAATCGGTGACACTCATCGGGGCGTTCGGGGGCGCTCCTGCCGCCGTTCCCGTCGTCAGGATCAGGGATGCACCGACCAGCAGCATCCCGACCATCGTTGGCCCTTCCTGCACACTCCAACCCTGTCACGACTGCCCTGCGAGCTCCACCATATTTTGAGGGTTTCCACCGACCGGTGAATCGTTTTTCCCTTGGGGCCGGGGCGCGGTCCCGCATAAAATGAAGGATGGAACGGCAGGAGCCGACACCCACCGACGCCAACGAAGGCGCAGTGCTGGGAAATCGACAGATCGCGGTGGCGGGAGCCCTCGCGGTTCTCGCGCTGGTGATCATTATCGTGGGGGTGCTGTTCGTCACCTCGCGTCATCCACCCACCACCGGGCCCACACCAACACCAACGGCGACCGCACCGGGGAGACCGACCCCCACACCGGGTGCGCAGTCGAACACGGACATCTTTGCCGGCGGGTTGTACGCCGACCAGCTCAATCATGCGGTCGAGGCCGAGCAACGACTGCGAGCCGCCGGGGAGACGGCGTCCGCGGACCTAATCCGCGAGATTAGCTCCAAGCCGACCGCGATCTGGCTGGGTGACCAGTACACGGTCGCTGAGCTGCAGCCACTTCTCGCGACGTATCGCGCCGACGCGGAACGGCTGAACCAGACGCTGGTTTTTGTCACCTACGCGGTGCCGGATCGGGACTGTGGTGGACTCTCGGCGGGCGGGCTACCCCGGGAGGACTCTCGAATGGAACCGCGCGATTGCGGAGGGGCTGCGCGGTTCGGGGGCAGTTGTTCTTGTCGAGCCGGATTCTGTGGCGCAGCTCAGCAATGATTCGTGTGCGGGAAAGTCTGACGACCGGCTGTCCGTGTTGCGGGAGACGGTGGGGATTCTGTCGGACGCTGGGCTGACCCTCTACCTCGACGGCGGCGGGTCGCACTGGGTTGATGTGGACGTGATGGCCGAACGCCTCTGGGATGCCGGAGTGGACAAGACGCGGGGCTTCTTCACCAACGTCTCGAACTACTACCGCGTTGACCAGGAACGTGCCTACGCCGACGAGCTGTCCGCCCGTGTGGGTGACCGCAACTACGTCATTGATGTCTCGCGGAACGGAAACGGATGGCAGGGCCACTGGTGCAATCCACCGGGTGCGGCCATTGGGCAGGCACCGCATGTCACCGCCGGCACAACGGGACTCGATGCACTGTTGTGGGTGAAACATCCGGGCGATAGTGACGGGGCGTGCAACGGTGCACCCGCTGCCGGGCAGTGGTGGGAATCGAACGCGCTCGACCTGGTGCGCAACCAGGACAACCGTCAGGAAGGTTAAGAGCAGCTGCACCCGTCACGGAGTGGTGACGGGCGCAGTTGTTGTGTAATGCGGAATTACCGTGTGGTGCGAGCTACCGAGTGGTTACTGCGCGCCGTATCCCCCGACCGGGCTGAACCCGGCGGGCAGGGCGAAGGGATCAATCACGCGGCTGGACCGATCGGAGTCGCGCACAAGTGCGGCGAGTTCGCCGGCGGCGCGGGACATCCGGTCGGGAAGGGCTCCCGTTCCTCCATCAGCCCCGGTGCCCCAGTCGCTCGACGCGGCGTACACCGACGTGGGGACAACAACAGCGTGGAGGTAGGTGAAGAGCGGACGCATCGAGTAGTCCAGGGCGAGCGAGTGCCGCTCGGTTCCACCCGTGGCGCCGATGAGAACCGGAAGGTCCGTCAGGGCGCTGGGGTCGAGCACGTCGATGAACGACTTGAACAGCCCGCTGTAACTGGTCGTAAAGATCGGGGTGACGGCAATGAGGCCGTCCGCCGCGGTCAGGGATTCGATCGCGGCCGACAGCTTCGGGCTCGGGAAGCCCGTGACGAGGTTGTTGACGATGTCGTGACCGAGATCACGCAGTTCAATCACCTCGATGGTGGTCTCCACACCAAATCCGTCAAGCCGCTCGACCGTGGACGTCGTCAGACGGTCGGCGAGGAGCCGGGTCGACGAGGGCTGGCTGAGTCCGGCCGACACCACAACAAGCGAGCGGGTGGTCATTAGTTCACCGCCGCGGAGTCGAGCGGCACGTTGATGGAAGTTCCGCCGAACCCGATCGACTGCTCCGCTTCGGCCGCACGGGCCTTCGCAACGAGCGCCGCGTGGGTGGGGCCGTCGGGAACGTGCGCCGGGCGGTTCTTCGCGAACTCCTTGCGCAGCACGGGTACGACTTCCTCACCAAGGATGTCGAGCTGCTCGAGCACGGTCTTCAGGGGCAGACCGGCGTGGTCCATCAGGAAGAGCTGGCGCTGGTAGTCGCCGAACGATTCGCGCATAGACGCGTATCGGTCGATGACTTGCTGCGGGCTACCCACGGTCAGCGGGGTCTGCTCGGTGAAGTCTTCCAAGGTCGGGCCGTGTCCGTAGACGGGCGCATTGTCGAAGTACGGGCGGAACTGCTTGACGGCATCCTGCGAGTTCTTGGCCATAAACGCCTGTCCGCCAAGTCCAACGATTGCCTGGTCGGCGGTGCCGTGACCGTAGTGCTCGAAACGCTGGCGGTAGTAATTGATGAGCTTCATGTAGTGCTCTTTTGGCCAGAAGATGTTGTTGGCGAAGAACCCGTCACCGTAGTACGCGGCCTGCTCGGCGATTTCGGGAGAACGGATGCTGCCGTGCCACACGAACGGAGCAACACCGTCGAGCGGGCGCGGGGTCGACTGGAAACCTTGCAGCGGGGTGCGGAATTTGCCCTGCCAGTTGACGAACTCCTCACGCCAGAGGCGGTGCAGCAGCGCGTAGTTTTCAATGGCGAGCGGGATTCCCTCGCGAATGTCCTTGCCAAACCACGGGTACACGGGGCCGGTGTTTCCGCGGCCCATCATGAGGTCAACACGGCCGTCGGCCACGTGCTGGAGCATCGCGTAGTCTTCCGCGATCTTCACCGGGTCATTGGTTGTGATGAGGGTGGTCGCCGTCGAGAGAATGATGTTCTCGGTCTTTGCGGCCAGGTAGCCCAGCATGGTCGTCGGCGAGGACGGAACAAACGGTGGGTTGTGATGTTCGCCAAGCGCAAAGACGTCGAGTCCGACTTCTTCGGCCTTCTGGGCGATCGTCAAGATTGCCTTGATGCGCTCGTATTCACTCGGCGTGGAGTTGTTGGTGGGGTCCGTCGTCACGTCGCCGACGGTGAATATTCCGAACTGCATGATGCTCTCTTTCCACTTCAATGCGTTTGCATGAACATCTGATCAAACGGCGACGGGCACTGTTCTATTCCCACCTCGGGCACTCTATCGAAATGGGCCGTGCCCACCCGTGATTCACTACGTGGAACCTGTAGTCGAGGGTGGGATGGGTGGATGACGCGGGGCGCTGTCATCACACGAGCGCGCCGCGCACCATGGAGTTACCCGAGTGAGCCGGGTCGCCATCCGGAGGCTCGTCAGAGATATCGACAAGAGACCACTCGGCCAGGTCGATGCCCTCGGGAAGAGCGAATAGTCCGTTTGCGCCATCGAGAAAACCGAGGCTGAGCATGTCGGAAGCGTCGGTGGTGAGCAGCCACACTTCGCGCGTTGTGCGCGGGACGGCGGGCTCGCTCAGACTCACTTCGAGCTCACGCGATCCATTCGCACGTTCTTGGGCGACGGCGGTACCCGCGGCGTCGGGCCATGCGGGCATCCCGTCGAGTGTTGCGCTCGCCAGCACTCGCGCCCGCGTCGGAGTCACCGATGGCCAGAGAGTCACACCAACAATGATCGCCGCAAGCACAATACCCGTGATGAGCATTGCAGCGATGGCGCGTGCCTGCCTGTCAGATCGCGGCTGCGCAGCTATCTCCAGATACTCCACACGACGCGCAGGCAGCACGTCGGTAACCAGATCGCCCGTCGTCCCACCGGCGAGCCCCAGCTGTGCACTGATTGCCAGCCATACCTGCGGACCCGGCGCCTCCAGTTCTTCTGACCGCGCCGCCGCGCGCGCGCCAGCGACAACCCTCTCATACTGCCGGCGACGGCTCGTGCATCGCGCACACAACGCAAGGTGGGCAGCGTCGGCGGAGGACAGAGGCGTCACACCCAGCGCACTCACGCGCGGATCAACGTGACGCATTGTCGGCATCCAGGCGGACACGTAGCCGATCGAGACTTCGTCGGATGTGGCTCTTGACGGTCCCCAGCGGAATACCAAGTCGGGCTGCAATCTCCGCGTGAGTCAGGTCGGCGTAAAACGCCAGCTGAACCACCCGCCGAGCGTCAGGTTCAAGGCGGGCAATCTCGTCCGCAATCAGGACCCGCTCCGCCACATCGATGTCGCCGTCAGTGGGCGTCACTACCGGGGTCACGGCGACGAGCTGATCACGAACCCGGCGTAGTTGTGCCCGGGATCGATGCACGTCGGCAATCTTTTTCCGCGCGATGGCAATAATCCAGGTCGACAACCGCGCTCGTGACCGGTCGAAGGTCTCCCGTCCGAGCCAGGCGGCGACGAAGGTCGCCTGGGTGACGTCTTCCGCATCCGGAACGTTGCCGAGCGACCGGAGCGCCAAGGTGTACACCACCGCAGCCCACCGTGTGTAGACGTCAGCGAGCGCCTGTTCGTCGCCCGAGACAAACGCGACCACAATGTCGTCTTCATCAACGAAATTCTCGGCCACGGGTTGGAGCTTCCGGCGTATCGCATGCATGGGGTACCGAGCGAGAAGGGGTGCTTCGCTCGCGTTCGCCTTCATCGTAGGCACGCGTTCCCGGCGCACGCGAGACTCATCGATTCGGTTCCCCGCCGAATGCCCGCCGACCATTGCGGATTTCCCGTGACGAACGGAGAGGGCCGGGTCTTTACCCCGTCGGGTGCGTACCCGGCCCTCTCCTGTTTTACTGCGTCAGGTCACAGACTCAGATCAGTGACGTCCATCTTCGTGGTGGTCCCACTTGTCACCCTTGTCGTGGTCCCACTTGTCACCCTTGTCGTGGTCCCATTTGTCACCCTTGTCGTGATCCCACTTGTCTCCATCGTGGTGATCCCAGCCGTCGCCATTGTCGCCGTCGTCGCTGTCGTCCTCCGATTCGGGTGCAAGAGTCTGCACGGCCAGATCGAGGTTGTCATCGTCAGCACTCCCCCAGGCGTAGACGATGGTGGTTTCACCCTCGTTGACGTCCACATCGGCCGGGCCGATGACGGGGTCGGTCTCACCAGCAAGCGCGACTGCCGCGGAGACAGTTGCGGACTCGAGGTCATAGCTGGCCTCATTCGGGTTCGTGAGGTCCTCAACAACAACTTCGTCGTCAACAAGAACGTCGACGGCGGGCGCCGCAGCAACGTGCCGGACGGCCAAACGTCCTTCACCGTCCGCGTACTCGCTGAGGTCGTTGAGGTAGACCGAGACGGTAGCGTCACCGTCCTCCGTAAGGTGAGCCGCTGCGGTGTAACTTGAACCGGCATCAACCGTGACGTCGAACGGTCCGATGAGCGGGTCGCTATCGTCCTCGGCGTCGTCAGCGGTAACGGCGACGGAGTATGTACCCGCTTCCAGATCAAGAGCATCTGAGAAGTCCGCTGGTTCGAAGTCGTCGGCGACGACTTCGCCGTCCACGTACACGTCGACGGGGGTGTCCGGAATACCGTGGAACAGGTACACAGTCGCGGTTGTGTCTTCCTCTGTACTGGTGTCCGTATCCGCTGATGCGGGCGCAGCGAGCCCCACAGCAGCAATGACGCCGACGGCTGCGCCGACGATCAGTGTTTTACGCACGTTGTCCTCCATTGGGTCGGGTGAGCAGCAGGTTCTGCCCTCCATCCCCTTGTAGTTCCTCTCGCGGTGGCCCCATGGATGCACCACGTCACGAAGGTGCGGAGAACCGCACGTGCACAGCCGCTCCGTGAGTCAGACAACAGTGGCCGATTTTCTCGACGTAACGACGTAACACGGCGTAGTCCGCATTGTTCCGACCGGATAGCCCGCTGGTACGGTCGCTATCTCGGGCGAAGCCACCGCCCATCGATCAGGGGAGGTTATATGTGCCGGCTCATCGGATACGTCTCCCCCGTCGCCACCACCCTGGCCGAGCTCGTCGGTCGCGACCGGTGCGCGGAGTTTCAGGGTCTCTCCCGCCTCCACACGGACGGATGGGGTGCATCGTGGTTAGCCCCGAACGGAACGCTCGAGACTCACACCACCGCCGAACCCGGCACGGACGACGCACTTTTGTCGACATCGCTCGGACACCGGTCCAGCCGTGCCCAGCTTGTCCACCTGCGTCTGGCGACGCCGGGCCTGCCTGTTCGCGCGGAGAACAGCCATCCCTTTGTGGCCGACAACATCTCATTCGCCCACAACGGCAGTATTACGCCGACCGGACGTCTCCGTGAGGGTTTGTCTGCGGACGCTCTCGCCGGAGTCACGGGCGACACGGACAGCGAACTCTACCTGGCCGCGATCCGCGACGGAGTACGACACGGACTGAGTTTGACCGATGCCGTCTACAACACCGTCGCCTGGCTGCGCGAGCTGGACCCGTTGGCGAGCCTGAACGCCCTGGTGATGTCCGACACCGAATTTGTGGCTGTACACGCGAGTGCCGGATCGGCGACTCCCACCCGTGAGTTTGCTGCGCTGGGCTGGGACGCGAACCTTCCCGCCGGACACGGTGACGACTACTACCGCCTGAGTTACTGCCGGGATTCCACCGGTGCCGTGGTGTTCTCGTCCACGGGGATCGACCAAGATGGCTGGACGCCCCTCGACGACGAGTCAATTACCACCGTCGACCTGCGGTCGTTTGCGGTCTCAACGGTGCTGCTCTCGGATGCAGACCAGCAGCAGGTCGCGTAAGCGGACCTTCGGCGGTGCGGCTTACTCGCTGGAGCTGCTGCTTCGCGCCAAGAGGATGCGAATAACGACGTAAACCACCGCGGCCACAACGAGTACTACGAGCAGCTTCACCAAAAAGAAGACGGCGCTCAGCACAAAGTTGACCAGGAACCACGCGATGACAATCGCGGCGATCACGGTCAGGACAGTGCCGACGCTCACTCTATTCATGCGCCCAGTCTTTCATGGGCAATACAACGGCCCGGGACGACTACGAGTAGTCAGCTCCCGGGATGCCGGCGATGCGGTACGAGAACTCGTCCGAATCTGCGTCGGGATCAAGTTCCCAGACAACTTCCTCGCTGTCTTCGGTCGTTTCACCCTGGACGGGACGAACGAAGCTTTTCTGTGGCAGCCCGTTGATAAATTCGAGTTCGACTGTCTCGGTGCCGGTACTGCCGATGAGGTTTGCGGTGTAGGTTTCGTCGCTCATGTGCTCCACGATACGCTCCATTGCCCCACTACTGACAGCGGCTCAGTATCCCCACCTGACTCCCAGCAATACCTTGGATTGTTAGCGGGTCTTGCCCATCAGAAGGTTCACTCGGATTCCGTGCCGAGTCTTGACCACCGTTGCCGGGATTCGGTTCGACC
>Ga0247808_10001472_pt1 | contig 11387 bp, 6 predicted proteins | sample UWRJL089202R1_FD_179914 | JGI IMG/M metagenome (GOLD analysis project Ga0247808, IMG submission 179914) | Plant litter microbial communities from Arlington Agricultural Research Station in Wisconsin, United States - UWRJ-L089-202R-1 | ecosystem: Environmental > Terrestrial > Plant litter >... | reverse complement strand
ACAAATCGGATATTGAGGGCGGCGTTCTACAACAAAATAACATCCATATCGCCGTTTGTAATGAAGGGAATGTAACAGAAACACTATATAAGCTAAAAGAAAGTCCAGCAACTAGCAGAGCAAAAGTTAAGTTTATTCTAGCTACGGATGGAAAAGAATTTCAAGCTGAAGATGTGATCAGCGGAGAAACAGTAGCTTGCGATTATTCAGCTTTTCACGATCATTTTGGTTTTTTTCTGTCTTTAGCGGGTATTACGACGGTCAGACAAATCCGTGAAAGTGCATTTGATATTAAAGCGACAAGTCGCCTAAACAAACTGTATATCGAATTGTTGCGTGACAACCCAGAATGGGCAATGTCAGAGCGCCGCCATGATATGAACCATTTTCTTGCACGCTTGATCTTCTGCTTTTTTGCAGAAGATACCGGTATATTCGAAGGAGATGGATTGTTCACTAACACTGTACAAAAAATGAGTTCCGGCGATGTTTCCTGTACTCACGAAATCATTGGAGAAGTCTTTCGATCGATGGATACCAAGCCTAATGAACGTACTGAAAGAAAGGTTAAGAATTGGGCTATTAAATTTCCATACGTTAATGGACAATTGTTTTCTGGATCAGTTGAAGTGCCAAAATTTACCAAAATAGCGCGGACCTATTTGCTGCATGTAGGTAATTTGGATTGGAAAAAAATCAATCCTGATATTTTCGGTTCGATGATCCAGGCTGTAGCTGACGATGAGGAACGCGGGGAATTGGGAATGCATTATACTTCAGTGCCTAACATTCTTAAGGTATTAAACCCACTATTTTTAGATGACTTGCGCAGCCAACTTGCAGAAGCTGGGGATAATGCACGCAAGCTTCTTAACCTGCGTAAGCGTATCTCCCATATCCGAGTGTTTGATCCTGCCTGCGGCTCTGGAAATTTTCTAGTAATCGCCTATAAGCATTTGAGGGAAATTGAGGCGGAAATTAATAAACGTCGTGGGGAAAGGGAGCGAGAAAGTGAGATCCCTCTTACTAATTTTCGGGGCATTGAGCTACGTGATTTTTCTTGTGAAGTGGCACGACTTGCTTTAATCATTGCGGAATACCAAAGTGATGTGGTATATCGTGGACAACAACTAGCTCTAGCAGAGTTCCTGCCCCTTAACGCTGAAAATTGGATAACCTGTGGTAATGCCTTGCGCATTGATTGGCTATCTATTTGTCCGCCAACCGGTACGGGAGTAAAACTTTATGCAAATGATTTGTTCTCAACACCATTACATCAAGCAGAAATTGCCTTTGAGAACGAAGGAGGAGAAACTTACATTTGTGGCAACCCGCCTTACGTTTGGACTAACGACCAGACGCCTGAACAAAAGAGCGATTTAAAAGATTTATTTTCGGTTCACACTTCCTCCTGGCGCGCATTGAACTATGTTTCAGGATGGTTTTTAAAATTCGTTCAATACAGTAATGTCGTAAAATGCAAGGGAGCATTTGTCACTATAAACACTATATGCCAAGGCCAGCATGCAGTTATCTTCTGGCCAATAATATTTAAATTTAAAAATCGTATTTTTTTTGCCCATGAGCCATTTAAGTGGCAGAACTTAGCTTCAAATAATGCAGGCGTCACCGTTGTCATAATAGGTTTGTCCTCTGAGCCATATTCTAAAGCGCGATTTTTCTCCGAAGATGCGAACAATGAGACGATTGTTCGTTTAGTAGACTCTATTGGTCCATATTTAATTGCGAACGTAAATACACTTGTAGCAAAGCATAACAAACCAATTTCGAATGTTGCAGAAATGGTAAGAGGTAATATGCCATATGAAGGAGGAATCTTACTACTTTCCAGCGCAGAAAAAGATCGTTTGATTAGTCAAAATGCTGATGTAGAAAGATATATTCTAAGAATAAGTGGCTCTTCTGAAATAATAGATGCAAAACCTAAATACTGCATTTGGATAGAGGATGTGGATTTAAAGTATGCGCTGGAAATATCCACTATAAAAGAAAAGCTAAATGCAGTTCGTGAATTGCGACTTAAAAATTCTGATAAGAGTGTAGTGGCAATGGCAGAAACTCCTCACAAGTTCAGAGAGACTAATCGCGGAAATTTTTGGACTATCGCAATGCCGGCAGTGTCATCAGAGTCTAGAAAATATCTTCCTGCGGACCTTATCAATTCAAAACACGTAATTTCTAATAGAGCTTATGGGTTGTATGATGCTGCTCTTTATCATTTTTCACTGCTTGTTTCGACACTTCATATAAATTGGATCGGTACGGTATGTGGTAAACTTGAAATGCGTTATTCATATACTAATACATTAGGGTGGAACACTTTTCCATTACCACCATTGACAGAAAAAAATAAAAAAGATTTAACCGACTGCGCTGAAGAAATTTTATTAGCTAGGGAACGGCATTTTCCAGCCACTATTGCCGATTTGTATAATCCGGAAAATATGCCAGAGGACTTACGTCGTGCTCATGAGCGGAATGATGAAGTCCTGGAGCGTATCTATATTGGCCGCCGATTCAAAAATGATACCGAAAGACTTGAAAAACTGTTTGCTCTTTACACTCAAATGACATCAAAGGTAAAGCCTTATGAATAAAAGTAAATCTATCCCCTCAGTTACTGTTAATTATAAAAGTACAGGCAGTTCCACTCAATCTAACGAACTGGGTATGCGGGCGATGCAAGAGCGTGCCTATGAAAAACGTGGTGAACAATACTTGCTTATAAAATCCCCCCCGGCCTCTGGAAAGAGTCGAGCACTCATGTTCATCGCCCTTGATAAAATTCATAATCAGGGCATCAAACAAGCGATCATTACCGTACCGGAAAAGGCTATTGGTTCGAGTTTTTCCGATGAGTTACTGACCAGATTTGGTTTTTATTATGACTGGCAGGTGCAACCCAGGTGGAATCTTTGCAATGCACCAGGTGAAGATGGCAGCAAAGTTAATTCAGTTAAGTCGTTCCTGGCTAGTGAAGACAAAGTGCTGGTTTGTACTCACGCAACCTTTCGCTTTGCTGTCGAGCGCTTAGGAGTTGATAGTTTTGATGACCGATTGATCGCTATTGATGAATTTCATCATGTTAGTGCAGATGGAGATAATGTGCTTGGCTCTCAACTTAAACAACTGGTAGCACGTGATCGGGTGCATATTGTAGCCATGACTGGCTCGTATTTTCGTGGTGATGCGAACCCAGTTTTGATGCCGGAAGATGAAGCCAGGTTCGAAACGGTAACTTATACTTATTACGAACAACTTAATGGCTATGAATATCTCAAGACTCTGAATATAGGCTACTACTTTTATAGCGGAGCTTACGCAGATGATATTTTAAATGTCCTTGACCCGAATGAAAAAACGATCATTCATATTCCGAACGTGAATTCTCGCGAGAGTATGGGAGATAAGATTAAAGAGGTTGAGCATATTATTGAAACATTGGGGGACTGGCAGGGTATAGATCCTATAACAGGATTCCACTTAGTCAAAACATCAGAGGGTAAAATTTTACGTATTGCCGATCTGGTTGACGCTGATCCGGCCAAACGCAATAAGGTTTCGGCAGCACTAAGACTTCCAGAAGTAAAAAGAAACCGGAATTTTGTCGATATTATTATTGCCCTTGGCATGGCTAAGGAAGGTTTTGACTGGATATGGTGTGAACACGCGCTCACAGTGGGTTATCGTTCGAGCCTAACGGAAATTGTACAGATTATTGGCCGTGCAACGCGCGATGCTCCTAATAAAATTCATGCTCGTTTTACAAACCTGATAGCAGAACCTGATGCTTCGGAAGAAACAGTTATCGATGCCGTTAATGACACTTTGAAAGCGATCTCTGCTAGTTTGTTGATGGAACAAGTACTAGCACCTAGGTTTAATTTTTCGCCTAAAAATACGCAGAGTGGCCCAGTTCCGGGTTATGATTACGGGGAAGATGGCTATAATCCTAACAGAGAAAATGTGGGGTTTGATGAAGAGAGCGGCCAGTATCAAATTGAAATTAAAGGGCTGTCTGTGCCGCAAAGTGAACAAGCACAGCGTATTTGCAAAGAAGATCTGAATGAGGTCATTGCAGCATTTGTACAAGATAAGCAGACTATCGAGCGAGGTCTTTTTGACGAGGAAGTTGTTCCGCAAGAATTAACCCAGGTTAGAATGGGAAAAATTATTAGAGATAAATATCCGGAATTGGGCGAAGAGGATATTGAGGCGGTTCGGCAGCACGCTGTTGCAGCGCTGAACTTTACGCAAAAAGCAAAAGAAATTCTTAACCAAGAACAAGAAAGTGATACAAATGGCCGTGGCAATACAGCTTTAATTGATGGAGTGCGTAAATTTACCATGGATGTACGTGAGTTGGATGTGGACTGGATTGACAGCATTAATCCTTTTAGTGAAGCTTATGCCATTTTATCCAAAGCAATGACCGAACAAAGCTTAAAAGCTATGGCAGAAGTTATTTCTGGTAGAAAACTGAGTTTGTCCTTAGATGAGGCTCGTGATCTTGCCAGACGTGCTTTGAAGTTTAAAAAAGAAAGGGGTCGTTTGCCGGACATAAAATCGGCCGATCCTTGGGAGCAACGTATGGCAGAAGGAATCCATTTTCTCGCACGTCTAAAAGCAGAAGAAAGAAATGGCTAAAAATAAAACACTTACGGAAGAAGACGATGAACTTCTAGCAGAACTTGGATTTGAAATCGAATCGAAGAAAGCCACCAGCTACACTGCGCGTGAAGAACGGATTATGGCGGGCTTTGAGGAAATCCAAAATTTTGTAAAAGAAAAAAGACGATTACCGGAGCATGGAGAAGATAAAGATATATTTGAGAGATTGTATGCAGTAAGACTTGATCAAATTCGCAATCAAGGGGAGTGCCGACATCTTCTTAACGATCTGGACTATCAAAATTTATTGAATAGTGAATTTAATCAAGAGACCGATGCTTCAGCCGCCATGGACGATGACGAATTGCTAGCTGAGCTTGGTATAGATCTAAGTGAAGAAAACTCCATTACTGAACTAAGGCATGTGCGTTCACAGGCTGAGAAAAAAGTAGCAGAGGAAATAGCTAACCGTACTCGGTGTGAAGATTTTGAACATTTTAAACCCCTGTTTGAATCTGTAAGAAAGGACATTGAAATTGGGTATCGAAATATAATAGTTTTCAGGAAAGACGCAGGATTCACAAAAACGACACTTCAACCGGGACAATTTATCATTATTGGGGGCCAGACATCTTATATCGCTGAAATTGGGGAAACAATTAAAGCACCTAATGGGGAAGATGATGCTAGGCTGCGGGTTGTTTATGCGAATGGTACTGAAAGCAATATTTTATTGCGATCACTTATACGAGCTATGTATAAGGATGAAACTAGCAGATTTATTACGGAGCCGAATGACGGCCCGCTCTTCTCAAGTGAAAATAGTGAAGATGACCTTGATAGCGGAACAATATATGTACTTCGTAGTTTTTCAGATCATCCGCTGGTTAGGGAAAATAGGAACATCGTACACAAAATTGGAGTGACAGGTGGGGATGTAAAAAAGCGCATTAGTAATGCCAAAGTCGATCCTACCTTTCTCATGGCTGATGTAGAAATTACCGCTACATACAAACTAGCCAATATTAACAGGGCAAAGCTTGAAAAAGTAATTCATAAATTTTTTGGTGCAGCAAAACTAAATATTGAAACAAAAGATCGTTTTGGACGCAACGTCAAATCGCACGAATGGTTCTTGGTACCTATCTTTATTATTGATGAAATGGTAGAGAAGATAAAAGATGGTACTGTCGCTGATTATTATTATGATCCCATTTCCGCACAACTAATGAAGTATTAAATTTTTAAACCCTTCATTATTCGAAGATGGCATTGAGATTTACATGCCTAACCACATTTTAACATCATTGGAATAATCACTTAATCATGGAGTATAGAGAATACGTAGAGCAGTTCAAACAACTGGGATATGAAGAAGATATTTTTTATCCAGATGAAGATCCCGTATATGGAAAAGTATTCAATAGTTTTTTTATTTTTTGTAGAGATAATATCGATCATAAAATGTGGGAAGCTATAAACATTAAGCCATGCTACTTTTTTTTCGATAAGTCGGAAGAATACAATGCCATGGCAGTGCCTCACCCCACAGGAGAAAAATTAATTGCAATAAATAAAGGGCTTATTAAAGCTTTCAACGATAAATTTACAAACCTAGATGCATATATAGGGGTAAACCAAAGAAAGGGAGAAAAACCGTCACGACTTTCGCGTAGAAATTTTCTACTGACTTAATATGCTACATTCGATTCTCAGCACAAACAAACCGGAATGACCTCAATCTGGTTGTCGGGTATGCTAGATCTAATTCAGTCATAAAATGCAGGAAGGAATCTTTTACATGCGGCTTCTTTCAAAAATTTCTTGGCCATGGATTATACTCCACTGTTTATCTTTATAAGAAAAGCACATGAAGACACTGCTGTTTTCCTTCCTGTGGTTATTATTTTTTGTAAACGCTTTTGCACAGACAAAAAATGGATAAAGAAAAAAGCTGAAAGAGAAAATTTCGCTGGTGTGCATACTGACCGATAAGGGCCAGATCAAAAGGATGAACGAGCTGCACTAGACTATTTTCAAAAAGGCAGACAAAGCCGTCGAGCATGCTATGAGCTTTTTATTTAATAACCTGAACAACAGCTTAAATAAAGAACTGTTTGAATTTTATCCATTTCGAACTGCTTTGCTGTCCATGGCTTAAATTTTTATAAAACAAATATTTGGCGTAAAAAAAACCTCCGGAAGTATTCCGAAGGTTGGATATTGGCGGTAGGTTAGATCTTTTTGCCTTGAATGCGGAAAGCATTTAAGATCGCCAGTAGTGCTACGCCAACATCGGCAAAAACAGCTTCCCATAAAGATGCGATCCCTCCTGCACCTAAAAGCAGGACAATTGCTTTTACAGACATAGCAAGGATGATGTTTTGCCAAACGATTGATCGGGTGATCTTACCAGCCCGGATGGCGGAAACAATTCTGGATGGCTGGTCATTCTGGATCACCACATCCGCTGTTTCAATGGTCGCATCAGATCCCAGCCCCCCCATGGCAATACCTGCGTCAGCAAGCGCAACAACCGGGGCATCATTGACACCGTCCCCTACAAAGGCTAACCGTTTACCCGCATCTTTGAAAGCCTGTACTTTCTCTACTTTGTCTTCTGGTAACAAATCCCCATAGGCTTCATCAATACCCAGCTCTTTTGCCACTTTCTGGGCAACAGCGGACTTGTCGCCCGAGAGCATCACCGTATTGATGCCCAGGGCATGCATATCCTTGATGGCCTGGGCTGCATCTTCCTTGATCTCATCGGCTATGGTGATGTAACCTGCATATTTACCTTCAACGGCTACAACGACGATTGTCTCCTGGATCTGCTTGATATCTTCCGGGTAGGAAATGGAAAATTTATCCAGCAATTTCAAATTACCGGCAAGCAACGCTTTGCCAGCTACTTTCCCCTTTAAGCCATGCCCTGATATTTCTTCTACTTCGGTGGGATCTTCCAATTTTTTGTCCTGCCGGTATTCAATCACTGCCCTTGCAACCGGGTGCGTGGATACACTCTCCAATGATGCCGTCAATTTCAGGAACTCTTCCTTGTCCATGTCCGTAACAACCTGCTGCACTTTGAATACCCCTTTGGTAAGTGTACCCGTCTTGTCCATGACAATGGTATCCACCTTGGTCATCACATCCAGGAAGTTGGAACCTTTAAACAAAATCCCATTACGGGAAGCCAGACCAATACCACCAAAGTAGCCCAGGGGAATAGAGATTGTCAGCGCGCATGGACAGGAAATAACCAGGAACACCATGCCGCGGTAAAGCCATTGATTGAACACATAGTCATCCACAAAAAAATAGGGCAGCACCGTAATGGCCAGGGCTAAAAAGAAAACGATAGGGGTATAAATCTTTGCAAACTTGCTGATAAAAAGTTGTGTAGGCGCTTTTCTGGCCGTGGCGTCCTGCACCATTTCCAGGATTCTGGAAAGCTTCGAATCCTTAAAAGCAGTCGTTACTTTTAGCTCGATGGGCCTGTCCAGATTGATCATCCCGGCTAGCACTGCGCTTCCCTTTTCTTTGGTATCCGGCTTGGACTCGCCCGTTAACGCAGCAGTATTGAAACTGGCCGATTCCGTCAGCAATTCACTGTCCAGGGCGACTTTCTCACCTGGCTTGACCATGATGATATCGCCTATCACAGCATCAGAGGGGTTAATGACCTTATTGCCCTCGCTTCTCTTGACAGTCACCTTATCAGGACGTACGTCCAACAGCGCTTTGATAGAACGTTTTGAACGGTTGACAGCCAGATCCTGAAAGAGCTCGCCCAGCTCGTAAAAGATCATTACAGCTACGCCTTCGGCAAACTCGCCAATATAGAACGCCCCAAGCGTAGCAGTTGTCATCAAGGTGAACTCGTTGAAAAAATCTGCGCGCTTAACCCTTCTGAATGCAATTTGAATTGTTTTATAGCCTGCCAGCACATAGGCAGCCACCATTAACCCAATCTCGACGGGCTTTGCCACCGGGATTTCCAGCACTTTGCTTAACAGCAAAAACCCGAGCAGGATCACAAGGCCCAGCCATAATGCCCAGCGGCTCTTAATCAGGCTTTCGCTTCCTGCGGGACCTCCATGATCGTGCCCGTCGCCTTCACTATGTTCTGTATCATCATCTTCTTCTTGATCATGATCTTCCCCTTCTACGTAATCATGGCCTTCGTGACTCTGTTTTTTCGCCGATTCCGTATCAATTGGCTCCTGCTTTTCAGGCTTTCTATTTTGGTTTTCTTCCATGATATATCCTCATTTAGATTTCTACAATAAAGTTTAATAGGGCAAGGACAATGAGCGTAAGCCCGGTGATGAGCTGCTCATACTGTTCTAACCAATGGATATTGATGCTTTTAATGCCTTTGCTTCCCAGGCTCACCATCAGCATCATCCCTGACAGGGTCAGCACATTGTAAATCAATACAATTGTTAAAACCGCATACCATCCAATTGCCCCCGCGTTTAGAAAATAGGCATTGATCTCAAAACAGGGTGACAAGAACATCATCAGCATCAGTGACAACAATATCCTGCGTTGGCTGCCATATTTCAATAACTTTTCATCGATGTGGCTATGTGCCTGATGCCGGTAATGCTGCATGACAAACCAGGTCCCCAAAAGCAGTAAAAACAAGGGTACAATCTTGCTTGCAATAACGCTTTGGTTCTCTGAAAGCTGAAAGCCTGCAAAGCTGACCATCAAACCAAAAATGGTGGTACTGAATGTATGCGCCGCACCTGCCAGAAAAGTGGTGTTCAGAACTTGCCTTTTGCTCCACCCCATAGACCTTCCGATCGTAACGAAAGGAAGCCAGTGGCTGGGGATCAGCGCATGGATCAGGCTGAGTGCTATACTGCCAAGGATGATCTGGTTCATAAGTTATTCACCTTCTTCCTCAGAATTTTTAAGTTTTGACAGTAGCGCATAGGCCCCTTTGATCACAATCTTTTGGCTCTCAAAGCCCTGCGGGGATTTAATCTGGGTATAGCCGTTTTCTGAAACGCCCTTTGTTACCCGGACCATCTCAAAAGCTATCCCCTCAGAGTCAGACTCCTTTGACGTATCCTCGGTGCCAGCAGCTTCTGGGCGCTGTATGAAAACGTAGGATGCGCCTTCAAAATCAACAATGGCCTGGTCGGCAAGCGCAAGCACAGGATTTGCACCTATCTCGATGACGGCCTTTACAAAGTTTTGTGGCAACAGGCCTGGCTCGTCTTTCACAAGGTGGCAATGTACGCGCACTGTCCGGTCTTCATTGATCTTTTGGTTGATCAGGTAAACTTTTGCCAGGTATTCTTTACCAGGGTTGTTGCTGACCTTAAAGCGCACCAGCTGTCCCAATTTAATTTTAGGGATATCCTGCTCAAAAATGGAAAGCTCCACATGCAAGTGGTCTGTGTCCACGATTTCAAACATGACATCGGTCGGGTTGACATATTTACCCAGGTTCACATTTACCGTGGTCACCGATCCGCTAATCGGGGAATGTATCGTGGCACTATTGACAATGGTGCCTTTCTGTAAAGTATTCAGGTTTATGCCCGCCGTAACAAGCCTTTCTTTGAGCCCCGCCAACCGTGCTTTCTGGGTCTTTACCTCCGATGTTGCTTGCTGCAATACTTTTTGGGCGTTGATATTTTCCTTGCTCAATTCCAGCTGACGGCTGTACTCTTGCTGCGCGTATTCAAGTTTACTTTCTGTTTCCAGAAAGTCTTGCTGGATCTGGATAAAGTCAGGGTTTTCGATTGTGGCCAGCACTTGGCCTTTCTTAACCTGCATACCCTGTAACAGTTCGGTTTTTCTGACAAACCCGCCTAGTGGCGCCGATATGCTCACCAGGTTTTGTGGCGGGATATCGATCACGCCATTGGCTAGGACAACATCACTCAAATTACGCATACTGGCCGGCCCTAGCTCAACAGCTGCCGATTCATACTGCGCCTTAGTTAGCTCAACTACATTACCATTTTCTTTCTCATGCTGCTCTTCATCCTGATGGGCTGGCTGCTGCTTTTCGTCCTGTTTTTTATCACAGGCCAAAGTTCCTGTAAGCAAAAACATGACAATCAATATATTTTTCATTGTTTGGATCATTGTATGATTGATAATTTAAAGCCGGTCATTACTGCCTGGCGAGCAGAAATTCAATTTCAATGACCGATTGGTTATAACTGTCAAGTAAGTCCAGATAAGTAGACCTAATGTTCAAAGCCCTGGTGAGTGCCTGCGAGAATTCGACATAGCCGATCTCGCCTGCTTCATAAGCCTTTGTGGCATTACCTGCAATGACACCGGCTAAAACCAGTGTTTTTTGCTCATATAAAACCAGGCTCTGGCTCGCGCTCTGGTAAGAATGAACGGCCTGCTGAAAATTGCCCATTAGCTGCAACCGGGCAAGATCGACTTGGTTCTGCGCCACCTTTTCATTGAGCTCCGAAGCTTTTATGCGTGCTTTGGAAGCGCCGTTAAAAACAGGGATCGACACGCCCAACTGAAAACCTTGGAAACGCTTTCCAGCACCATAAAAGACTTCGGTCCCATTGATATTTTCTCCACCAATCAATGACTGGTTGAAATATCCTATGCTGAAATCAGGCAGCAGGCTGGTGCGCGCAACGGCGGTTGCCTGTTTTTCGATGGCAACTTGCTGGCTTAGGTACTGCAAATAAGGATTTGAACCAATACCCGAAGTATCGGTCAGCAGCTGACCAAACTCGCGTCTGACCAGTGTG
>Ga0247808_10001471_pt1 | contig 11387 bp, 7 predicted proteins | sample UWRJL089202R1_FD_179914 | JGI IMG/M metagenome (GOLD analysis project Ga0247808, IMG submission 179914) | Plant litter microbial communities from Arlington Agricultural Research Station in Wisconsin, United States - UWRJ-L089-202R-1 | ecosystem: Environmental > Terrestrial > Plant litter >... | reverse complement strand
ACAATCGCGCCTGGGATCGCCCAGAGCATCATGGTGCGGAGTGCGTCGGGGTCGGTCAGTCCGGCCTTGATGGTGTCGGCATAAACGATCGCGGTGGGCGGCAGCTGGCCGTTCTCGAACAGGCTGCGCCACAGAAGGGCAACCATTCCGATGGCGACGGCGAAACCGATCAGGGCGGAGTAGAGCTGCTGGCGGCGACCGTCGAGTTCAAACGCGGTGTACGGGCGACGGTCGCGGCGAAGAACCCAGCCGGCCTTGAAGTCGTATCCCATGTCAGCGAAGGCGGGGCCGGTGGCCGCGCAATAACCCACTACCAAGGCAAGGGGAACCGCGGGGATCTGCAGGAAGAGTCCGAGGATCAGGAAGATCAGGGTGACGGCGAAGGCGGGGAACCAGCCGGCGTGCATGGCCGCGAGCCCCACGATCAATTCGTGGGCGAGGGCCGCGACTCCGGCGAAGAGAACAAACCCGATCACGGCAGGAACCGACATCTCGGCCCAAACCCCACCGAGGGTGGCCAGCACAACCGCGCCCACCACAAACAGAACGTAGCCCGAGAGCAGCACACGTCCGAGGGTTTTGCGGTCCACCGTGTATGCGAGCGACGGGTCGGTCTTTGCCAGCTCGGTGCGCTCCGCGGTGTGCACGGCCTCACGCTTGGACTGACGTCCGCTGAGAATGATGATGATCTGGATGAGCGCCACAACACCGGCACCGATCATAACTCCGTGCGGGATGTACAGCTCAGAGAGCGTGACGTTGAGGACCAGCGGTGCGTACTGGCTGACGAGCAGTCCAATGGCGAACATCAGCAGCGCCCAGACGTTTCCGATCATGGCGATACCCGCTGCAGACATCGGGAGGCCAAAGAAGGAGGCACCGGCACCCACCACAGCGCCACTGACGAGCAGCACCGCGTTTTTGCCTCCGGTGTCACCGGCCTTGATGGTCTCTGCGGCGGCAACGCCGGGTGGCCAGGCGGCGTCGGCGGGGAGGAACTTCGAGCCATAGGCGCGGTAGAGCACGTAGACATCCACCAGCAGGCCGATCGATGCACCCACCAGCATGGGCCAGACGAGGTCTGAGCGGCCGAATGCGAACGGCACGGCAATCGGGGTGAGAAGGGAGTTGGCGGCGGCGAACGTTGATCCCGAAATCGCGCTCTGTGCGAGGTTCTGGCGGTTGACGTCGCGCATCTTGCGCAGTCCGAAGAACCCGATCCGCCCGATCAGCATGGCGATGACCGCGCCGATCACCGCCGTGTTCGGGGAGACACCGAGGGTGGTGATCATGTGGATACCGATCACCGTGCCGAGGATGCTGACGAGAATCGTCACCACAAACATCAGCGGTTCGAATGCGCGGGGGTGCCTCTGCTGACGCGTCTCAGTGGCGTCGGACTGAACGATTGGATCGGCCATGGGTGTCTCTTTCATAATGCGGAGCGGGTGGATGCCCCGGGCAAAACGATGCCACGGGGACGAAGTACCGCCGAATCAGAGTGCGGCACAACAGCCGATTCCGGAAACCACTTCTCACTATTTGGGAGTTACGATCATATTTCGGGAAGGTGATCTTAACTCAAGAAAGTAGGCGCGCTCCATTCAGGGGGCGTGCTCTGGCGCAATCGGAGGCGCATCGACAGGATGAGGCACAGCGGCCGACGATCCACGTTGTCGCCCCGTTCCTTAACCCGAAATGAGGAACCCCCGGATGCCTACGCCTGCGCTGAACCCACCGACCTCGCCCCCGCCCGTACGCCCCACGCGGGCGCTCAAGATCAGCTTCGGCATTGTCGGCGCGCTGTTCTTACTAGGCGCCCCGTCATCGCTCGCCTTTTTTCTCGCGACGACTGCGCCTGACGACGTGCAGGTAGCGGAGGCAATGCCGTCCATTTTTGCGGCTCTACTTCTTGTAGCCACCCCTCCCCTTGCCGGATTTCTGGCAGCGGTGCTTCCCGCTGACCCGCGCACGCCGGGCGGTCAACGCCGTTTCCGCACCGTCGCGCTTGTTTCGGCAGCGACAGTTCTCGCCGGGGCACTCACTCTTGCAATTTCCTCCGGCTCCGGTCTTGTATCGGGCGGTGCGACCGCCGCGATTGTGGGGGGTTCCATCGTCCTGACCGCGGGCAGCCTGGCCCTCGGGTTGGTCATTCGCCGACGCGATGCCGCACGCCCACAACAGCCCTGGAAACCTCCGGCGGCCGAAGCGGCGATGGTGCGCAAGCATGTGTTGAGGGTGGTGTGGACGTTTGCGATCACGCTTCTTGTCGCCGTAATTGCTTTTGTGGCGTTGGGTGTAGCGAGCAACGAGGACAACGGTTTCATCGTCACCGGTGTTTTGCTCGCAACCAGCATCGCGTTTATCGCAGCGAGCATGGTGTGTCTCATTGTGATTTTTCCGCTGTTTTTCCGTGCCCGCGAAATATTCGGAGACGACACGGCGCTTCAACGACGGGTAGCCAAAATGGTCACGGGGCATCCACGTCAGCGCACCAGCACGTCCTCTACCGCTGGCGAACTGCTCGAGCCGAATGCCTCCGCAACAATCGCAGCCGCGCGATACGCGAGCGTGGCGGCAATCTCGCTGCCCTTCCAACTGGCGCAGAGCGTACTTCTTCTGGCGGGCATCGCATTTGGGCAGCTCTCGTCGATTTCGACTCCGGACAACGACCTCGTTCCACTCAACGCGCTGCTTCTCGCCTTTGTTGTCGTCGCGGTACCCATCACCGTGCCTTTCGCGCTCCGCCAGCTCCGGCGAGTGCGGACTTACCGGGACGACCATCCTCTCGAATCACTCCCGCCCTCGGAATGACACAAACGTATCTAGGGGCAGCCCCGACACGTTGCAGTGACGACCTGTGGATGACACGCCGGAAATAGGTGTGAATAAAAAAACCTGACGCCCCACTTTGGGGGATGTCTGGGGGTAGTCGTAGCGTGACAGTGGCGGATTTCCGCCCCTCAGAAAGTGAAACATCCCTCCACAGCCTGTGGAGAACTACAGCGACGTAACTACTACCCGTTGTGGGTACACAAAATGTCGGACCCCATATGTAGTATTGAACTCTCACCACGGACCGGCCCGCAAAGACGAGAAGTGATGCCACAACTTATACAAAAAGTCCAGTTTTATTTTCCCTGGCGGAAGTGCTGCACGGTTCGATATGGGCCCGCTTCCCCCAGGACATTCAGCTCGGACGCAACCATCGAAGGGACCACGCACATGGCGATCACGGTCTACAGCAAGCCCTCCTGCGTTCAGTGCACCGCAACGTACCGCGCACTCGACAAGAAGGGCATCGAATACGAAATCTTCGACGTCTCCGTCGACGAGAAGGCCCTTGAGACCGTCAAGTCGCTCGGTTACATGCAGGCACCCGTTGTTATCACGGACAACGATCACTGGAGCGGATTCCGCCCCGACAAGATCGCCCTGCTGGCTAGCTGATCCGTCCCGGTAAACAGCCATGACAGAGCTCGTATATTTTTCGAGTGCGTCTGGCAACACGCATCGGTTCATCGAGAAGCTGGGTCGCCCCGCATCCCGAATTCCGCTGCACGGTCATAAAGACGGCGTGAAGCAAGACACCCTGCACGCGACCGAACCGTATGTGCTTGTCATTCCCACCTATGGTGGCGGCCTCAACAGTGATGCCGTACCCAAACAGGTCAAAAGATTTCTGAACGACGAAACGAATCGTTCCCTCATCCGCGGCGTTATAGGCGCGGGCAACACCAATTTCGGTGAGGCGTTCTGCCTGGCCGGCGACATTGTCGCCGCGAAGTGCAAAGTTCCCCACCTGTACAAATTTGAAGTATTCGGCACCCCCGACGACATCCTCGCCGTCGACAAAGGATTGGACACCTTTTGGATCTCCCAGTAATTGAGACACCCGGCAAAATCCAGATGGATTACCACTCGCTCAACGCCATGCTCAACCTCTACGGCGAGAACGGCGAGATCCAGTTCGACAAAGACCGGGAAGCTGCTCGTGAGTACTTCCTCCAGCACGTCAACCAGAACACGGTGTTCTTCCACTCGCTGCGCGAGCGTCTCGACTACCTGGTTGAGAAGGAGTACTACGAGAAGGAGCTCATCGAGAGCTACTCCTTCGAGTTCATCACCAAGCTGAACGACCTCGCGTACTCGAAGAAGTTCCGCTTCCAGTCGTTCCTCGGCGCCTTCAAGTACTACACGTCCTACACACTGAAGACGTTTGACGGAAACCGCTACCTCGAGCGTTTCGAAGACCGCGTAGTGATGACCTCCTTGGGTCTCGCCGCCGGCAACGAATCCCTCGCCATCAACCTCGTTGAAGAGATCCTCGCCGGCCGTTTCCAGCCCGCGACCCCGACCTTCCTCAACTCGGGCAAGGCACAGCGTGGCGAGCTCGTCTCCTGCTTCCTTCTTCGTATCGAAGACAACATGGAGTCCATCTCCCGCGGCATCAACTCCTCCCTGCAGCTGTCCAAGCGCGGCGGCGGAGTAGCCCTCCTTCTCTCGAACATCCGCGAGTCCGGTGCACCGATCAAGCAGATCGAGAACCAGTCCTCCGGAATCATCCCCGTGATGAAGCTTCTGGAAGACTCCTTCAGCTATGCCAACCAGCTCGGTGCCCGCCAGGGTGCCGGTGCGGTGTACCTGCAGGCGCACCACCCCGACATCATGCGTTTCCTCGACACCAAGCGTGAGAACGCCGACGAGAAGATCCGCATCAAGACCCTGTCGCTGGGTGTTGTTGTTCCCGACATCACGTTCGAACTCGCCAAAAACGACGAGTGGATGTACCTCTTCTCTCCGTACGACGTCGAGCGCGAATACGGCGTCCCGTTCGCTGACATCTCGGTTACCGAGAAGTACCGTGAGATGGTCGACAACCCGAAGATCAAAAAGACCAAGATCAAGGCCCGTGAGTTCTTCCAGACCCTCGCCGAGATCCAGTTCGAGTCCGGCTACCCGTACATCATGTTCGAAGACACCGTGAACGCTGCGAACCCCATCAAGGGCCGCATCAACATGTCGAACCTCTGCTCGGAGATCCTTCAGGTCAACACCCCGACCACGTACAACGAAGACCTCTCGTACAACCAGATCGGTAAGGACATCAGCTGCAACCTCGGCTCGATGAACATCGCGCTGTCGATGGACTCCCCCGACTTCGGCCTCACGGTCGAGACCGCGATCCGCGGCCTCTCCTCCGTTTCTGACCAGAGCCACATCGCGTCGGTTCGTTCGATCGAAGACGGCAACGACCGCTCGCACGCCATCGGCCTCGGCCAGATGAACCTGCACGGATACCTCGCCCGCGAGCGCATCTTCTACGGTTCCGAAGAGGGCATCGACTTCACGAACATCTACTTCTACACGGTGCTGTTCCACGCTCTGCGTGCATCGAACCGCATTGCGATTGAGCGTGGCATCACGTTCGAGGGCTTTGCGGATTCGACCTACGCGAGCGGCACGTTCTTCGACAAGTACACCGACGCCACCTGGGTGCCGGCCACGGAGAAGGTACGCGGCCTCTTCGAGACCTCGGGTGTACACATCCCCACGCAGGCCGACTGGGACCAGCTGAAGGCCTCCGTTATGGAGTTCGGCATCTACAACCAGAACCTGCAGGCTGTACCGCCGACCGGGTCGATCTCGTACATCAACAACTCGACCGCATCGATCCACCCGATCGCGTCGAAGATCGAGATCCGCAAGGAAGGCAAGCTCGGCCGCGTGTACTTCCCGGCGCCGTTCATGACAAACGACAACCTGGAGTACTACCAGGACGCGTACGAAATCGGCTACGAGAAGGTCGTCGACACCTACGCGGCTGCCACGCAGCACGTCGACCAGGGCCTGTCGCTCACGCTGTTCTTCAAGGACACCGCCACCACCCGCGACATCAACCGTGCACAGATCTACGCATGGAAGAAGGGCATCAAGACGATTTACTACATCCGTCTTCGCCAGATGGCTCTCGAAGGAACGGAAATTGAGGGTTGCGTCAGCTGCGCGCTGTGAGACTTTCTCACATAACGCTGTAGGCAACGACCTTCGTAGCTCAATAGTGTGAAGTACCGGGCGGATGACGCGTGCCCCGCGTCATCCGCCCCTCACCATCTCAACCGGCAGTCGCCAACACTGCATCACCATCAGGAACTGGACATGACAGAGAAACTCAAACTAGTCAGCCACGTTGACGCCATCAACTGGAACAAGATCGAAGACGAAAAAGACGTTGAGGTCTGGAACCGTCTCGTTAACAACTTCTGGCTGCCCGAGAAGATCCCGCTGTCGAACGACATTCAGTCGTGGAACACCCTGACGCCCGCCGAGCAGCAGCTCACCATGCGCGTCTTCACCGGCCTCACGCTGCTCGACACCATCCAGGGCACCGTCGGCGCCGTTTCGCTTATCCCCGACGCGATCACCCCGCACGAGGAAGCCGTCTACACAAACATTGCGTTTATGGAGTCGGTGCACGCGAAGAGCTACTCCTCCGTCTTCTCCACCCTGAGCAACACCAAGGACATCGACGAGGCATTCCGTTGGTCGACGGAGAACGTCAACCTTCAGAAGAAGGCCGAGATCGTGATGAAGTACTACCGGGGTGACGACCCGCTCAAGCGCAAGGTTGCCTCGACGCTTCTCGAGTCGTTCCTCTTCTACTCCGGCTTCTACCTGCCGATGTACTGGTCCAGCCGCGCCAAGCTGACCAACACTGCTGACCTCATCCGCCTCATCATCCGCGACGAGGCCGTTCACGGTTATTACATCGGCTACAAGTTCCAGAAGGGTCTCGAAAAAGAGACCCAGGAGCGTCGCGATGAGATCAAGGACTACACGTACAGCCTTCTCTACGAGCTCTACGACAACGAGGCCGAGTACACGCAGGACCTCTACGACGAGGTCGGTCTGACCGAAGACGTCAAGAAGTTCCTGCACTACAACGCCAACAAGGCGCTGATGAACCTCGGGTACGAGCCCATCTTCCCGAAGGACATCACCGACGTGAACCCGGCCATCCTGTCGGCGCTCTCCCCCAACTCGGACGAGAACCACGACTTCTTCTCCGGCTCGGGCTCGTCGTACGTCATCGGCAAGGCCGTTGTCACTGAAGACGAGGACTGGGACTTCTAGCCCACCTCGCTGTAACAGCACGCTTCTCAGCACTACACGAACCCCGTCGAGTTTTCTCGGCGGGGTTTTGTGCGTCCGGATGACGAGGTGGGCGTCACTATATGCGGCGACAAATCCCAGCCGAACCGTTCGGAAGAAAATCGCGTCACGGATGTTAACCCGAGTATGGAACTGGACCCGACCTCCGTGCACCGCGCGACCGTAGTGGTCATCGGTGGCGGGCAGGCCGGACTATCAGCTGCCTATCACCTCACCCGACGTGGGTTTGCGAGCGCGCTGCTCGAGCCGGATGCTCCGCAGACATATGTGGTGCTCGACGCCGAGACCGCGCCCGGTGGTGCCTGGCAGCACCGCTGGGAGTCCCTGCAGATGGAGACGATCAACGGCATCTTCGACCTCCCCGGCTTCCCGAGTCCTCCCATCGACGCGAGCGAGCCGAGCCGTGACGCCGTACCCCGCTACTTCGGCAGCTTCGAGGCGAAGTTTCACTTTCCCATCGTTCGCCCGACACACGTCACCGCCGTTCGCTCGGTCGACGATGACCCCGAGGGTGATCTCCGTGTTGAGAGCGACCGCGGCACCTGGCTGACCCGCGCGGTCATCAACGCGACGGGAACCTGGACCAACCCCATCACCCCGCAGTACCCCGGCGCCGAAAGCTTTCTCGGCCGCCAGCTGCACACCCAACAGTTTGAGTACGCCGAAGACTTCGCGGGAATGCGCGTCGCCGTGGTCGGCGGCGGCATCTCCGCACTCCAGCAGCTTGAAGAGATCTCCCGGTACGCGACCACCTATTGGTACACACGCCGCGAACCCGTGTTCCTCGAGGAAGAGTTCGCGCCAGAGACCACCGGACGCAGCACCATCGACAAGGTCACCGCCGACGCCGAAGCCGGCCTCCCCACCGGCAGCGTTGTCTCGTACACCGGCCTGCCGTGGAGCTCCTACGCCCTCGCGGCGAAAGAACGCGGCGCGCTCGAACGCCGCCCCATGTTCACGCGCATCGAACCGCGCGGTGTGCGCGAGGCCGACGGAACTTTCACCCCGGTCGACGTGATCCTCTGGGCCACGGGCTTCAAGCCGGCCCTCGCCCACCTCGACCCGCTGCACCTGCGCAACGACCTCGGAGGAATCGCCGTGCGTGGCACCCGCGTCGCCGCCGAGCCGCGTATACACCTCATCGGATTCGGACCGTCCCAGTCCACCGTGGGCGCCAATCGTGCCGGCCGCGCTGCCGTGCAAGAACTCGCAAAAATGCTCAGCGATGACCACGAGAAGGCCCCCGCCGCGTGACGGTCATGTAACAATGCTGACGGCCGGCCAGCGTCATCCGAACTCCGCGATTTTTGCACGGCGAACGTCGAGACTAGCGAGCCACCCAAGACCTGACCGGCATTTTTTCGATGGATGACGATGGCGTGGTCTCACCCGGGATAAGGGCGCTCCAGCCCCGGAAACAAGCGGCCTCGTCATCCTCTCGAATGAATTCGTACTCAATTTATTCGTGATGAAACCTCGACCGTATAAGTTAGGGACTATGTCTGCCTTCTCACGTTCCATGGGTGTAGTTGGGGCAGCGATTGGATCAATCCTGCTGAGCGTTCTCGCCGGCGTCCTCATCGCCGCCTTGCTCACCCCAGCCATCACCGTCGCGAGCTCCACCGTGTCGACGTCCGTGGGTATTTTCGACAGCCTGCCGTCCGAGGTTGAGATCAAAACTCAGCCCCAGCAGAACCGAATCTTCGCGAGCCAGGACGGCACAGACCTCCAGATCGCCACCATCTTCAGTCAGAACCGTGAAGAGGTGACCTGGGACGAGGTCAGCGACTTCGCGAAGGACGCCGCGGTCAGCGGTGAAGACCGCCGCTACTTCGAGCACGGCGGCGTGGACCTACCGGGTATCGCCCGCGCGGCCGTCAAAAACGTTGTGGGCGGTGGAGTCTCCGAGGGAGCCTCGACGATCGCGCAGCAGTACGTCAAAAACACCTTCATCCAGGCGGCACTCGAGCTGCCGACCGAGGAAGAGCGCGACGCCGCGTATGACAACGCCATCGAGACCTCCATGGAGCGCAAGCTCAAGGAGATCAAACTCGCCATCTCGCTCGACAAGAAGTACACCAAGCAGGAGATCCTGCTCGCGTACCTCAACATCGCCAACTTCGGTGGAACCACCTACGGCATCGAAGCCGCAGCGAAGCGTTACTACAACACCACCGCGAAAGACCTCACCGCTGCGCAGGCTGCCAGCCTCGTCTCCATCGTGCAGTCGCCCGGTGTGCTCAACCTGCAGAACCCTGAGCACTACCCGGCCAACCAGGAGCGACGCGACATCATCCTCGACGCGATGCTCAACGAGAACAAGCTGACTTCCGAGCAGCATGCCGAAGCGATCGCAACACCGGTCGACGCGACCACCGTCACGCTGACCGAGCCGTCCAACGGCTGCCTCGTCGCCAACGATCACGCACGCTTCTTCTGCGACTACGTTCAGAAGCTCATCAAGGACATCCCGTCGCTCGGTGCCACGCCAGAAGAGCGCGAAGCGAACTTCAAGCTCGGCGGATACGACATCTACACCACGCTGGACATGAACCTGCAGACCACCGCGCAGGACGTCTCGTGGCAGTTCGCGGACAAAAACGCCACCGCCCTGCAGCTCGGTTCCGCTACCGCGTCGGTCGAAGCCGGCACCGGTCGCATCCTGGTGATGGCGCAGAACAAGGACTACAACAACACCGAGTCCGGTGGTGGACCGAGCGCGACCGCCGTCAACTTCAACACCGACCGCGAGTACGGCGGATCGAGCGGGTTCCAGCCCGGATCGACGTACAAGGTCTTCACCCTCATCGAGTGGCTCAAGCAGGGCCACGGCGTCAACGAGATCGTCGACGGATCCCCGCGCACCGAGTCGCAGAGCTCGTTCACCAACTCCTGTACCGGTAACCCGGCGGGTGAGCCCTTCAAGTTCCGTAACGATGACTCGATGACCGGCCCGATGACGGCCGCAACGGGAACGCAGTACTCGGTCAACGGTGCGTTCGTCTCGATGGCCCTCCAGCTTGACCTCTGCAAAATCGCCGAAACCGCCAACAGCCTCGGTGTTCACCGTGCCGACGGAAACCCGCTCAGTGACACCCCCGCCACCGTGCTGGGAACCAACGAGGTCGCTCCCCTCTCGATGGCCGCGTCGTACGCCGCGATCGGTGCGCAGGGCCTCTACTGCAAGCCCATCGCAATCGACCGCATCGTCGACGCCACCGGGGCCGAGATCGGTGGCCAGGCTCGCGAGTGCACCCAGGCGATCACTCCCGAGGTCGCCAACACCGCCGCCTTCGCCATGGCGAAGGTGATGACGGGTGGTACCGGTCAGGCGTCCAACCCGCGAAACGGCGTTGAGTACATCGGTAAGACCGGTACAACTGACTCCTCTGCCGCTACCTGGATGGTCGGAGCGACCACCCGCGTGGGCACCGCAGTCTGGGTCGGAAACATCGTCGACAAGGTTGCACTCCGCAAGGTGAGCATCAACGGCATCAACGCCTCCACGTTGCGACACCGGATCTTCAAGGCGACGGCCAGCGCGATCGACAGCATCCCCGTGTATCGCGGTGGCAACTTTCCCGGGCCGGACTCCAAGCTCCTCACGGGAACAGGCGAGCCCCTCGTCAACGTTGCCGGCCAGTCCATCGAGGAGGCAACAGCCGTGCTCGAAGCCGCTGGTCACCGCGTGAAGGTGGGCGGCCCGGTCGAATCCAACCTCGGAACCAACCAGGTTGCCACGACCAACCCCGCCGCAGGGTCCATCGTCTCCGATGCCGTCCAGGTCATCATCCATCCCAGCAACGGGCAGCTCGGCGCGGTTCCCGACGCGGTGGGCGATGGCACGTCCCCCACGGCGACGGCTCGCGAATGGCTCGCCGCACAAGGCTTCACCGCTGCCGGCGCCGACTACTGCGTCACGGCGACTCCCGACCGCATCGGGCGCGTTCTGTCTATGTCCCCCGCCCCCGGTACCGCCGTTCGCAAGTCGGACCCCATCTCCCTGGGCATCGGTACCGCCAAGTGCTAACAAGATAAAGGAGCACCATGACCGCTGAGCCACTCTCCACGACATCAGCGAATTCCAACCAGCACCATCCGGTTTTCCCTGAACGGGTTCCGTGGGTCGCGGTTGTGGTGTTCCTGGTTCTGGCTCTCGGTCTCTCTTGGCTAGTCGCGGTGCCCCTGTGGCTGAGCGGCGACGGTCTCGCCAC
>Ga0247808_10001469_pt1 | contig 11393 bp, 9 predicted proteins | sample UWRJL089202R1_FD_179914 | JGI IMG/M metagenome (GOLD analysis project Ga0247808, IMG submission 179914) | Plant litter microbial communities from Arlington Agricultural Research Station in Wisconsin, United States - UWRJ-L089-202R-1 | ecosystem: Environmental > Terrestrial > Plant litter >... | reverse complement strand
GATCTATGGTTCTCAGGTAAAAGAATACGAAACAATAAATCCTGCTGCCACTAAATTGGAAAACATGTTTTTGTATTCCATACAGGAACTGCTGCGCAAAACAAAAATCAAATCCTCTAATGATCGTTTGATGTTGTTTGTCTCAACCACCAAAGGGAACATCGACCTGTTACAGGATAAAAACAATAAAGCATCAGAGCGCATTCATCTGGCGGCAATGGCAGCTTTCATACAACAGGAGTTAGGATTAAAGCATGCTCCCATAGTCATCTCTAATGCTTGTATTTCTGGCGTGCTGGCTATACAGACAGCTGCCTTATACATCAAGCATGGTTTGATCGATCATGCGATTGTATCAGGAGGAGACTTGTTCTCTCGTTTTACCTTATCTGGTTTTTATTCGTTCAAAGCTTTGAGTGCCGGCATTTGCAAGCCATTTGATAAAACACGCGACGGTATCAATCTGGGTGAGGGTATAGGTTCTGTATTACTTACCCATGAGCCGGCAGAGGCTCAGGGAGCTTATGCGGTAGAAGTAGCCGGTTACGGTTCCTCTAACGATGCGAATCATATCTCAGGTCCTTCCAGAGACGGAAGCGGCTTATCGCTGGCCGTTCAAAAAGCATTGAAGCATACCGATGTGAAAGCCATTGATTTCATCAATGCACACGGCACGGCTACGTTATACAATGACAACATGGAGTCACTTGCTTTCCAGCAACTGGGAATGAGTGATGTACCGTTGAACAGTTTGAAAGGTTATTACGGCCATACGTTAGGCGCTGCAGGGGTATTGGAAGTAATCATCAGTATCCGTTCGATGTTGAACAATACGATTGTTAAATCATTGGGCTATGCAGAACCGGGAACGGAAGGAATCGTGAACGTAGCGAAATCATTTATAAAAAAAGATATTCAAACCGTGTTGAAAACAGCTTCTGGTTTTGGCGGATGCAATTCAGCTTTAATTCTTAAAAAAGTAAGATGAAGCTGACAATTAAAAAATGGAGTGCGATCAACGATAGGGAAGTTAACCTGAATGGAAACTTGAAGCTGGTCTTTGATACGGCTGCGACAGGCGATCAAAAACTGGAGGCGGCTTACCGCGCCTTAGGGGTTGCTTATCCAAAGTTTTTTAAGATGGATGCGCAATCCAAATTGGGCTGGCTGAGTGCGGAGTATTTGTGTGAAGAAGGGAAATTGTTTGACAGCTCTGCTGCTCAGGATGTAGCTTTAGTGTTATCCAATCGCAAATCTTCATTGGATACGGATGAGCAGTATCAGCAATCGTTAACAAATGAGGAAGAGTTTCTTCCAAGTCCGGCGGTGTTTGTTTATACCTTGGCCAATATCGTAGCAGGAGAAATTTGCATACGGCACGGTATTAAGGGAGAGAATAATTTCCTGATCAGTGAATCTTTTGACGCGACTTCTCTGGTCAATTATGCCACCCTCTTATTTGAAGAAGAGTTGTGTCAGCAATGCCTGGTGGGCTGGGTGGAGGCTTATCATGGGAAACTAAGAAGCGTGTTCGCATCTATAGAAAAAACAACAGAGGAAAAAGCCGGTTTGCTTTTTACCATAGAGAATTTAAATCAAGTGTATCAAACGAGTGAATTATGAGTGAATTAATTTCAAAGCTGAAACAACAAATCGTTGACCAATTAAACCTAGCAGACGTTGATCCTGCGGGCATCGATGAAAATGCTCCTTTGTTTGGAGAAGGATTAGGATTGGATTCCATCGATGCGTTGGAATTGATCTTGTTGATGCAGAAAAATTACAACATTAAAATAGCAACAGCAGAAGAAGGACAAAAGATATTCTCTTCTGTACGTGCCATGGCTGACTTTATCGAAGCGCATCAAAAAGCATAAGCGATGACTTGGATCACAGGCATGGGTGCCGTATCGGCTATAGGACTGGATGTAGCATCCAATTATCAATCGTTGTTGCAGCGCCGGGATGGCATAGGCTATACCGAATACATCGACACGTACCACAAAACGATATTGCCTGTGGGAGAAGTCAAGTTGAGCAATGAACAATTGATCGACTTATTGTCGTTGGATAAACGTGACATCTATTCCCGTACCGAATTGCTTTCGATCAAGGCAGCTTCTGAAGCTTATGCGCAGGCACGCTTAAGTGAAATCAAAGACAGAACACGTATTGCTTTTATTTCGGGTACCAGCGTAGGGGGTATGGATCTTTCAGAGCGTTACTACAAAGGTTACGAACTGGAAGGTAAAAGAGAGTTGGTCACTAAATTCAGAAAACACGGTTGCTACAAACATACCGAGTCGGCTGCCAAAGCATTGAATGTACAAGGTATTTCTACCACGATTTCCACGGCCTGTTCTTCTGCTGCCAATGCCATCATTTATGGCGCACGTTTGATTGATGCCGGTTTGGCAGACATTGTCATTGCCGGTGGAGTAGATCCTTTGTCGAAGTTTACCATCAATGGTTTCAATAGTTTAAAGATATTAGATACAGAACCCACCAGACCTTTCGACGATTCCCGTGTAGGATTGAACCTGGCGGAAGGAGCGGGATACGTGGTATTGGAATCTGAACAATCCATGAAGCAGCGTGGCATTGAACCTCTGGGGCGATTGCTGGGGTATGCCAATACGTGTGATGCCTATCATCAAACGGCCTCTTCTCCGGAAGGAAAAGGCGCTGTATTGGCCATGAGCAAAGCGATAGAGCTGGCAGGTATTCAACCGTCTGCCGTTGATTATGTGAATGTACACGGTACGGGTACACAGAACAATGATTTGTCGGAAGGGACAGCATTGAAAACGGTATTTGATGGAAAGGTGCCATCCTTTAGTTCTACCAAATCCTATACCGGCCACACGCTTGGAGCTTCGGGCGGTATAGAAGCGGCTTATTCTTTATTGGCCATCAATAACGGAGTAGTATATCCTAACCTGCGGTTCAGAACGAGCATTGCTGATTTAGGATTGATACCTCAACAAGAAGTAGAGTATAAAACGGTAAACATTGTACTCTCCAATTCATTCGGCTTTGGAGGAAACAATACATCACTTGTTTTTGGAAGATAATATGGAGTTACAAAACCTATACATCGGTGCTTCAAGTGCTGTTTCTGTTCAGGAAACCTTCGACAATCCTAATTGGTTGGAGGCCATCAGACCACTGACGGCTGAACCTATGAAAGTATTGGCTCCGGATTACAAGAAGTTTTTGGATCCGACAGCGACTCGCCGCATGAGTAAAGTATTGAAAAACTCTTTACTGACTGCCAGACAAGCCATGGAGCAACAGGGTATAGCAGAACTCGATGCCGTGATTACCGCTACAGCATGGGGATGTCAGGAGGATACTACAAAGTTCCTGGATTCTTTTGAAAGCATGGGAGAAGAATTGTTATCACCTACTTCTTTCATTCAATCTACACACAATACCATCGGTGGATTGATCGCTATGTCGGTGAAGTGCAACGGGTATAACAATACCATTTCACACGATTTCATGTCTTTTGAAACCAGTTTGCTGGATGCTGTTTTGCTGATGAAGGAAAACAAGCAAGCGATGAATTGTTATGTGGGAGGAATAGATGAACTGACTGATTTTTCTGCCGGCATCTTTACCAAGGCGCAATGCTTTAATGAGGTGTATCCTGTGGCGGAAGCCGCGACATGTTTCATCGTTCACAACAACGATGCACAGAAGAAAGTAGCCAAACTGACGAATATAACATTTACGCAAAGCCTTGATCAAAGCATCCTCGATTTGATTCAAAAAAATAAACCGGATCTGATTCTTAGCTCTTCTGCTATGGCATCAGACGTGCCTGTATTTGATTACAGAACTTTGTGCGGAGAATTCTCAACTGCTGCTGCTTTTGGTTTGTATCTGGCGGTAGAACTGGTAACAAAAAAGGTTCCGGCTGCTATAAGCCGATCAGGCACTTTAAAAAAAATAGCCATTATTAATGTTTATCCGGAAAGCCGTTGTTCATACCTCGAAATAGAAGGATGTTAATTTATAAAAACGTACGACTGACACATGCGTTGCTGTCTACTGCCACGCTCCTAGGTTATCTGATCTATGGTCATGTACAGTTATTGTATGTAACGATTGGATTGGCTTTGATGTACCTGTGCACCATATTGTATGGGGTATTCACTGTGAAAGCAGCCTTCTTCCTGAAACTGTTTAATGAAGGCTCAGCCCAAGACAAACGCATCGCCTTGACATTTGACGATGGGCCATCAGAGAAGACAAATCAGGTCCTGGACATTCTTAAAAAGTATAACATACAAGCAACGTTTTTTCTGATCGGTTCAAAAGTGGAAGCGAATCAGGAAGTACTTCGGCGGCTCGTTTCGGAAGGACATCAATTAGGGAATCATACGTATCATCATTCCAAAGCAACTGGCTTTTACCCGGTACCCAAACTGACAGAGGAATTAGAGTCTACCCGTTCTGTGGTCAAAAAGCTGACAGGACTGAACATGAAGTTATACCGGCCGCCATTTGGAGTCACTACCCCTAATCTGGCTAAAGTGGTCTCACAATTGCGGTTAAATGTCATCGGTTGGTCTGTGCGTTCCTTTGATACGACAGCGCAATCTGCTGAAGGCATTATTCAGCGTGTACTGAAGCAGATAAAGCCGGGTTCGGTGGTTTTACTGCACGATGACAGAGAAAAGTGCGCAGCTATATTAGAGACTATTATTCCTCATTTGTTGAACCAACGTTATACTTTTGCTACGGTAGAAGAGTTGTTTGAAATAGACGCTTATGAAAACGATTAAAATACTTCTGATCCTAATTTGTATACTGTGCTGCATCGCTTCCTTGAAAGCTCAAACAGCAGAAAAATTCACTTTGGTTAGCAATCCTCAAGAAGCAAAGGTAATTTTTGACCAGATCAGACTCGCTTCCAATACCATCGATGCTGATTTTGTACAGGAAAAGAAAGTTGATATTCTGGAGAATGTCATCATCTCTAAAGGTAAGTTTTTATTCAAGCAGAAGAACAGCTTGAGGTTGGAATATACCAGCCCTTCGTATTATTTGGTCGTGATGGCTGCAGGGAAGATGTTGATCAAGGACGGCGATAAGAAAACGAAGATCGATGGAAAAGGCAGTAAAATGTTTTCTCAGATTCAGAATGTGATGGCGGGTGTCTTGGGTGGACAAATGACCGACAATAAAGATTTCAAATACGAATTGTACAAAGGGGAAACCAATTATAAAATCAGACTTTTTCCTCAAACAGGAGCCATTAAAGATTTATTGAAAGAAGTAGAATTCGTTACCAATAAAACTACGTTGAAAGCATTGTCCATGACGATGTTTGAACGTTCCGGGGATGTTACGGTAATGAAATTTAAGAATGTTAAAATGAATACGCCGATCGATGACAAGGTATTTGCTACTCATTAGTATTGGCCTGTTGGCATTAGCTTGTGGCAAGAAGCATGCGCTACCTTCCGGTTTTGTATTGCAGAAAGAAAATGCAACACAGGGACTGGTAAAGTTCATACAGGTAGAGAAGGATTCCCTTCAAACGTATGCAACTTCTGTAGCGGCCTATGGTAAATACTTTTCCGGAGTGACCTATTTTAAAAATACTCAGGATACAGCGTTGCGTGTTTTGTTTACTACCCATACCGGATTGAAACTATTGGATTTAAAACTGTCACAAGAAGGGTGTAGTACAGTGTATGCGGTAGAACAATTACAGAATCCTGTCGTGTTGAAATTATTATGTCATGATTTTGGATTGATTTCCTCTATTAAAAATGCAGTGCAGGCATCGCAGGTATATACCCATCCTGACGGTTCAGCTATCGTGGTTCAGAAAGGAGAGAAGGATTTGTATTATTATACAACTCCTGCCCATCACATGGTGAAAGTCATAGAGACTGTTCCAGGGAAAAGAAAAATACAAACGGAAGCCTTTAGAGAGGTAACGGACTCTTCTTTAGTAGTGAAACACCGGAACTTCAATTTTAAACTGACGTTAAAAAAGCAAACCTTAGACTAATATGTTAGAAGGATTATTTGATATACAGGAACAATCTACTGAAGGCACTAAAAAAGTGTACCATGTAAAAGTGAATCCTGCACATGTGATATTTCAGGGACATTTTCCTGATCAGCCTGTTTTACCTGGTGTAGCCATGGTCTATCTTTCTCGTTTTTTGACAGAACGCATCACTGGAAAATCCATAAAACTGAAGGACGCTTCTCAGATCAAATTTTTAAACCTGGTAGATCCAAGAGTTAATCCTGAGTTTTTCTATACGAATGAAATCGTGAAAGAAGTAGATCAGGTCATCTATGTAAAAGGGGAGATGAGATTCAATGAAGCCACTTTCTTTAAAATATCCGCAACCTATAATTAAGAATTATGGAGTTGCAAAAAATGTTTGAAAAGCACAACGTATACGTACTCATTCCCACCTACAACAATGCCACAACCATTGCTCAGGTGATACAGTCTGTGCAGGCCTATACCGACCGTATAGTGGTGGTGAACGACGGTTCTACCGACAATACCGCAGAAGTTTTAGCAGGCTTCAAATCCATCGCTCAGGTTTCTTATCCTGTAAATAAAGGAAAGGGTTACGCACTCAGACAAGGATTCAAATACCTGCAGGGATTGGATGTGAAGTATGTCATTACCATTGATTCAGATGGACAGCACAAGCCTTCAGACTTGATTCATTTTATAGAAAACATAGACAAACATCCCGCAGCCATCATGATGGGCGCCCGCGACATGGGGCAGGCGAATGTACCGGGTAAAAGTAGCTTTGGGAATAAGTTTTCCAATTTCTGGTTCAAACTGCAAACAGGCATTGATATGCCCGATACCCAAACCGGTTATCGATTGTATCCTTTGTATCTGATGAAAGACATTTCTTTGTTGACCAATAAATACGAACTGGAAATAGAAGTCATTGTAAAGTCCGCCTGGAAAGGAATAGAAGTGGTTGCTGTACCGATTGATGTATACTATCCGGTAAAGGAAGAACGCATTTCGCATTTCAGACCTTTTAAGGATTTCTCCCGCATCAGTGTGCTGAACACCTGGCTTACCACCTGGGCTATTTTGTATCATATTCCGAAACGATTGCTTGTTGGTGTAAAAAAAAAAAATTACCGTGAAATGATTCATGCGTCGTTTATGGCGCCTCATGAACCTACTTACATCAAAGCGCTCTCCGTTGCCTGGGGTCTATTTATCGGAGTGGCACCGATATGGGGATACCAGTTATTGATTGGAATTCCTTTGGCACATTTCTTTAAACTGAATAAAACCATTGCCTTTCTTTCTGCTAATATTTCTTTGCCGCCGATGATTCCTTTTATCATTTATGGGAGCTTAAAGATGGGGGAACTGGTCACTGGAACAAAAGTAGATATCCTGTCAAGATCCATTCATACATTTACCTTGGCTGATATTTCCCAATCACTCTGGATCTATGTTATAGGTAGCATTGCCCTGGGTATCGCGCTGGCTATGCTGGGCGGAGGTATGAGTTATTTCATTATAAAAGCAAGCAGAAACTTGCCAAAAAAGAGTTAATACAACATGCGTTCATTTCTTAAAGAATACTGGATAATCGGTGTGCTGTTATTAGTCAGCGCTTTGTTTGCGATCAGCCTTCCCAACATGAAGATTGATACAGACATCACCAATGTCTTCCCATTGTCTGAAAAAGAGAAAGGAATCTCCTCATACCTCAACGACATGGAGATCTTTGATCGCTATACGATCATCCTGTCCATTAAGGATTCCAATGACCTGGACAATGCCAAGCGTACCATAGAACAGATCTCTGACTCTCTGACGGCAGAGGGAAGCGATTCCTTGTTTGAATATGTACAGTATGCCGTAGACGATAGCAAGATCGATCAGTTATACGGTTTAGCACACGATTATTTACCTTTTTTCTTAGAAGAGAAAGACTACCAAACGATCGACTCACTGATCCAAAAGGATCGGATGACACAGGTTGTACAACGCCAGTACAATGCCTTATTATCACCGGCTGGCATGGTACTGAAGAAGTATTTTGTGCGCGATCCCTTAGGCCTTTCGCCTTTGGTTTTGAAAAAATTCGGACAGGGCTTTGACCAGGACATCACCTTAGACGAAGGTTTCTTTGTATCGGAATCGAAAAAAGATGTGATGTTTTTCGTAAAAGCCAAAGCAGCGAAAAACGATTATGCGAAAAACAAAGAAATCTATAACTACCTGAAAGGTGCTATTGAACAAAAGATCAAAGGCAATGAACTGAAGGCGGAACCTTACATCTACGGCGGTGCGCTCATTGCTTTTCAGAACAGTGATCAGATTAAAAAAGATACCAATCTTACCATGCTCATTACCTTGGGCCTGATTGTCTTAGTCATACTGATTGCTTTCCGCAACATTTGGTCTCCTTTTTTACTCATTACGCCTGTTTTCTTTAGTGCTTTATCAGCCGTATTGCTCATCTTTTATATACAGGGAGGAATCTCAGGAATTGCCGTGGGAGCGGGCTCTGTGGTATTGGGGATAGCCATCGACTTTTGCATCCATTTCTATAGTCATTACATCGAATCAGGGTCTGCCGAAGAAACGAAAAAGGAAATCTTTTTTCCTTTACTCATGGGAGGAATGACGACTTCCGGCGCCTTCTTTTCTTTGCTTTTCACAGAGTCTAAACTGCTTCAGGATTTAGGTCTCTTTGCGGGTATCGCCATCTTATTTGCTTTTGTTTATACGGTGACTTTGATGCCTATCCTCATTAAACTATTTAAACCTAAACCGAATAAAGCGCTGTTTGATAAAGCCAATAAATGGTTGTCTGTAGATATTCGATTTGGTAAAATAGGCAGTTTTCTTTTCTTAGCCCTTACAGGTGTTATGCTGTATTACGCCATGGATGTGAGTTTTGACAGCGACATTACGAACCTGGCTTATAAATCAGAAGACGTGGCCCGGGCAGAAAAGAAAGTCAATGAAGTTAGCAAGGGTGTTAGTAAATACCTTTATTTTCTGGCAAAGGAAGATGAGTCAGGCACTTCGGTAGAACACGCAGCAGAGCTGTCCCATAAGATTGACAGCATCACCGGCAAGCCTTCTAAAGGCATTGTCAATTTGTTTGTGGATGCAAAAGAATGGAAAGTTAAATCTGAACGCTGGACAAATTTCTGGAACACAGAAGGACGCAAACAATTGTTTGAAACCAATTTAAAAGAAGTCTCAGCCACCATCGGCATTAAACCTACGGCTTTTGCCGGCGCTACAGCCTGGATGGAAGATACGGTCTATGCAAAACCAGATTCAATCAACAGAGTCATTGCAAAGACATTTTTATCTGATTATAACAGATCCTCCAATAAAGACAATCGGTCCCTGATCATTCCTTACAAAGTAGATCCGATGCAAAAGGAAAAACTGTTAAACGGTTTTGAACAAAATGAACACATCTGGATCATTGACCGTCAATCCTTGATCAATAAGTTTGCTGCCATCATCAATAGTGATTTTCAATATGTATTAACCATCAGTTCTTTATTGGTATTGATTGTTTTGTTTCACATGTTCGGCCGCATAGAACTGGCGCTGATTACCTTCCTTCCCATGGTCATCAGCTGGGTTTGGATCTTAGGAATCATGGGTGTGAATGCCATTCATTTCAACATCGTAAACATCATCCTGTGTACTTTTATCTTCGGGCTGGGGGATGATTTCAGTATTTTTATGACCGAGGCCAAGCTCAGTGAATACAAACTGGGCAAACACAACCTGGGCATCTACCGTTTCGCTATTCTGCTTTCTTGTATCACTACAGTTGCCGGTATGGTGGCCTTGTTCTGGGCCAAGCATCCTGCCATTCATTCCATTGCCTTTATTTCGGTAGTTGGCATTTTGTGTGTGACAGCTGTTTCATTTCTGATCATACCAGCGCTGTTCGATTGGCTCATTACCAGTCGCGTGAAGAAAGGGAAGTTTCCGCTGACTATACTCGATATATTGAAGTCCATCTACTTGTATTTCATTTTTGTATACGGATGCCTGATGATGAACATCCTCGTGTTTTTACTTAAGGTTTTAGGCATTGATAAAAAATTGAAAGTCCGCTACTTTGTCAATTATATGATCATGCTTACCACCCGTGGATTAGTGTATTCTATTTTCTTCATGAAGAAAAGAATCACCATAGATCCAGTGGTCCTGAGCAAGCCATCGATCATTATTGCCAACCATTTATCATTTATTGACATCGTGGCTACCACTATGCTTAAACCTAAGATTGTACTGGTAGCAGCAGATTGGGTTTGGAATGTGCCGATCATGGGTAAAGTATTGGAAGCCGGTGGTTACATCAGATCGTCGATGCCTCCGGAAGAGCAGCTAAAGCTATTCAAGCAACGTTTGGCAGAAGGGTATAGCATTGTCATCTTCCCGGAAGGAACACGCAATACAGAAGGTGGCATTAAGCGCTTTCATAAAGGAGCTTTTTACCTGGCAGAAGAATGTCAGGTGGATATTCTCCCATTGGTTATTCAGGGTACCAACGATTGTATTACCAAAGGCGACGACTACATTGTTAAATCAGGATTTGTCGTGATTAAAGCGCTGCCTGTGATTAAAGCTTCTGATACTCAATTTGGAGCCACATACCAGGACAGGTCTAAATTGATCAGGAGGTACATGGAAAAAGAGTATGAACTGTTGCGCTTGGAAATAGAAACGCCACGCTACTTCAGAGCGCGGTTACTTAAAAATTATGTTTATAAAGGCGCCGTATTGGAATGGTACCTATGGGTGAAGATCCGCATCGAAAAGGATTATGAGTTGTTTAATCAATACCTGCCTGCGAAAGGATTGATACTGGATCTGGGCTGTGGCTATGGTTTTCTGGCTTATATGCTTCGATTGATGAAGCCGGAGAGACAAATTATCGGTGTCGATTACGATGAGGAAAAGATAGAAGTGGCTCATCACAGTGTGCTGCGCGATGAAAACATTTCTTTTATAGCTTCAGATGCGACTACCTATCCTTTATCGCGCTATGATGCGGTAGTAATAAGTGATGTATTGCATTATTTACCATTGGACAAGCAAAAAACATTGATCCGCAACGTTATTGAAAGTCTGAATCCAGGGGGGATATTACTCATTCGTGATGCGGATACACAAGTCAGGAAAACACACTTTGTAACGCGATGGAGCGAGATTTTCTCTACTCAAATTTTACGTTTCAATAAAACCGGTGTAAATCAACTGGAGTTTGTTCCTTTAGCCGAAATTCTTTCGGATATTAGCAGAGAATATCCAGTGAACATAAACAAAATAAGTTTGCAAAAGCACACCTCTAATGTGTTGTTTCAAATTACCAAGGAGC
>Ga0247808_10001468_pt1 | contig 11393 bp, 15 predicted proteins | sample UWRJL089202R1_FD_179914 | JGI IMG/M metagenome (GOLD analysis project Ga0247808, IMG submission 179914) | Plant litter microbial communities from Arlington Agricultural Research Station in Wisconsin, United States - UWRJ-L089-202R-1 | ecosystem: Environmental > Terrestrial > Plant litter >... | reverse complement strand
CGAATCGAGGCGCACGAGACAGCCCGGGCAGCAGCATCCTGACACCGACCGGGCACGAGGGAAACGGGCTGTGCCCGGCGCCACCTACACGGGATAGAAGTCATTCAGTGCGGATGCGAAGGCATCCGGCTGTTCGACCCAGGGGTAGTGGCCGGCGTCGGCGATGCTCACCGCGCGACCCTTCCCGAAGAGATCGGCCAGCGCCCGCACCGGCCCATGCCCGGTCAGGCCGTCCTCGGCGCCCGCGACCACGAGCACCGGGCAGCGCACCTCGGCCAGGCGCTCGGCGATTCCAGTGGGGTCGGCCAATCCGAAGAAGGCGTCCTGGGCCGCCGGATGCCACGCTCCGGTGCCCTCGTGGGCTCGGGCCTCCGGCGTCCAGCGGGCCCAGGCGATGGGTGCCACGAAAGGGAACTGGCGGTTGAGGGAGGCGGCGGACGTCGCCGACCACGCATCCGAGCGGTGGGCCACGTACTCGGCGAACCAGGGCTCGTCGCGGTGCGCCGCGATGATGTGCTCGCTGTCGTCTGGTGCCGTCACGATCCATCCCACCGGGGGCGTGAGCAGGCAGAGGCTAGCGAGGTTCTGGTGGTACCGGGCCGCGTAGGACAGTGCCACGCGGGTGCCGGCAGAGTGGCCGAGCAGTTCGATCGTGTCCATGCCCAGCTCGCGTCGCAGAGCCTCGACATCCTCGGCCAGTTCGGGCCAGGCGGCGGCGGCCGCGGTCGGAGAGGCCGCGGACTCGCCCACGCCACGCTGGTGCAGCACGAGGAGGGTGCGGCGCCGGGGCAGTCCGGCCAGGTCGCCCAGGTAGACCGGATGCCGGGCGGGTCCGCCGGCCAGCACGATCAGGGGTGGATTCCCGGACGGGCCGTCATCCGCTGCCCGAACGTCATAGTGCAGGATCGTGCCGTCGTGGCTGGCGAAAGTGGGCATATCCCACCCTAGCCAGCCCAGAATCTCACCCGCCCCCGCCGTCGTGGGGCGGGGGAGGGAGGGAGCGGGTTAGATCTCGAAGGGGAAGCCGAGGTCGTCGGGGTAGTCGCCGAGGGCGGTGAGCTGGGTGGCGGCCCGCTGCAGGGCGGCGAGGGCCAGCCCCAGGGTGCCGGGGCCGAAGCTCACCCGGGAGATGCCGAGTTCGGCCAGCCGGGGCAGCGGTACAGCGCCCGGGTGGCCGATCACTGAGATGCGGCCGTTCACCTCGTCGAGGGCGCGCTTGACCTTGTCCTCGTCGCCGAGGCCGAGGAAGAAGATCACGTCGGCGCCGGCATCGAGGTAGGCGTTGGCGCGCTGCACGGCCTCGGCCCACTCGCCGCCGCCGGCCAGGGTGTCCACCCGGGCGTTGATCACCAGGGGAACACCGGCCTCTTCGGCGCCCGCGCGGGCGGCCGCCACGCGCGCTGCGGCGGTGGCGATGTCGAACTGCGGGGCCTTCGGCGCCCCCACCGAGTCCTCGAGGTTGATGCCCGCGGCACCCGCCTCCTCGATGAGGCGGCGCACGTTCCGGGTCACGCCCGCGGCATCCGCTGCGTAGCCCTTCTCGAAGTCGATCGAGACCGGTAGGTCCGTGGCGCCGGTGATGATGCGGGCGGCGATGATGGCCTCGTCCACGCTCAGGCCCTCGCCGTCCTGCAGCCCGCGCACGTTGGAGACGGAGTGCGAAGCGCTGGCCAGGGCCTTCACGCCGGGGGCTTCGGAGACGATCTTCGCCGTGATGGCGTCCCACACGTTGGTGACGACGAGCGGCGCGCCAGGCACGTGCAGAGCGTTGAGGAGTTCGGCCTTCTGGATGAGTGAGTTGGTCATCGCTCCAGTCTGCCCCGACAGCCCGCGCCGGCGCCGGTGGATTTCGGACCGAGACGCAATGGTCAGGCTGCGTTCAGCGAACCGTCAGGATGCCGACGAGGGGCGGGCCTTCTTATACGTGGACACCGACGGCTCGCCGGGCAGCCAATAGCGCCACGGGAAGGCGTCACCGTCTCCGCTCGGGCCGCTGAGGCCCACGCGCGGCCCGGTGAGGTGCGGCACGGCGGCCGGATGCTCGGGTACCCAGACGCTCCACTGCCCGCCGAAGAGATCGTCGCCGTCGTTGTCCCGGGTGGCGGCCAAGCTCTGTGCCACGCACGCCGGGCCGCGGGCCAGTTCCCAGTCGCGCAGTGGGCTGCTGCGCGGTTTGGCCAGGCGCCGGGCCCGGGCCAGGTCGGCACCCGCCACTACCTCGCCGGCGCGGATCAGACAGCCGTACGGTTGCCCGGCCCGGCCTGTGACGAGGTTGATCGCGTGGTGCATCCCGTAGGTGAAGTGGCAGTAGAGGTGCCCGGGTTCGCCGAACATGCTCGCCGTGCGGGCCGTCCTGCCCCGGTAGGCGTGGGCGCCCGGGTCGCGCTCGCCGCCGTACGCTTCCACCTCGGTGAGGCGGATGGCCACGGTGCCGTGCGCATCCGCCCGTTGCAGAACGCAGCCCAACAGCTCGGGCCCCACCTCGAGCGAGTCGCGGGCGAAGAAGTCCCGCGTCGCCGGCCGGAAGCCCGTGAGATGGTTCATCGCTCCACCGTACCCGTGAGCCGCTCGGTTCAACCATGTGGAGCCGGGCGCTGTCAAGCTGTATACAGTCACGTTCTTTGGGCCTAGCCTGAGGTGTCGATCGAGGAGGCGTGATGCAGGCGTATACCCTCACGGTCGGCGATCGCCCGTTCCGGTTGCACAGCTCGTGCGATGTGGCCGAGCTCACGACGGCCCTGACTGCGGCGGTGCGAGCCGGCGGCGGAATGGTCTCGCTGCCTGTGGCCGGAGACGTCGCGGTGGCGGTTCTCGTGTCGCCGGGCGTGTGCGTGGTGCTGGAGATCCACGAGGTGGAACCGGCGACGGCCGTGGCCGGCGAGGTCGACTTTCCGTGGCTCGCCGCGGACGATCTCGAGTACTGACCCTCCGGCCTCCGCCGAAATCGTATGCAATTCGGCCGCCCACACACGACTCAAGCGGGTCAGCAGCCGGCGGGCAGGAATGCCGAAATCCGTCGGGACCGGCCCCGCAGCAACACGCCCGGGAACGATCCTGCCTGTTGCCGGGGCCTCGACTGCGGTTGACTGAATCGATGGGGAACACACGGAACACCTGTCGAACCGTCTTTGTCACTCTGGGGGGAGTCGCCCTCGTCGCCGCATTGGCGGCGTGCACGACGGCGCAACCGGAGCCGACCGCCAGCGCTCCAGACGCATCCAGCGCCTCTCCCACCGCGACCACGACGCCAGCTCCAACGGCCTCTATCGACCCGGCTGAGACCACCGCCTGGGCCGCCGGCACCGTGCCCACCAGCGGGGCGGACGGATTCATCCTGGCCCAGAACGGACGATTCCAGGGTGATGCACCCGGGTCGTTCTCCCTCACGGCGTCGACCCTGCCGGCCGGCAGCTACTCGGTGTATCTGGCGTGCCGAGGTGACGCTGACACCACCGTGACCCTCAGCGCGAACAACGATGCCGGCACGACGCTGACCAGCGGATGCTCCGACCTCTCCTCGGGCATCACGTTCTCCACCACCAGCGATGGCACGGAGTTCACCCTGCTCAGCGACAGCGAAGCGCCCGTGGAATGGGCACTCGCTGTCACCGAGCTCCTGCCCGGTGCGGAGGGGTGATCCCATGGGTCGCACGCAGAGAAGTTCTCGCACTCTCATCGGCGCCCTGGGGATCTTGACCGCGACGGTGGGACTGGCGGCATGCAGCAGCCCCGGCGGACCAGCGGCCGGGGGCAGCCCCGCGCCGACTCCCAGCGCCACAGCCACTGCCTCGTCCACCCCAACACCCGCGTCGACCTGGAACGCCGAGGCGTCGGCGGAATTCGCCGGCGAGGTGTTCCCGATCACCGGAACCGATCAGTACGTCTTCTACACGAACAGCCAGGTCACGGCCGCCCAGGACAGCGGGTCCGGCGTCACAGCCGACGTCGCTCCCGGCAGCTACGAACTGCGCTTGGCCTGTCAGGGTGGCGACGGCAACTCGATCACCGTCACCGCGTCATCACCGGGTGTCGAACCCACCGAGGTCACCGCGTCCTGCGACGATTCCATACAGTCGGTGCCCTTCACCATGGTCAACACCGGGGCCACGCTGAATTCGGTCGGTAGCGGAACCGATCCGGTGGTCTGGGCCGCTGTCATCGCGACCCTGCCAGGTGGCTAGCCCGGCTCAGGCGAGACGGCTGGGCTTGGCGCGCACCGGCAGCAGCAGGAGCAGCCCCACCAGCAGCACGAGCACGATGCCCAGGATGCCCCAGTAGGTTTCGCCGAACACCGTCACCATGAGCGCAAAAGCGGTGGGTGCCAGGAAGCTGGCGGCGCGGCCGGTGGTGGCGTACAGGCCGAACACCTCGCCCTCGCGTCCGGCTGGGATGATGCGGGCCAGGAACGTGCGGCTGGCGGACTGGGCCGGGCCCACGAATAGGCAGAGGGCGAGTCCGGCCGTCCAGAAGACGATCTGGCCGCCGTCGTGCAGCAGGAACACCAGGCTGCCGCTGACGATCAGGCCCACCAGGGCCGTGATGATCACGGGCTTGGCACCGAGTTTGTCGTCGAGCACTCCCACGCTGATGGTGGCGATGCCGGCGACCACGTTGGCCGCGATGGCGAAGATGATCACCTCACCGGCGGAGAACCCGAACGCCGACGCTGCCAGCACGCCGCCGAAGGTGAACACCCCGGCCAGGCCGTCCCGGAACACGGCGCTCGCCACGAGGAAGTACACGGTCTGCCGGCTGGTGCGCCAGAGCCGGGCCACGTCGCGGCCGAGCTCCACGTAGGACTGCAGGAAGCCCACCTTGGCGCGCCGTTCGGCATCCGGTGCCCGGTATTCGGGCACTCGGAGCAACAGCGGCAGCGCGAACAGCCCGAACCAGGCCGCGGCGATGAGCATGGTCACGCGCACCGAGAGGCCGTTCTCGCTGGTGACGCCGAACAGGCCCACCTCGGGGTTGATGAAGCCGAAGTACACGATGAGCAGCAGCACGATGCCGCCGATGTAGCCCATGCCCCAGCCGAAGCCGCTGACCTTGCCGATTGTGCGCGGGGTGGACACCTGGGCGAGCATGGCGTTGTAACTCACCCCCGCCAGCTCGAAGAACACATTGCCGGCGGCGAGCAGCACCAGACCAAGGAGCAGGAAGTCGGGGGAGGCCTGCACGAAGAACATGGCGGCGGTGAGGGCCACCACGATGAAGGTGTTCACGCCGAGCCAGTATTTGCGTCGGCCCGACGAGTCCGAGCGGGCACCGGTGACGGGGGCCAGTACCGCGATGAGGAATCCCGCGATCGCCAGCGCCCAGCCCAGCTGGGCGGCGATGACGTCCTTGTCGCCGAACGACGAGCCGGTGAGGTAGACGGCGAAGACGAAGGTGGTGACCACGGCGTTGAACGCGGCCGACCCCCAGTCCCACAGGCTCCAGGCGAGCACGGCCGCGCGGGTGGGGGTGGGGCCGGCCGGGCTGGAGGTGGCGCCGTCGAGTGTCTCGGTCATGAGGCCAGACTAAGGCCGCACGGTGAACAGCGGGCGACGGATGTGCCCGCGCCCACGATCGGATTCCGGCCGGGCTCAGGCCGGCAGGGGCGTCTCGAGGGAGCGGTACATCACGTGCAGGCCCACCGGGCCGTTGACCGGGTGCCGGAAGGCGGCCGGAACCGTGGCCAGCACCGTGAACCCCAGCGACTTCCACAGGCTGACCGCGTTGTGGTTGGACTCGACCACGGCGTTGAACTGCATGGCGTGGAAACCGGCGTTCGCGGCCTGCACCAGCACGTGCTCGGCCAGGGCCCGGCCGATGCCGCGGCCGGCGGCCTGCGGGGCCACCATGAAGCCGGCGTTGGAGACGTGGCTGCCGGCCGCGGGCTGATTGGGGTGCAGCTCGGCGGTGCCGAGCACCTGGCCGTTGTCGTCGGCCACGAACACGCGCCCGCCCGGCTTGGCCATCCACCAGGCCTGGGCGGCCTCCTCGGTGGTGTCGCGCGGCCAGCAGTAGGTTTCGCCGGCCGCCACGACGTCGCGCAGGAACGGCCAGATCTGGGCCCAGTCGTCCGCGCGTGCTTCCCGAATTTCCATCCCCCTAAATTAGCGGGTCTCCCGGGTCGCCACGTCGAGAATCCAGGTGACGCCGAAGCCGTCGGTGAGCATGCCGAAGCCGGGGCTCCAGGCGGAGGCGCCGAGGGGCTCGACGATCGACGCGCCGACCGAGAGGGCGGTCCAGTACCCCTGCACCTCATCCAGCGATTCGCCGCGCACCGAGACGAAGAACGGCTGGTCGGTGATGGTGACGCCGTTCTCCCGGCGGGTGGAGTCCGAGACGGCAGCAGTGCCGCCGGACTGCCCGGGGATGTCGTACGCCATCACCCGGAAACCGTCGGGGGAATCGACCTGGCCGAAGACGACGTTGTGGGCGCCCGGCGCATCCGTGGGCATGCCGAAGTCGGCGTAACTGGCGATGGTGAGCCGGCCGCCGAACACGGACTGGTAGAACTCCAGGGCCGCTCGCGCGTCGCCGCGGAAATTGAGGTGGGTGGTCGTGGTGATGGTCATCTCTGCTCCTAGTGAGAAGGTGCCGGGCGTGATCCCGACAACAGCCACTCTGGCAATCATCTAGGTCAGTTTCGGTCCTACACTCGACTTACGATCGAGACATGACCACGACCACCTCCCGGCTGCTCACCCTGCTGTCGCTGCTGCAGACCCGGCGCGACTGGCCGGGCGCGCTGCTGGCCGAGCGGCTATCGATCAGCCATCGCACGGTGCGCCGCGACGTCGAGCGCCTGCGTGAGATGGGCTACAGCATCGAGGCCACCATGGGGCCGGACGGGGGCTACCGCCTCGACGCCGGCAGTGAGCTGCCCCCGCTGCTCTTCGACGACGACCAGGTAGTCGCCCTCACCGTGGCCCTGCAGGCGGCGGCCGTGACCGGGGTGGGGATCGAGGAAGCGGCGCTGCGTGCCCTCACGACCGTGCGGCAGGTGATGCCGACGCGCCTCCGCCACCGCCTCAACGCCCTCGAGTTCACGACCCTGCCGCGTCGGCCGGGCGACCCGGCGCTCCAGGCGGTGTCGACGGATGTGCTCATCGCCATTTCGACGGCCGTGCGCGCCCGCGAGGTGCTGCGCTTCGGGTACGTGGGCCGAGACTCGGGCAGCGGGGATGAGGCGCCGCCCCGACGCGTCGAACCGCACCACCTGGTGACAAGTCAGGGGCGCTGGTACCTCGTGGCGTGGGATCTCGATGCCGACGGCTGGCGGCTCTTCCGCGCCGACCGCATCACCCCGCGCATCCCGACGGGGCCGCGATTCACCCCACGGGAGATCCCCGGCGGCAGCGCCGCGGACTACGTCGCCGGCCGCTTCACCGGGTCCGACCAGGCGGGCAGGTGGCCGTGTGTCGGCACGGTGATCCTCGGCCGGCCGGCCCGCGACGTGCTCCCCTTCGCCGGCGACGGCATCGTCGAAGACCTCGGCCCCGACCGCTGCCGCCTGGAGGCCGGATCATGGTCATGGATCGCGCTCGCCGCCTCGCTCAACCGCTTCGACACGGACATCGAGGTGATCGGTCCGCCCGAGCTCAGCGCCGCCTTCGGCCGCCTTGCCGCGCGCAACGCGGCAACGGCGGCCCCGGGTCCGCTGGACTCAGCGCGCTAGCGGCGCAGCGGCCGCGAACTCGACTCAGGCCGCCTGGGCGTCGTGTGCGGCGCGGTTGGTGAGGACGTCGTCCATGTTCAGTTCGGCCCAGGACTTGAGGCCGCGCATCAGCTCGTGGAGGGAGAGGCCCAGGGCGGTCAACTCGTAGCTGACCGTGACGGGCACCGTGGGGGTGGCGGTGCGGGTGATCAGGCCATCGCGCTCAAGGGAGCGCAGCGTCTGTGTGAGCATCTTCTGGCTCACTCCGGCGAGGAGCCGGGCCAGTTCCGAGAAGCGCATGGGACGCGGGTCACCGTCGCAGTCGGGGCCGCTGCCGAGTGCGGCGAGGATCAGAGTCACCCACTTGTCGGAGATCCGATCGAGCAGTTTGCGGCTGGGGCACACCGCCAGGAAAGCGTTGTACCGGGCCCGGGCTTCTTCTCGGCGTTCAGCGGCAGTCGAGGTCGTCATTCATCGCTCCTTCAGTGGGTGTGGGGGCAGGTCGGGTGCCTTAGGCACTTCACAGTGCCTTCTTCTCAACGGGAAGTTACTTCACGATACTGGGGCAAGTATCCGTTGGGAACCTTACGCACCCAGCCAATCTGATCGGAAGGGCACAACCACATGAACACGTCCACCACCTCGCTCCCCGGCGCCACCTGGACCCTGGGCGACCTCACCGTCACCCGATTCGGCTATGGCGCCATGCAGCTCGCCGGACCCTGGGTCATGGGTCCGCCCGCCGACCGTGACGGCGCCATCGCGGTGCTCCGTGACGCCATCGACCTGGGCATCACGCACATCGACACCAGCCAGGCTTACGGCCCGCACATCACCAACCAACTGATCCGCGAGGCGCTGCACCCTTATGCGGACTCGCTGCACGTGGTCACCAAAGTCGGCGCCAACCGCGATGCGCAGGGCGGATGGCCCACGGCCCGTCAGCCCGCAGACCTGCGTCGTTCCGTACACGAGAACCTGGAGACCCTCGGGCTCGAGGTTCTCGACCTGGTCAATCTGCGGCTGGGCAACGCCGAGGGCCCTGTGGCCGAATCGATCGCCGAGGCGTTCGGGGCCCTGGTCGAGCTGCAGCAGGAGGGGCTGATCCGTCACCTCGGGGTGAGCAACGCGACGGGGGCGCAGGTGGCCGAGGCTCGAGCGATCGCCCCCATCGTGAGCGTGCAGAACATGTACAACCTGGCGTTCCGGCACGACGACGAGCTGATCGACACCCTGGCTGCAGCTGGCATCGCGTACGTGCCGTTCTTCCCGCTCGGCGGCTTCACGCCGTTGCAGTCCGTGGCGCTCTCGTCCGTGGCCGCACGACTCGAGGCGACGCCGATGTCGGTGGCACTGGCCTGGCTGCTCCAGCGCTCACCCAACATCCTGCTGATCCCCGGCACCTCGTCGGTCGCGCACCTGCGCGAGAACGTGGCCGGTGCGGCCCTGACGCTGTCCGCCGATGACCTCGCCGAGCTCGACGGGATCGGTCGGTAACCCTCAGGCGCTGGCGGAGCCTGCGCCGCTTGTGCCATGGCGTCGTTGGCTGGGGTGACGGACCTCGAGATGGGGCCCAGTGGGTGTGCCGGTGGTGGGAGTCCGGGTAGTGCTCGTGCGTGTGGGTGAAGACAGCGTGCGTGCTCGGCTCGGGCCTAACCGCACGGTAGACCCACGGAACTAGACGTCGAAACGCATTCCCTCAAGCCGGGAGCGACGAGCAGCGAGCAGGAGCAGGACGTACGAGCCGATCGGAACCAGCACGAGCAGCCCCCACCAGCCCGACAGATTCGAGTCGTGAAAACGGCGGACCGCCACGGTGAAACCCGGGATGACAGTGAGGATGAGCCACAGCCCGGCCAGGATCAAGAAGAACGCCGCGGCAGGTGAGCTGGGCGCGTCAGTCTGATTCCAGTTGATCAGCTCGATGGTTGCGAACAGCCACGAGCCGAACGGACCCACGAGCAGGGTCGGTTGCGGAGTTCGTCCCGAGATCAGTGCAGGGAGGACAAGCTGCGCGAGCGCCAGCACCACGACGTTCACGATCATCCACCACCAGTACTCGCTGCGGCTCGCCCGGCCGCGGAGGCGGAAGGCGCCGCTCACGAATCGAGTCATGGCCTGCGGCAACGACGCTCCAGGCAGGGGCGCTGTCTCAACACAGTCTTGACGGGTATCCGGCACAGGGCCCATGGTAGAGGACGCGCTCACAGAACCCCGTCTGAGGAACGCGCAGTGACCGCTCTGGAGCGCCCTGGGTAGTATGGGCGATTCGATGGCAATGCATCAGGGGGACCCAATCAGCGCTACCGCCAGAATTCGTGACACATGCGAACGTCGACGCTCGATCGGCCACCCTGCATGAGAAACGCAGCGTGGGCGCTCGCCGGAGTTGCAGTCAGTCTCGTGTTCGTCTTCGGAATCGGAATTCTCACCATCCAGAGAACCGGCCTCATGGGCGGCGCCCACTTCGACCTGAGCAATCAGCTGGTGCGGGTGACGCAGCCTGGGCCAGCGCTCCTGCCGCTGCTCGCCATCGCCGCGTGGAGTGCTCTCGTGGTGTTCGTCCTCGTTGCCGCGGTGCGGAACCGCCCCAGGCGATCGCAATTCCTGTTCCGCGTGAGCTTTGCCACGGCAACGGCCGCGCTCATCGGTGTCTCACTGTGGTCGCTCGTGGCCGGGTACGCGCAGAACGGTCTCACACAGGGCTTCTCGCTGGGGATCCTCGGCTGGATCGAAGAGGGCGGCGCCAGTTCGGTGGTGCATGTCGTGCTGCTGTTCATGCTGGTGGTGCTGTGGGTGCGACATGACAGCGGGCGTACTCGGACCGGGCGCCCGGCCGATGCGTCGATCTGAGCCTGGCCGTTGAGGGTAAGGCACGGTTTTCAGGGCTCGGTCTGACGGTGGCGTAGCGTGGGCGTGCTGCCCGGCTTTCGAATGAGCCGCGCTCGTACGAAGACCCTGCTCCGCACAGCTCCGTCGAGACCAGAGGTTCACAGATGACCGAATCGTTCTTCCCCGAGATTCCGTCGCGTTCTTATACCGACGACGACGACTTGACCCCGTTCGACGCTGCCGGATGGATGGGGCCGGGCTGGCACGAGATGCCCGTGTCCGTCGGAACGCCGGTAGAGCTCGGCCGGTCCGACTCCACGGTGATCCTGGTCGACGGGTTTCGCTGCTTCAGCGAGGGGTTCCTGCTTCGGCTGAACATCCGTATCAATGAGGTCGGACTGCAGGCACGTCAGCGAGTCTTCGCGTACCTGAGCCGGGCGCACGGTCGTGGCCACATGGATCAACAGTTCCAGCCCGACGGACTGCGGTGGGGCGTCCGATACAGCGACGGGCGGATGGTCTCCACCCAGAGTGAGTCACCGTGGGCCGGCACGGGGGAGATCGAGACGCTCGCCGGCGACGGACCTGTGATCGAGGGCATGGATCGTCCCCAGGTCTTCATGGATTCCTGGGCCCGCGACTTCTGGATCTGGCCGACACCGCCCCAGGGCGAACTCCTCATCGGCGTCGAATGGGCCGAGCGTGGTGTCGCGGAGACGGTCACACGTTTCGACGCCGAGCCTCTGCGGGAGGGGTCGCGGTTGGTCCGCCCCCTGTGGCCACGTCCCTGACCATGACGCGGTCCGCTCGCCGACTGCCGTACCCGGACATGTGGAGGAGGGGCACCGACAGGAGCGACAGGATGGCGCCGAGGGCTGCGACAGCCAGCATCGCTCCGCGCAAGCCCGTCAGCTGT
>Ga0247808_10001467_pt1 | contig 11396 bp, 8 predicted proteins | sample UWRJL089202R1_FD_179914 | JGI IMG/M metagenome (GOLD analysis project Ga0247808, IMG submission 179914) | Plant litter microbial communities from Arlington Agricultural Research Station in Wisconsin, United States - UWRJ-L089-202R-1 | ecosystem: Environmental > Terrestrial > Plant litter >... | reverse complement strand
CGGCGCTGCGATCAACGGTGTGTGGTGAGTGCGGTCTGGACCTCACCCATCCCGCCGCGACGGAGCTCGCCGCGGTGAGTTCCTCTACCGCCGCGGGCCTCGATCGGCGGGTTGAACTGATCGGTCGGATTCGGCTCGAGACGGCACAGGCGCGCACTCGTGTCGTCGCGCCCACCCCGGCGAGCGCCGCGCCCGCCGCGACCGCCGCAACTGCCCCGGCCATCCCGTCACCGGTATTGCTCCCTCAGCCGTCATCCACCACCGCACCGGCATTCGCCTCCGCCTCGCCGACCCTCGCGCCGCCCGCCCAGACACCACCGCCATTCCCCACCAGCTCCACAAGCGACGCACCGGCGCGACCCCCACGGTCCAGCGTGCAGATCCTGCTGCTTGTGACCGGAGTTGCGCTGCTCTCCGCGTACGGTATCTACGCTGTCGCCACCGGACAGCTCGGCGTCGTCGCACTCAGCATTGTCATGGCCGCCGTGACCTCCGGCACCTACGTGCTCGCCTCGGTGCTGCGCCGTCGCGGGCTTCGCTCGACGGCGGAGGGCATCGCAGTCCTCGCGGTAGTGCTCACCTATTTGTGTGCGCTGGCCGCCCGCGCCAACAACCTCCTCGGATTCGAGCAATCCACCACCAGCGTGTTCTGGGGGTGGACGCTTTTTCTCACCTCGGCATTTTTTGTGGTGTGGTCCCGGTTCTCTCAGCTCCGCTCCCCCGGACTCATCGGCATCACCCTCGTCGGTGTCGGTGCGGGACTCCTCGCTGGCGGCATTCCCCCCGGCCTGGAAACAACAACCCGCGTGTTTGTGGGGCTTCTCACGGTTCTTCTGGCTGGCCTGACGCACTCCGTGGCCGAGCGCATCCTGCTCCGCGGCACAACGGGAGTCACCCGGGTACCGGAACGTCTCCTCGCCATCACCCCGGGCGCAGTCGCCGGTGTGTTTGCCTTCTTTACGGCGTTCCTCGTTGGCGGCAACAGCACGGTCGGCCCGCTCTGTGCCCTTCTTTCGCTCGGCGTCGTGACACTTCTCCACGTTGTGGTCGCGCTCAGACAGGCACGGGCCCAGACGCCCTCAACCTGGTTCCTTTCAGTGGTCATCGCCGCATCCGCCGCGGCCGGGGCCGCCATCAGCTTTGCCTCGACCGGATTCGCGCTCGCTATCCGAATTGATTCGTTCCACGTTTCGCAGTTCTGGCCGGCCGTCCTCGCGACCGTAGTGCTGCTCACCGCGGACACCCTGCACCGTCGCGCATCCCAGTCAGCACCGAAGACTCCTGTCGCCTCGACGACTCGGGCCGCGCTCTGGGCCGCGGCCGCCACCACGCTTCTCTCCATTGTTCTCCCCGCCGGTGCCGCGTTCTCGCTCGTGGCCAACGCGACCTACCGCGGTGCGTGGGCGCTCATCAACGCACTCCCCGGCGCAGGAACACCCGTTGCTGCCCAGGAGTTTTCGTTCGCAACCGTAGGCGCGTTTGTTGTGGTGACTGCGTTGGCGGCGGGCGTGTGGACCTTCACCCGGGCCGGCTCCGCTCGTCGAATTGCTTTGGGGTGGATGACGGGGGCCACCGCCATCTCCGCGGTTCCACTTTGTGAATCCCCATCGTTGATGAGCCTCGGCTGGTTCGCCATTGCTGCCGCGTCGGTTGTGCTCTTCCTCGTGCGTGCCACCACACCCACCACCACGTTCCCTGTTCGAGTGCTCGCCCTGTCGACCGTGCTGGTCGCAACAACACTCGGTTTCCTCGCCGCGTGGTCATCCCCGTCGGCGTGGTGGTGGGGCTCCCTCGTCACCATCGCCCTTCTCGTGGTTGGGCGGCGCATCACAGCGCCCACCCACTCAGCCGTGCGTGCCGGCCTTCTCGGAGCCGCAATGCTCGTGGCACTGACCGCGGTGGGGTCGGTGGGACGCCAGCTCGGCGCCGACGCTCCCATCTCGCCGCTCGAGTCCCTGGACTGGCTCCGCTTCACGGGCGCCTTCGCGATCATTGTTCTGGCCGTCTCCGCCGCGGTCCGCTCCACCCGCTTAGCACCGGCCGATCGCCGCACCCTGTTCTGGATCTCGATCGCATTTGCCGCCTTCAGTGGGCTCGCTCCTGTGTTCGGTCGGATCGCTGTTGTTGGCGCCCCGATCCTGCCGGAGCCAGTCACCGGGCTCCTCCTTGCCCTCGCGTTGATCGCGGGCCTCCTGCTCTGGGTTGGTTCGCGCAGCACCGCGACGCTGATTCCCGAACGGCTCGCAGCGTCTGTGGCGCTGGCGCCCGCCGTGAGCTGGGCGGTCTTTCTGTTCGCCCGACTTCTTCAGCTGCCCACCAGCGCGGACGTTCTCACCCCCGTCACCGCGGGCCTGCTGGTGAGTGCCGGTGCCCTCGCGCTCTCGACCCGCCGCACGTCGACAATCCCCCGCTGGGCGCGCGAGGCGGGTATCGCGTTGGTTGCCGCTCCGGTGGTGTTGATCGCCATTGCCTCTCCCGGTGAGTACACCTGGCTCGTTCTCCTCCTCGCTGCAATCACCACCCTGCTGCTCGCCGTCAGCGCGGACGGCCTCCTGGCCTCCACTTCTCCCCGCCGGCATCTCGGATGGCTCGCCCTCGCGCTCGCCACCGGTGGCCTGTGGTGGCGGCTGGCGGAATCGGATGTCACGGGGCTCGAGCCCTACGTTCTCCCGCTCGCGGGCGCCCTACTCCTCCTCGCCTTCCTCCTCCACCGCGCCAACCGCGCGCCCCAAAGTGAAACCGCAACCACAGCCGGAGCCGCGCCGTACATCGCGCTGGCGGGGCTGTTAGTCGCCATCCTGCCTCTCGCGGCCGTCGCATCATCCGGCCCCATCATTCGTCCTCTCGTTGTTGGACTGGTGTCTGCCGCACTGCTGTTCCTCGGCACGCTGACCACGGGGACCGTGGCACGCCGCCCCTACCTCGACGTCGCTGCGGTCGCCGGTGTTGTGGGAGTTCTGGTGGTGTCCCTCGGCCGAGCGTCGGTGATCACCGCGCAGTCGGGTGGCACCAGCGGACCCGCACTGGACGCGTGGCTCGGCAGCGGGTTTATCGTTCTGGTCGTCGCCGCATTCGGGTTGACCCGCGCACGCACCGATGTGTCGGCGCACGTTCGGTCCATCGCGGCCCAGTCGCTCGGTGCCGTCGCCCTCACCGCGCTGCTCGTTCTCGAGGTTGCGAACTTCGCCGCGACCGACCTGGGTGTGGTGCGTGCCCTCGCGGTCATCCTGCTGTTCTGCGCCACCCACGTGATCGCGTTCGCCGTCACCACCGCCCCTCTGACCGTTCCCATCGGCTGGCTATTGCTCGCCTACGCGGTGATCGCGGCCGGGGCCGGACTGGTTCTCGCCAACGTCGACCCGCTCGAGATTGCGACCCTGCCCGTTGCCCTCGCCCTAATCGCGACCGGTGTGATCCATCTCGAGCGCACGCCCTCGGCCCGAAGCTGGTCGGCGCTGGGACCCGGAACGCTCGTTCTTCTTGTTCCATCCCTGCTCGCCACCGTCGTCGACCAACCGTTGTGGCGTCTCGTCGCCCTCGGCGTGATTGCGATTGTGGTGATGATTGTCGGCGCCGTTCGCCGCCTGCAGGCCCCGTTTGTCATCGGAGCGGTTGTCACCCTGGTGCACGTGCTCGCCACCTTCTCCGACGAGATCCGCGCGGTTTACGAGAGCGCGCACTGGCTGCTCTGGGCCGCCATCGGTGGAGTGCTGCTGATTGTGCTGGCCGCCCGGTACGAACAGCGTGTGCAGAACCTCAAATCGATTGTGCTGCGGGTGACCGCGCTGCGCTGACCGTGCGTGCTCACGCGGTGGTGGTCAGTTCTCGTCCGGTCAGTGCTCGTCCGGTCAGTGCTCGTCCGGTCAGTGCTCGTGGTCGCCCGGCGGTTCGCCCGCGCGCTCACCTCTGCGCACCACCACAAACTGGCCCATCATGCCGCGGTCCTCGTGCCAGAGCAGGTGGCAGTGGTACATGTACGGAACGTTCGGGTCGCTGTAGTCGGTGAACTGCATCACCAGCCGGTAGTCCACCCCGGGACGCAGGTAGATGGTGTCCTTCCACCCCGACAGCTCGGCGCCCGGCGTCGAACCGTCGACGGACTGCACCTGAAACTGCACGTCATGCACGTGAAAACTGTGCGGTTGACTCTGCTCGTTGCGCACCGCCCACACCTCCGTGGTGCCGAGTGTCACTGTCTCGTTGATGTGCAACATTTTCATCGGTTCGTTGTTGATGTTCATCCCGTCGAACCGAAAGGTGCGCTCCACCGTCGCGGGCCCGAGTCGCTCAATGGGCGCCAGCACGTCGGGAACCTGCGCCCGCGACTCCAGCGTCGGCGCAGCGCGCAGTTCGAGCACGTCGAAGGCGTCGCTTCCGCCGTTGCCCTCCGCATTGTTGACACCGAGATCTGGAGGAGACGACCGCAGCGCGACAGTCTCCCCCGGCGTCATCCTCACCACCACCTCGGCGCGCTCCCCCGGCGACAGCTGCACTGCGGAAGTCAGGTACGGCGCCTCGAGCAGACCGCCATCGGTCGCAATCAGCGCAAGCTGCCTGTCATCCTCCATCCCGAACCGATACACCCGCGCGGGCGACGCGTTGAGGATCCGCAGGCGCACACGATCGGTCGATACGTCAAAGTACGGTCCCACGGTTCCGTTCACCGCAATCTGGTCGCCGAGAAGCCCGCCGAAACCCCGCACGTCGGTGTGCAGTGAGCCGTCGTCGCCAACCCGGATGTCTTGCACCATCACCGGCACATCGTCCACGCCATACTCCCGGGGCAGGGCGAGCGCACCCTCCACGTCGTCGCGCAACAGGAACATCCCGGCGAGACCCCGCGTCACGTGCTCCTCGGTCTCGCCGTGCAGGTGCGGGTGGTACCAGAGGGTTGCGGCGGGCTGATCGATCGTCCACGTCGGGGACCACACCGCCCACTCGGCGATCGGCTGGTGCGGTCCACCGTCCATCTTCGCCGGCAGGTGCATCCCGTGCCAGTGCACACTCGTCGGCTCCGGCAGCCGGTTCTCTACGGAGATGCGCACCCTCTCGCCCCGTGTGGCAACGAGTGTTGGACCGAGATAGCCCTGGTTGAATCCCCAGGTCGCGGTGGATTCATTATTGGTGGATGACGCGGTGCCGAAGTTATGACTGCCCTCCTGCGCCACCAGCTCAAACTCCCGCTCTCCTCGCTCGTTGATGGTGGACGGTGCCAGCGGCGGAATCGCAAGGGGCGTCTCAAAGCGCACCGCACCAACGGTGGACACCACTCCGCCTCCATCGAACGACCCACAGCCGGCCAACACCACCCCCAGACCCACCGCCGAGGCGACAAGCACTCCGAGACTGACTGCGACCGCACGGGGGCGGCGCGTGCGTAAAAGGCTCATACGTCCAGTGCAGCGAAAGCGGGTCACAACCCCATCCGGGGCGCACCCGATTGTGGGTCGGGGTTACCCCTCGTTTTCCCCTGAAATCACTCAAAAACGCCGGGATCCCGCGGAAGTTAGCGAAGCCTCATCTTGCTTGCGGAATGTTTTGATCGGCGTAGCGTTACATCCAACGTTACGGAAAAGGAGGTCTGAAATGACCAACGTCATCACAGTTCCCGAAAGCTCAGTCGACCCCGACATCGCGTCGGGCGTCGCCCAGTTCCTCAGTCCGGTCGTTATCGACCTGACCGCACTTGGTGTCGACGGAAAGCAGGCTCACTGGCACGTTCGCGGTGCGAACTTCCAGGCCGTGCACGAGCTGCTCGACACAATCGTCGACCACGCACACGACTACGCCGACACCGCCGCAGAGCGTGTTGTCGCTCTTGGCCTGCCGATCGACGCCCGCATCCAGACCGTGGGTACCAAAACCACCACGCCTCTGCTCGCCGCCGGCTTCCAGCAGTCCGACGCGGTCATCGCTCAGGTGATTGCGTCCATCGATGCAACGCTCACCACGGTTCGCACCGCGGTGGACGAGCTGGCCGAGCTCGACCCGGTCAGCCAGGACGTGGCGATCGAGATCGCGCGTGGCCTGGAGAAGGACCGCTGGTTCCTCTTCGCCCACATCAGCACCAAGTAGCTCAACCGAGCTTTTCACTCCGTACGTCGCGGGTCCCGTGTCGCCGACAGGTGACGTTGGACCCGTGTGTGCGTTAACCCGTGTGTGCGTTAACCCGCGCTCTCGATCGTCAGGTGGGTCCAGCGCCCACCCAGCACCGTGCCGGATACCGGCATCGCGCGCAGCTGCTCCGCAGTCGACGTGAGGGGGTTGAGGTCGGTAATCACCAGGTCCGCTGGCTGGCCGACCGCAACAGTGGTCCGTGCGGACGCCGCAATGGCCTCCTCCACGGTGATCGACTGTTCGGGATGCCACGGCGCACGATCGCCCCGCGTGCGTGTCACCGCCGCCGCAATGGTGATCCAGGGGTCGAGCGGCGCCACCGGTGCGTCGGAGCCGAGCACAATCGTCGCCCCCGCATCCAACAGCGACCGCAACGGGAACGCCCGCCCCGTACGCCCCGCCCAGTGGTGATCGGCCACATCCCGGTCGTCGTTGGCGTGCTCCGGCTGCATACTGGCCTTCACACCGAGCGCCGCGAACCGAGCAAGGTCATCGTCGCTCAACAACTGGGCGTGCTCGATCCGGCCGCCCACCCCGATTTCCTCGAACGCGTCGAGGGCGAGGGCGTTGGCGCGATCACCGATCGCGTGCACGATGGGGGAAATTCCGGATGACGCGGCTCGGCGCATCAGAGGAAAAAGCTCCTCTGGCGGCACGGTCAAAAGCCCGCGGTTCGACCCGTGCATCTCCGTTTCCGGGTACGGGTCGTAGCAGTACGCCGTTCGAGTGTTGAGGGAACCGTCGGTGAGAACCTTGAATCCACCCACCGTCAGGAGGTCGTTCAGACGGTCGCCCGTGCGGAGCCCCTCAGCGATCGCTCGTTCGAGGTGTTCGGTGTAAATGCCGAACTCGACGCGGAGGGCATCGACCCCGTACCGGATACGGCGCTGCCACACCTCGAGGTTCCACGTCATCTCCAGGTCGACAATGCCCACAACACCCCGACGTGCGGCGGCCGCTGCGGCATCACGCGCCCACGCGTCGAGATACTCCGCCGGGACCGCGTCGATGAGGCGAGTGATTTCAAACGCCGGTCCCTCCCGCAAGAATCCCGTGGGGTGATCGCCGACGTCGTAGAGCGCCAGGGCGGCGGAATTCATCCACACGGCGTGCAGGTCGGCGCTGACCAAGACAACGGGGTGGCCGCCCCCGGCCGCGTCGAGCTCCTCGAGGGTGGGTACGTCCGGCCACAGTCCGTCGCGGAATCCCACAGCAACAAACGGGGACGGCGAGGTGGGGTCTTTCGCGAGCGCCTGCGCGACAAACGCCGCTGCGTCGCGGGCGGAGGCGGCCCCAGAGAGGTCAGGTCGACGGCTGCCAAGCGTCCACTGGGTGAAGTGCACGTGGTTGTCCCAGAGACCAGGGATCAGCCAACGCCCGTCGAGGTCGACGCTGTCGGCCTCGGCCGTGGCGGTCCCGGCGGGCACAATCGCGGCGATCGTGGCACCGTCGATAACAACGTCAACCAGGTCGGTACCGAGGTGGGCGTTACGAAGAAGCACTGTTGCGTACTCTTTTCATTTCTGCGGCGAGCGCGGGTGACGCGAACGGACCGGTGTCCTCGAGGGCGTCGACGATGCGGTCGAACACCTCGGGCGTTTTGTTTTGGCTGAGTTTGAGACGGGCATCAAAACGCGTCACCCTCAGGCGGATACCCACAGTGCCTTTGGCGATGCGGCGCGCGGCATCCTCATCGATGTCGAGGCTGACGGGGTGCGGCATCTGCTGCTCGAAATGGTCAACGAGGTCGTCGAGCACCCGAAAGTTCTCGGCGTCGTCGAGGATCTCGGGGGTTCCGTAGAGGTGCGCGGTCACATGGTTCCAGGTGGGAACGAACTCCTTATTGGCGTACCAACCGGGCGAGATGTACCCGTGCGGACCCTGGATGATGAGCAGGATCTCATGGCGGCCCAATTCGTGAAGTGCTTCGTCCGGTCGGCCGACGTGGCTGACAATGCTGATGCCCTCGTCGTCTTCCTCGAGCACAACCGGGTAATGGGAGGCGACGAGTCCCGTCGCCGTTGTCGACACAATCGTCGCCCAAGGATTTTCCCGGATGAGGCGCTTGACCTCGTCGGGATCGGTCAGCACATAGGTCGGCGTGTGTCGCATGTCCCAAGCTTGACGTATTCAGGCGCAGACGGCAGCACTGCGTGATGTGTTGAGCGTGTCGTTGTGGGCCGCTAGGCCTGGCACTTCGGGCAGTAGTACAACTTGCGGGCTGCCGCGAGTTCCATCACGATCGGCGTTCCACACACCCGGCAGGGTTTGCCGTCGCGGTGGTAGACCCAGTGGCGGTCATCCCGGTGCGCGAGGGCGCGGGTGTAGTCGTCCTCATCCAACCCGTCCATCGTCATCATCTGCCCGGTCTCCACCCCGAGGGCGAGAAGGTATGTCCAGTCCGCCCACAGGGCACGCACCAATTCGGACGGCACCAGTTTTCCGGGGGTGTGCGGGTTTAGCCGCGCCCGAAATAGCAGCTCCGCGCGGTAGACGTTCCCGATCCCGCTCACCACCGACTGGTCCATCAGAAGCAGTCCAATCGGCGTGGGCTTTTTGCCCACCGTGGCGACAAACCGTGCCTCGCCTTCGCCCTCGTCATCCACCAAGGGATCCGGTCCTAGTTTGGCGAGAACGATCTGAACCTCTTCGGGCAACAACACTTCGCACGCGGTGGGGCCGCGCAGGTCGGCGACCGCATTCGACGTCAACAGGCGCACCCGCACCGCGCCGATGGGTTCGGGCGGAAAGGTGTCAAGCTCCGGACCGACCTTCTCCGACTCCGACATCCGCAGCCGCGTACGACGGGGCGCCCCGATGCTGTGCAACGAGTCCTCATGTTCGCCGTTGGCTACTGTGCCCCGCTGGTTGGTCTGACCCATCCGCCCGTTGGACGCGGTGACTGTCGCGTCTGAGGTGATGTCACCCGCGAAATCCCACGCACCGTAGAGCCCCAGGTGCACTCGCAACCACAGTTCGCCGTCGAACTCCAGGAACATCTGTTTGCCCACGGCTCGCGCCGCAGTCATCGTCCGTCCGTCGATCTCGCCGGCGCCACCGGCGAACCGACCCTGCGGCGACGAGACGGCGACACGGTGCCCCACAAAGTGCAGTGCAAACTGGCGGGCGATGCGATGGACGGAATGGCCCTCGGGCATCGCTAGAGGATCTCGTGCCCGGCGATTGCGCCGGTTGCCTCGAACTCGGCGAGCTGGGCGATACGACGGGCGTGGCGCTCTTCACCGCTGAAGGGAGTGTTGATAAAGGTGTCGATGAACAGGGTGGCGTCCTCGACGCTGTGCTGACGGGCGCCGATCGAGATAACGTTTGCGTCGTTGTGCTGGCGAGCAAGCTCCGCGGTGGACACACTCCACACCAAAGCGGCACGCGCCCCCACCACCTTGTTCGCCGCGATCTGCTCGCCGTTGCCCGATCCGCCAAACACGATGCCGAGGGCTTCCGTGCCCGCGGCCTGGTCGGCGACAACGGCCTTCGCGGCGTTGATGCAGAAACTCGGGTAGTCGTCGACGGCGTCGTAGACCGTCGGACCGTGGTCAACAACGGTGTGCCCGGCCGCAGCCAGGTGAGCCTGCAGGTCACGGCTGAAGTCGAGGCCAGCGTGGTCGGTCGCGATATGGATGCGCATAGTTCCCATCCTAGGGATTTGTTCTGCTGTCGAACGTTCACGCACCGGCCGGGCGAATCAGTGCCACCACCGGGGCATTGCCGACACAATTGCGTCCGTGAGTCGGCTTGCGGTGACCTCCGGCTTGCCCAACCACCCCTCGATACCACCAACCATCCCTTCGGCCACAAAGCGGGCGATGATGTCGATATCAATCGTCTCCTCAGCAGCAATGTCGTGACGTTGGAGGTGTTGCCGGCACGAGATTTCGAAATGGGATGACAACGCTCGGTGCAAAGACGCGTCTTCCGGATCGAGGAGTGTCAGTTCAAACAGCCGACGGTGACGCTGCACCAGGGCGACAACGGCATCAACCGCGCGGCGGGTGATCTCAGAACTCGGTTCCTCCGCCCGCGCTCGAAGCACGAGGTCTGCCTCCCGGACCCGATCCAATTCCCGGGTAATCACGGCAGCGAGCAACGAACCAGGCGACAGGTAGTGGTTGTAAAACGTTGCGCGGTTGATCCCCGCTCGGCGGGCGACCTCCGCGACAGAGATGGTGGACACCGGCCGTTCCCCCGCCAAATCGAGAATTGCCTTGGCGAGCACCGACTGTGTTTGCAGGATTCTCGAATCGACCATCCCGTTCACCTCTCCGTGTGTACCCCAGCCGTCAGAGCGGTGCAGTGCAGATGAGCCTAGGGCACCTCTTCCGCACTGTCAGGGGGTGGAAATTTTGGCGGGAACCAACAAAGACAGGTCTAGTCAACTGCGCAATCGAAGCGCACACTGGGAACCATTGGTTTTCTCTCTAGGAGGCCCTCATGCAAGGGGTATACACCGAACCACTACTGCCCGTCCTGTCACCAGGGCGGCATCGAAACCCGCGACGCGGCGCCTGTTTTATGGAGTACGCGTCCTACCTCGCGGGTCTGCGCTGGAGCGACCATCCCTCCTGCACGCATCCCTCGGTCGCAGCGCTCGCCCGCTTGGTCAATGACGTCACAAGCGACGAAGCGCGTTCGCGACTCACCGCCCTCATTCCGTCGGTGGTGGGGCTCGTGGGCAACGATCCCCGTGTGCCGCTTGTGGTGTCGTCGCTTGCCGCATCGAGTGCGCTGCCGATCTCAAGCGAGATCCGTCAACGTGCGCTCGCTGCGGGTCTGTTGCGATGCGAGCGGCTTCTCGCGGGAAGCCCTGGCCCAGTGACAGAGCGCACCCGCGCAACCGTGCGTGCTGCACTCGACCGTGCTCCCGCTGCAGAGGCATGGGCCCGGGCGTTCGAGGGGGAAGACTCCGTGACTCGGCCGCGGCCGATCGCGATCTCTGACGAGGCGATCCTTCGAGCGTCAGTCATTGGCATTGCGGAGGCGTGCATCCTCGATCCGGACGAGCGGCTCGTGTCGCTCCTCACCACGGTCATCGCCGAAACGAGCGAAATCCTTCGCCCGCAGCGTGCGAGTGCCGCGGTTCGGGTTCCCATCCACGCATAACTGCACCGGGTGGGTTCGCAGCGTCATTGCGGACTCGCCCGGGTACGCGGGCGCAGCGGGTGGTTGGTCAGTCGCATTAGGCTGATTGGCGGACATAATCCCCCGCTTCAAAGGAGCAACGCGTGCCAGGAGAGAACCTCACCCGTGTCGAGGCCGGAGCG
>Ga0247808_10001466_pt1 | contig 11403 bp, 18 predicted proteins | sample UWRJL089202R1_FD_179914 | JGI IMG/M metagenome (GOLD analysis project Ga0247808, IMG submission 179914) | Plant litter microbial communities from Arlington Agricultural Research Station in Wisconsin, United States - UWRJ-L089-202R-1 | ecosystem: Environmental > Terrestrial > Plant litter >... | reverse complement strand
ACATGCTGCGATGGTAGCACCAGATACCGCCGATAGCCAGTACAGAAATTCCGAGCTAATCGTTCGCCTTCAAGCCAGAGCAGATCACTTCCTCGCCAGCGCCTTCTACTTTCTCGGTCGATATCAGCTTGTAGTTGAGGTATATCTCGCACACTATCTCACCGCCGCCCAGTCCTGTTTGGGCGCGCAGAGTGAGCGTATCGGGGTGGAAGAACACCGCTGCGGAGGGAGCCAGAACATCCTGCTCGTAGGGTAGCTGAACATTTCCCGTCGCATAATCTGCGCGGTCATTTCCTCTGACCTCCTGAGAGATGTATTCGATTTCACGAGTTCCGTCAGTCGAGTAGACGCGGAAGGTTACAAGCTCCGACTCATCCAGCGGGACATAGCCTGAATCAGCCGAAGATGAGCCGTAGACGTTCGAGCAGGCGCTTAGAAGAAGCCCAATGAGAGCGAGTGGGATGATGGCGATGAAAGCCCTGTATCGGCGCATATCTGGCACGATAGCACACGGTTTCAGACCCCAGCCACCAATGAGTCCATAAGGGCTGGATCTACCCCGTTATCTACTGCGACCAGCATTTCTGATGGATTCCTGATGCTGCTCGTTGTATAGAAACGAGCCATAGTGTCAAACGTGACTCCGAGTTTAGATGCTCGCTCGATAGCCCAAATCTGATTGAGCGAAGGATTCTCGTGCTCAAAGGATTTCAGAAGAAGCACCCACGCAAGGCGTTCATGCTTGGGTACCTTTTTGATGAGGTAGCTGCTATCTATGGCTCGGGCATAGCTGAGGTTTTCAGCGTGGGTAATCGCCCTCGGGAAGCGAGAAACCACGAAGGCAAGCTCGCCAAGATCGAAGGTCTTGAGCCAGAAATTCAGACGTTCAGAACTCAGACCTATGTTCTGCATCAGGAATGAGAATGAGGTTACGGTCAAGTTTTCTAGGTCAACGACATTCTTGTGTGAACTGTTCCATGCACGAAAGAGATTAGACCTCTTCATGTGCATGTAGGACTTCATCGTCACCGCGTCATTCCATTGCAGCGGCTCACCCCATGTTTCCCTGTCGAGGACGCTCATCGTTCTCCTACCACTATGCGGCTCATCAACTCAGGGTCGATTCCTTCATCCAGAGCACGCGCAATAGCGGAGATATCCATGACACCAACCTCTACGAAAGGAATGATGTCATCGAAGCTCAACCCCAGACCGCGTGAGAGTGCAAGCGCATCTGCTGGATTGCCCTCTGCCCATTCGTAGCCGTAGAGCGTTGACACGATAGCCCATGCCAGCGCGGAGTATGGCTCGCACAGACGACGATTGGAGTCAACCATCATGCAGAAATACTCGACACTCTGCATCTGCTGTTGAACAGGTGTGTAGATTTCCTTTGGGAATCTCGCAGCGACAAAAGCCAACTCTCCGATAGTCACATCATAACCCCATTTGACCATCCGTTCCAGCAACGGAACGGGGCTGTGTACCGACTCGCTCATGGCGAATATGCCGAAGTCATAAGGGATTGGATGGAACACTCGCGCGGGTTCCGTGAACAGCAGGGACTCGGAGTATTTGTCATCCAGTAGACCCAGAAGATCGCCTCTGATGGGAACAGGAGAATGCGTCAGGACATTCAGTTCATCAGTCATCTGCGCCCTCCTTCAACGATTTGAAAAGCTCGATATCGATGTCGTGACCCATACCGCCCCTGATGATATCCAAGTCCATGAAACCGTTGGTTAGATAGGGAACCACATCATCGAAGCCAAGTCCTCGCGCACGGGACTGCCTAATGAAAAGACCCAGACCGGCGTTGGTGAGATGACCCGCCTGCATCCACGCCAGCGCCCATGCGATACCTTCAAAACCGATATCCTCTGAGCGAGCATTCTCGGCATACAGATCCAGCATCACCGCATCCTTGCCGAATCCCTCGATCATCTCGAAAGCCCTTGGAAACCGGGAAACCACATACGCAAGCTCGCCGCACATGACACCCTTGCGGTTGAACAGCAGTTTCACATCTTTCTGGTTGTCGAACAGAATCTTCATCAGCATGGGAAGCTCTAGAACATCATGTCCCGGCTTCCATTCCTCATGCGCAGAAAGCCCGAGTGCGTCAATCGCTCGGTGATCAATGTTCCAATCAAGTCGCTCGATGACAAGCTCGCTGTATGGCATCGGCAGTCCCCACTTTGTGCGGTCGTAGATAGATTCTGTTGCGCTCATCGCAGACCCTCCGTAACCGACCGCACCAGTGAAGCATCGATGTCGTTGTCCTGAATGATGCGGAGCAGATCCATACCGCCTCTGGCGAATGTATCGAAGTCGATACCTAGAGTGCGAGCCTGAAATATTGGAACAGCCATTTCAGCGCCGAAATCGAAGCCTTCGGACGATAAAACAATAACCCATCCTAGGGTTTCAAAACCCAGAACACCTCTGAACGCGGTAAGACAACCCTTGAGGATATTCTCGTTGAATTCGACGGTCATTTTCTCAAAGACTGCGGGATAGCGAGTCGCCACGAACATCAACTCGCCAATCTCCACGAGATACTGGGAGCGAACAATAGCCCGACCAAGCCCAGCTTCAAGATGAAGCTGGCTCAGCGTGGCGTAGAGATGACTGATTGTAAAACCATCATCGTCATTCACATACTCCGAGAATCCGCCAGCGATAGCCTCGAAGGTGAACATCATATGACCGGTGTAGGTAGAGGTGGTCAGAGTGGGGCACTCCACAGGCTCACCCCAGTCGGTGCGCTCAAGAAGCTCGTCAACGATACTCATGCCACACCACCGAGAGCGCTCGCCAGAGCGTAGTCGATGTCGTCATCCAGCATGATGCGGATGAGCTTAGGATTGGCGGTGATATGGTCGCGGATGAACGGAACGTACTCATCGAAGCTGATACCGAGCGAGATAGCCTCTCTGATGAGGTCGTTCGGGTCAATATCCAACTCGCGCGAGTTCTCCTTGCTGTTGACCATGTTCCAGATATCCGTGTACAGGCAGTGCCATGCGATTGCCTCGTACTGCCGATTGTCGAACTCGTGCAGGTGTGGCATGAACCGTTCAGCATTAGCCGCCTTCAACTGGTCGAAGGCATGAGGAAAACGCGCAAGCACGAAGGCGATTTCACCGACAGACACATTGGGGTTCTCCATGTAGAGAATATGGTACGCGGCGCTTCCCAGATACGGACGCAGCATCGTAGCGGTAAGCCAGAAGTCGTACAGACCCATCGTTCCATCGGACGTACCGTAGTCGGGGAGTGACTTCATATCACCGAAGGACGAGTTGTACGGTACAGGCTCATCAAGGCGCGCTGAAAGCTCGGAGGTGTAGCTCACGGGTTCGCCCCATGTGACTCTCTCCAACAGGGCTGTGGTTACCCCGATCATATTTAGCTCGCTTCGGTTGATATATCTACTGTCAATACTAGTAGTCAACCGTGTCAAAGTCAATTACAGCAGCGGGGGGATGACTTCCAGCCAGACCAGAAACAAGAGCACGAGCAATGTCAGGAGAAAGCCGCCGAGAGCGCCAGATAAACGGGCTATAGAGTTCCTCCTGTTCAGCACGTTCATGTTCTGAAGCGGGGAATACAGCCGACCCCAGAAGGAATACCTGAAGGAAGCAAAGCTTCCTATGGCATCACTGTGGGTATTTAGAAAGCTTCCGTGAAGGTCAAGATTGGAGTTGACCAACTCGTTGCAGAAGTTCGGCTCTGGCTCATTGTTCTTGGATGCCGCTGCACGTCTTAGAGCAAACGAGCTTTCAAGAAAGCGCTGCTCAGCCCACCAGTGGTAGAGAACGTTGTTGTAGCTGCTGCGGTAGATGCGAGCGCCTATGAAAGCACCCGATATCGTACCGAGCAGAACTACCGTAACACCGACCCACAGCATTACAGGGTACCGGTCAACTCGCCAATGATCTCGGGGTCGAGGTCGTTCTTAATGAAGAAGAAGTTGACGTTCTGCATATTGGGGTTGTCCTGACAGTATGCAGCGAACTCATCGAAGTCCATACCGGTGTCATAGCACTGCCTGATAACGTCTTTGAGTGTCGCCTCACCGAAATATCGCGTCCATGAAATTTGGTACTGGCTGTAGAAAACCAGCCATGCCAGTGCGGAATTCGGCTCAACCAGACGGCGGTATTCATCAAGGTTCGCGTTGATGTAGTTTTCATCGATATCGGGATCGTAGTCGTCGTATTCCCGCTGCCGTGGATGACCAAGCTGGTGCGCGACCTCCTTGAACCTGTTCTTGTCGATGTAGCTCTGGCTGAAAGGTCGTGAGTTACGGCTGACAAGGAACGCAAACTCGGCAAGGGTGAGATCCTCTATGAGCCAGTTGTACCACGGCATCGCGTGTCCGAAGTTGCGTGCCTGATCGTAAAGCTCGATGGCGAACACCTCTTTTTCAGATGGCTCAAACTGCATGAAGTTGCCCTGATCCAGACTCCGGTACAGACCTATCGGCTTATCCATCCAATAGGTGATATCGGTGGATACCGGGCGCGGCTTACCCCATGTCATACTTCATCCTTGTCATGGCGGTGAAGCCAGTAGTACGCGGTGACGACGAACGATGCCGCGATAAGCCCAGCGCCGAGGACGAGCACCACCGAATTGTCGAGGCACGCTCCTGCAAGGAACAGCACAGCACCGACGATACCCACGGAAACCATGATGATCTCATTCGGCTTCAGCGGTCGGATTCGTGATGTGTAGCTGGTAAGGAACCCCATTGTTTACTCCTTGTATCCGTAGTTGCAGTCGTAGACATCATTGATTCCGTAGGAATACCCCTTGATGCAGAAAATCTTGTCCTCGTAGCCGTCGAAGTAGTACCAGCCGCTATCCAAGGTTTTCGTGTCACTGTCGGTGTGGGTGAACGCATCGGTGAGCGTAGTCCAGTTGCAGTCGGTAACGGAGTTTGCGGCGTAGGTGAAGTTCTCAATGCAGTAGACATCGCCAATCTCGGTCAGGTACCACGATGCATTGGCAGCAGGCGAGTCGGGTGTTTCACCTGTATTGGCACATGCAGAGAGCGAGAGAGCCGCGAATGCGAGCGCGACAACGGCAGCGGTCTTCTTGAACATAGCGCCAGTGTAGCGGTTATGCGCCTCCGTGTCCAGAAGGATTACAGCGAGTGCGCCAGAGACGGGTCGATACCCGAGTCCAGCGCCTTGCGGATGAGCACCATATCGTTGATATTATCCATCAGGTATGGAACAGCCTCATCGAAGGAAATACCTGTCTCCCGAGCCGCAATGACCACATCACGTAACCTGTCGAATCCGACCTTCATAGCGACATGGAGCATCACAGCCCACGCCAGAGCAGCATCTTTCTCTCCGTTGTGCTCGCGCGCTATCTCCACCGCGTACACGAGATGATCGCCGTACACCGATTCGAAGTCCAACTCCTTGATGATGTCCTCATTGCGTGAGTAGATGAAGGCGAACTCGCCAATGGTGAAATCGAAGTTCTCCGTGTACTTCAAGACAGATGCAATACCGTCCTCGTCTCGCAGAATCAGGCGCTTCAGCTCCATCACCCCGAATTCGCCTTCAATGGCGGCTGTACCGGACGGTAGCGAGCGAACCCACCCGTCATGGTACTCGTGGTTGGAAATTAGCCCCAAGCTCTTAGACGGCGTTTTAGCGGCTCTCCACACGCTACCGGGAATTGTCTTCATCCTTGCGTCTCTGGATGCCCCGGTAGACGAACAGCCCGACGAGAACACTCACGAACACAACAGCGAACACGACTATCTGGAAGATAAGCGCAGCCTCGTTGTCGGCTTCTTGGTTCGGGAACATAGGTGAATGTTACCACCGTGTTTCCGACTGGTCAACAGACGTTAAGCCAACTGCCGTCTCATCATCATGCTGAACGGGATACGGCGTGACTCCATGACGATACCGAGTGAGTCGAGTAGCTCGGCATCTATTCCGTTTCGGACGATATCAGCCAGCATCCCCGCATTCACCCCACGGTTCCAGTATTTGAGCATAGCCGCGTTGTCAAGCTCGACAATATCCCGCTCCTGTACATCGAGCATCAGCAGCAGGGCAATAGCCTCTTTCGATTGCTTGCTCTGCTTGGACAGGGATAGGAATTGACCTCTCCGAGTCTTCGCACGCCTCATCACATCAGCATTGAACAGCAGCTTGGTATAACCGGTTGTGCCGTCAGCGCCCACACTACCCAGCCAGTCAGCCACTACCTCGTCACCCACCTTACTGAACGATGACTTATCAATAGCACGGATGACACGAGCAGGAATACCCGTGTACCGAACGATGAACAGATCCAGCATCTCTACGCCGCGCTTTCCGACAGTGACCGAGCCAAGTCCACATCAATGCCATTGCGGTACGACTCAATGATGAGTGATTCGGGATATCCGCTTTCGAGACAGACAATGAACTCATCGAAGTTCATCCCAGCCTCACATGCAGCAGGAATGAAGTCGTGACCGGTCATCCCGAACAGTTCAGTGAATGAGTTCTCGTTGCGGACAGTCTCCATCTTGTTGTTGACGAAGTTGAACAGAGACACCGGGTAGGAGTGAACATGCATGTTCCATACCAGCGCTGAATGAGGCTCGGCTACATCCCGCGTCCTGCTTGTTACGTTCCACCATGCGACCGGAGACAGATTCCCCATTTTCAGGACATTGTTCGGGTTGCGTGCGGCGATGAATGCTATCTCCCCAACTGTCAGGCTTCCCATCATGTTCGATGACAGCGGATCTTGCCTGTTGCTCACGGGGTTGCTGATAGTGAGACGCATGGCGCGAGCGGTGATAATGACCTGCATCAGAGTAACCTCGTCATCATCCTCATCCATATCCCAGTACGCGCTGTAGGGAAGTTGGTCATTGGGGTTTCCGAACATCGGCTCCTGCCACGGCTTCAACGGAGCGGGATCTACAGCGAGTAGCTTCGTTCTGCTGTTGTACAGCGACAGCACAGGCTCCTTGGGAACCCACGAGAAGGCGTATCCGCGTGTTTCATCCATCAGACGAGCAACCGGCTCATCAGCGCGTTCCATGACCTCAGATGACCACACACGGGGCTTGTACCACTTAGCGGGTACGGCATCAGGCTTAGACATGGGCTTCCCCTTCCAGCAGCGAGTCGATGAGGTACCGGTCAGTTCCCAGACCTTGCAGACCAACACCGATGACATCAGCATCGAAGATACCAGCATGAAGGTATTCCACCACGCTATCCAGCGGGTACAGGGATGCCACCTTCACCACAGCGTCGATGACCTCATCCGATATCTCGTTCTCCACAGCCATGACCGGGTTCTCGATGACGGTGAGATACCACGCAAGCGCTGAGTCATCGGTAACGACCTCACGGATGCTGTCCTGTAGGCGCGCCGCGCTTATGTGCATACCGACAGTGAACTTCCTACAGGAGATCATCCTCTTAGCCAGACGTGAACGATCACGGAGAATGACATACAGCGCCTCAGCCACCGTGACGTGCTCCCAGTCGGTCACCAGCCACAGAATGCCGTAGATGATGGAAAGCTCGTCCATGTCCATAGGGAGCTTATTGCGCCAGTTGGATGACATCAGCTTAGCCAGAGACGGGTTCCGATTCATGTCCAGAACTATCTCCCCGCGATACTCGCCGTAGGTGACAAGCTGCTCACCGCCCCACCGGTACAGTTCGATGAAGTATTCAAAGCGACCATCGTTGCGGTGACTGTGGTAGAACGGCGTATGCGGCACGGTGAGGATGAACTTGGAGTTCTCCGCAGCGGTTACATCCGATTCGCTGTACACACCGCTCTCCACACCGATACGGAGGATACGCAGCCAGTCGTCACGCTTGGGAATAGAAATCTTATCCGGTAGATCGATGAACTGACCGATAACGGCATCACCAACCCTCTTGTCCTTGACGGCTTCCAGTTCGGGACTCACGGCACGCATCAGGCAGCGCCTTCCATCAGTGAGCGGATAAGCTCGGCATCAGTGCCTATACCGTTGATACCGGCGATGACAGCGGGAAGTGAGTGGATACCTGCCCTGATGTACGGGTCGGCTTCATCGAAGGAAACCTTCTCAGCTATCTCCAAGATGTCATCTATAACTCCGCTGTTCATCTTCGCCTCATTGGAGGAACCCCAGTGCTGGATGGCGATAGACCACGCAAGCGCTGAGTCATCTTCGAGGATGTCGTGGAGCCTTTCGTTTATCTCATGCCGGTGCTTTCCCCAGTAGCCGAAGATGTTGCCGTCACGAACCCATCGGGTCATTCCCGCACGGTCGCGGTTGATGACGTACAGCGCCTCGGCAAGGCTGACATCCTCCCAGCGGAAGAAGTTGGTGGTGGTCTTCAAGATGAATACCAACTCGTCAATTCCCAGAGGCTCGTCCATGCGCCAGTCTGATTCCAGAAGGTAGACAAGACGACCGTTGCGCATACCGTCCATGACGAGGACATTGCCCATACGCGCATAGTGCAGGAACTCTTCCCCACCCCAGATGTACGCGCTGGCGAAATGACGGACATCTATCCACTCAGGCTTACGGCTGTGTTTTATGCTCGCCAGAACATCCCCGTCCAAATCCTGCACAGCATTCATCTCGGCAGTGGTGAAGTCACCCTTCTTCACACCGAGGGAAATAACACTCATCAGCCTCTCCCGCGTAGGAACAACCACGGTATCCGACATGGGGTAGAAGACGCTTCGGAAGGGAATGTCTGAGACAGGAGAGTCAAGCGGGAAAGCCGCGAGTTCCGGGGATAGCTCCCGTGTTTTCGGGGTTGTTGCGGTGATAGCAGACACAGCCCCGCCCTCCCGTTAGTTTATTGGTTACTTCCAATGTACGGGCATCAGCAACAGCAAGTCAAGTCGGGGTAAATAAATAAAACGTAAATAGCCACCTGCAACGCATTATCACAGGTGGCTATTTTAAGGCATTATCTAATAACCTAAATTACAACCTCGACGTTGACCTTCACGAACTTCTGCTTCTTGTTGCCTGCACGGTGCATCACACGAGCAACATCCTCTGCGCGGTCGGCATCCAGTGTGTAGAAGAAGTCAGGCTCATCGCTGTTCAACGCCCACCATGCGGTCTGCCCCGCATTGGTCTTGTAGCTGGAACCGGCAATGAATGCATCATTGAGTCCCGAGCCTGCCTTGTTGCGGATGTTGAGGTCACCTTCCGCCTCCTGCTTCTTCAGGTAGGCAACGGCACCTGATACATCGGAGCCGATGAAGTGGACATCACGGGTAACGCCGCCGAAGGTGAATGGCTGAACCGTGTACTGTAGCTCTGGCGCGTTGACGATCCTCTCGCGGGACTTCGGGATAGCACCCCATTCGTACTCGCTTGAACCCATGTATTCGAAGCTGTAGTAGGAGCCGAGCATCGTCGGGTCTTCCTCGGTCTTGCTCGCGTCACGGTTGAGGATCTGGGAGAGGTAGAAGGGTTCGGAGTATTCGCCTACCTTTCCCTGCACGGTCTTGGTTGCCTCGCCGTAGATGACGTTCAGAGCCTCTTCGTCCTTTGCGTTGTACTCGGCGTTCTTCGGAAGGTAGTAGTTGTCCATCTTCTCGTCCTCACGACCGATGACATCCACTATGCGGCGCGCCATGTCTCCTGACTTCGCGCTGTTGTAGCTGCCCATGTGCTGAGCAAGTGCATCGGATAGCTTTCCGTAGAACTTCTGCTTGCCTTCCAGTATCGGCATGATGCCCTCTACCGAACGCTTGACGAACATGTTGAGGCGGTTGCCCTCGATGTTCGGGTGTGCTTCTTTCAAGATGTCGCGGATTGCGCGGATGGGTAGCTTCTCGGGTGCTGCTGACACCTTCCCGAGTCGCCCTGCTGCTGCCGGTGCCGGGTTGAGGTTCTTGTGAACGGTTGTTGCGCGACCGTTCTTGTCTACCACTGGGGTTGGGGTGAGGTTTGTCATAGTCATATGGTACCAGCACTGCATGACACGGGTTCAGGGGTGTTTGTACGGGGTGGAAAATCGCGCGCACATTTTGAGCCTCTTTTTCGGAGTGTTCGGGGGTCGGTGTACGCGGGGGTAGGGAGGGTTTTCGAGGCGGCTCAGAGCAGAGGCGGGTGAGGGGTGTCTTGCGGGGAGTCGGATGGGACTCTGGGTGGGTCAGGTTGACAGAGTAGGTTTGATGGTAGTCGGAGTTTGGAGGATGGTAAGGATGGGGATTGGTTCGGCGTTCGGGGGCGATTTCGCGCGATTTTTCTCGCGGTCGTTCTAGCCATAAACGTATTAATATTAACCAAGAGAGATTTTCTGTCTTGGCGACCTCCGGGGCGGAAAATTAACCCCTATCACACTCGATTTGGTAGTCCAGTCATACCCTATCACGAAGGATTTGACTGCATCAAACGGTGGGAGTCGCTCCCGGCAGGCTCTTGATGAACTTGTCAATCTCAGCCTGTCCCTGAATTACCGTGACATTGCCGGGATTGTGGAACTGCACTCCGCCCGTTCCGATAGTGATTCCTCCCGCGCCGCCGCTCGCGCCTGAACCGCTCTGCTGGCTGTTGTGACGAACCGGAGGGTTGAATGTATCAGCCTCGATCTCTTCCTCGGTCGGCTCAGGTTCGGTGTAAGGAAGCAACTCTTCCTCGCGGATGTCAGAGATGATCTGACCGGCGTACTTGAACCGGTCGGTGTTCTTGACAAACACATCCATCGTGTATGTGTCGTACTGCGGCTCGTAGGAGATAACGCGAACAACGTCGCCGTCATCACTGCCGAGCAGGAACTTGTCACCGAATACATAAGTCATATATTCAGGCTATCAGTTATTCGTCTCTAGCGCAATCAGGCTATTCCGGCTGCGCGGCGCGCATTAACATCCCTCGTCTGTCCCGCGAGGGTGAATAGGTCGATGAGGGTTCCGATGCCGAAAAGACCAGCCGTAAGCAGCCATAGGATGCCGCGCCCCGTCTTACCGAGGTAGAAGTGCTGGATTCCGCAGACAAACACGAAGCTCAAAGCCCAGAAGAGATACGCAACACCGACATCCTTCGGCGGGTAGGTGGGTGAGTTTTGGACGTAGATGACATGAGGCTGGTTGGACATAGGAACTCCTAGGGTTATTGGTAATTATAGAGACAGAACGGTCATTCCGCATTGTTATCAAAAGAGCCATAAATAGAAGAACCCCTCAGAGCACTAATGCCCGAGGGGTTCTTCTGTGCTTTATTCCGCTTACGCGATGTTAGCCATACCCATCTCTTCGGAGGCTTCCTTGCGACGACGCATCACGAGAACACCGACAACGAAAAGACCTAGAGCGAGTGAGCCGCCCATGAGTCCCAAGCCAGCATTCTGAATCGTGCGGTCATCAGCCGTACCGGTCTGTGCAAGACCA
>Ga0247808_10001465_pt1 | contig 11408 bp, 9 predicted proteins | sample UWRJL089202R1_FD_179914 | JGI IMG/M metagenome (GOLD analysis project Ga0247808, IMG submission 179914) | Plant litter microbial communities from Arlington Agricultural Research Station in Wisconsin, United States - UWRJ-L089-202R-1 | ecosystem: Environmental > Terrestrial > Plant litter >... | reverse complement strand
AGTGAAGTTTGACCGTAAGGTGTTTGTTATTAAGCGCGAAAAAGCTAAAGAGTTCTTACGCGCTATGCCACCGAAACAACTTATGGAAAAGCTTGGCTACGGCACGGTTGACCAAATGATTGCCGGTGAAGATTTCGACGAAATTTACACTGCTCTTCGTTTTTCAGAAGGCCCAGAATGGCTAACGCAGTACAACGAACTCTTCCGAACGGTGACTCCTCACGATTACGAAGAGCGTGACTTGCGAATTGTTGTTATGAACCACGACAAATATGTTGATTTAGCTTCTCACTTTGTGCAGAAAAAACTTCATAACGTCACCCACACTAAAGAAATGGGTATTATTGTGGTTGTTCCGATGCACGCTAAAAAAATGCGTGGCTTGGTATTAAAAACATTGCCATTACTATTCCACTACATGAACGAAGTGAAGCTGTACTCGACCTTCTTTAAATTGAAGAGTGCTAAACCTAAGTTTGGTGAAACGGTTGTTGACACCCTGATTGCCGACCCGGGAAGTGGTACGCAACTCGTTGGAAAAAGCATTCACTGGCGTGTTATCCAACGTTACCTTGGTAAACACAAAGAAGATTCAGTTGATCGAATCGCCTTTGAGCCGCACGTGCAACCAGAAGACCTCCACTGGCGCCGAGCCGAAGATTTGTTGTACCAAATTGACCCTGAACTTGAATTTTGGAAAGACCGTGATTACGTAGCTTTGAACTACGACGGCTTCCCAGTTGCCTTTAACTTGTTTGATGTCAGCTTTGCGTATTCAAATAAAGAATCGTACGCTGGGCGTTACGCCTACCACTTCCGTGAAAGCTTGTGGAACGAAATTTTCGTACGTTACTTAGGTTTCAAAAACCTAGCAGCCCAAGTACTTGAACAGCTTGATAACGAAATGATCGCCCCAGAACGCTTGCCGCTTGTTAAGCAAAAGCTTGGCCGTGGTGCCTCTATGAAGGTGCTGGAACGCAAGAACCAGCTAGAAGTGCGTGAACGTCTTATTAAAGCCGCTGAAAACCGCTTGGTTGGTGTTGTAGAAGAATTTGAACAAGTATTCGGCATGCTAGCTCAACATGAAAAGACCGTCACTATTTTCGGTTCAGCCCGTAAGCCGCAGAACGATGAAATTACTGCTGGTGCTTACGACATGGCCGCTCGACTGGCTCGGACTGGCTATGCGGTTGTAACCGGTGGTGGCCATGGTGTTATGGAAGCTGCTAATCGTGGTGCCTACGAAGCTGGTGGTGATTCAATCGGTCTCAATATTTTGCTTCCGCATGAACAAACTCCAAATGAATACACCACTCAAAGTTTCCAATTTAACCACTTCTTTGGCCGAAAAGTTGCTATGACTTTAGATGCAAGCGCCTTTTTGTACTACCCAGGTGGCTTCGGAACACTGGATGAGTTATTTGAAATTCTGGCGTTAATTCAAACCGGTAAGATTCATCAAAAACCAGTTATATTGGTGGGAAGTGATTTCTGGCGACCTTTCGACGCTATTTTCCGAGAAGTGCTGCTCGATAGGTATCAAACCGTTGGTGACGATGACATGGACTTGTACCGAATTATGGACAATTACGATGAGATTGTTGACTACATCAAAGACGAAGAAAATCGCAAGCCGCGCTACAGTAAAACAAGCGCGTACCACAAACAACTCGGTACGTAATTGTATTTACATTTCAGGGCATGCTGTATATGCTTAAAGTAACTAAACGTGTGAGGTAGCGACGATGCAACTGAAGGGGAGAAGTAAGCTTGGTAAGATTCTGGCTGTCGCGGGAGCCCTTGTCTTGGTTGTTGTCATCGCTATCGTTGCATTCTCGTTACTATCAAATCGCGATACTGAATCAGATCAGGCTGTTAATAATGGCACGCAATCTACCGACGAACAGGATACGCCTGTTGATACACCGGCAACAGATCAGCCTGCTGACGCACCGGTAACCCCGGCGCCCGAATCGACCGTTGACCCAGCGCAAGTTGCTACCGTTGACATTGAACCGATGATGATTGTCGTCCCTTATGTTAAGGGTGTTGGTGGTTTTGACTATGAAGTTCTGCGCACCGCGAGCGGTACAAAGTATGTTCAATTTAGCTCATCAAAACTGGTTGGGACAAAATGTACCGATGACATTGGCCAGTTTGCTTCAATTATTGAAAAGCCTTCAGCCGATGAAGCGACTACCTTAGCAAAAACCACCACAATTGATGGTGTGCAGTACGGGTTATCGCTCGCTGATGCTACATGTACTAGTGACGCAGACTCATTAAAGCAGTATCAAACCTCCTTTTCAGACGCCTTTAGTTTACTGAAAAAAATGTAGTACTTACAAAATTGCTCGAGTCGCCTATAATTAATGGGATGGACCAGAAATTTGTACTGCAATCTAACTACGAACCTACCGGCGATCAACCGACGGCTATTGCAACTTTAATCAAAGGCTTAGAGGCCGGCGAGAAAGAGCAAACTCTTTTAGGTGTAACCGGCTCTGGTAAAACCTTTACTATGGCGAACATTATCGCTAACCGCCAGGCACCGACTTTGGTGATGGCTCATAACAAGACGTTAGCTGCTCAGCTGTATAGCGAGTTCAAAGCCTTCTTTCCCGATAACGAAGTCCATTACTTTGTAAGCTACTTCGACTACTACCAACCTGAAGCCTATATTGCTAGTAGCGATACCTACATTGAAAAAGACAGCAAAATTAACGACGAGATTGACCGTTTGCGCCACGCCGCAACCATGGCCTTATTAACGCGCCGCGACACTATTATCGTTGCCAGTGTTAGTTGTATTTATGGTATTGGTTCACCTGAAGATTATTCGGCCATGTCTATTACTATTGTTAAGGGCGAGCGTCGCCAACAAGACAAATTCGTTCGCTTGCTTACTGATATTCAGTACCAACGCAACGACATTGATTTTCACCGTGGTACTTTCCGCGTGAAGGGTGATATTGTCGACGTCTTCCCAGCGGGTAGTGACGTTGCCTACCGGGTTGAATTCTTTGGCGATGAAGTCGAGCGTTTAACTCGCATTGACCCACTGACTGGTGAAATTCTGGGTGAGCCTAAAGAAGTAAGTATCTTCCCAAGTAGTCACTACGTAACCCCGAAAGAAAAAGTTGAGCGCGCCGTTATTGGTATTAAAAAAGAGTTCGATGAACGAATGGATTTCTTTGAAAAGCACGATAAGTTTTTGGAAGCCCAGCGCCTGTCACAACGTACCAAGTACGACCTTGAGATGCTTGAAGAAACTGGTTTCGTAAAAGGTATCGAGAACTACAGCCGCTACCTAACGAACCGTGAAGTCGGCGAACAGCCGGCAACACTGCTTGATTATTTCCCTGACGATTTTTTGTTGATGGTTGATGAAAGCCACATGACCTTACCGCAGGTACGCGGTATGTATAACGGTGACCGCGCTCGCAAGGAAGTGCTCGTTGAGCATGGCTTCCGTTTGCCGAGTGCGCTTGATAACCGTCCGTTGATGTTTGATGAATTTAACCGTCACATTAACCAGGCGGTATACGTATCAGCAACTCCCTCTGAATACGAGCTCACGCATAGTCCAGAGCCTGCCCAGCAGATTATTCGCCCGACTGGCTTGATTGACCCAGAAATCATTATTCGCCCAACTGAAGGCCAAATAGACGACCTGATTGCCGAAATCCGTGACCGCACACTGAAGGGACAGCGCGTATTGGTAACGACGCTTACAAAACGCATGGCTGAAGATTTGACGACTTATTTATTAGAGTTGGATATCAAAACCGCCTACATTCACAGCGAAGTCGATACGATGGAGCGCGGTGACATTTTGAGTGACCTGCGAAGGGGAGTGTACGATGTACTGGTTGGTATTAACCTGCTGCGTGAAGGGCTTGACTTGCCTGAAGTGAGCTTAGTGGCAATTATTGATGCTGACAAAGAAGGCTTCCTTCGAAGCACGAGCGCCCTCATTCAGAACATCGGCCGCGCCGCTCGTCACCTTGAAGGCAAGGTGTTGATGTACGCTGACCGTATTACCGATTCTATGCAGCGAGCTATCGAAGAAACCGACCGACGTCGAACAATCCAAACTGCTTATAACCTGGAACATAACATCACGCCTACAAGCATTAACAAGGAAATTAGCGAAGGCCTCCGGGCGATTATTCCGAAGAAACCAGACGAAAAACCGAAGATTGACCTTCGCAAGATTCCGAAAGATGAGTACGTTGGGTTGATAAAGGAATTGTCTGGACAGATGGACTTAGCAAGTGCTAACCTCGAGTTCGAAAAAGCCGCCGAGCTGCGCGATATCATTGAAGATATTAAATCTAAGATGTAACAAACAAAGTTTCTGGCATTCTACCAACGATTTACGGTATAATAATGTGATATGATTCAAATCTCAACAGATGACGTACAGCACTTGGCACAGCTGAGTAGCTTGCAATTAGACCAAACTGAAGTAGAAAGCCTACGAACTGACCTCGAAAATATTGTTGGTTACATTGAGCAACTGTCGGAACTTGATACTACCGGCGTCCAGCCGACTTACCAAGTGACTGATTTGCAAAACGTTTGGCGTGATGACGTTGTTAATGATTACGGCATTTCTAAGGATGACCTATTGGCATTAGCCCCGGCAGCCGAAGCTCACCAAATTAAAGTTCCAAAGGTATTATAATGACGGTTATTGCAGATTATATTGGTAAGTCAGCCCGCGAAAACGTTGAAGCGGCAATTTCAAAGGCTCGCGAAAATGAAGAATTCAATGCTATCTTGGCATATGCCGACAAGCGTGCGCTAGAACGTGCCGATAAAGTTGATAACGGTGAAATTACTGGCCGTCTTGCTGGTGTTCCATTTATCGCTAAAGACAACTTTTTAACACTTGGTGCGCCAACGACGGCTTCAAGTAACTTTTTAAAAGATTTTCAAGCACCTTTACAAGCGACGGCTATTGAAAAGCTCGAAGCGGAAGGTGCGATTTGTATCGCCAAGGCTAACCTTGATGCCTTCGCACACGGTGGTAGTACTGAAAACTCTGCCTACGGCCCGACTAAAAATGCCTTTGATAAAGAGCGTGTTGCTGGCGGAAGCAGCGGCGGCTCGGCAGTCGTTGTTGCCTTAGAAATTGTCCCTTTTGCACTTGGTAGTGATACTGGTGGCTCAATTCGCCAACCAGCTAGCTTTAACAACGTTGTGGGCATTAAGCCAACCTACGGAACAGTCAGCCGCTATGGTGTTGTGGCTATGGCCAGTAGCACTGATACAATCGGTGTACTTTCAAGTTCTGTTGAAGATGCCGAAACGGTCATGGACATTTTGAGCGGCAAAGATTCAAAAGACATGACAACCCTGGATGATTTCTTTACTCCTCAAGTATTAGACGGCCCCAAGAAAATTGGTATCATCAAAGAATTTATGGACGAAGGCGTTGACCCTGAAGTAAAGGCCGCTACCGAAGCTTATGTTGAAGCCTTGAAGCAAAAAGGTCACACAGTCGAAGAGGTGAGTATGTCTCTTTTGAAATACGCACTAGCTATTTATTACATCGTTGTACCGGCAGAAATTAGCAGTAACCTTGGTCGTTATGACGGCATTCGTTATGGTAACCGTGCCGAAGCTTCAACGCTTGGTGAAGTATATGGCTTATCTCGTGATCGTGGTTTTATGCCCGAAAACAAACGCCGTATTATGATTGGTAGCTACGTACTTTCAAGCGGTTACTTCGACGCTTATTATTTACAAGCTCAAAAAGCTCGTACGCTTTTAATAAACGAATTTAACACACTATTTCAAACCTACGATGCTCTAATTGGACCAGTTGCTCCAACGCCCGCTTTCAAGCTTGGTGAAAACACCAGCGACCCTGTAAAAATGTACCTCGCTGACATAATGACAGTGCCAGCCAGCCTTGCTGGGCTTCCTGCTATTAGCGTTCCGGCTGGTAAAAGCCAAGCTGGTTTGCCAATTGGTGTACAGCTCATCGGTGCGCGCAAATCGGACAGTTTATTAATGGCTATTGCTAAGGATGTTGAATAATATGATTGATCAAACAACCTCGATTATTTTCTTTTTTGCAGCCATTTTAATTGTTGGTGGCCTACTTTTCGTTTTCATGTCGATTGCTAAAAATAGCCCACGCGAACTTGACGTCGAGAAGTACCGTAGCCGATGGCTAAGCATTGAAACAGCTTTAGCTCGCGATAATGCCAGTAGCCATATTCTGTGTGTGCTAAATGCCGACAAACTCCTCGACCAAGCGCTACGCGATAGGGGAATTTCAGGTAAAACTATGGCCGAACGTATGAAGAGCTGCCAAGGTAAATGGACCAACGGTAATGGCCTTTGGGCTGCGCACAAGGTTCGCAACCGGCTAGCGCACGAAACTGACGCCACAATTGATTATGAACGTGCTCGGCAGGCTTTAGTTGCCTACAAACAAGGGCTGAAAGATTTAGGAGCGATATAATGGCATCACAAGAAATGATTGATAAATACGACATGACGATTGGTATTGAATGCCATGTTCAGTTAGCAACCGTAAGCAAGCTTTTTAGCGGTGCTAATAACGATGCCCGCGAAATGGAACCAAACACTGCCACCAGCCCAATTGATTTTGGCTTGCCGGGTATGTTGCCAGTTCTGAACAAACAGGCGATTGTGCTGGCTGCTCGCGCAGGTAAGGCGTTAAATTCTGAAATCGCACACATTAGCCGTTTTGATCGTAAACACTATTTTTACCCAGATCTTCCAAAGGGTTACCAAATTAGCCAAATGTACGAGCCGATTATTATCGGTGGACACGTTGATGCACCGCTACTTGATGGTGACACTGTTCGAGTTCGTATTCACCACGCCCACCTTGAAGAAGATGCAGGCAAATTAACTCACCACGGTACCTACAGCTTGGTTGATTTAAACCGAGCCGGTACGCCGCTTATTGAAGTTGTTTCTGAACCAGATATTCACTCGGCTGCTGGAGCGAAAGCTTTCGCAACTGAACTTCACCGCCTCATGACCTATTCTGGTGTTACACTCGGCAATTTATACCACGGCAATATGCGTTTCGATGTAAACCTCTCGGTGGCATTAAAAGGTGCAACCGAACTTGGTACCCGGGCTGAAGTAAAGAACCTTAACTCATTCCGAAGTGTTGAAAAAGCCGCTGAATATGAGTTTATTCGCCAGATTGAACTACTTGAAAAAGGTGAGAAGATTGTTCAGGAAACCCGTGGTTGGAGCGACGCCACTGGCAAAACGACTTCACAACGCAGCAAAGAAGATGCTCAGGACTACCGTTATATGCCTGATGCCGACATTCCACCGGTTGTACTGACTGATGAAGATATTGCTCAAATGCAGGAGGGTATGCCGCTTCTACCTTCGTATTACCGCGAAAATTGGTCAACACTTAAACTGGACGGCAGCGTCACAAATACTGTGTTGAATAACCACGCCGCGGCTCTTTTGCTTGGTGATATATATCCATTACGCGCCAATAAAGATGCAGTGTTAAACGAATTTAGCGTTGATGAAACTACCTATGAATCTATGGTTAAAAAAATCTTTAACTGGTTTTCTTCGACACCAGAAAATGAAATTGATAGCGTAAAGCTTAGCGATGGGAGCGTTGGCCCGCGTAGATTACTTGGCCTAGCCCAACTTGTTGTTGATAATAAGCTCAGCTCGACAGGTGCTAAGCAAGTCTTTGTCGACTTCTTCAGTGACGACTTTGAAGGCAAGAGTGCCCTTGAGATAGCTCAGGCGAAAAACTTACTCCAGGAAAGCAACGAAGACGCAATTATTTCTATTGTGAAAGAAGTGCTCAATGACCCAGCCAGTGCGCAATCGGTGGCTGATATTAAAGCCGGTCAAGATAAGGCCATCGGCTTCCTGGTTGGTCAAGTTATGAAGAAATCTCAAGGCAAGGCTAACCCGGCACTAGCCCAAAAACTCATTCGCCAAGAACTTGCTTAAGCTAACACTTGTCAGCTTGTATTTTTAGGGTATACTGAACGTATACATCACCACTAAAAGCAAAAAGGAGCAAATTATGGAAATACAAAACGCGTCAGAAATACTGCTCATCATCGTATCAAGCATCCTATCGGTTTTCTTAATCGTAGCGATTATTCTTGGTATCTACCTCGTAAAATTAACGGCGGAAATTCGTCAGTTAGCAAAAACAGCTCAATCAACTGTCGATCACGTCGGCTCGGCTGTAAATGGCATTAGTCGACTGACCTCACCATTATTTATGGCTGAGTTGGTTAGTAAATATATTAAAAAATATGCGAAAAAAGGAAAAAAATAACATGGCAAAAGGTAAATTAGCTCTCGGAGCACTCATTGGCGCAGCTGCAGCGTTTGTAGGCGGTATCTTACTAGCCCCTAAAAGCGGTAAGGAAACTCGTGCTGACATTAAAAAAGATGCGCTTAAAGTTAAGGGTACCGTTGAAAAAGAAGTAAAGGATACCACTGAAAAAGTTAAGGCTGAAGCAACAAAGCTTAAAGGCGAGGCTAATAAGGTAGTTGATGATGTTTACGGTAAAGCTAAAGTTGTTGCCAAAGACGTGACGACTAAGGCAAAAGAAATTAAAGGCCACTTCGAAGAAGCTGCAGAGGATTCTAAGAAGACTCTTTCTACTAAACCAAAAACTACAACAAAGAAGTAATTTTCATGGTTAAGGTAGTTGAAAAACTGAAAAAGGACATAAAGAAAAACAACGAGAAGGGTGCTCGCCGAGCTGTTCTAGAAGACTTATTTTATGATTTCAACTCTTCCCGAGCTGAAATATATAAAATGAACTTTATCCGGGGAATATTCCTTGGCTTTGGTACGGTTATTGGTGGTACTTTGGTAGTTGCCTTAATCGTTTGGATTCTGACATTGCTCGCTGACATCCCTGGTGGCACTGGTGATTTCATCCAGTATATCGTTGACACTGTTCAAAGCAGCACAAAAGAATAACCGTCTTTTTTACTACAGACAGCTAGCCCCCATTTCGCTATACTAAGAGCAAATGGGGGTTAGTACTAAAACCGAACCGGTTGAGGTGGCTACATTGAAGCCGTCTCAATACGTTCACTTACATAATCACACTCATCACAGCGTTCTGGATGGGTTATCTAAGATTCCCGCGCTTATGAACACTGTCAAAGACATGGGTATGGAAGCGGTTGCTTTAACCGATCACGGCACTATGTCTGGCACGATTGAGTTTTATAAAGCAGCCCATGCAACCGGCATAAAACCAATTTTAGGTATGGAAGCATACGTTGCATCGCGCAGCCGCCACGACCGTGACCCGCAAAAAGACAAAGCCCGCTATCACCTTATTATTTTGGCTATGAACAACCAGGGCTACCAAAACTTAATGCGCCTCAGTTCAAAGGCAAACCTTGAAGGAATGTATTACAAACCTCGTATCGACCACGAATTATTAGAAGAGTTCAACGAAGGTCTGATTATTTTATCTGGTTGTGCCAGTAGTGAACTTGGCGAGAACTTGAAAACCGATAATTACGAAGAAGGTAAGTCTATTGCCGCTTGGTATAAATCGGTTTTTGGTGATAGGTACTACCTAGAAATCCAAGACCATGGCCACCCTGATTCTAAAACCGCGTGGGATGTGCAAACCAAGATTAACGGCCACCTAGAAAATATTTCTAAAGAACTTGATATTCCACTGGTGCTTACGAGTGACGGTCACTACTTAACGCATGAAGACCAAGCGGCTCACGAAATTTTGCTTTGTGTGGGTACGGGCTCATTCTTGTCCGATGAAAAGCGGATGTCGTTAAAAGATTTCGAACTGCACGTCACTAACCCGCTTGAACTAATTGATCGCTGGGGGAACACTCACCCTGAGGCGATTGCTAACTCTGGCATAATTGCCGAGCGCTGTAATGTCGAACTAGAGCTTGGCAAGATTTTAATTCCAACGTTCGAAACACCTGAAGGCCACGACGAAAAAACTTTCCTACACTTGTTGGTATTCCAGGGCTTGGCCTGGCGTTACGGTGAGGCGACCCAAGCAGAGTCTGAAAGTATGACTATGGAAGAGGCACGAAAAGTAACAACGGCCGCGGCGCTTGAACGAGCCGATTACGAACTTGGTGTCATTGACCGTATGGGTTTCAACGGATACTTCTTGATTGTTCAGGACTTTATTAACTGGGGTAAAAACCAGGGTATTATTTTTGGTCCTGGCCGCGGTAGTGCCGCTGGTTCGATTGTGTCGTACGCTATTCGTATCACCGAGCTAGACCCGCTGAAGTACGACTTACTGTTTGAGCGTTTCTTGAACCCTGACCGTATTAGCATGCCAGATGTCGATATCGACATCCAGGATACGCGCCGCGACGAGGTGATTGCTTACTGTACTCAAAAATATGGCTCCGAGCGTGTAGCGAACATTGTTACCTTTGGCACCATGGCTGCTCGTGCTGCCGTAAAAGACGTTGCTCGTGTACTGCAGGTGCCGTATGCCGAAAGCGACCGTTTAGCGAAACTGATTCCTCAGCCAGTCCAAGGCCGGCACTTGCCACTTGTTAGAAGCATTGTCGATGACCCTGATTTGAAGCACGAATATGACACAAACGAAAACTCAAAAATTGTACTTGATTATGCGATTCGTCTTGAAGGTACTATTCGCAGCCACGGCGTGCATGCTGCCGGCGTAGTGATCGCCCCAGATGATGTAGTGAAATTCGCGCCTGTTGAAATGTCCCAAAAGGGTGTTGTTGCAACGCAATATCCAATGGGTCCAGTGGAAGAGATCGGACTCCTTAAGATGGACTTTTTGGGGCTCTCGACCCTTACAATTATCAACAACGCACTTCGTATTATAAAGAAGGTTTATGAAGTTGATATTGATTTAGCGACGATTGATTTGGAAGATAAAGAGACATTTGCTCTGTTCCAACGAGGTGATACAACCGGTGTATTCCAGCTTGAATCTGCCGGTATGAAACGCTACCTTCGTGAACTAAAGCCGACCGTCTTTGATGACATTGTCGCCATGGTGGCGCTGTATCGCCCAGGCCCTATGCAGTTTATCGATGACTTTATTAAACGGAAACACGGTGAACGTGAAATTACCTACATGCACCCGAAGATGGAAGATTCACTGAAATCTACCTACGGTATTTTGGTCTACCAAGAACAGGTGATGCAGATTTCACGAGAGCTTTCCGGTTTTACCGGTGGCGAAGCCGACACCTTGCGTAAGGCGATCGGTAAAAAGAACGTCGAGATGATGAATAAGATGAAGACGAAGTTTGTAGACGGAGCGGTTGAGTTATCTGGTGCCAACAAAGACGACATGGAAATTTTTTGGAAGCAACTTGAAGAATTTGCAGCCTACTGTTTTAACAAGTCGCACGCCGCTTGT
>Ga0247808_10001461_pt1 | contig 11424 bp, 9 predicted proteins | sample UWRJL089202R1_FD_179914 | JGI IMG/M metagenome (GOLD analysis project Ga0247808, IMG submission 179914) | Plant litter microbial communities from Arlington Agricultural Research Station in Wisconsin, United States - UWRJ-L089-202R-1 | ecosystem: Environmental > Terrestrial > Plant litter >... | reverse complement strand
TCGGGCAGCAGCCCGGTGGGCAGGAACTCGCTGGTGACTGAGACGAAGATCGCCCCGGCGAGCACGAGCAGGCCGACCCAGGGGAAGGCGGGGGCGGATGAAGACGGCTGGCCTGGAGCGGACGGGCCCGACGGGGACGAGGCGGCAGAGGACGAGGAGGAGGACAACGGGGAGGATTCCGTTCGAGAATGGGGTGGCCTGGCGTGGCCGCGGGCGGCACCGTACAAGCGGGGTCGCTTTTCCAGAATACTCTGGAGCCGTGACTGACATCTCGACCCACTGGATCCTCACCCTCGTCTGCGAAGACCGCCCGGGAATCGTGCACGCCATCAGCGGCGCGATCGTCGAGGCCGGCGGCAACATCACCGAGTCGCAGCAGTTCTCCAGTGACGACACCGGCACCTTCTTTATGCGGCTGCAGGTGGAGTCGGACGCGACCCGCGAGATCTTCGTGGCGGCGCTCGCCCCGGTCACCGACCGCTACGCGATGACCTGGCAGCTCGACGTGGTCGGTCGCCCGCTGCGCACCCTCGTGCTGGTGTCGAAGGCGGGCCACTGCCTGAACGACCTGCTCTACCGCGAGCGCGCCGGTCAGCTGCCCATCGAGATGCCGCTCGTGATGAGCAACCACATCGAGCTCGAGAGCCTCGCCTCCTTCTACGGGATCCCCTTCGAGGCGCACCCCGTCACCGGCGCGGAGCAGAAGCTGGCCTTCGAGAAGCGCGTCCTCGAGGTGGTGGAGCAGTACGACATCGAGCTCGTTGTGCTCGCCCGCTACATGCAGATCCTCTCCCCCGAGCTGTGCAGCGCCCTCGAGGGCCGGGCGATCAACATCCACCACTCCTTCCTCCCCGGCTTCAAGGGCGCGAATCCCTACAAGCAGGCGCACGCCCGAGGTGTGAAACTGATCGGTGCCACCGCCCACTTCGTGACGAGCGACCTCGACGAGGGCCCGATCGTCGAGCAGAACGTGGTGCGCGTCGACCACTCCCGCAGCGCGTCCGAGCTGGTCGCCATCGGCCAGGACGAGGAGAGCCGCACCCTCACCCAGGCGGTGAAGTGGTTCGCCGAGCACCGGGTGCTGCTGGACGCCGCCCGCACCATCATCTTCAAGTAGCCGAAAGGGTCTCGCCATGGTGACGGCGGGGCCGCCGCTGCCTAAGCTGTGCCCATGAGCACGCTGTTCGAACACGCCCGCAAGCTCGACGCCCACGGGCAGGTCGACGACTTCTGGATGATCGTCGACGGGGACACCATCATCTCCGTCGGCAGCGGGCAGGCGCCGCGGGAGCACCATCGCATCAATGTGGCCGGACGCTGGCTGGTGCCCGGCTTTATGGACCTGCACGGGCACGGCGGCGGCGGCTTCTCCTTCGACGACGGACCGTCCGGCATCGGCGGCGCCCTCGCGACGCACCGCGCGCACGGCACCACCCGCTCGGTGATCAGCCTGGTCGCCAACCCGATCGCCACCCTGCGCACGAGCCTCGCCGAGATCGCCGACATCGCGGATGCCGACCCGCTGGTGCTCGGATCGCACCTCGAGGGACCCTTCCTCTCCCCCGGCCAGGCGGGCGCGCACAACACCGACTTCCTGCGGGATCCGACGCCGGCCGCCGTCGACGACCTGCTCGAGGCCGCCCGCGGCACACTGCGCCAGATCACCCTCGCGCCCGAGCTTCCGAACGCCCTCGAGGCGATCGACGTGCTGGTGGAGGCCGGGGTGGTGGTGGCCGTGGGGCACACCGAGGCCGGCTTCGAGCAGACCAGGGACGCCTTCGACCGCGGTGCGCGGATGCTCACCCACGCCTTCAACGCCATGCCCGGCATCCACCACCGCGCGCCCGGCCCGCTCGTCGCCGCGTTCGAGGACGACCGCGTGACCATCGAGCTGATCCTCGACGGCGAGCACGTGCATCCGGATGTGGCCGCCATGGTCTTCGCCTCGGCGGCGGGCCGCGTGGCCCTGATCAGCGACGCGATGGCCGCCGCGGGCTCTGACGACGGCGACTACGCGCTCGGCTCGCTGCGCGTGGCCGTGCGCGGCGGACTCGCCCGGCTCGAGGGCACGTCGACGATCGCCGGCTCCACGCTCACCCAGGACGTCTCGCTGCGCCTGGCGATCGAGAAGGTCGGGGTCGCGCCGAACGTCGCGGTGAAGGCGCTGACCCTCACCCCCGCCCGCGCCCTCGGGCTGCACCACCGCCACGGGCTGCTCGCGCCCGGCTTCGCCGCCGACGCCGTGCTGCTCGAGCACGACTGGAGCGTCTCCGAGGTGTGGGCGAACGGGCTGCGGTTCTAGCTCTCGGCTGGTCGCGTGGTGGTTTCGATACGCGAACTCGCTGCGCTCGCCTGCTACTCAACCAGCGAACGTACGGACGGCCAGCGGGCGGCCCCGCTGGTCGAGTAGCCCGCGACGAAGGAGCAGGCGTATCGAGGCCTCCCCGCGCCGCTACCGCTCCCAGTCGAGGCGGTTCGCCCAGGCGTAGCGGTAGTAGTCGGCGTGCACCAGCTGCGACGCCGCGGCCTCGTCGACGACCACGGTCACGCGCGGGTGCAGCTGCACCACCGAGCCGGGGGTCGACGCCGAAACCGGGCCCTCCAGCGCCGCCGCCACGGCCGCCGCCTTCGCCTCGCCGAACGCGAGCAGCAGCAGGTGCCTGGCGCGCAGGATCGTACCGAGCCCCTGGGTGATGCAGTGCGTCGGCACGTCGTCGACCGACGCGAAGTAGCGCGCGTTGTCGACGCGGGTCTGCTCGGTGAGCGTCTTCACCCGGGTGAGCGAGGCCAGCGACGACCCGGGCTCGTTGAAGCCGATGTGCCCGGTGCGGCCGATGCCGAGAACCTGCAGGTCGATGCCGCCGGCGGCCACGATGTCGCGCTCGTAGCGGTCGCTGGCGCCGGGGAGGGGCAGGCCGTCGTCCGCCGGAACGCGCACCAGCTCCGGGGTGAGCCCGAGCGGCTCCACGACCTCGCGAGTGATCACCGCGCGGTAGCTCTCCGGGTGGCCGGGCGGGAGGCCGACGTACTCGTCGAGCGCGAAGCCACGCACCCGGGAGAGGTCGAGCGCGCGGGCGGCGAGGGCGCTCCAGGTCGACAGCGGGGTCGAACCCGTCGCGAGACCGAGCACCGCGTCGGGAGTGGTCGACAGCAGAGCGGTGATCACCTCCGCCGCGATCGAGCCCGCCTCATCCGCTGACTGCACGATCACTACCTCGGCCATCTCAGATCCCTCCCAGGTGTGCCGCGCCGAGCGCCGCGACCGGTGCGCGCGACGGCAGCAGCCGCACCCGCTCGGCGAGCGCCAGCGATTCGATGAAGGTGGAGTTCGCCGACCACTCGGCGAAGATCGCGTCGACGCCGTCGAGCACGCGGGCGCCGAGCGTGCTGATGCCGCCCCCGACGACCACGAGGTCGACGTCGACGGTGAGCACGAGGATGCGCACCGAGTTCGCGACGCCCTCGAACAGCCGGCGGCGGATCTGGAGCGCCTCGGGCTCCCCCGCGTCCGCCGCATCGAGCACCGCGGACACCGAGTTGTGGGCGCCGCGCCCCCACTGGCGCGCGATTCCCGAGCCCGAGGCCATCGCCTCGAGCGCGCCGGCCTGGCCGTCGAGGTCGACGGGGCCGCTCGGGTCGATCAGGATGTGCCCGATCTCGCCGGCTCCCCCGCGGGCGCCCCGCCAGAGCTCGCCGCGCAGCACCAGCCCGGCGGCCAGCCCCGTGCCGAGATTGAGGTAGGCCATGGAGGCCGTGGCCGGCTGCTCGAGCAGGTGGAATGCCCCGAGCGCGGCGGCGTTCACGTCGTTCTCCACCCGCACGACGGTGCCGAGCCGTGCGCCGAGCTCGGCGCCGAGCTCCAACTGCTCGACCCCGAGGTTGAGCGCGTGCGAGACCCGGCCCGTCGCCGTGTCCACCGCGCCCGGGATGCCGACGCCGATGCTGCCGACGCCGGCCGCGCCCGCCGCGGGCGCGAGCGCCGCCACCACGGCGACGGCCGACTCGACCACCGCCTGCGGGCCGAAGCCGGTGGGCCTGCGCACCGTCTCGAGAACGGCGCCGTCATCCGCCACCAGCACGGCCTCGGTCTTGGTGCCGCCGATGTCTATGCCGATCCTCATCGCGCCTCCTCGCCCAGCCAGGCGGCGAGCGCCGCGCTGACGTGAGCGGATGCACCGAAGGTGGCGACATCAGCGTAGTCGCGTGTCTCGTCCGGCCAGCCGAGGTCGACGACGAGCGCGTCGGGGTGCGCCGCGCGCGCCCGGTCGACGAGCGCGCGCACCCAGGCGTGCCGGTGGTTGTCCCGGCCGAGCAGCACCAGCTGGCCGTCGACGGCCGGCAGCGCCTCGCCCTCGCGCAGCCTGGCCTGCACCGGCGGCCCCCAGAGGGAGACGCCGACCGCGATGTTCGGCTGGGTCTCGATCGCGACCAGGGTGCGCCGCTCGCGCACGACCACCCCGGGGCGTACCGCGAAGGCGGCGATCGAGCGGGCGAGGTCGAAGGCGGGCTCGGCGGATGCCGCGTCGGCGGTCTCGGCGCCGTCGGAAGCAGCGGCGGACGCGCCCGCAGCGGATGCGCCTTCCGCGAGCGAGCGGGCGAGCGCCGCGGTGCGGGACCCGGCGTCCGCGAGCCGCTCGGCGCTCAGGCGGCCCTCGGCCACCGCGGCCTCGATCGCCTGCTCGATCGCCGCGAGCTGCTCGTCGGTGTTGCGCGTTCCGATGCAGAGCAGGTCGCAGCCCGCCCCGATGGCGCGCACCGCGGCCTCGGGGATGCCGGTCGCGCCGCTCGCGCCCACCATGTCGAGGGCGTCGGTGACGATCACCCCGTCGAAGCCGAGCTCGCCGCGCAGCAGCCCGCCGAGGATCGTGCTCGAGAATGTCGCCGGGTTATCGGCGTCGAGCTGCGGCAGCAGGATGTGGGAGCTCATCACGGTGCGCGCCCCGGCGGCGACCGCCGCCCGGAAGGGCAGCAGCTCGCGCTCGAGCAGCGCGCTCAGCGGCAAATCGACCACGGGCAGCGCGAGGTGCGAGTCCTGCGCGGTGTCGCCGTGGCCAGGGAAGTGCTTGGCGCTGACCGCGACCCCGGTGGCCTCGTGGGCGGCGACCCACGCCGCACTGTGCCTGGCCACAAGCCGCGTATCGGTACCGAAGCTGCGCACCCCGATCACCGGGTTCAGCGCGTTCGAATTGATGTCGACATCCGGTGCGAAGTTGAGGTTCACGCCCACCGATCGCAGCTCGGTGCCGACAGCGGCGGCCACGGCCGCCGTGAGCTCGAGGTCGTCGATCCGGCCGAGCAGGGCGTTGCCGGGGAAGGGCGAGCCCTCCCGCTGGTACAGCCGGCTGACGTCGCCGCCCTCCTCGTCGATGGCGATCAGCGCGTTCGGGTTGGCCGCCGTGATGGCCGCCGTGAGCGCGCGCAGCTGCCCGCGGGAGACGATGTTCTCGCCGAAGAGGCAGACCCCGGCGAGGCCGCCGCGCAGCCGCGCAGCGAGCCAGTCGGGCAGGGTGGTGCCGACGAAGCCCGGGAGCAGCACCGTCGCCGGCTCGGGCCGAGCCTGTCGGAGCGTCATCCCTTCACCGCCCCGCTCACCAGGCCGGAGGTGAGGCGCCCCTGCACGATGAGGAAGAAGACGATCACCGGCACGGCCACCAGGGTGGACGCGGCCATCACCTGGCCCCAGTCGGTCTCGCGGGTGGCGCTGGCCTGCACGAAGCCGCGCAACCAGAGCGGCAGGGTCTGCGCCGACTCGGAGGGCAGCAGCACGAGCGCCACGGTGAACTCGTTCCAGGCCTGGAGGAAGGCGTAGACGCCGGAGGCGACGAGGCCGGGCGCGAGCAGCGGGAAGGTGATGCGCATAAAGGCGCCGAAGCGGCTCAGCCCGTCGACCATCGCCGCCTCCTCGAGGTCGGCCGGAACACCCGCGACGAAGCCGCGCAGCATCCAGATGGTGAAGGGCACCACCGCCGCGATGTAGATCACACTGACGCCGATCACCGAGTCGAGCAGGTTCACGCTGGCGACCATCTTGTACTGGGCGATGAACAGCCCCTCCGCCGGCAGCATCTGCACCACGAGCACGGCGACGATGAAGCTCTTGCGCCCGCGGAAGCGGAAGCGGCTGATGGCCACCGCGGCGAGGAAGGCGAAGATCAGGCAGAAGAACACCGCGATCAGCGTGATGGAGACGCTCATGCCGAGTGCCGCGTAGAACTCCCCGTCGGCGAGCGCGGCGGCGAAGTTGTCGAGCGAGCCGCCGAAGGGCACGAAGGTGGGGATGAACGACTGCAGCGTGGTGTTCGGCAGCAGCGAGGAGTTCACCATCCAGTAGACCGGGAACACCCAGAGCAGCGCGAGCACGATCGCGAGCGCGCCGAGCAGGGTGCGGGAAGTGCGTGCCCTCATGCCTCGTCCTCCTTAAGCAGGCTGCGGATGTAGAACCAGCTGAGCACGATCGTGATCGCCAGCACGAGGATCGAGACGGCGGAGGCCATCCCGAAGTCCTGCGACTTGGTGCCGAGCTTGTAGATGTAGGTTCCCAGCAGGTCGAAGTCGCCCGACTTGGAGCCGGCGTCCTGCAGCATGGTGATCTGGGTGAACACGCGCAGGTCCCAGATGATCTGCAGCAGGAAGACGATGGCGATGACCGGCTTGATCATCGGCAGGATGATCCCGAAGAAGCGCTGCCTGCCGTTCGCGCCGTCGAGCTGCGCCGCCTCCATCACCTCCTCGGACACCTGGGTGAGCCCGGCGTAGCTGGAGAAGGCCACGAAGGGCACCGACATCCAGATCACGATGACGCTCGCCACGATGAAGAAGGTCAGCGGCGACTCGAGCCAGTTGAACCGGTTGACGTCGACGCCGGGGATCATGTCGAGCAGGTAGTTGACGGCGCCCCGGCGGCGGTCGAAGAGCCAGATCCACACGGTCATCGCGGCGACGACCGGCATCGACCAGGCCAGCAGCAGCGCGATCTGCAGGATCAGCCGCGGTGCGCGGCCGACCGCGCTCATCAGCAGGGCGAGCAGCAGGCCGATGGCGAGCGTGGCCACCGCGGTGAGCAGGCAGAAGGCGATCGAGCGGGCGACGACCGCCCAGAGGCCGGCGTTGCCCGCGAGCGAGATGTAGTTGTCGAGGAAGACGAAGGGGGCCGGCTTGCCGAACTGCTGCTGCAGGCCGTACTCCTGCATCGAGGTGATCACCTGCCAGATCAGCGGATACCCCATGCCGATGACGAGGATGCCGACGGCGGGGATCAGCAGGAGGTACGGGGACCGGTTCGTGCGCCGGCGGTCGACGGTGGTCGTCACGGAGTCTCTCTCGGTTGGAATGGATGGGGTTTCGATACGCCTGCTCCTTCGTCGCGGGCTACTCAACCAGCGGGATCCCTCCCCTCGCTGGTTGAGTAGCAGGCGAGCGCAGCGAGTTCGCGTATCGAAACCCCGCAGCACGACCCGTGCTATCCGTTGATCAGCTCGTCGATCTTCGCGTCGTACTCCTTCGCCAGAGCGGCGACGTCCCCTCCGCCGTTCACCTTGCCGAAGAACTCCTCCAGCAGTCCGGAGCCCTCCACCGCGGCCCAGCCGGGGGCCGCCGGCGTGAGCTTCGACTCGGCGGCCGACTCGATCAGCGCCGTGGCGAACTGGTCGTCGCCGAGCGAGGACGCGAAGTCCAGGTTGGCCGGGCCGAGCCCGTTCTCGCCGAGCATCGTCTGGTAGTCGTCGGAGAAGATGATCTTCATCAGCTCCTTCGAGGCGTCCTGCTTCTTGCTCGCCGCCGAGATGGCGATGTTCGATCCGCCGGCGAACACCGGGGCGACCCCGCCGTCGACGCCGGGCAGAACGAAGGTGCCGAACACCGCGTCGTTCCAGGTGTTCACCACCTTGGTCGGATCCTCAGGGTCGGGCGCGGCGTCGCCGATCGACCAGTGCGCCCAGCCGGGCGCGATAATCGTCGCGGCCTCCGGCGCACCGGTGGTCTCGTTGTTGTTCAGGTTGACCCACGGCGTGCTGTCGGCCTCCGTGACCGGCGCGAGCGAGGCATCCGCGAAGAGCGTCTGCAACTGCTCGAGCCCGGTGACGGTCTTCGGGTCGGCGAGGGTGGACTTCCACTCGTCGCCGTCCTGCACGGCCAGCTCCCCGCCGTTGGCGAAGACCCAGGAGACGCCGTTGCGCCAGTCCTCGCCGCCGAAGTAGAAGCCGCTCATGTCGGCGGTCTTCAGCGCGGCCGCGCTCTCGTTGAACTCGGAGAGCGTGGCCGGCACCGTGATGCCCGCCTTCTCCCAGACGTCCTTGCGGTAGAACATGTAGCGCGATCCGAAGTAGTACGGCAGCGCGTACTCGGCACCGTCGACCGACCCGACCTCCACGAAGGACGCCAGTAGCTTCTCGCCGCCGAGCTCCTCGTACATGTCGCTCAGGTCGGTGAAGGCGCCGGCGTGGGTGAAGGTCGGCGCCCAGGTGTTGCCGATCTCGACGACGTCGGGGGTGTTCGCGGCGTCGGGCAGCGCGGTGGTGAGCTTCGCGAGCGCGTCGGTCCAGGACTGCTCCTCGATGGTGAGCTCGCCCCCGGTGGCGTCCGCGTACTCGGTCTTCAGGTAGTCGCGCAGCTCGTCGGGGGTGTCCCCGCCGTTGAGCCACAGGGTGATGTCCGATCCACCGGACTCCTCGCCCGAGTCCGGCGAGGAGCACCCCGCCAGCACAAGAGCGGCTGCTGTGGCCGCTGCTACCGCGATGATTCGTCTCTTCATGTCGATACTCCTTTGTAGCTGGATGAAACAGGGTTGGTGGAAGGCGGGTCTAGGAGACCCCGAGCTGCCCGGACAGAACCATCACGGCGGCACCGCGCATCACGATGTCGTCGCCGAGCGTGGTCATCCGCAGCGTCAGATCGCCGTGGAACTCTGCCATCGTGCGCGCGCGGAGCGTCTCGATGACCGCGTCCGCGAGCGGGCCGTCGAGCAGTTCGGTGGGGCCGCTGAGCACGACCTCGGCGAGGTTGAGTGCGCCGACCACGGGGGCGAGGGCGATGCCGAGGCGCTGGCCCGCCTCCCTGAGGACCGTGGTCTTCTCAGCGGATGTGACGGCCGCCGACAGGGCGGCGTCGAGTCTCGGGGTGGCCAGCCAGGTCTCCAGGCAGCCGCGCTTGCCGCAGACGCAGGCGGCGCCGCCGTCGGTTCCGACCACCACATGGCCGATCTCCCCCGCGGCGAAGCGGCTGCCGAACAGCGGGGTGCCGTCGAGCAGCAGCCCCGCGCCCACACCGTGCCCCACCTTGATCAGCATCATGTCGCTGGTCGCGTCGCCGAAGCTGTGCTCGGCGAGGGCGGCCGCGTTCGCGTCGTTGGCCACCTGCACGGCGAGCCCGAAGCGCTCGGCGAGGATCGACTGCAGGGGCACCGCGCTCCAGCCCAGGTTGGGTGCGGCGAGCACCACGCCGCCGAGGTCGACGACACCGGGCGAGCCGACGCCGACACCGAGGATCGGGAGTGTCGCCCTCGCGACCAGGGACTCGACCAGCGCGATCACCGTGTCCACGGCATCCGCCCCCGTCTTTCCCGCGAGCGGCAGCTCCGCGCGGTGCAGCAGCAGGCCGTCGAGGTCGAGCACGGCGCCGCGGAAGGTGGCGTAGCCGCTGAGGTCGACGCCGATGATCTGGAAGGCGTGGCGGTTGAGGTCGAGCAGGGTGGCCGGCTTGCCGGGGCGCGCGTCCTCGCGCTGGCCGGTCTCCACTACGAGTCCCTCGCCGATCAGCTCGGCCACCAGGTCGGAGACGGTGACCCGGGTGAGGCCGGTGCCGCGGGCGATGTCCGCGCGGCTCTGCTGCCCGGCCCGGTAGAGGGTCTGCAGCACGAGCGAGCGGTTGTGGCCCCTGGCGTGCTCCGGCAGCACCTTGGTGCTCGGGCGCAGCGAGCGGGTGGAGGACAGGCCGCCCGCGCTGCGGCCCTGCGGGAACGATCCGGGCATGCCGCACTCCTTCGCGATCGTGGTGGTCGAGGGGAAAAACTTGTTTGTTAGTGAACCTTACGAACCCCCGGCGCACAAGACCTCCCGCCCAATTCGTTAGGACTGTTTACAAAACCGTTACGTGCGGAAACACGTTCGTGATTCGGGGGGCGCGGGTGCACCGCCCATCGCAACTCAGGCAGGATCCGCGAGCGGCGCCTGCGACCCGCAGAGGCGCGCGGGCCCGCACACCGCGCCGGGCACCGTGCCTGAGTTGTGACAGGGACGTTCGTGATTCCGGATGCCCGGGGTCGCGCCGGGCGCGCGGGCCCGCAACCGCACGGGTCGGCCGGCCGGCGCGCACGATCGGTCCGGAATGACGAACACCCGCGCCTCACACCCGATCGCAACTCAGGCAGGATCCGCGCGCGGCGCCTGCGACCCGCGGAGGCGCGCGGGCCCGCACACCGCGCCGGGCACCCTGCCTGAGTTGTGACAGGGACGTTCGTGATTCCGGATGCCCGGGGTCGCGCCGGGCGCGGGCCCGCAACCGCGCGGGTCGGCCGGCCGGCGCGCACGATCCGTCCGGAATGACGAACACCCGCGCACCGTTCGGCACCCCGGGCACAGCCGCGCGCGGCCTCGCGGCCTCGCGGCATCGCGACCTCGCGACGGCGCCCCAGGCACACCCGCGCGCGGGCCGCGCGACCCTAGGCGAACATCCAGATCGGAGTGGCCGTGCTGCGCGACCCGGCGAGCGCGGCGTCGCCCGAGTAGACCGCCGAGACGCCCCAGATGCCGGGCGCGAGCGCGGGCAGCCGCACGCTGACCCTGCCGCGGTCGGCGGCGGTGAGCGCCACCGGCACGCTCGAGCCGTTCACCGAGACGACGATCGACCCGGTGGGCGGCGCGCCCGAGCCGCTGCGCACCGTCACGGTCGCGAGCACCGGCTGCCCGGGGCGGGCGGCGTTGCGGTCGAGCGCGATCGTGGTGGTCGAGAGCCAGACGACGGTGACGCCGGACGAGACAGCGGATGCCCGTGGCCCGTCGCCGACACCGGCCGTGACCACCACGGTGATCGCCGCGCCCTGATCCGCGGACACCACCGCGTAGCGGGAGGCCGTGGCTCCCGGGATCGCCGTCCCGTTCGCCATCCACTGGTAGCCGAAGTCGAGGCCCTGCCGGTCCCACTCCCCCGTTCCGGCCGCGAGCGTGGACCCGGGCCGCGGGGTGCCGGACAGCTGCGGCGCGGCGAGGTTCACCGGCGCCACCGGGTCGGGCGGCGGCACATCGCCGCCTGACTCCACCTGCACCACGGTGACGACGCCGGTGTCGCCGTAGCGCACGACCCCCACCCAGGTGGACTGCGGCGGGAGGCCGGTCCAGGAGGCGGTGTACGTGGTCTCGACACCGCCCTCCCCGGCGAGCACCGACGGGTCGAGCAGCATCGGCACGTCGCCGTTCGGCAGCACGGGCGCGA
>Ga0247808_10001460_pt1 | contig 11431 bp, 6 predicted proteins | sample UWRJL089202R1_FD_179914 | JGI IMG/M metagenome (GOLD analysis project Ga0247808, IMG submission 179914) | Plant litter microbial communities from Arlington Agricultural Research Station in Wisconsin, United States - UWRJ-L089-202R-1 | ecosystem: Environmental > Terrestrial > Plant litter >... | reverse complement strand
GTCGGTCGACATGTAATAATAGAACAGGCACGTCCCGTCGCGGCGATAGGTGCCACCCTTGACGAGGCCCAGCGCGGTGCTGCCCTCGAACACCGGCGCGCCGCTGTCGCCGGCCTTGCACGTCGGCCCCTCGACCGCGACCCAGGTTGGCAGGCACGCACCGCCGCACAGATCGCCCGCCGGCGCGAAGTCGACCATCGCGATCACTGCGCAACTATAGCCGGTACGCTCGCCGCGATGGCACACGAAATCACCGGCGCGGGTGCTCGTCCGGTAGCGCCACGTGGCGACGGGCCGGGCGAGCGTCTTGTCGGTGTCGGCGTAGAACAGCGGTGCGTAACCAACGTCAGGCGCGGTCGCGACGTTGACCTGTACGTCCTGATACCCCCAGCCCCACTGCCCGACGAACGCCAGCGGCCATTCCTCGCGGCTGCCGTCCGAGGGTCGCTTGCCGACATAGGAGAGCGCGTCCGGGCAATGCGCCGCGGTGACCACGCCGTTGCGTACCCCGTCGGATACGACGAAGCCGGTCGTGCAGGCATAGCGCTTGCCATCGACCGTCCCGACGACGCGCGCCCCGCCCTCGATCGCGCCGCCGTCGACCGGGGCGGGTATGAGCGTGGGGACCGGAGCGACCTGATCCTGCGCCATGTCCGCGGGCGGCTTATCAACGGCTTCGATTCGCACCGGAACGCCGGTCATCGTCGCGATCCGGGTACGCAACTCACCGTCGCGATCGAGATCGGCATCGCCCGATGCGATCATCACCACGAGTTCGCCGGTTCGCTGGTCCACGCCGAGCCCGGGCGGGTGCGGGAGGGACTCGCGTATCTTCGCCTGATACGCCGTGATCGCGGCGAGCACCGCTTCGCGCGTCGCGGGAGCGCCAGTATGGAAGACGATCGGCACGACCATCCCGCCCGCCGTCACCGACTGGTCGGCGACCGGATCGGTGCCGGTCAGCAGCACGACGATGCGGTAATTCGGCTGATGCTCGATCGCGACGCCGGCCCAGCGATCCTTGTAGGTTTCGCGCAGCGCGTCGGTTGCGGGCACGCTGTCGCCCTGCGCGCGCATCCGTCGCAGCGCCTCGTCGAACGGCACGCCGAACCGGGTCGCATACTCACTCGCATCCTGCATCAGCGCGTCGACCGGCAGTTGCACCTGCGCCGCCGATACCGGCCCCACCCCGAGTGCAAGCAGCGCCGCCGCCAGAAACCACCGAACAGATATAGTGAACATGAACGACGAAATCCTGGGCGCGCGGGTCTTCTGAGGCGTCATACCGCCATGATCTGAACCGGTGCTTTCACGCAAGCGATCGAGGTGATTGCGCGCGATCTCGCAAGCGTCCTATCAAGCACGCCATGAAGATCATGCTCTCCGCCAGCCTCGCCGTGCTCGCCTTTGCGAGTGCCCCCGCCGCCGCCCGGCAACTCACCATCGATGACGTGACGATGCTCAGCCGCGTCGGTGCGCCGACCGCGTCGCAGGACGGGCATTGGCTCGTCTGGGCGCAACGCGAGACCGATCTCGCCGCGGACAAGGGGCGCTACGATCTCTGGCGACTCGACCTGACCACGCCGGGCGCGGCGCCGGTGAAGCTGCTCGCCGATCCGCAGGTCAACGAGAACGACCCGCAGATCGTCGGCAACACCGTGTACTTCACGTCCGACAAGGGCGGCGAGGATGCGGTCTGGTCGGTGCCCGTCACCGGCGGCACGCCGCACAAGCTGACCAGCTTCAAGGGTGGATTCAGCGGCTTCAAGGTCGCGCCGACGGGCGACAAGCTGCTCGTCTGGGCCGATCGCAAGCCGGGCGCGCCGAGCCTCGAGCCGGCGATGGTCAAGAAGGATCCGAACGCGGGCGCCGGGCGCACCTACGACCAGCTGTTCGTACGGCATTGGGATACATGGGCGGACGGCACGCGCTCGCAGCTGTTCGTGTTGCCGCTGACCACCGCGGGCGCGACCGGCAACGGCGTTCCGCTGGTTGGCGCGCTGGTCGGTGATACACCATCGAAGCCGAATGGCGGCGGCGAGGAAATCTCGTGGAGCCCGGACGGCCGCACCGTGTATTTCGCGTTGCGCGAGGCAGGCCGGATCGAAGCGCTGTCGACCAATCTGGACATCTTCTCGGTGCCCGCGGACGGCTCGGCAGCACCGGTCAACCTGACCGCGGCGAACAAGGCGACCGACAACCTCCCCACGGTATCGCCCGATGGCCGCACGCTTGCCTATTTCGCGATGCGCCGGCCTGGGTTCGAGGCGGATCGCCAGGTACTGACGCTGCGCGACATCGCCAGCGGCAAGACTGTGTCGCTGACCGAGCGCTGGGACCGGTCGGTCGGCTCGATCGCCTGGGCGCCGGACTCGAAGTCGCTCTACGTCACCGCCGACGATACGCAGGAGACGCCGCTGTTCCGCGTCGACGCCACGAACGGTGCGGTCACGCGGCTAACGCAGGAGGGTCACGTCAGCGCGGTCGCGATCACGTCGCGGGGGCCTGTGGTGGCGATCGACAGCCTCACCGCACCCGCCGATTTCTACCGTGTCGCAGGCACCGGCGCGCCGCAGCGTTTGACTCAAGTCAACGCTGCCAAGCTCGCCGGGATCGACATGCCGACGGTCACGCGGTTCAACTTCAAGGGCGCGAACGCGGACACAGTCTGGGGCTATGCGGTCAAGCCGTACGGCTCCACGGGGAAGGTCCCGGTTGCGTACATTGTCCACGGGGGCCCGCAGGGATCGAGCAACAACAGCTGGTCGTATCGCTGGAACCCCGCCGTGTTCGCCGGCGCGGGCTACGGTCTGGTCGCGGTCGATTTTCATGGGTCGACCGGGTACGGACAGGGCTTCACCGACGCGATCAGCAACAACTGGGGCGGCTGGCCGCTCGAGGATCTGAAGAAGGGGCTGGCTGCCGCGACCGACAAGTTCGCGTGGCTCGATGCCGACAACGCGTGTGCGCTCGGTGCGTCGTACGGCGGCTACATGATGAACTGGATCGAGGGGCAGTGGCCCGATCGCTTCAAGTGCATCGTCCAGCATGACGGCGTGTTCGACGCGCGCGCGATGGCGTACGAGACCGAGGAGCTCTGGTTCGACGAATGGGAGCATGGCGGGAAGGCCTATTACGAGGACCCGCAGGCGTTCGAGAAATGGAACCCGGTCAACTACGTGGCGAAGTGGAAGACGCCGATGCTGGTGATCACCGGCGAAAAGGACTTCCGCATTCCGTACACGCAGGGGCTGGCGACGTTCACCGCATTGCAGCGGCGCGGGATCCCGTCGCGGTTGCTGGTGAACCCGGGGGAGAACCACTGGGTGTTGAAGCCGAAGAACTCGCGGCAATGGTATGGGGAAGTGTTGGGCTGGATGGGGAAGTGGACTGCTAAGTAGGGAATTAACCCCTTCTGGATGCGTTACCACCCCGGCGAAGGCCGGGGCCCAGTTGGAAAAGTCACCGTAACGGAGCGCATCCTTAGTTAGCCACGTTCCCCAACTGGGCCCCGGCCTCCGCCGGGGTGGTGCTAGGTGTTGGTAGCGTTTCATACCCAGGCGCGACGTGTTTCCCCGCGAAGGCGGGGACCCAGACTGGGCTCCCGCCTTCGCGGGAGAACAAGGTTAGAGCGGGCAACGCTCTCCCGGTCAGTGTGCCTTTGGCTTCTTCACCGCATGCAAGCCCAGCGCGATCGCGCCGCCCAGGATCAGCCCGACGATCCCCGAGAAGAACGCGTTCATCACCCAGTTCACCGCGCCCTTGGCAAACGGCACCGCATGCGACGCCGCCTCCGCCGTATCGTGGATCCAGTGCGGCAGCGTCGTGAACCCGAACTCCTCGATCCCGTGGACGATGATCTGGCCACCGACCCAGACCATCGCCGCCGTCCCGATCACCGACAGCGCCGACATCACGATCGGCATGCCCTTCACCAGCCCACGCCCGATCGCCTGCACGACCGTGCTGCTGCGCTGCGCCAGATGCAGCCCGATATCGTCCATCTTCACGATCAGCGCGACCACGCCGTAGACGCCGATGGTGATGACGATCCCGACCAGCGCCAGCACGATCGCCTGCTCCCAGATTGGTTTGGTCGCGACGTCGGACAGCGCGATCACCATGATCTCGGCCGACAGGATGAAGTCGGTGCGGATCGCGCCCGAGACCTTCTGTGCCTCGAGCGTCGCGGCATCGACCGGCTCGACGACGACCTCCTCGGCATGACCGCCGCCGAATGCCTCGAGGATCTTCTCCGCGCCCTCGAAACACAGATAGGTGCCGCCGATCATCAGCAGCGGTGTCAGCAACCACGGCGCGAACGCGCTCAACGCCAGCGCGGCGGGCAGGATGAAGACCAGCTTGTTGCGGAACGATCCCAGCGCGATCTTGCCGATCATCGGCAGTTCGCGCTTGGGCTCGAACCCGACCATGTAGCGTGGCGTCACGGCGGCATCGTCGACCACCACGCCGATCGCCTTGCTGCCCGCCTTGCCGGTGGTCGCGGCGATATCGTCGAGGCTGGCGGCGGCGAGCTTAGTGATCCCGGCAATGTCGTCGAGCAGTGCGACCAATCCTGTCGGCATCGATGGTGTCCTTCGCGTAAGTATCGGCGCTCGGTAACGTGACAGGATTGTCATGCAACGGCTTTCGCACTTGCGGTAGTGCGCGGCGGGCGGAATGGTTGCAGCCGACGCGACCCAAGCGACAGGACGGATCATGACCCCCTTCCCGAACGACGACTTCATCACGAACCTGCCGAAGGCGGAACTGCATCTCCATATCGAAGGAAGCCTCGAGCCCGAACTCATGTTCGCGCTGGCCGAGCGCAACAAGGTCGCGATCCCGTTCAAGAGCGTCGAGGACGTCCGCGCCGCGTACAGCTTCACCAACCTCCAGACCTTCCTCGACATCTATTACGCGGGCGCCGCGGTGCTCCAGACCGAGGAGGATTTCCGCGATCTCGCAGTCGCCTATTTCGACCGGGTCGCGCAGGACGGCGTGGTGCATGCCGAGATCTTCTTCGACCCGCAGACGCACACGCACCGCGGCATACCCTTCGATGTGGTCGCACGCGGGCTGTTCGCGGGGATCGACGAGGCGCAGGCCAAGCACGGCATGTCGGTCGGCCTCATCATGAGTTTCCTCCGCCATCTCGACGAGGAGGACGCGTTCAAGACGTTCGCGCAGGCGGAGCCGTGGCTCGACCAGTTCATTGGCGTCGGGCTTGATTCGTCCGAAGTCGGTCATCCGCCCTCGAAATTCGCACGCGTGTTCGCGGCGTCGGCGGATGCCGGGCTGATGCTGTGCGCCCACGCCGGCGAGGAGGGCCCGCCCGCCTACATCCACGAGGCGCTCGACATCCTCCAGGTCGACCGGATCGACCATGGCAACCGCGCGCTTGAGGATCCGGCGCTGGTTGCACGGCTGGCACGCGACGCGATGACGCTGACCGTGTGCCCCTTGTCCAACGTCGCGCTGCGCAACGTCGACCGACTGGAGAACCATCCGATCGACCGGATGCTTGATCTCGGGCTGCGCGCGACGATCCATTCGGACGATCCAGCCTATTTCGGCGGTTATATCGGCGAGAATTTCCGCCAGACGGCACGCGCGAAAAACTTGTCTCGCGAGCAGGTCGTAACGCTGGCACGCAACAGCTTCCTCGGCAGTTTCCTGGATGACGACGCGCTCAGCGGCCATCTCGCGACGCTCGACGCTTATGTGAAGGCGCATCCATGATCGGGCGGTTCCTCTCCGTCTTCGAGCCGTTCATCCTGATGCTGCTCGGCACCGTGGTGCTGGCGAGCCTGCTGCCGGCACGCGGCGAGATGGCGACGATCGTCGGCTATGCCGCCGATATCGGCATCGTCCTGCTGTTCTTCCTGCACGGCGCGAAGCTGTCGCGCGATGCGATCTGGGCGGGGCTGCGCAACTGGAAGCTGCATCTGGCGGTGCTGGCCATCACCTTCGTCGCGTTCCCGCTGTTCGGGCTCGGGCTGACCGCACTGCCGTTCGTGACCGGACCGCTCGCCGCCGGGTTGCTGTTCCTGACCTTGCTCCCGTCGACCGTGCAGTCGTCGATCGCCTTCACCGCGATCGCGCGCGGCAATGTCGCGGCGGCGGTGTGCAGCGCGTCGTTCTCGAACCTGCTCGGTATCCTCGTCACGCCGGCGCTGGTCGCGCTGTTGATGAACACTTCGGGCAGCGGCGGGATCTCGATCGAGAGTATCGAGGCGATCGTGCTGCAACTGCTGGTGCCGTTCGTCGCCGGGCATCTATTGCGGCCTTGGATCGGTGCGTGGGTGACGCGCAACAAGAGCCTGCTGACGGTGGTCGATCGCGGCTCGATCCTGCTGGTCGTCTACAGCGCGTTCGGCGCCGCGGTGGTCGAGGGGCTATGGACCAAATTGTCGCTCGGCGACCTGATCCTGATCGGACTGTTGTGCGCGGCGCTGCTCGCGTTCGTGCTCGGGCTGACGTTTGCCGTTGCCCGGCTGATGAAACTCCCCCGCGAGGATGCGATCGTCCTGCAATTCTGTGGTTCGAAGAAGAGCCTCGCGTCGGGTGTGCCGATGGCAGGCGTGTTGTTCCCGCCCGCGCAGGTCGGCGTGATCCTGCTGCCCGTCATGCTGTTCCACCAGCTGCAGCTGATCGCCTGCGCGGTGATCGCCCGCCGCTATGCCGAGTCCGCACCGCGCGATATTGCTTCAGATTAATATCGTAACCCGCTGCGGGTATTTGCTTTGTTCCGCCGGGGGCTGCATGATCGAGGCTCGATAGGAGAGTTTCGGGTAGATGAACGCGTCGAGCGATATTGCCGGTTCCACCGATGGCGTGGGGCTGGACCTCAATGCGTGCGACCGCGAGCCGATCCACATCCCCGGTGCGATCCAGCCGCATGGCCTGCTGCTCGTCGCCGACGCGACCAGCCTGACGGTCGTGGCGGGCGCGGGCGATCTCGAGACTCGCCTGACTCCCGACTGGCTCGGCCGCGACCTGTCGGCGCTGTTGGCGCAGGACATCGGTACGATACTCACAGCCAATGACACGGTCGCCGGCGTGGCACTTGCCGGACTGCCGGTAGCGGGCCTGACCGAACGGTTCGACGTCACCCTTCACCGCACCGCCGAGCACGTGCTGGTCGAACTCGAACCCGTCGAAGCGGAGCCCGTCACCGCGGCCGGCATGCTCGGCCGGCTCAACGCGATGGCGATGACGTTCGAGCGCGCGAGCAATCTCCAGGCGTTGTGCGAGCGCGCCGCGACCGCATTCCGGCAGTTGACCGGATTCGACCGCGTCATGGTCTATCGCTTCCTCGACGACGAGGCGGGCCGCGTGATGGCCGAGGACAAGGCGACGGGGCTCGGCACCTTCCTCAATCACCATTTCCCCGCGTCGGACATTCCGAAACAGGCGCGTGCGCTGTACGTGCGCAACCGGACGCGGACGATCCCGACGATCGCCTACGCGCCCGCGGTGCTGCGCCCGGCCGGGTTCGAGACGCTCGACCTGAGCGACGTCGCGCTGCGCAGCGTGTCGCCAATCCATCTGCGCTATCTCGCCAACATGGGCGTGGCGGCGTCGGCGTCGATCTCGATCGTCAAGGATGGGCTGCTCTGGGGCCTGATCGCCTGCCATCACGGCTCGCCAAAGGGCCTCACCCCCGACATCCGTGCGGCGTCGGCGACTTTGGCCGGCGGGCTCGCGCGCCAGATTCGCGCAAAGGAAGAGGCCGAGACGTACCGCGAACGGCTGCGACTGCGCGCGGCGGAGGATGCGGTCATCCCCAAGCTCGCGACCGAGCCGGCCCCGCGCAGCATCGTCGCCGCGTTGCGCGATGACCTCCGACGGATGCTCGACGGCGATGGCTTCGCCTATGTCGAGGGCACGATCGTCGACACCGACGGGCCGTGTCCCGGCCAGGACGACATTCTCGATCTTGCCGCATGGGCACGCACGAGGGGCGTGATCGAGCCGTTCACGACGCATGAACTGTCGGCACTGTTGCCCCGCGCCGAAGCTTACCGTGCGCAGGCGAGCGGCCTGCTCGCGCTGCCTTTGGTCGACGAGGGAGCGGTGCTGTTGTGGTTCCGTGCCGAGCAGATCGAAGAGGTCGAATGGGCCGGCAATCCGCACAAGGCGGTGTCGGTCGATCCCAACGCGGTGCTGACGCCGCGCACGTCGTTCGAATCGTGGACGCAAGCAGTCAGCGGTCGATCGCGGCGCTGGACGCGCGAGGAGATCGAGGCCGCGCACCGCCTGCGCCGCGCGTTCCACGACGCGCATATCAATCAGCGCCTGCGCCTGCTCAACGCCGACCTGCAACGGACGCTCGCCGACAAGGATGCGTTGATCGCGCAGAAGGACGTCCTGATGAAGGAGGTCAATCACCGCGTGCAGAACAGCCTGCAACTGGTTGCGGCGTTCCTGTCGTTGCAGGCGAAATCGTCCGACGACGCGAAGGTGAAGGAGCATCTCGCCGAGGCGCAGGCAAGGCTGGCCGCGGTCGCGCTCGTGCATCGCCGGCTGTACCGCGACGACCAGGTCGAGTCGGTCGACCTGTCGCGCTATATCGAGGAACTCGCGGGCGACATGCAGACGTCGCTGGGCGAGGACTGGGCGGCGCAGATGACGCTCGATCTCGCGCCCGTGCTCGTCGCCACCGATCGCGCGGTGAACATCGGGCTGGTGCTGACCGAACTCGTCATCAACGCTAGCAAATATGCCTATCGCGGCGATGCCGGCCCGATCCACATCATTCTCGAACAGCATCGCAACCGGCTGCGGCTGATCGTCGCGGACCAGGGCGTCGGCAAGTCGGGCACGCGGATCGGCTTCGGCAGCCGGATGATGAACGCCATCGTCGCCGGGCTGTCGGGCACGATCGAGCAGGACGACAACATGCCCGGCCTGCGCGTGATCCTGACAGCGCCGGTCGACGACGTCCGCTGATCACCAGTTGAAGCGAAGCGATCCGACGACGGTGCGCGAGGCGCCGAAGTAACAGCTGTTGACGAAGAAGCAGCTGGCGATGTGCCGCTTGTCGAACAGGTTGGCGACGTTCGCGGTCAGGCTCAGGCCCTTCAGCGACTCGTCGAACTTGCCGAGATCGTAGCCGAGCACCGCATCGACCAGCACATAGCCCGGCGACTGGAACCGGGTGGTGAGCGTCTGGTTTGCCTCCACCCGGGTCGCAGTGCCGTCGGACTTGCCGACATACCGCACGCCGCCGCCGATATTGAACCCGGACAGCGCGCCGCCGCCGGTACGTGACAGGTCGTAATTGACGAAGCTCGACGCGCTCCATTTCGCGATGCCGAGCGGCTTGGTGCCGGTGACCCCGCTGAGCTGGTCGCCGGTGCCGACGACCGGCGTGCCCTGCGTGACTTCGGGGACGGTATATGTGCCGGCGACGGTGACGGTCAGGCCCGGCGTGATCTCGCCTCGCCCATCGAGTTCGATGCCTCGCACCGCGACCTCGCCGATCTGAATCGAGAAGTTCGGGTTGTCGGGATCGGTCGTCGGCACGTTCTGGCGGCGCAGGTCGAACGCGGAGAGCGTGAACAGCGCGTTGGTGCCGCGTGGCTGGTATTTCAGCCCTGCCTCGTACTGGCGTCCGGTGACAGGCACGAACGATGCGCCATCGAAGCCGGTGCCGGTCTGCGGCTCGAAGCTTTCCGAATAGCTGACGAACGGCGCGAGGCCGAACTTGGTCTCGTACAGCGCGCCGAGGCGTCCGGTGAACGCGGTCTGGTGGAGCCGCGTCACGCCGCTAGCCGCCCCTGCCGCGGCGTTGCGGTTCACCGTCGTCTGGTCGTACCAGTCGTAGCGGCCGCTCGCGATCAGTTGCAGCGCGCCGATCGCGATCTGGTCCTGCACATAGGCGCCGACCTGATCGATCTTGCGGAAGCTGCGCGTCTGAGTGAGCGGGAAGCTCGGTTGCACGCCACCATAGACGGGCGCGAACAGGTTCAGGTTCGGGATGCTGGTCGCCGGATTGGTGGTGACGCCGGTGTTGAACTGCTGGTCGTTGTTACCCTGGTTGTTCTGCCAGTCGACGCCCGCGAGCAGCGTATGCTGCAACGGTCCGGTCGCGAACTTGGCGGTCGCGTGGTTGTCGATCGTGATCGTCCGGAACGACTCGTCAGACCCGCCGCCACCGCGCACGATCGTCGCGAAATCGGTGTTGCGGTTGGCGCCCGTACCGGTCGTGGCGAACGCGGAGAGGTAGATCTGGCGATAATGGAGATCGACGTCGAGATAGCGCGCGCTCGTCGCCCAGCTCAGCTTGTCGTTGAAGTCGTGGCGGAACAGCAGTGTGGCCGATTTCTGCTTGCGATCGAATGCCTCGTACGCCGGCTCGCTCACGTTGAAGTCGGTCGCGAACTGGCCAAGCGGATTGGCGAGCGCGGAGCCGTAGACCGGCACGCCGCTGTACGACGCAGATTCCGGATCGCGCTGGTAATTGAGGATCAGCGTCACGCTGGTCGCCTCGTCCGGCGCGAAAGTCAGCATCGGCCGCGCGTAATAGCGCCGGTTGCCGGTCATCGCGACGAACCCGTCGGACCGTTCCGCGCCGGCGATGACGCGGAACAACCATTTGTGATCCTTGTCGAGCGGCTGGTTGACGTCGATCGCACTGCGCAACAGATCGAAATTGCCGCCAGCAAGCTCGATCCGCCCGCCGGATTCGGCATAGGGGACCTTGCTGGTCAGGTTGACGAGGCCGCCCGGCGTCGAGTTGCCATAGAGGACCGAGGCCGGGCCCTTGATGACGTCGACGCGCTCGACAAGGTGGAAGTCGATCTGCGGCGTGGAATAGACGCCGCCGAGCAGCCGCATCCCGTCCATATACTGGCCGGGCGCGAAGCCGCGGACGTAGAGCTGGTCGTAGCGCGTGGCGACGTTGCCGCGCTGGTTGGGCGAGACGCCCGCGACATAGCCGAGCGCCTGGTTGATCGACAGCGCGTTGCGGAGCGTCAGTTCCTTCTCGTCGATGCTGGTGATGACCTGCGGCGTGCGGATCAGCGGCGTTTCGGTCTTGGTGCCGGTGCTGCCCGTCTTGCGGATACGCTCGCCGTTGACGACGATCTCGTCCTTGCGCGTCTGGATATCATCCTCCGCCATCGCGGGTTCGACCATGGCAACGACGGCGGGAGCCGCCGCATGCTCGGCTGCGAATGCCGGCACTGCGATGCTGCCCAACGCCGTCCCCAACAGCATCCCGACCATGAAACGTCCCCGCATAAGCGCTACCCACTTTGATATTGATAATGACTCGCAAAGCCCGCTAAAGGCGGTTTGGAAGCGCGGCAAGGAAAAATGACAAAATGTTCATGCACGGCCGGATCCTGAAAGCCGGTCCTTTTCCCTCGGGGCGAAGAGTTCGCCCGTTCGTCTGGAGCATGGCGCTACGAAGCGTCACGGC
>Ga0247808_10001455_pt1 | contig 11444 bp, 13 predicted proteins | sample UWRJL089202R1_FD_179914 | JGI IMG/M metagenome (GOLD analysis project Ga0247808, IMG submission 179914) | Plant litter microbial communities from Arlington Agricultural Research Station in Wisconsin, United States - UWRJ-L089-202R-1 | ecosystem: Environmental > Terrestrial > Plant litter >... | reverse complement strand
ATATAAAGGCACAAATTGACGCAGCAGCAGGTTCTAAACTCATTAAAATACTAAAGGTGCGAGGTGGTAGCTGTCCTAATGCTTTCATTTCAAGTGTAAATGGTATTGCGCTGGATAATAATGCTAAAGCAACGCCCATTCCAAATAGCTTAGGAGTAAGATTGGCAAGTCCGTTTTCATAAAAGCCAAACGGAATTATCAAAAGTGCAGCAAATAACATTCCTGTCGAAACGGCCTGTCCGTCGTTCATTATTTTAGAAACTTTACCTCCCAAAATAATATAAGTAGCCCAAAGTCCACCCGCAATAAGCGCAAAAAGTACTCCTAAAGGATCGATTCGATCATTTGACCAGGGGGCAATCAAAATAATTCCGGTGGCTGCCAGCAACACCCAGCAATAATCTACCAATCGTTTTGAGCCAATAATAGCAACTAATAAAGGTCCTATGAATTCGAGTGTTACTGCCAGTCCAATTTGAATCCTTTCTATCGCCAGATAAAAAATCAAGTTCATAGCACCCAAAGACAAACCATACGGAATAACAATTTTCCATTGTTCCGGTGTGATATTTTTCAAATTTGGACGGTAAGCAATAGCTAGCAAAATAGCTGAAATACCAATCCTGATACTAGCCGTACCTGCAGCTCCAATGGCTGGAAAAAGCGTTTTAGCAATTGCTGCACCACATTGTACACTTACAATAGCCAAAAGGACTGCTGTAACAGGGGGGAAATTGAATTCTTTAGTTTTCATAGAAATTTGGGATCGAAGTAAGTTGTAAGCAGAACAACCAATTGGTGCTGATATTTATTCAGCCAGGATTTGAAAAGAAACTTTTTGTTATTCTAAAGCACGTTTTGTAACGTAGGCACGATAACCAATAATTGCCATTTGCCATTTTTTTGCTTTCGAAATATCCAAACCTTGCTTGGTAAAACTCGGGAGTAGGACTTTATTTATTTTGGCTAGAATTTTATACATAGTTGGTTTATTTTTCTCAAAGATATAAAAAAAGACTTTGCGGTTTGGCAAAGTCTTTTTTTTGAATTTTATAAGTATGTTTTAAGAGTTTTTTTTCGCTTTTTCACGTTGTTTTTCTTTCTCCATTTCTTTCATGTCCTTTTCCCATTCTTTCATGTCTTTAGCAAGTTGTTTCATATCTTTTTCATGCTGTTTCATGTCTATAGCGTGCTGTTTCATGTCAATTTCATGTTGTTTCATGTCACGCTCAAGCAGTACTGATGAAGACTCGTTGTATTTTCCCATCTCGGCATTGTACTTACCCATAGCAATCTCATATTTCTCCATTTCTTTTTCGAAATTTGCTCCGCGTTTATCCATTATTTCTTCTATGTACTTTTCATAAGCCTCCATATTAGGCTCGAATGCTTCCATTTTTCTTTCGAATTCCTCCATTTGTTTTTCGAACTTTTCCATAGCTTTTTTATCATTCAGATTTTTAGGAGCTACCGGAGGCTGTGGCATCTTAGACATATCAATAGCTGGTGCAGCAGGAATTAATCCGTCAGGGAAAAGCGGCATAGTTGGTGGAGTAGGAGGCGTTAGAAAATCAGTTGCATCTGCAAGTTCAGCTACGTCAGAATCCGCCTCTTCTGTATCATTTATTACTAGTTTTTCTTTACCAGAAAAACTTAGGGTTTCTATTCCGTTTCTTGTTTTTTTAATTATAATCGAAATTTTATCGATTCCTGTATTAGATACTTCTTTTTTTACTGTACGAGCATCTTTTTTACCGATTAATTCGATCATGATTGACGTTATTTCATTTTTCGAATTTCTTTTCACTTCCGATATAGTAGCACTAATCTCGTGATTTTTTTTAAGTAAGGCCACTTTTTCGTTGATCTCAGCATCTGTACTGTTTTTGTCAATGGTGTAAATGTTTACCGATTCAATGTCTGCTTGTTTCGCTGCTGCTACTTTGTTTTCTCTTTCCTGTGCAATAGTTTTAATTTGAAATAACAACACAAAGGCTACCAGTGCTGGAATAACGGCGTAATACTTCCAGTAATTTCTCTTTTTTGATTGATTTTTGTTTAACATGACGATTCGTTTTTTGATTAATGATTGATAAAAATGATTGGTGATTGCAACACAATTTTCGTGTGTTGTTATTTTTAAAAGCGTGTATTGATACGCTTTTTTGTCGGCTATTTTTTTTGATGCTTCACTATCAGCAATAAACTCAAGGTTTTGCAGGATAGCTTTTTTGTAAAGCCAGATGATTGGATTAAACCAAAAAAGGACACAAAAGATTCTTGAAATCAAAACATCTATAGTATGGTTTTGATCACTATGCACTTTTTCGTGCTCTAAAATACTCTCTAATTCTGACGGGCTGTACAGTGATGAGTTGTACACGATATAATCAAAATAAGAAAAGGGTGCAATGTTTTCATTGATATCGATGAATTTAAAATCAGCTTGCTGTTGTACTTTTCTCCCTTTTAAAACCGAATTAAGACTGTAAAAATCTATTCCGAACTTGCCTAAAAAACCCGCAAAACCAATAGCATAAATGGCCAGTGAAACCCAATTCCAGTTGATTTCAAATGACGCTTTAGTTTGAGCATAGTTAGCTGTGTAGCCAAAGTAACATAATTCGACGGATAATTAACCGGAGCAACAGGAGTAGGATCTATCCAGACAATTTCAGTATAAACAACTAAAGGGAGTATAACTGAAGTTAGTAAACCTGCAATTAAAAACCATCTGTTGCTGTTAAAGAAAGTTTCTTTGCGCAACAGAAAAAAATACGCAAAGTAAAATAATACTAACAATCCACTTGATTTTGCGATAAAAATGAAAAGTGCTTCCATACAATGTTATTTTTCTTCTTTTGGAGTTTCGATCATGGCTAAGATTTCGCGTAATTCGTCAGCAGAAATTTTTTCTTCTTTCGCAAAAAACGAAACCATACTTTTATAAGAACTATTAAAATAATTGTCAATTGCAGTACTCATAAATCCTTTTCGGTAATCTTCAATACTTACAATAGGATAATATTGGTGGGTGTTTCCAAATGCATTATGACTTACATATCCTTTCTCTTCCAGATTACGCACAATTGTCGAAAGCGTGTTGTAGTGAGGTTGATCCTCTGTAATTTCAGCCTGAACTTCCTTTACGAATGCTTTTTTAAGCTTCCATAAAATATGCATGATCTCTTCTTCTTTGTTCGTTAACTTTTGCATGTTTTCTAATTTTAATTCAAACGTACAACTATTTTTATAGTTACGCAACTATAAAACCAGTTATTTAACTAAAAAAGAAGTTTCGTTTGAGTTTAATCCATGCAAAATGTATTCAAATTTAAACGTATTAAATTGAATATTAGTTGTTTGTGTTTTAAAATAAATTTATGAAATTTTTTCGTCAAGCAAGGCTTTTCTAATCCAGATACAACAGAAAGTGGCAAAAACACCAATACATGCCATAAAGAGCCAATTGATTTGGTATCCTAGTCTAGAGATAATTTCAAAACCAACTTTTGAGCTTATAATATGAGCTAAACTAAAACTCATTGTATAAAGTGCCATGTAGCGTCCTTCCTGACCACGTGGAGCACGACTCAATGCAAAGGCGTTCGAAAAGGGGAAGGTTAAAATTTCTCCTATTGAAATACAAATCATGCTGACTACCAATATTCCTGCCCAAACATTGATTAGGAGTAAAAAGAAACTCAATGCCATGATAAAGGAGCCAATAATAATAATTCTAATTTTTGGAAAAGCTTTACGCTCCATGTAACCAACAGTTGGCATTTCGAGTGCGAAAATTAAAAGCCCGTTTAAAGTCATTAACAATCCCGTTTGTAATTCGCTTAAACCAAACTTTTCATTATGATATAAAGGTAATGTTGTAAAAAGCTGAAAGAAAATCATCGCTGTTACGAAGCTTACAAATAGAAAAACCCAGAAGATTTTATCATGAAAAACAGATTTTATCTCAGCAGCACTCTCTGTTTTATCATCGTATGCTACTTTTTTCTTTTCTTTAACAAGCAAAGCAAATATTGAAATAGAAATGATACAGGAAGCACCATCAACCCAAAAAAGACCCTGATAGCCCATTCCCATAATAATCAATCCGCCTAAAGCAGGTCCTGCAGCAAATCCTAAATTTACAGCCAAACGGACTAAAGTCAAAGCGCGGGTTCTGTTTTCCGGTTTTGCATACGCGCCTAATGATACGAACATAGCTGGTCTAAACATATCTGCAATGACCATCAAAGCAAACATGGCAATGCACAATCCCCAAAAGGTTGTAATATATTGTATAAAGAATAGAGAAAGACCACTGGTAAACAAACTGAAGATCATGATTTTGTAAAACCCGATTTTATCTGATAATTTACCGCCTAACCAGGAACCCAGCATAGAACCTAAACCAAAAGCTACCATAATCCATCCTACCTGATTATAAGTAAATTGAAGATCTTCTTTTAAATATTTGGACAAAAACGGAAGCACCATTGTTCCGGCTCTATTGATAAAAGTTACTAGGGTTAAGATCCAGATTTCTCTTGAAAATCCTCTAAAATTATTAATGTATTGGGAAAAAGCGGTTTTAAACATCGGTAAGTTAGAAATTTGACGCAAAGTTAAGAAACTTTGTAACGTATAGCGGTTGGTGCTTTGTTAGTTTTAAACTATTTTTGCATAAAATTTTTCAAGATGAATAAGATCATTATCCTTGTAACTGTGCTGGCATTTAATTTGGGCTTTAGCCAAAAGAAATTTGATAAAAGTGCTGCAGAAAATTTTCAGAAAACCATTAATTCAGAATATGCTGATGAGAAAACGAGCCCGTTGATGGAAGAAGATTTGAAAACGTTTAAAGCATTAGATTTCTATCCTATTAATGAGAAGTATTTTGTGAATGCTAAGTTTGAAAAAGCCAAAAACGAAAAAGTTTTTGAAATGAAAACTACCGGCACAAGAACTCCTAAATATATTAAGTACGGAACATTATATTTTACAATCGATGGTGTTGCTTTGCAATTGAATGTTTACAGAAATATTGACCTTTCTAAAAGCGAAGAATATAAAGATCATTTATTCTTGCCATTTTCGGATTTAACCTCAGGTAAAGAAAGTTATATAGGAGGACGATATATCGATTTGAAAATTCCGAAGGGAAATAAGATTGTTGTAGATTTTAATCAGGCGTATAATCCGTATTGTGCTTATAATCATAAGTATTCTTGTCCGTTAGTTCCACTTGAAAATGATTTGAAAGTAGAAATAAAAGCCGGAGTAAAAACATTTCATTAATGGAGTTCTTTAATTTTCATACACATCAGTGTACAAATCAACCGAATGTTTTAGAATTGGTCAATCAATATCCGAAGGAGTTTGACGCTACTATTTTAAATTATTCGATTGGTATTCATCCTTGGTATATTCAGGAAGATACAATTGATGCTGATTTGAAAATTATAGAAAAAAAATTGCAATTAGCTAATTGCCTGGCTATTGGCGAATGTGGTTTAGACAAACGAATCGATATTCCGCTTGAATTACAAATATCCGTTTTTAGAAAGCAGTTAATTTTAGCTGAAAAATATAATAAACCTGTTGTAATTCATTGTGTTGCGGCTTTTCAGGAAGTTATCGCTCTAAAAAAGGAAATGAAAATTTCAGTTCCGATGATTATACACGGGTTTTCTAAAAATAGTCAAATAGCAAATCAATTACTAAAAGAAGGTTTTTATATTTCATTTGGAAAATATTTATTGAGAAACCCCGCTTTGAAGACGGTATTTCAAGAAATGCCAAACGATCGTTTTTTCCTTGAAACAGATACAATTGAAGAAACTATTGCGCAGGTTTACGAGATTGCAGCTTCTTATAAGAATATTGAAATCAAAGAATTACAAAAGATTATTTCAAGTAATTTTGAAGCTGTATTTAAGAGATAAAAAATAAAAATTATATAATTTTAAAACAAATTAGCAATATATGGCAGAGTGGACAGAAAGAGCCGAACTATTATTTACAAAAGAAGGATTAGAAAACTTAAAAAACTCGCATGTTCTTGTAGTTGGTTTAGGTGGTGTGGGATCTTTTGCAGCTGAATTTTTAGCAAGAGCGGGAGTAGGAAGCATGACAATTGTAGATGGAGATGTGGTTGATATTACGAATATAAACAGACAATTACCTGCTTTGCATTCAACTGTGGGACAGCCTAAAATCACCATTGTTGGTGATCGTTTGATGGATATTAATCCTGAGTTGAAACTAACACGTGTTCAGGAATTTTTGTCGCCAGAACGTGCCTTTGATATCGTTTCACCAGAGTTTGATTATGTATTAGACTGTATTGATAGTATTACACCAAAGCTAAATTTGATTATTGCCGCGAAGCGTAAAAGAGTAAAAATCATCAGCAGCATGGGTGCCGGGGGAAAAATGCTGGCATCGAAAGTAAAAGTTACTGATATTTCAAAAACAATCAATTGCTATTTTTCTAAGACGATTCGTAAGCGTCTAAAAGAAGTAAAAATAAACAAATTGAAAGTAGTTTTTTCTTCTGAAATTCAGGATGAGAAAAGTTTAAAATTAACAGACGGAAAAAATTATAAAAAATCTTTTTATGGAACAAACAGCTACATGCCAGGATTATTTGGACTTCATGTTGCTGAAACTGTAATTAGACATTTGCTTAAAAAATAAGGTGCTGAGATACTAAGCTTCTAAGTTGCTAAGGTTTTGCCTAATAACTTTGAATTTTTAGTTTCTAAAGACCTTATAAGAATAAAGTATAAAAGATGCACAGCTATGCATCTTAGAGCCTTAGTACCTCAGAACCTTAGCAACCTAAAAAAAATGATAAAAACAGTAATTTTTGATATGGATGGCGTTATTGTAGATACAGAACCCGTTCATCGTTATGCATATTACAAACAATTTTCTGAATTAGATGTAGAAGTTACAGAAGAAATGTATACTTCGTTTACTGGACTTTCTACACGAAATACGTTTCAAAAAATAAAAGAGTTTTTTCCTGCTGTTTCACATGAAGTGGAAGATTTGATTCAGAGGAAAAGAAACATCTTTAATGATGCTTTTGATACGAAGGAAGATTTATTTTTACTTGAAGGAGTAGAGGATTTAATTAAGGATTTGTATGCCAATGGAATTCAGCTAATTTTAGCTTCTTCTGCATCGAAGGTCACTATTGATCGCGTTTTTACACGTTTTAACCTGCATCAGTATTTTACACACATTGTGAGCGGCGAAGATTTTCCACAGTCCAAACCAAATCCTGCGATTTTTATTCATGCAGCATCATTGTCTATTGCTCCAAAAGAAAATTGTATTGTAATTGAAGACAGTACAAATGGTGTTAAAGCCGCAAAAGGTGCGGGAATTTATTGTATAGGATATAATAGTTATCATTCAAAAATGCAGGACTTATCAGAAGCAGATTTGATTATTAATGAATTTGCTGATCTAAATGCGCAAAAAATATCACAGTTATAACTTTGAATTATATTAAATTTAACATCTGTTCCTTAATTGAATTTGTAAATTTGAACAAAACAAATAAATTACCTAGTACAATGAAAAAAATACTTATTGCGTTCGCCATCATTTTGGCTCCTTTTGTTGCTGAAGCACAGGTTAAAACACCGCAAGCGAGTCCAAAAGCTTATATTAAACAAACTGTTGGTTTAACAGATGTTGAAGTTACGTATTCCAGACCCGGAGCAAGAGGAAGGGCTGTATTTGGAAATTTAGTTCCGTTTGGTAAATTATGGAGAACTGGAGCTAATGAGAACACCATTATTAATTTTGGTGATGATGTGGTAATTGATGGTAAAACATTAAAAAAAGGTAAATATTCTATTTATACCATCCCTAAAATCGAAAGCTGGGAAGTTATTTTTTACCTTTCTACAGACAACTGGGGATTGCCAGAAAATTGGAACGATGCTTATGTTGCTTTAAGAACTACTGTAAAAGAAGATGCTTTACCAACTCCTGTTGAATCTTTTACGATAGGTATTAATGGTTTAGATCCTAATTATGCTTATTTAGAAATAGCTTGGGAAAACTCTCATGTAGCATTAAAATTCGAAGTACCAACTGCTAAAAATGCTATTGCAAGTATCGATAAAACGCTTGCCGGAGCAACATCAAATGATTATTTTGCTGCATCTCAGTATCTATTTCAGTCAAACGGAAATATAGATACTGCTAGAACTTATGTAGATAAATCATTAGATATGAGCACTGAAAAACCTTATTTTATCTTAAGATTAAAATCACAAATTCAAGCAAAACAAGGAGATAAAAAAGGAGCTGTTGAAACTGCAAAAGCATCTCTTGCCGCTGCAGAAGCTGCTAATAATCAGGATTACGTAAAATTAAATAAAGATAGTATCACAGAGTGGAGTAGATAGTATTTTTAAAATATCATCATATTAGAAAATCCAAATTTTAAACGTATTGTTTAGAATTTGGATTTTTTTTGTTCCATATTCAATAGTTTAAAAATATATAGACAGACTTGTCTGTATTATTTTTTAATTCTTATCTTTGTACTTCAAATGGACCATGATGACACCAAAAGAAAGAATTTTAGAAAAAACATTTGTTCTCTTTCACAGACAAGGTTACAACGCTACAGGTATAAATCAAATTATAGAGGAAGCGAAAGTAGCTAAAGCAAGTTTTTACCAGCATTTTAAATCCAAAGAAGATTTATGTGTTGCCTTTTTAAATCAGCGCCATTCATTTTGGTTTGAAGCATTGCTAAAATTTACGGCAGGCGAAAAGGAGGCTAAATTAAAAATTCTGACTTCGTTTGATTTTCTAATTTTTATGAATAGCAACGAAAATTTCAGAGGCTGTAGTTTTTTAAACATTCTATCAGAGATTCAATCAGACAATATTAAAATACTAACTGTAATTCAGAACCACAAAAGAGATTTGCAAACTTACTTTAAGGAAATAGTAAAAGAAGAACTAATTTCAGATCACGTCTATTTACTTTTTGAAAGTAGTATTGTTGAAAGTCAAATGTTTAAGTCAAATGATCTTATTGAGCAATCTAAAAGAATTATTCAAAATTTAATTTTATAAATATGGAACAAAAACTGTCTTTGCCACCTTTCACGTATGAAACAGCAATCGAAAAAATTCAATTAGCAGAAGATGCCTGGAATAGCCAGGATCCCGAAAGAGTTTCAAAAGCCTACACTGTAGACAGTGAATGGCGTAATAGAGACAAATTCGTAAACGGAAGAGAAGAAATAGTACCATTTTTAACTGAAAAATGGCAAAAAGAGAAAAACTACAAACTTAAAAAAGAATATTGGGCACATACTGATAACAGAATTGCTGTTCGCTTCGAGTATGAATATCAGGATATTGCAGGAAACTGGTTTAGAGCATACGGTAATGAAAATTGGGAATTTGATGCAAACGGTTTAATGAAGAAAAGATACGCCAGTATAAACGATCTTGCCATAAAAGAGGAGGAAAGAAAACTGTTATAACAAATCGTAAAAAGTATTAATTCATACTAGGTGATTCCGGAATTTTAATCGTCTTTTTAGTTTTTTTAACTATCAATAAATAGAACGTAATGCCTCCCAGAATAATGAGTAACGCAATTTGGAGCTGACCAAAACTATTGTTGTCGCTGTGCATTGCATTTGCGCTAGCCAATTTTGTTTTTCCTTCCTGAATTTGAATTTGAGATAAGGATTCTAATGTTTTTAAAGCCTGCTCGCTGGAAACTGCAATTTTGCCCCAGTTTTTATTTTCGATCTGATTGTTTATTTCTTTACAGGAATTTAAAAAAGTATTAAAATGTTCTTTTTCTTTATTTGTAAGGACGGTTTTAGCATACAGATCATCAATATCATGAATTGTATTTAGGGTCTCAATGATTTCATCTTTCTTAGTTGTATCGCTTAGATCCAGTTTTTCAGCTTCAGCTTTTATAAAATGAAGTTCTTTCGAATACTGAAAAATGTAATGTGCAACTACCAAACGATCTTTATAAATCGCATTGATGTTGTCATTCACTTTTTTAGAATTTCGAAGCGTATTGAAATTACTCAAAATGATAACCAGCATAACAAGCAATAAAACAAAAGCTGCTTTTGTTTTATTGCTATATCTTTTTAAGTCTTTCATAGCAATATCTTTTATGAATCTAAAAATAGTTGTTTCTCAAAGATATCATTTTTGAAGTAGAATCAAACCTTTAATTTTATCCTTGTAAAAAGCAGGATTCGTATAATTAGAATTTTAAGGAGCTAATCCTGCTGTCCGCTATATCTTTTCCTGGCTAAAGAAGCCAGAAAAAGGATGCCGCTTCCATCAGGGCTATGAAATTCTTTCTTATTACAAAATTGCTTCATCAGTATTCGGTTCTTTTCTAAAAAACAAAAACTGCATTAATAATGACAATACGATAGTTAACATTGCTCCAATAAAATTCAGCCACAAGTAACCTAATTTTTCCTGACTGTAAATCATGTAGTAATAAATACCAAAAATAGTGAGCTGGCTAATTATAGCACTAAAAAACATAGCTTTTGCCTTAACATGACGCAAGTAAAATCCAACTAAAAAGATTCCTAACACGGTTCCGTAGAAAATCGACCCAATGATATTCACCAATTGAATTAAATTTTCAAATAAGGTTCCGATACATGCAAAAAGTATGGCAACGATTCCCCAAAATAACGTAAAAAACTTAGTAGCGTTTAGATAGTGTTTATCTGATTTCTCCGTTTTAAGATTTCGTTTATAAATATCAATAGCTGTAGTCGATGCTAACGCATTCAATCCAGAGGCAGTAGATGACATTGCCGCTGATAAAATTACAGCCAGCAACAAACCTATTAAACCTCTTGGTAAATAATTTAAGATGAAGTGAAAAAACACATAATCTTTATCATTTGTTTCGCTATTTTTATCTGCTTTTAGAATAATTTCCTTTGCTCTGTCTCGTAAATCCTTTTCTTTGTTAGACATTGCCACGAGCTCTTTTCTTAAAATAGGATTGTCATAATCCTGATTTAGCTGATCGATGTATAATAGATTGATAACCTTTTTATCTTCTGAAAGTTTATCTAATTTTTTTTCTAAAATATGATACTCTTCTTTAAAAGCAGATTTTTCGATTACAATTTTATTGTTTGGATTAAAATTTAAAGGGACAGGGTTGAACTGAAAGAATACAAATACCATAACTCCTGTTAACAGAATAAAAAATTGCATAGGAACTTTTAGAAGTCCGTTCATAATAAGCCCCATCTGACTTTCCTTCACCGATTTACCTGACAAATAGCGTCCAACCTGCGACTGATCTGTTCCGAAGTACGCAAGAGCTAAAAAGAAACCACCTGTAATTCCGCTCCAAAACGTATATTTTTCTTCGGGATTAAACGAAAAAT
>Ga0247808_10001449_pt1 | contig 11475 bp, 14 predicted proteins | sample UWRJL089202R1_FD_179914 | JGI IMG/M metagenome (GOLD analysis project Ga0247808, IMG submission 179914) | Plant litter microbial communities from Arlington Agricultural Research Station in Wisconsin, United States - UWRJ-L089-202R-1 | ecosystem: Environmental > Terrestrial > Plant litter >... | reverse complement strand
GAAACTCTCCGGGAACCCGCCATAGAATTTCAGCTCGCTTTCCAGAAAATCATCGCTCTCGATGAACTCGCCGGGCGCGACGGCCATCGAGACACCACCGACATAAACCGAGGCGGGACCGGCCTGCTTATTCGTGATCTTGGGCATTTTCATTCTCCAGATATGCGATGATGCCACGAACAGCCGTGGCAATGGGGATATTCAGGTCTGCACAACGAACTGCCAAGCGGATATGCATGCTCGATGCCACAACGACATCCATGCGGTCACGGTTGCCAGTCTCGATATCGTTGGCAGCGAATTCACCAGCCAGCCAGCGACGGATGCCGGCGCGAACCTGTTTCTGGTTAATTTCGGTGGATTTCGCGAACGGGACATGGATGCGAACCCGATCCTCGTTCTTGGGGAAATCGGGATCGACGGGGCCGGGTTCTGGCGCAGGTTTCGGCCGATCCCGCGCGGCACGATCTGCCTCTGTCGCATGATCCTTGAAAATCTTGTGTGCCCTCGCGCGGCTGATATCGAGGGACCGGGCGATGGCGGACAGGGTTTCGCCGGCGACGTGCCGCGCAACGATGTCCTGATTTCTGCTGGTGATTTTCATGCTGGCGAAATTATCTGTATGCGCATGGTTCGTCAATGTTGACATGATATGGATGTTTGTGCGCATGGTTGCGTTATGACCGAACCATCCATGTTCCCCGAATTCCCCGAACGATCACCCAAGCCGTTCGGATTCGATGCCGCGACAATCCGCCAGACCGTCGCCCATCCCAAGCCGGACAACTCCGCATATCTCGCGGCGGTCAAGGAATTCCGGGAACGATACGAACAGGCTGAGCGCGACATGGGTGCGCCGGTTGAGATTTCAACGCTCGAATTCAAGAGGAAAACATGACCCTTCTAATCGCATTCATGATCATGGCCCACGTTGGCGCCGACTGGACCGCATACCCTGTCGTGATCCTTATCTGGATCGGACATCTGGCCTATAATTATCAGGGCAATCGGAAATGAGCGGCATCGACGTATCGAAAATCCCGGCTGATGTGATGGAGACTGCCACGAAGATCGCCGAAACCGTTTGCCGAAATCTCGATCAGGACGACTTCACAGTCGAGGTCAAGGCGATCGCTATCGGCCTTCTGGAGGAACGCGCCGCCTGTGCCCAACACGCATTCGCCATGCGCTGGGCACCTCCGCTCGAACTGCAGGGCACCAAGGAGGCTGGCGAGATATCCAAGATCACAACGAGCTGGAGCCAGCAGGTCGGAATGGGGATCCTCAACCGATGAACTCCCCACTCCCCGACTGGAAAACCATGCCGACTGACGAACGACTGAAAATCGTCAGCACCGAATGGGATCACGGCATGTCAGCCGGCCAGATCACATGGCTATTCCAGAACGCCACCAGGAACGCGGTGATCGGCCTGATCCATCGTGCCAAACTGCCAACCCGCGAACGGTCAAACCCCGTGAAAACAAGGACCAAGGCCAAGGTGGAACCCAAGCCAAAACCCAAGAAGCCGTCATCCGTATCCGCTTCGGCGTTCACGGCATACATCGACCCTGCCGAGCCGACCGCATCAGTCATGGATATGATCGAGAATAACCGGGCGCCACTGGCAGGAATGACGCCGGTCGATATTATGGGGCTTCCAAGTCGTCCGGGCGTCCTGTGCCGGTTTCCGGTCGATATGGACGGGATCATGGGGTACTGCGGGATAAGGTGCGGCGATAAGATGTATTGCCCGGATCATTATCGGGTCATGTATCGACCGAGTGAGGGGAAATTCAGGATGCCGAAGGAGGCGAGGCTGTGAGGGAAAATTGCGGATCGTGCCGGTTCTGGAGTGTCGGTCAGTGCAGGCGTTTTCCGCCAGTCGATTCCAAAGACTTCCGCAAACCAGCAGGAACACCAATTTATTCCGACTGGCCTGATACCGATGAAATCGACTGGTGCGGCGAATACCAGCCCAAACAAAAACCCCCGGAGTGATCCGGGGGTTTCTTCATTTCAGTCCAGATCCGCTTACGGCGCTGGCGTGATGCCATCCAGATACTTGATCGAGCCGGCGCGCAGTTCGATGAGCTGGCCGATGCGGCCGATGCCGGGAACTTCCCAGCTCAGAGGGCCGTTCTGGTGCACTTCCAGGAAATTGTAGGGCATCGGCATCGGCAGCTCGATGCTGTCGAGGTTGTTCCGATACCCGACCGCACGGCCCTGGCCGGTGACGGCGGCGTCGGTTGCAGCGGTTGCCAGTGCTCCGAGTTCACGGATCGTCAGTCGCTGGCCCGTGCGGTTCGTGTATTCGTTGTTGTTGGCAAAATACTGCATGATCGTCGTGTTCGGCGAGGTCACGCCATACGGGGTCGCCGTGATGTAGCGATATGCGCCGGGAGGCAGGAGCAGCGTGTCGCTGATCTGAGTGGTCAGCAGGGACTGCAGGGTTGCTGGACCCATGAGGAGCAGGTTCAGTTCGGCGATGATCTGTTCCGGGGTCTTCTGGCCGACGCCGGCCGAATTGACCCAGTTACGCGCGCCAGCCGTGCCGGTATTGGGCGACAGGGCGGGCGTGACGCCAGCACGGTTGATCAGGCCAGTCCAGTTCGGATGACCGCCGCCGATCATGGCGGCGTCGGCGGCGAAGATATCAGCGGCCTGGCGCGAGGCAGCGGCCTTGCGGGCGGTCAGCGGATAGCCGGCGAACATGGCCTTGCCGACTTCCTCGACGTTGTAGCGATACCCGACCGCAAACATCGCGAACTGCGAGGAAACGGACAGCAGGCGCACATCGGCGAGGGGAACGTCCTTGGCATAGCCCGACTGCCACTGAGCGGCGCCGGTCAGGTCGCCGATCTGGAAGTCAACGCCCGATGCCCACTCGGGGTAATCGGTGTTGACCGGAACCAGGCTGGCATAGTCGGTGATGTCGTACTGCTGCTCGAAAGCGCGGGACGACAGAACATGGGTCTGGCTGCGGAGGAAATTCAGACCCTGTGCGTCGGTGATCATCTGGCTCATTGGGCTGGTTCCTTACGCAGCGGCGGTGATGGCGGCTTCGCCGGGGCGAATGCGGATTTTGACGGGGGCGACTGCGCCAACCGTCGAAACCGACTGGTCGAATTCGCAGCCGGGCAGAAGCATGCGGCCGGTGCCAGTTGCGGCATAGTACCGGCCATCGGATGGGAGATACCAGACGGCATTGCCCTTGACGACTGCCGCGCCGACCGTGACGAAAATTACGCCCATGTCAGCAACGCCCATGCGGTCGCCGATGGCATAGGTGGTGACGACGCCATTGACGGGCGCGCCGTTGGTCTGGATGTTTTCCTGCGCGATGCCGACAAACTTGTTGCCGGTGGTCAGCGGGATAACGGCGTCATCCGTGGCGCCCTTCATGAGCGCCTGGCCGAACGCCACAACCGCACCAGCATGGGCGGTAAAGGCGTTGTATTCTTCCATATTCTGCCACTGGCCGGGCATGCCGGCGAGAGGGCGGAGAAGCGGGGCGGGGATCAGTGCCATGGTTAAGCTGCCTTTTCAGTGCGGGTCAGGCGGGCAAGGTAGCCAGCATGAGCGTCGTTGGTCTTGACGTTCGGGATATCCTTGATCCCGTCGCGGAGGGTATCGACATCAGCCGTCACGGTCAGCGCGGCAAAGGCGCCGCCGATGGCATTGTCGTCCATCGTATTGGCCCGGTCGCCCAGCTTGGCGGTGACAGCTTCCTTGCGGATCTGATCGACCGTCTTGCCCTTGGCATCGAGCGTCGGCAGGATGGTCTTGGCGGCGGTCACGACTGCCTCGCGATCGGCCAGCATCTTGTCGAGGTCGATGGCGGTCGCATCCTTGAGCTTCTGCGTCAGGCCGGCGATCTCGCCGTCCTTGGTGCTGATGGTTGCAAGGTGGGTGCCGACTGCGGTCTGGGCGGTTGCCAGATCGGTTGCCTGGCGATCCAGAGCGGTCTGCATCTGACCGACCAGGATGGCGGCAGCATCGGAAAGCTCGACGGTATGGCTTGCGCCGTCGATGGTGATTTTGACGGGCTTGGTGGTCATATCGTCGTCTCCAAGATCAACCAGTAAACGGTTAAGAATTGCGTCACTCATAGCATCACAAACGCCAATCGCGCAAGCGGCACCAGCACGACCACGATCGACCAGCGCGACATGGTTGCCGATCTGCGAAGTCTGGATGGCGTTGTATGCCTCGCCGGATGGTGTCACGCCATCGCCGAATGCCAGTTCTGCCTGGTATCCGTTGGACAGTTCGCGCTTGCCGCTGTCGATATCGCGGATCGTTGAGGCATCGAAGAATGCGAGGTCGAAACCGAGATAATCACCATCCTTGACGGCGCCGACGATCACGCCCTTTGCGAGGTCGGACCAGTTCTCGGCTGTCACTGCCTCGGATGGGTGGTCATTGGTGATGGGGCGCATGACGAAACTGCGCATGTTGGCAGCGTCAAACACAACCTCGGGCGGACGATAGACCTTTACGACATCATTGGCCTTGAACGTTTTCCCCTCGGGGTCAACCTCATAGCCCATGTAGTCGTAAATGCCTGCACGAGCTGCGCGCGCGTGAACGGCCATGTACCCTTCTTTGGTACGTTTCGGCGCGTCCATCGTGAGTTTGTCGGTGAGGATCATGGATGCCAGAATTAACCCCGTTTCGGTTATCTGGCAAGGGCATAGAAAAACCCGCCAGATTTGCGGTCTGGCGGGTTATCCGATGCAGCTAATGCCGGTTGATCAATTCCGGCCACTGGCAATGCAGCTTTAGGTACGCCTTGGGCGGTTTGGAGGACCTGCCGCATCGAATTCGCTGGCAGGATCGACCCGGAATTAACCGCGATCGTCCTGCCGTGCATGTTCGTCGTCACGAAACTATGGAGCGGGGTGGGGGAATTGAACCCATCGCGTCATGAACGCCCTCTTCTGGATTACCTATCCAGCGCACAACCTTGTGCTATCCACGCCTATTCTCTTGTTGTCGCTATCCAGCGCCAGCGAATTCCTGCGATGGGTTGACGAACTTCCCGGCCTATCAGCTTTACAAGGGCTGTATATCCGGCCTCTCTTCCACCCATCGCTGGCCGTGCTATCCGGCCTGTCATCGTACCCGATCACTCGGGAATTCCTGATGGGGCCGACTACGGTGAATAACCGCCCCATCATTCAGGTGTCCGGCGCTTGCATGCCACCATTCACCACACGCGCCCTGACTTTGGAGGAACACGGCGCGTAATATCTCGGATGGTGCCAGCACCTTTGACCAATCGGTCACGCCATCCGCTGGCGCTCGGTTCTGTTTGTGTTGCGACCGGCATGCCGCGCAACTCCAGAACCTGGTTACCCTCGGGCGGCACAGGGAACCTTGCGGAACCCCAAATACGGCGCGTCAACCTTGAACCCGAGTTCGGCCGCGCTATCGCACAGGGCTTTTCACCAATCTGCACAACCCACCTTGCGGCCCGAGCCATCCATGCCCTACAGGCTTGGATTATGGCGGAACTACTCGCTCCCGCCGCACTATCCGAACCTCTCGATTTCGGCGTCTCCGATTTCTCGGTAACGCCAATCTTATGCGCAGAACATCATCAGGCCGTCAACCCCCATTTTCATACCGAGCGCGAGAATTCGCAAACGCCCCATCCGACTTGAACACCCGGACCCCATCGCCCGAAACAGCCTGCGCAACACCCAGCAGGAGCCGGTTCTTATTCCGCTGCAAGGCGGGCCGCAAAAACGGACGCGGTAAAATCGTGGAAGTGCCGAATTCGAGCGCGGCGGAATATGGCGCCTTACTCACAACCGTCGCCGTCAACTGCGACGGATTAATCACCACGTCGATCGACAGGTCAAGCCTATGAGAATCAGCGTTCGGAGGCTCACCAGGGCGCGATGGAACATGTCCGGGGCCACTGACAGCGCCTGCGGTGATCGAGCGCTGCGCATCAGCCCGGACGGCCTCGCCAGCCTCATACAGCGCGCGCAGAACAGGCGCTTTCACGTTTGCCATGCGCCGCAGCCGGTTCTTGTGGATCGCCAGCCCTTCGATATGCCCAGCCATCAGCCAAGCCTTACGATCGGCTCGGCATCGCAGTGGCACGAGATCGCATATCCTGGGTGTCCGTCATATGGCGGTTTTGCCCACTTAAAAACATGGTCATCACGCGCGACATGGTGAGGCCTGGGATGTTCGTTCGCATTATGCCGCCACAGATAATCATCGATCCCCATCTGCTGGTTCCGATATGCGGTCATGGCGATCCCGATCTTGAACATCTGGTCGTTCGCGATCAGCCTGGCACGACGCTTGGTGATCCCCATCGCCTTGGCCAGTTCGTCGGTGATGTATTTTTTCGTCCGCCGATTCGCGAACCCATCGAAAATCACCTGCTCGATGCGGGTTCGGTTGTCGGCATTTACGGATCTGATCAGCGCGACATTCGCCCGGACCGCATCGTCCAGCAATGGCCGCACATCGCCGAGCTGGATGTATGGCGCGATATCCACCCCAAGCGCCGACTTGGCGCCAGAGATCGTTTTCGCGCCGTGCCATGTGCCCGTGCGCGTGACCCATCGACCGAGTTTTTCGGTCTGGTAAATCATGGTGGTGTCTGATGCCCGGCCGGCCTGCTCGACCAGCCATGCGATGTCGGAACCCGAGGCGTCGATGATCAGTTCGGGCGTCGTCCAGACCTCGATAATCCGACGGCAGAGATCATCCCATATTTTCTGCCCATCGCGGTAAATCGCCAGCAGGTCGTTTTCCAGAACCTGGGTCGGACGGATTTTCGGCAGGTGAACGGTCTTGCGCCGGACGCCTGCCTGTTTTGCGAGTGATGCGATGGAGAATTTCATGGGCTATGCGATCAGCGTTGGGCCGTTGTAATTTCTTCCGAGCTTGATCCGCGATGACCCCTGCAGCGATATCGGTGCGTCCGTCATCGATCCATCGACGTTCTGATCAGATGTGAATGTGCACTGGTCGATAAGGCCGAGGATGTCATTGCTACCGCCGACCGACTGCTGGGTGATGCCCGCCATCTGTCCGGTGGTGCCAGCGAATCCCTTGAAGTTGAAAGCGCCGCCAAGGATGTTGACAACCTTACGATTCCCGCCGCCGCTTCGGCTCCAGAAGTCGATCATTGCATATGGCCCGGTCTGCAATGCATTTCGGTTCATCTCGACCGTGATGTCATGGATCAGGAGGAGGGCGCCATCTGTAGTGCCGCCGCCGGCCTTGATGGCGGCTCGGCGACCGGCAATGTTCTTGTTACCCGCAGCGTTGACCACGACATCACCGATGATCGTGTTATTCCAGCGGACCAGCTCGATCGCCTGTGCTACGGCCGACATCTGCCCGCCGAGGATGCGCCATCCCTGACCGCTATCCAGTTTGATGCCGTTCCCGCAATTGGTGATGGACAGGTCGCGCGCCACGCCGTCGCTCAGAATGGTCAGGTCACCATCCTGGGCATAATATGCCTGGCCACCGAGGTCGGCGAACCTGCAGCTGATGACCTGATTGCCGAACAGATTTTTGTTACCGGCGCTCTGGTCGATCTCGTCTCCGTTCTGGTTCTTGGAAGTGTGGCGCAAGCCATCGACGCTGGCGTCAACGAACTCGCATGCGCGCGTGATCGACTGCGCCCAAGTGCCCAGCATGAGCGCTTCTGTGACGGTTCCGTCGCCCTCTCCGAATGAGAGGCCATCGAAAATAGGTCGCAGTTTGTCCGCCTGCGCCACCGATGTCAGGTCGGCCTGGTTCGTGGTGAACCAGCTATATGGAGCCATAACGGCCGGGATAGAAACGCCAGATGCAACGGTCAGCATGGCATTCCGCGATGCGCTGTATTTCTTGCCGCCTCGGATCTTGATCGGCGCCGTCACGGCATACGGGTTGGACATGCGCCATTCCGCACCTAATGGCGTTGCATCCACTGACGCCTGAATTGCTGCGGTATTTTCAGCCGGTGACTTGCTCGGATGCGCCTCGAACATTTCCGGCGTCACATATCCGGCCGTCTGAATAAAACTAACCACTGGGAACCCCTTTAGGCGGTCATATATGTTCCGTTGAGGGTCATCAACTGACCGCCCGGCGTGACTGTCAGAAGATCGCTTGCAGGAACCTTGTTCTTGAATGCCTGGACGCGACCATTGATCATGGCGACCTCGGCAGCGGTCAGGCCTGATCCATAGCAAACCGCGAACAGTTGCCGGGCGCTTGGGGTAGTCAAAACGCCGGATACGTTGCGCGCCAGGTCGTAGGTTTCGTCTGCGGCGGGTGCCGAGCTGGTCGAACTTTCCGTCGCGAACAGCAGGCCGTCATGGTAAATCAAATGCTGGTTGGACGCGCTGCGAACGGCACCCCACATGCCAAGGGAAGATGTAACCGGCTCGGTCACCGTGCTGGCGACGTGCATGCGAACGCCGATCAGCCCACCAGACGATCGCAGCGTAAGCGATACCTTGCTGTTGCCTGTTTCGGCATAGGTCGATGGCGCCGCGCTTTCGGTGTTCGACCAGACAAAGGCATGCGTACTGTTCTGCGTCGCAACGCTGCCGGCCGATGAAGCTGGCGCATATCCAGACGACAGATAGGCCGCTACACCATCGCCCGCATAGCCCTGCTCGGCCGTGAAAACGGGCGAGCCGTTAATCGTCATGTTGAAGGCATCGGCCCGAACATTCTGACGCGCGGGCTGGGCGGCATACGATCCGTAAATTTGCAGGCGATCAATCTTCGCCCAAGTGCCATCAGCAATAAGGCCGCGCACCAAGTCATCGTAATACCGCTTCCATGTGAAGTCGGGAGCGGGCGACTGGCGCGCAAACAGCGATCGTGCCTCTGGCACATACAGAGCGTAATTCTCAAGGTTGTTGATTGCAGCTCGCGCCGCATCGCCAGCCATGCCGTTCGACACGCCCGGCTGAGAATAGATCGCCGCGACCTGGTTCAAAAGATTTGTCGCCGCCGTAGTATCCGTGTTGTCGGCGGAATCAAGTCCAGCCCCGTCGATGATCGCATCGATCGTTGCCTTTACCTCGGCCTCGCTATCACCCGCATTAATCGGCATTACCAGGCCCTTTCAATCAGCCATAGACCATCATCATCCCAGAACCCGGTTTCAAGAACCCAGACGCCAGCCGATGCGTTCTTGACCTCCTGCATACCCGATCCGTTCAGATAAAAATACGTGTCAGCGCCATCAATCGGCTCCGAACCCGGATAATCCTCGGGCGCCGTCCCATACTGCAACGACCCCGCCGCCGTCAGCATGGGTCCATCTTCGGTGGCGATCTCCTGGACAGTGCCGGTCGAGGTGCGGATCACGGTCATTCCTTGACCTCCTCGAAAATCTCAGGACCCAGAACGATCTTGCCCTGATACGCCTCGACGCCATCAGGCATGCCGGCATATGAGATCGTGATGTGCGGCTGGTATTCGGGATGATCATACGACGCGCCGGCCCGGATCATCTCATCATGACGCCAGCGCAGTTCGTCCGCTGAAATCAGCAGCACACGCGCATCGCCGAAACTATGCATCTGGCGCGGACCACCGGCTGGCATTTCCATTTTCGCCGACCATGCGTTGCCCATCTTGAACCAGTCCACCGGCTGGCGGGAATACATGATCGTGACATGCAGGTCGGGAACGATGTCGGTGAACCCCTGCGCCTCGGCCCATTTCTTGATCTCGGCCTTGTTGATCACATCGCGGCGGACGTAGAGGGTTCGAGGCGCGGCATCCATGGCAAACCGGGCGTCATTCGCGGCTCGTGGCAGCGCGGTCGCGTTACCGTTCGCCGCAGCCAACGCCAACGCCGTGCGAGCCTCCTCCTCGGCGATTTCAGCCTCGGTGGGTTCAGCGGTAAGGCCGGGCTCATCACCAGCCGCCTTGGCCTCGTCAAACGACTTCTCGGCGCCTGGCCACTGGCCGCGCTCGATGATGCCGCCCTTGACGATCTCGGTCAGGGTAGAATCGGGAATAAGCGCCGAGCTGGCATACGATGCGGCAGTCTCGGCGAAAATCTTCTCCACATCAGCCGCTTCCTTTTCGCTTAGCTGATAGAGCGGGTTCCACTCATAAAACAGCTCGGTCGGACGGTCCCCGAGCGCCGAACGGAACATGCACTCATCAAGCGGCGAAATCGTCGGCCCCAGGTCGATCGTCTGCATGGCCTTGATGCCATCGTAATAATTTCGCAGGTCGCCCTCGCCCGTGGCATTCATGCCGGCAGCAGACCGACCCCACAACCGGGTCACGGGGATATCGGCCAGGCCGGCGACGATCACCATGGCGATGTTCTGGATGTCGGTCAGGCCGGTAAACGTCTGGGTCGTCTGGGCGTATTCATCATCGGCATCGATCACCATGGCGTTGACGATCGATTTCAGCGTGTTCACCGCTGCGAAACGGCGAACCAGAAAATCCTCGCCGGTCGATGTGGACAGGTTTGACATCAGGTTTTTCAGCTTGATGACATCAACCTTGGCCTCATCGACCAATGCGGCGATGGCGCCTGAAATCTGGTCGTTATTCGTGATGGCACGCTGCATCACGGCGAACAGCGACTCGCCGCCCCATCCGTCCCATGTGAACTGCTCGCGGATCGGATTGTTCGTGAACTTGATGACGCGGGATGGGTGGACCTGGGTCTGAGCCGTGTTTTTCAGCGTCCAGTAGGACGCCTCATTAAATGTCGGGCTGTAGGGGTCACGGTCACGCATGCGAGGCGTGATGTCGTCCTTGCTCAGAACGGTGATGTATTTCAGGCCACCTAGCTGTACGGTTTCTGGTTTCAGCGCGCTCGCAGCATTTCCGCCCGCGCCGAGCAGGATTACACAATTCCCGTCCTTGCGCGCCATGATCATGGCCTCGCGGATCTTCTGGCGAAGTCCAAGCCGTGTTTCCTCGGCCTCGATCGCCGAGATCTGCTCCTCATCGACGCCCTTGTATGACCGCCACTCGCGAACCATGTCGCCTGGTGGAATATCGACGGCCTTCTTGAACACGCTCGACCGATATGCCGCGTCGATGTCCTGCTGGCTCACATAGGAGCGGATGTATCGGTAATGGGCGGATTTGTCGGCACCTGTGCCGAGGCGCGAGACCATGTTGACCAGGCCGTCTGCCACCAGAGGAGCAGACACCGCTGGAATTCGCACTCTTGGTTTTTCGGCCATAATCAAACCCTGTTATTTCGGGCAACATACGGCATGAACCGGAAATAGAAAAGCCCACCGAGGGCACAGTGGGCTTTTCAGGTCGCGACCGAAAGGTAGGAGGATATCCGGCGGCGACTATGGGATATTATGCGGCGTTGGCGATGTCAACTAGAGGCCGTAGCTGATCACCCAGACCGTTGCCGTGCCATCAGGACGAACGACAGCATCGATCACGCCGCCCGGAAAGTCATACTGCGGAATCGCCGGGGCGAAAATCTGGGTATAG
>Ga0247808_10001447_pt1 | contig 11486 bp, 10 predicted proteins | sample UWRJL089202R1_FD_179914 | JGI IMG/M metagenome (GOLD analysis project Ga0247808, IMG submission 179914) | Plant litter microbial communities from Arlington Agricultural Research Station in Wisconsin, United States - UWRJ-L089-202R-1 | ecosystem: Environmental > Terrestrial > Plant litter >... | reverse complement strand
TGGTCTTGTGGCAGCCTTCCTCCAAGGATTCACTCCCATGTTTCGCTGTTTTTCAGGCATTGGCCGACGAATAACAGTTTTTACAGCTGTCTTCTTTTCATTGAATTCTAATACTTCCTGTAGTAGCTTCTTTATCGGAGCCGTAGATCTGCCCAAGCAGTAAAGTTTTCCATCCACACTCGTATCTTGAAACATCGGGTTGCTCATTGGTTCTGTTGAGTGTCGAATCCTCCTCCAAATAAACAAACGCCCTTGATGAAAGAAGTAGTGTCTAAGTCCCACTGCTGGGTCATACTTCATTGCTGATTTCCCATTACGATCAGTCACGGATTTTTCATGGTTTTCCAAGTGGGCAAGGTAGTCCATTATAGTAGGTTTGCCAGTGGCAGATTGCGCTACTAAGCTTCGAGAATTCTCGCCCACTTTTCGATCAGCAAGCCAGTCCATCATCCACCCATAGCAGTCTATGTCGGAAGGTATTGTGACATGACATGTGGCATATCTCGAGATCAGGCTGATGGCTTGGTCTTGCAGGAACTCAACGGATCGAAACAATGCATAGCCAATAAAAGTAATAGATACTGCTTTGGTGATATCGAAACCAAAGGCGTCAAGGAGGAATCTAGAAATATTGTTGTATCCAGGAATGAAGGCTTCTAGGATAGTAGCCGGTACTACTGTGAAGTCTTGGTCTATTTGAGAAGTCGCTAAGGGTAGTGTTCGATGATGACCAAAGCCAAGTGCGGAGAGACCTTGAGACAACGACATTTTAAAAGCTAAAGAAATTTCGTGTCGCAGAGAAAGAATGATTCGAAATGGGAAAGAGTAGGAACATACAAATTATTTCAAACTGCTATATGTGATTCCCTCTAGGCACCAAGCGTTGTCATTAACGCTAGGCTGCACGTGCGGAAACGAGGATTTTGCCAGTAAATAAGGGACGGAAGAGTAACAAATTTAGTCTAATACATTCATATACAGCAGCTGATACTCAAAGCCTCCAAAAAATTTTAGTTGTTTGGGATATACATAGATGCGGTTGCGGATAATCTATTCCATAAGAAGTCGTACGCACCACGTAAGGCCTGTAACATATTTATTGTAGCCTACCTATAAGGCTACCTACCTATCATCGCGGCTGACGATCCAAGCGTGCCTATATGCTAGATGAGCACCAACCATGGATGTTATTGCTTCTAGAGATCGGCAACTGTCTCGCTAAGCTTCGCTAGAAGATGGAGGGGGGAGAATGTAGGGGGGAGTGGCCACGCCTCTGTCAACCTATATTGACTTTTCAAAAACCAACATTAACATTAAAACCAGCCTCGTTTTCCGCAGAATTTTTACTATTCCAACAGATGCTATTTCTTGCTCGAATTTTGACTCAATAAGTGGACTTTATACAAATGATTTATTAGAATGTGTAAACATATGAACTTAGTAACCTACAGTTATGTGATTTGGATTATAAATTCGAACAAATAAAATACAGTAGCTATGGTAAAACTGAATTAGGTAACATCTCAGTAGGAGTTTAATAATTGGTTGTTTAATGGTGATAGAATCAACAAGAAGCGAAGTAGGTGGGCCCGTACTGCCGTGTCGTTCGAGACACTTTTTCGCCTTTGATTCGTTGCCTCTCTTCTCTCCGACGACGAGCGATTCTGCATTTTTGATCCGATTCAGCATACTCAGGTTCCACTAGTAGATTTCTGTGCCAACCCCTGGATCTTAGCGAGATTAAGAGTGACTAAAATTGTCCTCTTAGAAGAGAGCGAAGCTGGAAGACAAAGTATCATCCACCTGAGTCTGATACAGGCAAAATTATCAGATAAATGTGGTGTTAATTGTAGCTTTCATCATTTGATTGAACTTAGTGTAATAGGTAGTTGAGTCACTGTTTATTAGTTGTTATGTGTAAGTGAAATGTTCAGACTGATGACTTCATATCCCCGCCAAGATACCTCTAGACTGCCGAAGTGAAAGATCTATATAGATTCAATCAATCTACACAACTCATTCTTGCCAATTCTATGTGCGCTGTGTCTTGTTATCGTTCTTATCATCGTTTTCAGGAATCGAAGCCATCGTCTATTAGAGGCTCATATGCCTCCTTCTCCCTAACCAAAACTATTCCACCCAAAGCCAGAAGTGCTAAGCCACCACCTACCAAGAATGGTAGACCCAACCAAACTCCTCCAAGCTTCATTCCGGCAGAGAAAGTGCCAGAGTACAAAGGCCCAGCCAAAGACCCGCTTAAAACATGCAGTATTGTGAAGACAGAATACACGATACTGATATCGGTTGGTGAGATGCTAGAGGTTATAATGGAACGAAGAACGGATTGCATGCCGGAAGCGGTCGTGAATACGAGGAGACCTAGGCTTGTGTTAGGCATTTGGGACGCTATAGATGGAACTAGGTTAGAATACCTATTATAACCACCCAAATCTGGGAACCGAAGCCTAGAAGAAGCGATCCTACTAAAAATATTGTTGAGCTAGAGATTGCGATAACGTGGTCTTTTGTGTGGGGTGACAAGTTGTAGCGGGAAATCATAATCATGCTCAGAAATGGAAGCACAAGAACGAGAAAGCCAAACTGGACACATTGGCTTAGAGCTGACAGATAATTAACCTATGACAATATATTAGCAGCCAATCTTGCTGTGATATGAAGGAGTCTCACATATGCAAAATCCCATCCGAAAGTCTTCGATGTATATAGCAGGAAGATCACGTTGACAGATGCCTCGCTCAGATCGGACACAAACGAAATCGAGAGAAGCAACAAGAGCTGGAAGTTTGCAAAGATGAGGAAGAAGCCAACTTTTGCCTCTCTGATCGAAGTTTTGAGCCGTACCCAAACACCGTCGCGTTCATCGCTATCTATTTGGTTTGGGTTTGTATCCTGATATGACGTTCTGGTTCCTGAAGATTCCTCCGATAGAAGAGGAGTCAAATCATCCACGCAGTTCTCTCCTGCCTCAACTTTAGTCAACGAATTCAGTATAGTGATTACCAAACCCGTAGCCACAATTAGCATGACAAGACCGACTAACATTGGCGTCCATAAGAAGTTGTACTTCATGAAAGTGGATGCGATGAGTTGCTCAGAAAACACAGCAAGCGCACAGATTGCCTTGATATGAAAGAACACATTGGTACGAAATTCTTCAGTAACGTGCTCAGCACCTATCAGATGAAGCATGGTGCTTATAATCACTGCACCACCCCCCACAAACTGAAAGACAGATGCCAAAAGTATCAGCCTGATGGGAAGGATATTTGAAAACCAACAGATAATGATACTCCAGAGCTCTCCTAAGAAGGTCCCAAAAAGAGCGAGTGATAGTGCGACAGAACGACCATATTTTTCACCAAAGTAACTGTAAGGAATTGCGACAATGGCTGAAAATTATATTAGTTGACGCGAATAATATCTTCTCTTAAAGTAGAGAGTATGACTTACTTGGAACTGCTCCCAACAATCTGTCCATTCCCCTTAAAAACGCCAATTCTTCTTGCACTTCTCTACTCTTGCAGAGGCTATCCTTTCCATCTCCAAATGGTATGTCCCCGTACTGATTTTGACATATGATCAATTCTACCATCTGTGTACGAGGTGCTTCGCCTAGATTTGCACCACAATAACCCAGAAGTACTGTGAAGTATAGAACGGGTAACAAATAATTTTGGCGGCGCGATGATACTCCTTGCTTATACATTGTAATAGAGTCCAGATGCACGTGACTACGAGGATCTTTAGATGGAGATAGGTTCTAGGTCCGACGGGAACATCATCAGTTACTGCGGTACATTGATGATATTGTCCTCTCTCCTCTCGAGACCCCAGCTGTACGCGGTACGTCGTGTAAAGCTTTTGTAGGTTTAAAGGTTGATGCCTGAGATCTGGCCGCGTATGGTTTCAACAACGCAGGGGGCTTAAGCGAGTTTTGCTTACATTCTAAGGTTACAACGGAGAGGAGCATTGAATAGGCTATCGTGGTGAAGAGGTGACATAAGCTGGCGATCACTATTCTCCTTCCTAATAGAGCTTTTGCAACATGAACCACCAGTTGTTTAGATTAGCTATAAATTGATTATTCATCCGTGTTGCCACTCCACAAAACTATAGACCGTCAACACATTGCCACTCTCTTTCGACGAAGTCAAATAAGGTCAATCTCTTGACCAATAATGCTTTTCATGATCCCCAAACGGTCATTATAAATTACTATACTCCGAATCAATGGCGAAAGACAATAGATTGACCGCCCAAAGAACTTCATACACATAACAGGATTCAACTCTTGGCTATGCTAAGAATGCCAATATCCCATGTAAACAAATATCAGTAAACTTAGTGTGCTGGGAAAGAAGCTCTTCAAACACACATAGCTTGTTTGGTACATTGAGCTTAGGCTACATATTATCGGATTCAGACGCTAGCTCACCAGCTAGAACACGTTTCGAATTGATAGCTAACTAGTTTCTGTAACGCAGTGTTTCAATTGAGATGTTTAAACACGTGGCATATATATAATAGATGTGATATAAGAATTGGGCAGCATACTAGTACGGAAAAGGTCCCATACTAAGAGGTTTTGAGCACCAAGTAGTAGCAAGCAAATTGCCACAATGAAAAGCTACTCGTCTTCTTCAATTGGATTGGCTCCAGCAACCTGTTCTGATCATTCAATTTGAGTGAACAATGTGACGCAAATATACTGCGTTCGACCAAGAGAAGGCATATAATTTATCACGTGATACACCTATGAACTAAAGTGCGGTAGATGCCTCAGCCTTGCTATGGATGCCTCAAAATTTACCCCGCCAAACCACCGGGCTGTGACTCAAAATACAATTTATCCTTCTGCTACTCACATTCTCCAGAAAAATCCACCTTATACTTTCACACAGAGGAGGAAATGGCTTCCAAACTAAGCCCTACTGAGTCGATTGCCCTCATTAAAGCAAACCTTGCTGAAGTCCTTAACCCAGAAATTATCGACAATGTCATCCTCAATGAGAAGCGCCCACTCAAAGTCTACTGGGGAACAGCACCGACAGTAAGTAATGTTTTCGACAAAAGTCCTGCACATACGGCTATCGAGGAAACTTTGGGTCTTCGAGACATGTATATCGAAGACATGCTTTTCCTGGGAAGATAGAGCTGCTGAAACTCCATCTCGACTCACATAATTCACAAAATACAGGAACTGACTCAGAAATATGTAGGGTCGCCCTCATTGTGGATATTTTGTGCCAATGATGAAAATCGCAGAGCTTCTCGCTGCTGGATGCCATGTCAAGATTCTTCTCGCGGATCTACACGCCTACCTAGACAATATGAAGTCAACACTTGAGCTGGTTAAATTTCGGGCGAAGTACTACGAATTGCTGGTGAAGGCTACGTTGAGGGCTGTGGGTGTTGATATCAGTCTTCTTGAGTTTGTGTATGGTAGCGATTACCAGCTAACTCCAGAATACACCATGGATAGGTTCAAGCTGGAAGGAGTAACCAGAATAAACGTTGCAAAGAAGGCTGGAGCGGAAGTAGTCAAACAAACCGACGATCCGACACTCGGAGGACTTATTTACCCATTGATGCAGGCACTGGATGAACAATATCTGGACGTTGATGCTCAATTTGGAGGAGTTGATCAGAGGAAAATCTTCACGTTTGCAATGGAGAATCTCCCAACAATTGGTTACAAAGTCAGAGCACACTTGATGAACACAATGGTACGAGGTCTAGGAGAGCAAGATAAAATGAGTGCTAGTGATGCAGATTCAAAGATTGATCTTCTTGACTCACCTGCGGACGTAGAAAAGAAGCTTAGAAAGGCGAAATGTGTGCCAAAGGAGGTAACAGACAACGGAGTTATTGCGTTTGTGGAGCATGTTATATTTAGAGCTATCACTTTGAAAACTGGCGCAGCGCCGAAATTTACAGTTCAGCGGAAAGACGCAGTATGTTCTCGTTTTCGGGTCAAAACTTTTAGCTCTTACTAACATGAAATCAGGAGCCTCTGGTTTATGAAAGTATTCAGAAACTGAAGGATGACTATACCGCTGACATAGTAAGTTACATCGCCACTGATATTGAAGCATTGCTAACCATTCACTCAACAGCTCACGCCTCAGCTAATTAAGGCAGCCCTTACTACGCATCTCAACGAGCTCCTCGCACCTATCCAAGCTGACTTCCAAGCAAGTGAGGAATTTCAAGAAGTACACCGCCAAGCATACCCCGTTGTTGAAGTTAAGAAAGTCGTCAAAGTAAAGAAGGATAAAGGAGACCCAGCCAAACGTGCAGCTGCAGCCGAGAAAAAGAGGCTCGCAGATGCAGCAGCTAAAGAAGCATCGGACGGAGTAGCAAAGATGAGCGTCGACTCTCCAGCAGCGACATAGACTACATTACTTAGTTCATGTAGAAAGATACCCAATAAAAGTCGTACTTCTTCAATTTGACAAAAATATGCTCAGCTTTAGTCTCTTTGGCTAGCAGACTTGAACAATTAATATCTTTCTAAACTATGTGACATTTTAACGACTCAGTATCTTATTCAGTCGTACATTTGCCCCCTTTTTCCGTCCTCTTTGCCAATACTTCACAAACCTAGCACCCTAATTAGCTTCAAATGCGGAATATGGTTATGTTCCAATTTTGTCTAATCTAAGTTATGTATTTCTAGGAGAAAATGTTTTTGGGTTTAACAATTTACTAAGCGAAACCCCTGAGTAAACGCTCCACATTACTCGGCTATCCTTCATCCTTCAACATACGGTGAGCAAAGTGAACCGAAAGTCAGTTTCGGTGTATTCGAGCTGCACTCCCGCCATTCTCTAAGCCGTCATTGTTCTCCAAATAGCGGTTATCATGCCCAGCTTTTCCAAAATAAATCGCTGTGGATTCTTATGCAAGTAGGCAGAAGTACAACATATGGCTGGATATTTCCCTTTCAGAGACCGTCTAGTGTACCTAATTCACATCCTAGGAAGTGATATGATGTTGATAGCAGGTAGCCTATCTTCCAATTTCTGTGAGAAAGGTGTCTCTGGATGACATAATGCTTGGAACATTCGATCTGAATTGCCTTATACGGCTTAGGGCTGGTTGAAGCCTGAGGGTCGACTCCAACCAAAAGACAACAACATCGAAACCGGTTATGAATACTGAACGAGGTCACAGAACCAAATACGTGACAGTATTTTAGACAAAACTCGTGAAAGATTGATTCAAGCTAGCGCACTTTATATAACCGAGAATTTTTCAGCTGCTCAACTTTTCAACGAGAAAACAGATCTACAAGCCCGATGACAAATCCAATTGTGGAAGCCATCGGTAGTGACTTGCAGATAACGTTGTAGATGGTATGACTGACTCTGGTTGATCGAAACGGGACAGGCTGTCATGGAACTTGGCGGAGCGGTACCGCAATGTTGAATATTATCAAATTAAACCGCTAACGTATAGAATGCTGGTCCAATGCAGGGCAGCATCCTTTTTGGTGAGGAGCAGTTGAGAAACTAAAAGGTTCAGATATGTATGGATGAAATCATAGGTACAGAGTGCCGTCTTCAGGTTCCGGAGACCGGGGAAACTGGGGAATCAACAAGTTATGTATCTACTACGCTGGTCAAATTGCCATGAAACTGGCTCTTGACCTTCAAACGGGAGTCTCTTGGGTACCCAGGGAGATGATACGTGATTTGTTACTTGGGGAGCGGGCTCTGATCCAGTCCAGATACGGTCACAGCACAGCACACCGTGTTTCAACATTTACGAATCAAAACCTCGTTCTCGTCTATTCCATAGAAGGTCTTTGGACGCTGCATGCCACATCGTCTAAGAACCCAGTGACCCAGGCTAGATGTTATCATCGCAAAGCATAACGCCCAAGGAATCAAGGCAAGCATAATGAGATTCGAATGGAGATGCATCCCAATGCCGAATGTGACAGCAAAGGTGGTGACCAGAACGAAAAATGGGGTTTGAAATTGATCATGCTCCTGGCGACGGTATATAAATGAGGATACGGAGCATCCGAGTATAAGGCAGCAGCTCAACATCAGGGCAGGAGATGGGTCGACAATGGATGATTTCAGGTCAAACTCCTCGGAGTGAAAATCTTCAGAGAGTCTTGACAAATTGAAGCCCTGGAAAAAATGGTCAGCCCATGTCCTCCGATTATATTGGAAACTGACCTGATCCTCATGGTTGAGTGTATATGTGCTTGTAATGAGCGACGAAAAACTCGCAAGTAAAATCTCCCAGAATGTCGCCAAGGTATAAGTCGAAGAACAGCACTGCAAAAATCCAGACGTCGAGTGTAATAGAATGGTAGCAGCTGGTTGATCCAATTCAGATTGCGTGTTAGAGCACCAGTTTGTAGGGACTCGCTCCTCGACTTCAATTGTATAAATCAAGGCGTTCATGTTGACTGTGAAGATAGACGAATTTATATTCACCTGGAGATCCAGTCCAGATTTGAATACCGGACCTTGGAAAGGCTCACTCATATCTCTTATATATCCAACATCATGTAAAAGTTCCCTGATGCATCGCCATAACTTACAGCTAGCCCATAACACGGGTGACTTAACAAGGCTACGCCCCGTTTACCGTCGGGCGTCAATACATTAGATGTTTGACAAACTCGAGCCAGGGTCAGCTCAGCCAAAACTGCTCACCGAGTATAAGCAAGTTTAAGACAAATTATTATTAAAAATAACTCTCGGGCTTTCTGAAATAGTTTCAATTCGGTCGAGGCAGACCATTGGGCATCTACTCATCTAGGCACCGCTGCAGGAGCTTCGGTGAGGCTGTTGGCCAACATCTAGCTCACCGAAGTCGTAGCCCAATCAATTGGTAATGGCAGAAAATTGAGTAAATTGTGCAACCAATAACGTTAACCAGGTTCACCCAGGACCATCGCGCACGTCCAAACAATTGCACTGCACGAAAATGGTCGGATACTTATACATATGTATAGTTTACTAGTTTTTTTTGCCTTAGGTCATCAAGGCATCCCATGGGCTACGTGGGGGATTCCTCGCCACAAAAAGTAGCTTTCGGAATTTCTGCATCAAGGCCCAAACAAGGTTGTTTTGAAGGAACAGGAGAAACCGTCCATGAGCTAGACACGTACTTTGACAGCCATCATATTCGTCGATATATGGCCGTGATCCCCAGGACCCGACGATCCCAGAATCGTTCGCTAATCAAATTCTACAACGGAAAAAAAGCATTAGTCCACTGTCGACTCTGAAACCCGAGTCCAGAGTTCGGTATAGTTGTGTTTTTCAATAGAGCCAGCTTCAGTTTCAGTACAACACAGTGTCCTAACAGCAGACCTTGTCGATAATAATGCCTAGTCCGCGTTGGCTCAATGTATTGTCCGTGCCAAACGAGGAGGCAAGAATGCTCCAGAAGATTGTGTCAATTGGTTGTATGATCAGCTCAGCAGTAGCGTCTCCCATTTTCTTTGAGCTTCAAACTACTCGGATTTGGATCATGTAAGTAGTTTCATATCCAACTTCACTTAACATATTAACCTGGCCAGTGATATTTTAATATTCTTTGTGGGTTCAGCCTGCTTTATGTTGCAGAATCAGGAGGAGATAGAACAGTCAGTTATAGACCATCCTCTGAGTATTTATGCAATCAAAACTTAGTAGTGTTTAGGCATGGCCCGTATGCACTTGCAGCCTATACGTGTTTTGGCCTCGGCGCATATTCTTCTACTCGAACGACTCTATCTGAGCTTGTGCCATGGATACCCACTTCCCTTTGTATCATCTTACTTCTTACTGTTTTTTTACCACCTAAAATTCGAGAGCTCCGTGCAAATCCAGATTTTAATGATATCCACATGGAAGAGGGAATGATGCCAGGCATTCTAAGATCTCAAGCCCAACCAGGATCTGTCCAGTCAGATGGCAGTATTCAACAGCGGGAGCAGACGCTGATGACAAGGCTGTGGTTACAGAACCGTGATCACGATGTGGCTTTCACTCTAGGAAGGCCAGCCTCTCGTTATTCTAATCGAAGCGTCCACGATAGCACCATTATTCTTAGTGACTCCGATGACCAACCATCCGGTGAGGAGCACATAATAATACCACAACAACCCGAGACCGACACTAGAGCCAATACTCATGTGTTGCCGAAGACCATTCGCCTCTCCCAACAAGTCGGAGACGCTGAGTCAGAGACCTATCCCAGGTCAATATCCCCGGCGTCTTGGTCGGAGCGATCTGAAGCAAGGTTGTTGTTATAGTTACTCTTCTGCTCCATAAGTCTTGCAGCCAGGCAATGGGGCTGTTAATTTGCTGCTCAATCTATCCTTGCCTAAATATAACGCCCATCATGATCTCGAATGTTGGTCACGTTTCAAGAAAGATACCTCCTCAATGGGAGATATACGTTAGAAGACTTACGAAGTCGGACATCCGATGACCCGTCTTTTTTTAAAGCGCTCCCACCGCACTAATAATGAAATCATTCGCATTTTCTCTCAGATTCCATCAAAAATAAAGCTTGCAACACATCTAGTTCAGAACGCAAGTACGGCTTATACACATCCGGATTCTCAATTACATTCCTGTTGGCACGTATGCTGGTGGTACCTACCCAGGTATAGGCCCTAGAGATCTCCTCACTTATGTTATCTAAAACATCCACGACCGCTGTCCTCACCGTGATGCACCACAATAGCACTGCAGCCATCAGTATAGGAGCAATTAACCTTAAAACTCGCAGGGGAGATAGGGGAATATGGGAGTCCTGGGCAGGGTCTAGAACCTAATATCAGAGCCTCTCTATGGAGGCCTAAAATTTATATAGAAAACTGCGCAAGCAAACTTGGGGGGTTGCTTTTGTTTGATTTTATTTCCTTTTTCGGGGGTTGGTACGCTAGTATGGTGCAAAGGACTGAAGGAGTCGCTTGGAACTTAGGAAACGCAGCATTGGTGACTTTTCACCTTTACTCAATTCACTGCATGTCAGTATAGTTTGGGTTGTAAGAGACTTCTCAATCCAGCCTGAAGCCCAATTAACTTGGTTTCCTACAACGTCTTTATCGATTCCATTTCAAAGATGTCAATTATTATCTGAGTTCCAATCTGCTGTACGTCCCCATGATAAGCATTGTTGTGCTGGCATCAAGGAAATTGGGTGAGCTGAGAGGAAGGTAATAGTGAAGGCTTAATGTGTTCAATAACTTTCGGTATCCCAAGATCTAGAATTCAAAGGTTGGCAGCGTTTGCTCTCTCACTAAAAATACGTATTTATACTGGGAATCTATATCAAATTACTGTCGCGTTTGCTAAGAGATATCTTTGATGTAGGATATGTTGAATTTCGCGTCCTTCCGTCATTGAGTCTTGATACCATGTAATAAAGAATGTGTAACTGTACCTGTAGTAGCAAAACATCCTTATATAAGGTGCTACCAATACACCAATGAGTTTTAGCCA
>Ga0247808_10001444_pt1 | contig 11488 bp, 6 predicted proteins | sample UWRJL089202R1_FD_179914 | JGI IMG/M metagenome (GOLD analysis project Ga0247808, IMG submission 179914) | Plant litter microbial communities from Arlington Agricultural Research Station in Wisconsin, United States - UWRJ-L089-202R-1 | ecosystem: Environmental > Terrestrial > Plant litter >... | reverse complement strand
CCGGTGAAGGCGCGCGGCGGCACGTTCAGCCGGTAGCCCTCCTCGACCGCGTCGAGGATCCCGGCGCCCACCCGCACGGCGGTGCGCAGCACGTGCTCGCCCTGGTCGGCGTGCGGGTCGGGGAAGGTGGGGGCGCGCAGCAGCGACTCCCGCACCAGCGTGGTGGTGCCGCCGCCGGCCCGGGTGGTGCGGGTGATGTCGTGGCCGTAGGTGGAGTCGTTGGCCACCGCCACCCCGTAGCCCGGTTCGCCCACGTGCACCCAGCGGTGCGCGCTGGTCTCGAAGCGCGCGGTGTCCCAGGAGGTGTTGCTGTGCGTCGGCCGGTTGATGTGGCCGAACTGGATCTCCGACGACGCCCGCTCGGCGTGCACGTCGAGCGGGAAGGCCAGCTTGAGCAGCTTCTCGCTCTCGTGCCAGTCGACCTCGGTGGTGATGTCGAGCGCCGGCCGGTCGGCGGCGAGCGAGAAGCGCTGCACGAAGCGCGACGCGCCCCGCGTGCGCTCCACCCGCACCCAGACGGTGCCGTCGCTCTCGCCCGACTCCAGCGAGTCCACGGCGGTGATCGCCGAGCCGTGCCGCTGGTAGTGCACGTCGATGTCCCAGGCGTCCCACTGCGCGGGGGTGTCGCGGTAGATCCAGAGCTGGCCGGCGCGCTCGCCGGGGGCCACCAGCTCGCGGTCGGCGGCGAGGTCGAGCAGCGACGACACGAGCCCGTCGCCGTCGATGCGCACCCGCACGAAGCGGTTCTGCAGCACGACGCCGTCGCCGTCGCTGCTGAGAGACAGCCCGCTGTCGTCGGCGGATGCCGCGGCCGACGCCCCGAGGGAGGCCACGCCCCCGGCGCGGTACGGCCCGGCGTTCGCCAGCAGCGCCACGTCGCCGTCGCCGGCGAGCGTGCCGAGCGAGCGCTCGATAATGCCGGTGAGCACCCCGGACAGCCGGGCGTAGTGCTCCTCGGCGACCTCGTACACCCAGGCGATCGACGACCCGGGCAGGATGTCGTGGAACTGCAGCAGCAGCACCGTCTGCCAGGCCTCGTCGAGCTCGGCCCAGGGGTACTCGGCGCCCGTGCGCACGCTCGCCGCGGCGGCCCACAGCTCGGCCTCGCGCAGCAGGTGCTCGCTGCGCCGGTTGCCACGCTTGGTGCGGGCCTGCGAGGTGTAGGTGCCGCGGTGGAACTCGAGGTAGAGCTCTCCCGACCAGACGGGCGGCTCGGGGTACGCGGCCCTGGCCTCGTCGAAGAAGTCGAGCGGGCTCATGATCTCGACGGAGGGGGAGCCCTCGAGGCTGCGGGTGCGCTCGGCCGCCGCGAGCATCTCGCGGGTGGGGCCGCCGCCGCCGTCGCCGAAGCCGAAGGGCACCAGCGAGATGTTCGACTCGCCCTTCTCCCGGTAGTTGCGCTGGGCCCTGGCCAGGTCCTCGCCGGAGAGTGTGGAGTTGTAGGTGTCGACGGGCGGGAAGTGGGTGAACACCCGGGTGCCGTCGATGCCCTCCCAGTCGAAGGTGTGGTGCGGCATCACGTTGGTCTCGTTCCACGACGGCTTCTGCGTGAGGAAGTACTCGGAGCCCGCGGCCACCACGATCTGCGGCATCGCCGCCGAGTAGCCGAAGGAGTCGGGCAGCCAGACCTCGGGCGGCTCGATGCCGAACTCGCGCAGGAAGAAGCCCTTGCCCGCCACGAACTGCCTGGCCATCGCCTCGCCGCCGGGCAGGTTGGTGTCGGATTCCACCCACATGCCGCCGACGGGGATGAAGCGCCCCTCGAGCACCCGCTCCCTGATCCGCTCGAACAGGGCGGGGTAGAACTCCTTCATCCAGGCGAACTGCTGGGCGGAGGAGCAGGCGAAGAGGAACTCGGGGTGCTCGTCCATCAGGGCGAGCACGTTGGAGAAGGTGCGCGCGCACTTGCGCACGGTCTCGCGCACGGGCCAGAGCCAGGCTGAGTCGATGTGCGCGTGGCCGATCGCGGCGAGGCGGTGGGCACTCGCGTAGGCGGGGGAGGCGAGCACGGGGGCGAGCACCTCGCGCCCGGCGGCCGCGGTGCCCGCGACGTCCTCCGGGTCGAGGGTGTCGATCAGCCGCTCGAGTGCGCGCAGGATCTCGGCGCGGCGCGGCAGCTCCTCGCCGAGCTCCGGCCACAGGCCGTTCAGCGTCCAGACGTCCTGCACCAGCTCCCACACCATCAGGTCGCGGAGGGCCAGGTCGGCCTGCGCGAACCAGTAGATCGGCGCGTCCCCGGAGGTCTTCAGCGTGCCGAGCGGGGTGGGCGCGTAGACCGACTCGCCCTGGATATCGGGGTTGGAGGCGGCCTCGACGTAGAGGTCGATCGCGTCGCCCGGCCGCAGGTCGAGACCGACGTAGGAGTTCATCGGCTCGATCGCCTTCACGATGTCGCCGTTCGCGGCGTAGACCAGGCCCTCCGACTGGAAGCCGGGGTGCCCGCGGTTGAAGCCGAAGTCGAGCAGCACCTCGATGCGGGCCTCGGTGAGGTCCCAGTCGGCGGGCACCGTGCCGGTGAGGTGGAACCAGGTGGTCCCCCAGGGGCGGCTCCACGCCGAGCCGACGGCGAAGGGGGCGTAGTCCCGGGTCACCGCGTCGGCGAAGGGGACCGGCTCGCCCGGCGCGTCCCAGGAGGTGACGGTGAGGGCGAGGCTGTGGCGGTAGACGGCGGGGACGACGCGCTGCGACATAAAACGCTTGACGCGGAGGTCGAGGAGGGAGGCCTGATCAGGCATGGAGCACCTTATTTCTGTGGATCGAGTGGTGATTGGTGATGCGTCGAGTGAGCGGAGTCAGCCCTTGACGGCGCCGGCGAGGGCGAAGGACCCGCCGCCCAGCCGGGTGACGAGCACGTACAGGGCGAGCACCGGGACGGAGTACAGCAGGGAGAACGCCGCGAGCTGCCCGTAGGCGACGGCGCCGTACTGGCCGAAGAACGAGAAGATGCTCACGGCGGCGGGCTGCTTGTCGGGGCTGAGGAGCAGCACGAAGGGGATGAAGAAGTTGCCCCAGGTCTGGATGAACACGAAGATGAACACCACCCCGATGCCGGGTCGCATGAGCGGCACCACGATCGTGCGCAGCGTCGTCATCGCGGAGGCCCCGTCGGTCCAGGCTGCCTCCTCGAGCGAGACCGGCACCGAGTCCATGAAGTTCTTCATCATCCAGATCGCCATCGGCAGCGAGGTGGCGGCGAGGAACAGGATCGTGCCGCCCACGGAGTCGATGAGGTTGAAGGCGACGAACAGGGAGTAGACCGGCACCATCATCGCGGTGATCGGCAGGCAGGTGCCGAACAGCACCCCGTAGAGGAACGGCTTGTTCACGCGCATCTTGTAGCGCGAGAGCGGGTAGGCCGCCAGCAGCGACGCCACCACCGTGAGGATCGCGCATCCGCCCGACAGCAGCGTGCTGTTCAGCAGCGGGATGAGCGAGCGCTCGGGCGTGAGGATGGCGGTGAAGTTGTCGAGGGAGAAGGTCTCCGGCCACTTCACCGACAGCGTCGCGCTGGTGTCGACGGACGCCAGTACCAGCCAGACCATGGGGAGCAGGAAGGCGAATCCGACGATAGCGATCACGCCGTTGGAGAGCCCCTTCATCATGCGCCGGTTGGGCGAGGCCATGCTCAGGCGGGAGCCCGCCTCGGCGGCGCGCGACGGGGGCTTCTCGAGTACGGGTGCGGTCATGGTCAATCGACCTCCGGCTTGAGTGCGCGAATATAGAAGACGGAGAACAGGGCGCCGACGAGCAGCAGGATCGTGGCGATCGCCGTGCCGAATCCGAGCTCGCCGAACTTGAAGGCCTCCTGGTAGGCGAGCAGCGGGAGGGTCGTCGAGTCGGTTCCCGGTCCACCGCCGGTCATCACGAAGATGAGTGCGAAGACGGAGAGCGTCTGCAGCGTCGTGAGCATCAGGTTCGTCGAGATGCTGCGGCGGATCATCGGCACGGTCACGAGCCGGAAGCGCTGCCAGCCGGTGGCCCCGTCGACCTCGGCGGCCTCGGTGATCTCCGGCGGCACGTCGTTGAGCGCCGCCGTGTAGACGAGCATCGAGAACGCGGTGCCGCGCCAGACGTTGGCGAGGATCACCGCGAACATCGGGAAGGTGTAGAGCCAGTTCGGCCCCTGGATCCCGAACACGCCGAGCATCTCGTTGAGGGTGCCGCCGTCGTGGAAGAAGGCGTACGCCGCGAACGACGCGACGATCTCGGGCAGCACCCACGCGGTGACGACGATGGTGCGCACCACCCCGCGCACCACGCCGTTCGCCGACTGCATCAGCACCGAGAGACCGAGGCCGACCACGTTCTGGCCGAGGATCGCCGAGGCGACGAGGAAGACCACGGTGAGCAGCACGGCCTTGGGGAAGTCCGGATCGCTGAACAGGTCGACGTAGTTCTTCACCCCGACGAACTCGACGTTCGTAGCGGTCGAGCCGGAGAGCGAGGCGTTGGTGAGCGACCCGTACAGCGAGGAGACGACCGGCCCGAAGAGGAAGACCGCGAGCAGCAGCACGGCGGGCAGCAGCGGGGCGCTGCGGGCGAGCGCCACGAGCGTGCGGCGCTTCTTCTCCCCCGGGCGGTTCCGGTTGGGGGAGCGCTCGGCTCCCCCAACCGGTGCCGGGGTGGTGACGGTGGTCACTAGTCGGACTTCGTCGTGACGTTGTCGTCGCCGACGATGCCGGTGATGGCGGTGTCGTAGGCCTTCGCGGCCTCCTCCGGGGTCTGCTGGCCGGTCATCACCGCCTCCATCGCGACGGTGATCTCGTTCGAGATCTTGGAGTAGTCGCTGGTGGCCGGGCGGAAGTGGGTGTCCTTCACCAGCTCGGAGAAGAACTCGAACGTGGGGTTGGACTCTATGTAGGCCGGGTCGGTGCCCACGTCGGTGCGCACCGCGATCTGGCTGGCGGCGACGTCGTAGTCGAGCGAGTTGTCCTTGTCGAGAGCGGTCTCGATGAAGTCCCACGCGGCATCCGCATTCTTCGTCTTCGCGCCCATCGCGAGCGTCCAGCCTCCGGACATGCTCGTGCGGCCCGCGCCCTGGCCGTCCTGCGTCGGCATGGCGGCGACGCCCATCACGTCGTTCCACTCCGGCCACGGCGTGGTGCCGGTCTCGAGCCAGGTGCCGCTCACCCAGGAGCCGTCGAGGCTCATGGCGAGCTTGTTCTGCGGGATCCACTCGCTGTTGATGGTGGTTCCCACGTTCTTGTCGAGCGCCTGCTGCGGGGTGGGGCCGAGGTCGCCTTGGTAGACGTCGGTGATGAACTGCAGCGAGTCGATGAAGCCCTGCGAGCCGGTGACCCACTTCTTCTCGTCGGAGTTGTAGAGGGTGTCCTCGGTGCCGGAGAGCAGCATCTGGAAGCCCTGCATCGACGCGCCCTCGCTCTGGCCCTTGCCGGAGTAGATGTTGAAGGGGATCGTCTCGGGGTTCTTCTGCTTGACGGCCTCGGCGGCGTCGAGGATGTCCTGCCAGCTCTTCGGCTCCCACGGCACCGTCAGTCCGGCGTCGGCGAGCAGCTGCTTGTTGTACCAGATCGCCCGGGTGTCGGTTCCCATCGGGACGCCGTAGATCTTTCCGTCGTCGCCCGCACCGGCCTCGCGCGCGTTGTCGGGGAACTGCTCCCAGTCGTCCCACTCGTCGATGTACTCGTCGAGGGGGAGGATGTAGCCGGCCTCGGCGTCGGACTTCACCTTGAAGGTGTCCTCGTACATCACGTCGGGCGCGGTGGCCGCCGACTGGTTCATCAGCGCGAGCTTGGTGAAGTAGTCGGCCTCGAGTGCCTCGATCGGCACGAGCTCGACCGTCATCCCCTCGTTGGCCGCCTCGTACTGCTCCTTGACGGCCTTCATGTGGTCGTCCATCTGGGTGAAGTTGCCGAACTTCGAGTAGGCCACCTTGATGGTGGTCCCGTCCGACTCTCCGCCGCCGCCCGAGCAGCCGGACAGAACGAGTGCGGTGGTCGCGACAGCCGCCGCGATTCCGAGATAGCGCTTCATGGTGCTCCCTTGCTCCACGACCGGACGAGCCCGCTGCGTCGTTGCCGCGGGTTGTGGTCTGCCTATATGTAAATCGATTGGACTAACCGTGTCAACAGTTGCGGCCCAATCGTGAGCAGACGGTTATTCGGAGATCAGGAGCGTGGAGGGTCGCGGCGACAGGGCGTGGTCGAGCACGAGGCAGCCGGCGCCGACGGCCGCGACGTCGTCGCCGATCGCCGAGCTGACGATCGCGATCGGGTGCGGCGCGATCAGCGCGCGGTCGGCGTTGACGTAGCCCTCGATGCGCGGCAGCAGCACGTCGGCGACGCGGTGCCAGAACGGACCGCCGAAGACGACGCTCTCCACGTCGAGCAGGTTGGTGGTGATCACGACCGCCGCGGCGATGTGGCGGGCGACCCGGTCGAGGATCGCGAGCGCCCGCTCGTCGCCGCCGGCGGCCGCGTCGGCGAAGAGCGAGAAGGCCGAGTCGACGGATGCCGCGGCAGCGGTGTCGACGCCGGCGCGCGCGGCCTCGTCGATGAGCCGGTGCGGCGGGATGATCACGCCGATGCAGCCGCGGCGCCCGCAGGTGCAGACCGGCCCGTCGGAGTCGACGAGGATATGGCCCATGTCGCCGGCGTTGCTGCTCGACCCGCGCAGCACCTCGCGGTCGACCACCAGGCCCATGCCGGTTCCGGTGCCGTAGTAGAAGAAGGTGAAGTTGTCGCGGCTGGCGCCGTCGGCGGTCCACAGCTCGGCGACGGCTGCGGCCGCGACGTCCTTCTCGAGCACCACGGCGAAGCCGGTGGCGGCGGCGAGCGACTCGCGCAGCGGCACGCGGGTCCAGCCGTCGAGCAGCGGCGGGTTGAGCAGCAGGCCGGCGGGGGAGTCGACGGGGCCGGGGGCGGCGATGCCGACGCCGAGCACCCGTTCGCGGGCCACGCCCGAGCGCAGCATCACGCCCTCGATCTGCTCGGCCATCGAGGCGACGGCCGCGGCGGGGGAGATGCCGGTGGGGGCGGGGGTGCGGTGGTCGGCGACCACGTTGCCTGCCAGGTCGAGCAGCACGTAGGTGATCACCGTGGGGTCGAGGTGCACGCCGATGGCGTACAGGCCGGTGGGGACGAGCTGCAGGAGGGTGCGCGGCTTGCCCGGGCCGACGCCCACCTTGCCGGCCTCGAGCACGATGCCGGCGTCGAGCAGGCGCCGGCTGACGTTCGACACCGTCTGCGCGGACAGCCCGGTGGCCCCCGCGATCTCGACGCGGCTGAGCCCGCCGGGAGCGCGGCGGATGAGGTCGAGGATCACGGCCTGGTTGAAGCCGCCCACCGCGAGCAGGTTGGTGCCTCGTCGCACTTCCCTCACCTCCTCGCGGCGCGGACGCGCCTGCGAAAGAGTACCGCGGGCCGCGAAGCGCCGGGGCTGCGGTGCCCCGGCGCTAGGTCCACCAGTCCCTTCAGGGCAGGGGCGCGGCCGGCGGTGTCGTCGGCGGCGTCTTGGGCGTGCGCGGGGCGGCGGGCTTCTTCGCCGCCGGAGTGCGCGGCGCCGCGGCCTTCGGGGTGGAGCCGGCGGGCGCCTTCGTGGTGGGCGTCACGAGCGGGGGAGTGGACGAGACCGGAGCGCCGGAGGTTGCGGGCGCCGTGGTCGTCGTGGCGGGAGCGGCGGGCGTGGATCCGGACGACGCGGTGTCCGCCGGAGGCGCATCCGCTGCCGGCGCATCCGCTACGGGCAGTTTCGCGGTGGGAGCAGCGGCCGTGGCCTCGGCCACCGGGGCGACCGTCAGCGGCGGCGCGGGCGGCGTCGCGGGCGGGGCGGGCGGCGTCGCGGCCGGCCCGGGGCGCTGCGCGGCGGGCGCGCTCTGCGGGGCATTCGCCGGCGGGGCGTCGGAGTGGCGGTCCACGTAGAGCTGCGCGGCCTTCGTGCCGACGAGCAGGAAGCGCACCAGCAGGATGATCAGGCCGATGACGACCGAGAGCACGATGATGGCGAAGACGCCGTAGATGACGGCGCCGAGGGTGTGGGCGAACCAGCCGTAGCCCCAGCCGAAGGACTCGTTCATGCTCAGCGCTCCAGCTCGGCGTCGTTGGCCTGCTCGACGACGGTGCCGACGGCGATGGCCAGCGCGGCGAGCCAGCTGATCCACATGAGTGCGAGGCGCCAGTCGCGCGGGCCCTTGCGGGTGGTCTGCACCACTCCGAGTCCGCCGAAGATGGCGCTGATGATGCTGCCGTTGAAGATGAACTTGCGCATGATCCTCCGATTGTCCGAGGGTTCCACGGTACCGGCTGACGCCGACGCGGCAACACGAGCGCGCGCATTCGCGCGCATCCGCCCGGGATGCTAGGAGCAGACGGGCCGGCGGATGCCCGTGGCCGGCCCGGTCACGAAAGGTCGCGCACGCTCCGCCTCCGCCCGATCACCACGGCGGCGGCCCCGGCGAGCGCCAGCAGCAGCGCGAGCCCGATCGGCAGCAGCGCGAGCGGCTCGCCCCCGGTGCGGGCGAGCAGGCGGTCGGCGGCGGTGCGCGGAGCGCCCGCGACGTCTGCCGCCTGCCCGGACCCGGCCGGGCCCGCGCCGGGTGCGGGTGCGCCGCCGCCGTCCCCGGGCTCGACCGGCGTTCCGGGGAGCCCCGGCAGGCCGGGGTCGGGCGCGGTCGGCGCCGCGACCACGCGGAAGGTGCTCACGCCCGAGCTGAACTCGGCGCCGTAGGGGTCGGTGACCGTCACGTACCAGCCGACGGCGCCGAGGGGCGCGTCGGTCCAGGCGGCGGCCGCCTCGGTGCCGCTCGCGGCGCCGGCGACCGTGCCGATCAGCTCGGTCGTCTGCACCTCGGCGGTGAAGGCGTTGGTGCTGAGGGTCTTAGTGCGCGGGGTGATGCCCAGGGTGGAGTAGGCGATCGAGAACTCCTGGTGCGCGAGCTCCAGCGAGGGGTCGACCGCGTTGTACTGGTCGAGCGACGGGGAGTAGGTGCGCACGGTCACCTCGGCGCCCACGTTGTCGAACTGCAGCAGGCGCAGGAAGCCGAGGCCGCCCTCGGCGAGCCCCTGGTAGTCGAACAGCATCTGGGCCACGGTGCGGTCGGCGACGCCGTCGCCGGTGTCGTCGAACTCGTCGTAGCGGGTGAAGGCGTCGTGGTAGTGGCCCGACATCACCATCATCACGTTCGGGTTGGTGGCGATCACCTCGTCGTAGATGCGCTGCGGCACCGGTCCGAGGCCGCCCGTGGTGAGCATGTACTCGTGCAGGTTGAGGATCGCCTTGCGCTCCGGGTACTGCGCGAGCACCTCGTTCATCCAGGCGATCTCGGCGTCGCCGGGCGCCCAGCCCATGTACACCTGGATGAAGTCGATGCCGCCCGCGCTGATCAGGTCGTAGTGGCCGCGGTTGTCGAGGTGGCTGCCGCCGTACCAGGGGTTGTCGGCGTAGCGGGCCTCGCCGAACCACTGGCTGTAGGCGGTGTAGTCGTTGCTCATCTGGTCCACGTCGTGGTTGCCCGCGAGCACCCCGTAGGGCAGGCCGGCGTCGTCCAGGCCGCGGTAGGCGGCATCCGCTCTGGTCCACTGGTCGACGACGCGGCTGTCGTCGACGATGTCGCCGGTGTGTGTCAGGTACTGCAGGTTGGTGGCGTCGCGCTGGGTGAGGAGGTACTCGTGGATCGCCTCCTGGTGCTTGTAGAAGTCGGGGTTGGCGTTGTAGTACTGCGTGTCCGACTCCCAGGCGAGGGTGAAGTCGTAGTCGCTGCGCGGGGTGTCCGCCGCGTTCAGCGGGGTGACGACGCTCTCGCGGGTGGAGCGCGGCGCCCCGGCGAAGCCCTCGGAGTGCTGCACGAGCACCGACAGCGTGCCGTTCGCGGCGTGGTCGGCGGCGGCGACGGTCGCGGTGAGCGCGAACTCCACCTCCTCCGGGTCGACGGTGACGTGCCTGTCGATCTCCTCCCAGGCGCCGGTCGACGCGTTGCGCACGTACATGAGCACCTTCGCGCCGGGGTTGGCGGAGCCCGTCCAGGAGAGCTTGGTGCGGTAGTCCGCGCCGGCCTCCGCGGGGATGGCCACGTCGAAGACCTGGAACGGCAGGGCCGTGTCGGAGCTGACCCGCGTGTCGAGCCCGTCGACGCCGCCGATCGCGGCGACCTCCTCGGTGCTCAGGGCGCGCGCCTCGACGGCGTCGACCTCGGTCGACACCTCCGTGGTGCCCACCCGGCTGGTGACGCCGCCGGTGGCGCCGTCGAGCCGGTAGCCGCGGGCGAACTCCACGCCGAGCGCGTCGCCGCTCGGGTCGTCGACCCGGGCGCGCAGCTCCACCCCTCCCTCGACGACCTCGGCGCCCTCGAGGGGCGACACCGCCACACCCGTCGGCTGCTCGACCGGGGTGCTGAAGGCGACCGCGGCGGCGGTCGTGTTGCCGACCGCGTCGGTGGCGGTGAGCGAGAGGGTGTGCACGCCTCCGGCGAGGTCGACGGATGACGCGCGGTACGGCAGCTGCACGGCGCGCCCGTCGAGCGTGGTGACGAAGCCGGTCACACCGGAGCCGGAGTCGGCCGCGTCGGCGTCGATCACGAACTCGCCGCGGTACTCCTGGCCCTCGACGAGGTTGGAGGTGACGACGGGCGGGGTGTTGTCGACGTTCACCGCGCGGGTGACGCTGTCGGAGCCTGAGGAGGCGCCGACGGTGTGGGCGCCGTCGGCGGCCGCCGTGGTGTCCCAGTCGTGGGCGAGGGCGCCGAAGGCGTCGTCGGGGAGGGTGAAGACGGCGTCGTAGAAGTCGAGCCGGCCGGCGCTGTCGCCCATCAGCAGCACCCGTGCCGGGTCGTCGTAGCCGGCGGGGCGCAGCGAGCGGCCGTCGGGCAGCACCAGCCGCAGGTTCTGGATGGTGAAGTCGTCGTTGTTCTCGACGCTGAGCTCCGGGGCGGCCTTGGTGCCGGCCCAGACGCTCATGGTGAGGGTCTCGCCCTGCGTCACGTAGCCCAGGGGCACCTTCGTGGTGATGGTCTCCACTCCCTCGAAGATGCCCTCGTCGAAGATCGTGAGGATGTCGCTGCCGATGAGCACTCCGTTGCGGAAGAAGGTGTTGACCCCTCCGGCCTCGAAGGCGAAGTAGGGCTCGCGCTCGAGCGAGGCGCTGGTCGGGGCGACCGGCGTGCCGTCGACGCTGATCTCCACGTCGGGAGGCGTGCTGGTGCCGGCCGCGGAGAGCCGGGCGGTGCCGGCGAACCACTGGCCCTCCTCGACGTTCAGCCGGACGGGCGCGGCGTCGTCGTGGGTGACGGTGACGCGGCGGGGCGGGGTGGTCGCGGTGTTGCGGCCGTCGCTCACCTGCACGGAGTACTCCACCCAGGACTTGCCGTAGAGGTCGACGCCCGCCACCGAGTGCACGTAGGAGCTGAACGGGTCGCCGGGCGCCGGGTCGGCGGGGTCGGCGGCCGCCGCGGTGAGGTCGACGACCACCGGGTCGGCGTCGATGTCGTTGCGCACGGTGAGGCGCACCGTGCGCACCAGCTGCTCGTCGGTGACGG
>Ga0247808_10001443_pt1 | contig 11495 bp, 12 predicted proteins | sample UWRJL089202R1_FD_179914 | JGI IMG/M metagenome (GOLD analysis project Ga0247808, IMG submission 179914) | Plant litter microbial communities from Arlington Agricultural Research Station in Wisconsin, United States - UWRJ-L089-202R-1 | ecosystem: Environmental > Terrestrial > Plant litter >... | reverse complement strand
TTTTTAACGAATGTTGTTGCTAGGTTTTCAAAATTACCAAGCGGTTCACGCACTGCGGTGTCTGGGTTGTAGTAGTTGTAGTACAACTCACCGAGTGACTTTGTGTTGAGCTGAACACTTTGAACACCTAATTGGAACAACCCGGCAATAACTGAGTCTGTCCTATTTTTAAGTTCATCTTTTGCTTTTTGGTACGCGACTGAATCAATGCGAGTAATGGTGTTTTGTGGTCGTGCAAATAATTTACCAAAGAAGCCCTTACCTTGTTCAACAAGGTTTGCGGCATCACCATTAGGAAAGTACGGAATAACAATATAGAACGATTTCTCCATAATGTTTGCTTCTTGTGACAACGCATCGATGAAGTTAATATAATCGTCCATAAGCACACCAAGGAGCATATTATCTTGAGAACGACGAGTTGAGACGAGCTTATCAATATACGGGCCAATATCAACACGCTGTGAACGGACTAAAATCTGAACCGGAAATGTTAACGAGTTAAGGAAGTTTTGGTAGCTATATTCAACGCCTTCCCTTTCGCGGTCACTCATAAGGTCGAAGTTGATTGATTTACAAGACACGACAACACGGAATGAACCATCGTTCATAATGACCATGCCATCACGAACCTCAGATAGCTGTAGGGTACTTTGCGTTGAATTAGGGTTTTTCGGTGTTGGTTTAGACGGTACCTGAGAGTTTATAGGCCCGTTTGTAGGCTGCATTGGCGGTTGTTGCATTTGCATAGGTTGAGGAACCTGTTGTTGAACAGGCGGAACGGCCCCTGGTTGCTGGGGCTGGTTATACGGTGAATTATTAGGCTGCATACCCTCTCGCGTCCCACTCCTTTAGCTGATTTATTCTAGCGAAGTGAAATGATAACTTCGTCAGACTCATCTTTGGCTTTCTTTTTCAATCTGTTAGCCTCGTGAGCAATTGTCTCAATAGATAAATCAGTGTTGTTTGCAAGGTTTATTATATCAGCAGTAGGGACAGAACTGCTAGTGGTTGGTGGCTTTTCTTCTGCCATTGGCTCAGCAGCTGGTTCAGAAGCGGCGCCAGTCGTATTTTCTGCCTCATGTGCAAGGTCATTTATTGGCTGAATAACTGATTGATGTATCGATGACGGGTACGGATCGAAATGTGGCGCGGCTGTTGGCTCTGCTGTAGCAGCAGGTTGCGGTAGGGGTTGTGTGTACATTGCTTCTTGGGGTGCTTGTGTGGACACAGGAGGCATGGCTGGAGCCGGTTGCGCATACGCATAGGCGTTAGCTTGCTCCGGCGCGGCCGCTGCAGGTTGTTGAGGTGCCTCCGCGGGAACACTTGTCTGAAACATGCGTTGTCTCGCCTCTTCACGGACACGCTGACTGCTTTGTGACATCATTTGCTCAAACGTATGCGCCATCGGCGTATCACTGTCTAATACGTCCTCTGCGCTTTGGGCCTCAAGATAAATATCTGAATTCATTGCTGTCCCCGCAGCGCCGGAAACACCACGAATAGCCCACCCTTGGCTATCGACAATATTCGCCAAGTAGCTAAGACGTTCTTGGGCTTCGTATTGTGATAAATCTTTTGTTCGCTGTATGTCTACTGTTTTTGGTGCCGTCACTTCAATGAGTGACTCAACCCCATCCGGATCCCACAATCGCTGACGCGGTTTAAGATAAAACGAAACAATCGCCGCCATATAGATTTCCATCGGCTGATCTTTACGAAGTGGCAACGCTAGCGCACCGAAGAAGATAATAATCGGCACAGGAATAACTGCTAACCCAACAAATAACTGAGCAAGCCCCCACGCCAACGCAATCGACATTGCAACAATAATTAAGTAGATGAACTGACGAAAACTAAACGGACCAATGAGTTTGTCATCAGCTTCAACGTCTTGGGGTACTTTGTATGTTGCCATATGTGTTAAGTATATCAGTTAAGCAAAAGCTATTAACTATCTGCACCAGAATTTGGCGCTTGCGGTGTTTGATCATTTTCGTTACGTTGCGGAACTTCAGTAGTTGGGGTTGGGTTTTGAGCCTGTTCCCTATTCTCGATAGGCGCTTGAGTTTGAGGGGTATGGTCAACGTGTAATGTGTTTGGATCCAAAGGCGGAGTTGCTGGAGCTGCTGGAGCTTCGGGAGGTCGTGTGCCTTGAGGCGTTTGGGTGCTTTGTGGAGCTTGTGTACCTGTTTGACTACCCAAAGGTGTGGTGATGGGGTTTTCTGCTGGAAGTGTATATGTGTGCGTTGCCATTGCGTTTCTCTTAGCTTCACTTAGCTGGCCACTCATCCGTTCTGATTTAAGTGCTTCCATAGTAGCCATACTCACCCCACCTGAACTCATTGCATTTGCAAAGGCTTTATCGTTTAAACCACTAAGTTCTGCAGCGGTTAGTTTTCTCCAAGTATCAGCTTTGCCACTCACGGACGTAATACTTCCTACACCACCACCAGTAGACCAGGCTAATAGGTCTGTACTCTTTTGTTTTGCTGTTGGTGCGTGGAAAGACTTAATATTGCTTGCAAGTTCTTTGCCCATTGAGTCAGACATATGTCCCGCACCATGAGATGTATTGATAGTATCCAAGACGGCTTGAACGCCCGGGCCGCCCTTGCCCATAAGAACGTTCTGGGCTGCTCGTGCCTTTACGAAATCGTTCTTTTCTATAGCCATCGCAAATTGGGCTTCAACAGTATCACCCTCCCTGCCGCTATCAGCTACGAGCTTTATAGCAGCTTCTGCGGTCTTAATCTCGGCTTCATCAAGCTTCTCAATATTAGCCCCTCGCGCAGTACCATAATTACCGGTTAGTGAGTTGAATGCATCGCTCCTATTGAGTCGTGTGTTAGCCCTCGATCGTAGACGGCTGAGGGGGTTAGCTCCTTCATACACACCAGCACCAACCTGAGCTCTCCGTATAGACCTTCGATTGTTGAGAGACTTTAGAACACCGCTATTGGATGCCTTAGAACTCGAACCTCTACTAAACTTATCGCCAATACCGTTAATCTTGGTGCCGATATTCCCGGCGGCATTGATAGATGCCTTCAGGATTGCCGGTAGTAGGAATAGAGGCAAGACAAGTAGACCAGCGGCAATCACTTCTCCGATTGTACTTCCACCACTTGCACCGTAAATGCCACTAAGTATATCCGACACAAGAGAGGAAGCTCCGAATAAAAGACCAATGACTGGGAATACGAGAAGCAGTGCGACAAACACCTTCCGCCATTTAGTAAACCACTGCTCGGTGTTAGGGAGGAGGAAAGCTACAAATGCAAGCGGCGCAAGGATAATAAGAAGGACGATAAGCATTTGCCTAAGAATAAGGATAAAGAACACCATAATAAGAGCAATGACAGCTCCTATTAACATAGGTATAAGTACTGTTGCACCAAGTGCCCAAGCACCAGCGGCAACCGCGGTTCCCGCAAGGATACCACCCGCTAACCCTTCCCACGTACTTGGAGGGGTAGCTGAGTCGTATATATCAAGCCCGTTACCTACACCCTCAAAGAAACCTTTTAACGAAACTCCAATAATGTTAGACAGGTCAACCGCTATCTGACATATAAAGAATGAAACGTTCACAAGAATGGCTGATACGATAATGCGGGGAAGTATCTTTTTGATGCCGTAATTAGCAATACCCTGCCCTGTAAGCTGTGAAAAGATAATAACTAAGAACGCGATAACGAAGAGTACGTTAGCTATTGTTCGCATAGTAGACCACACGGTATAAGTCGGGCTTGATGTTGATACAATTTGAGTATCTACCTGTAAGAAGCTGTTGGATAAGAAGTTGAAAGCACTGTCGGCGATACTTGCCATAAAGTTAACAACGGGACATACAATCCAGCCCACACCTTCAATGGCACATGAAGATGCCGTTACAACAGGGTCACATTCTTCCCCCGGACTACAGGCTCTCTCGCCAGTTTCTTCACCTGACCCACTGTCCTGAATAAGTTTTTTAATATATTGTGCATATGCGTTAGCATGCGTTGACATCTGACTCGCAAGTTCGCCACAGGTAGCTGTAATATTATTTCTGGCTGAGCTGATAGAGTAGCCAATTGAATCGGAAGATTTTTTAGCTCCATAGAATTTAGTAGGCGTTTTAACTCCAGTTGAGGGGTCGACGACGTCTACAGTATATAGGAAGCTGTCATTAGCTGCGCCCGTGTAAGGTGAAGGTGCTGTTGAGCCAATACAGCCAACATAAAGGGCATTCCGCGCGTGCAGATAGTTTGCAGCATCACTTCGGCTTGGCTCCTTGCCGTTATAAACTTTATTTTTGATATTATTTTGAAAAGTTTCTAACTTTAGCCTGTCGTGGATCCTGAATACACCCGCTGCCACACCATGAAAGCTTTCCCGACCAGCTTTACAGTCAGAGCCATCGGCACGGCTTGCACCGGTTGCACATAGAAGATCAATTGGACTTTGATAGCCCCATACTTTAGCAGCGTCTACGATCCAAGCCGTGTTGTTGCCACCACAGCCAACTTTTTCACCAGGTGAGGCCATGGCTACTCCAGCTCCAGTTAAGAAGTACCCTATTGTTGGGTTTGTTGCACCGGTTGGTGGGTTATTGAACCATTTACCTGAGTTTGCATCACCTACTGATATACGGTCACCGTTAGCTCCTCCACTGAGGCTTTGCCCACTAATACATGCAGATAACGCATTATAATAGAGCCAAGATTTCATTTGCTCTTGTGGTTTCATATCGTCGAAAGCGGTGGCACTGGCAAGTGGTGCGCTTACGGTGCTTATAACAAGAGAAACTCCAAAAACAAGTAAGATTGAATAGCGTTTAAAAAAGAACCAAAACGAAGAGAAGTAGCGCCGTATAGACGCTACTTCTAGCTCTGAAAAGATATATTGAAAAAGTAAACGAGTTCGCCCTAGCATGCTATGCCTATTTAAGCACAAGCACTGCTAGATGTGAAGGCAGATACTAGAGGTTTGGAGTCGATTCTTGAGCGATCAGCCGAGCCGTGCCGTCAGAGATGTCAAAAGTTTCATTTACGACACCGCCTCGGTATTCAGAAGTAGAATTCTCTCTTACTCCATCTATACGAAATTCGAGGATTCGTTGCCCTTCTGGTGCTGGCAATTCAACTACTTCGCTAACATAACTGGTTACTTTAATAAGAGGCTCGCCCTTGTTGATGCGTGAAAGCGCCGATTCAATGTAACCTTGGTTAGCATCGACTACACCTTGGTAGTAGTCTACTAAATCTTGGTTAGACTCCCAGTCTGTAGGAAAGTAAGCTTCGACGAAAGGTTCAGCGTTACGCTGTGCAACTTCACTAATATAGCTTTCTAGTCCACCATCATTATATTCAAGCCAACCTTGGTCCGTGGCGCTAATCGTTTCGTCTGTTGCGCCACTCATACTCCAGGTTTCCCATAGTCCGTTAGAAGCCGCTGCCAACTCTTCTGCTGGCAAATCAGCAGGGATAGGCTCTACATCAAAGATTATTTCGCCAGTAACCTCTGTCTCAGTAGGTGTTGGGTCTGTAGACTCTGTAGCTTCTACGCTAGGGGTTGCGTCAACCTCACCTGGAACAACAGGCGCCTCAACGCTTGGTTCTGGTGCTGGTTCTGGGGTGTTACTTTCGCTACTGCTGGCTAGGTAAGCACCAAGGCCACCGACGCTAGCTAGACCGACAACAAGGCCGCCCATGATAGCCATCTGGCGCTTGCGTCCTTTTGGTTCTTTAGCTTCTGGGAACACAGCACTACGAGTCTCGTGAGTACTAGGTGTCTCGATAGTTGTTTTTGGCTGATGTTCGGTGTTTTGAGTCATTGTACGTGTTTCCCGTGCATAAGCACATTTGTTAGTACTACATTTAAGTTGTATGTTACTTTTTATACCACGAATTGCGATAAAAAGCAATAGCTTTATGCATATTTTGGCCAAAAGGTCAAAAGAAATCCTTTATATTGATTAATTCTTAATCCACGCCTAATACTTACATATATAGGTATGCTGAAAATCGAAAAGTACGTAAGCGAATGTACTAGCGATCTTTGAAAGACATCTCGACAAGACGAGCGGTTCCGTCGTCAGCTACTTTATACCTAAACGTAGCGCTTTGACTCGTCGAAGGCGTTGTGGTGTTATTTTCGTACTCTGAATCAACATCAAAATCAATCAAGATGTCTTCACCGGAACCATTTCCAATCTGGTCGACGTTTGTGATTGTAAAATCATGTTCAATGAGCGGTTCTTCATTCGCGTCACGACTGAGCACTGTTCCGATAAAATCTTCGTTATTCGTAAAAGTATCATCATACGTTTTAACCGCAAAAGGGTCTTCCTGCCAGTTATCTGGAAGTAAGGCCGCTGAATAGTAATCGGCGTTCTTTTTAGCTAAGTCTTCTTTAAAGTCGTCGATCGTTCCATCATTAAAGGCATAATATGCCTCGACTGTTGAAGCTGCGGATTCTTCAGTAGCACCGGCAAATACCCAGTCAGACCACAATTCGTAAGTGCGCTGTACAAGATCTTCTGGAGGAAGTTCCGCAGATAGGCGTAGTGTCTCGGGTGCCGGAAGTTCTGCGCTTGACCCTTCAATCTCAACCGGTGACTCTTCCGGAATATTAGTTGGATCCTCTGACCCTACTTCAGTTGTAGGCTCTAGCGTAGGAGTCGCTTCAACTTCACCGGGAACAACAGGTGCCTCGACGCTTGGTTTTGGTGTAACTTCTGGAGTACTATTCCCGCTATTGTTAGCTACACAGGCGCCGACTGTACCAACAGTGGCTAGGCCAGCAAGGATGCCACCCATAACCGCCATCTGACGCTTACGTCCGGACTCTGATTTTTTCTCATATATACTTAGTGTATCTGGGGCGCTTGGCTGGTGTTCGATGTTTTGAGTCATTGTACGTGTTTCCCGTGCATAAGCACATTTGTTAGTACCTTATAGATATGTTGTACATTTTATACCACGAATTTAATAAAAAAGCAATACCGCTATGCTGTATACTGGCGTAAACGTCAACAAGTATGGCTTGCAATCTCTTTAAGAACCCCGTAATCTATAGATAACTATGAAGATAAAACAAACAATGTACAACATGGTGCTGGGCGGTATTTTAGCTATATCTGTAATAACTGCTGCAGCACTCTTCCCTCTAGACCAAGTATCAGCCGCTGGAAATAAAGGCTGTGAAGTCGATACGGCAATTATAAGCTGTGACAACGTTAATACTGACGGCTCAGGGGTTCAAAACACCGGTTTATGGAGTCTCCTTTTAACAACTATTAATATTCTTACTGCTGGTGTTGGAGTACTTGCGCTCGCTGGTATTATCTATGGTGCGATTCTATATACTTCCGCTGGTGGTAGCCCTGAGCAGGTTAAGAAAGCTCGAACCGTATTCACAAACGTTGTTATCGGTGTTGTTGCTTTCGCGGGTATGTTCGCATTACTTAACTTTATCGTTCCTGGAGGAGTCTTTAATTAGTATGAAAGCTTTTATGAAAACTATAGTACTCGGAGCTATGTTTATATTCATGGTTGCAGCGCCTGTTGCTGCTATTACACTTCCGCAAGTATCATCTGTCTCTGCTCAATCTGGAACCTGTGAGGGTCGTGTCCTTGGTATCCCACCGTGGTACCGCGGCCTTACAAACAACAACCCTCCTACCTGTGACTTAAAGGCACCTGGCGAAGTCGGTGGACTAAGCCCTTTTATCTGGAAGATAGCGCTTAATATTATCGAAATGGCTGTAGTACTTGTTGCGTACATCGCCGTATTCTTTATCCTTTACGGTGGTTTCCAGTTTATTATTGGTGGCTCAAACCCTGGTATGATCGAAAAGGCTCGAAAAACTATTCTCAATGCGGTTATCGGCCTGGTTGTTGCGATGGGTGCAATTGCTATTACTAACTTAATCTTTTCGATTATTACTTAAGGACTTATATCTATGAACACCTTTCTTACACAATTTGCACAAAAGATAGATGCTGGATCATCTGGTATTCCAACTATGGGTGGCGACCAACTGCTCACAAACGTACTTAACCTCACCTACTTCCTTGCGGGAACGGTTGCGGTTATCGTAATCATCGTCGCGGGCATTATGTATACAACCTCAGCCGGTGATGCGAGCCGGGTGTCGAAGGCTAAGAACCTTATCACCTACTCTATTGTTGGATTGGTGGTTGTGTTGAGCGCATTTATTATTACGAACTTTATTATTGGGAGATTTAATTAATGAAACGATTTAATGTATTAGTTGCTACGTTTGTAGTGGCGCTATTGGGAGCCTTTATACTAGCACCGATTGCATCCGTGGGTGCAATCGATCCACTGGCAGATGTCTGTAGTACAACACCTGACTCGGAAATTTGTCAGAGCCGCGGCGAAGATAGCGCAACAAGCCTTATCGGTACAATCGTGAACGTACTACTGTTCGTTGTCGGTATTCTATCGGTAATCATGATTATCGTATCGGGTATTTTCTACGTAACGTCTTCGGGCGATGCGGGTAAGCTTTCAAAGGCTAAAAACACCCTTACGTACTCTATTGTCGGTCTGCTGGTATCATTCCTAGCGTTCGCTATCGTCAACTGGGTGTTCGAACTCCTCTAGAAATAGAGGTGCTAAGGGGTTAACAAGACCTAATAAATGTGATATAAATAACCTAGACTTCAAAAGAAAGGAATCAACAATAATGAAACAACTAACTAAAAAGTTTGCTGGTCTCGTAGCTGCTTTCGCGCTCGTTGCTGCAACACTATTCGTTCCAGCGCTTCCAGTAGGCGCACAATGTGACACATCAGGTGGCGCATCAGCAGGTATCAACTGTGCACAGGGCGACAACGTTCCTGAAACACTATTCGGACAAGGTTCAATCTTTACAACTGTTGTAAACGTGCTCCTTTTCATCATTGGTGCACTTAGCGTTATCATGCTCATCTGGGGTGGTATTCGTTACACAACATCTGGCGGTAACTCATCATCTGTTACAGCTGCAAAGAACACTATCATGTACGCAATCATCGGTCTTGTTGTTGCCTTCTTGGCATACGCAATCGTGAACTGGGTACTTGGTGCCGTTACACCTGCCTAAGTAATTACTACTTTTGCACACTATACCCTCGCTTATGGCGAGGGTATTTTTATTAGGTAAGATACTATGCGTGTTGACGATGCATCGATGCTGAGGTGCAAAGGCCTTGAGTGTGTGACGGGTGGGCGTTTACCTATTCGACACCTTATTAAGAGGCAAATAAATACTCCCCTGCTAGAGGGGAGTATTTAGTGTAAGCAATGCTTGGGCTATTGAATTTGAATTCGCTTAGCTTGTTCTTGCTTGATTTTGCTGAAGCTGATACTAAGAACACCGTCCTTAAGTACTGCGTCAACTTCGTCTTCCTTTACACTGACAGGAAGTGCGAGGGTGCGACTGAATTCGCCCCAGTAGCACTCTTGAATGTGCCAGTTGGTTGCATCTGCATCGTCACCGCTACTGAGGGTGCCACTGATGGTAAGAATACCGTCACTGATGCTGACATCGAGGTCTTCTTTGTTAACACCCGCTGTGCGAGCTTTAACAACGAGTTTCTCGTCTGTTTCGTAGACATCAACTGCTAGTTGGCCTAAGAATTCTTCTTGGCTGTCGTCCCAGGTGTCTTCGCTTACAGGGGCAGTCGATTCTGTTGGTGTCAAATCGTCGTCACTGAGGAAAGCTGCTGCCAGCTCGTCTTCGATGAGTAGATCTTCGTTTGGTTTGCGGGCCATGATATCCTCCACTTTTCTCTAGGCTCATTTGACAAATAGTCCCTCGTATTATAACGACTACCTGCGGTATAATCAACTAAATGGGTGGGTTAAACGTAAAAAATACAATGATTGAGGGTGTATTGCGGCTTCTCGCACCACACCCCTGTTATTCCTGTGGGAAAGTGGGGGTACTTTTATGCCCTAATTGTAAATATAACATCACCCACGAGCCGTTCGTTGGCTGTATATTATGCCAAACCCCACAAAAACACGGAATATGCCCGAATCACGGCTCCCCTATCGAGAGAACCTTCGTTGTAGGCGCTCGTAGCGGCCCCTTAGAAGATGTTATTAATGGCCTAAAATTCAATAATGTCAAATCTGCTGCTAAGGTTTTAGCTGAGCTTTTAGACGATACACTTCCCCTACTGCCCACTTCGACACACATCGTACCTATTCCAACCGTACGGTCACATGTTCGGCGGCGAGGGTATGACCAGGTAGAGCTTATCGCCCGTCACTTCGCTCAATTAAGAGGGTTGCCGGTTTCTCGTCTGCTTGTTCGTAAAACAAGTACGACTCAACACACCGAAGGCCGTGACACACGAAAACTACAGGCAGCAACTGCCTTTGGCTTGAGTTCTTTAAGCGATGCCGCGCAAGGTGCAGGCCCACTCTTGCTTATTGACGACATTATTACCACTGGTGCGACCGTCTCGGCTGCCGCAGAACAACTGGTGAATACCGGAGCTACGGTATGGGTCGCAGCTCTTGCCTATCAACCTCTCGACTAATGAATCTCAATCTGTTAAAATAGCCCATGTACTCTACTGGAGAGGTGACCGAGTGGTTTATGGTAACGGTCTTGAAAACCGTCGTGGGGAGACTCACCGAGAGTTCGAATCTCTCCCTCTCCGCCAGTACGATTATAAAATAACCCGCCTGTGCGGGTTTTTTGTTTGCTAAAAATAACTTAGATAATTAGACGTTTGTCGCGCCACTCGTGCCAGCACCGGGAACAAGAACGCCGAGCACCCAGTTAACGGCTGCGAATGCTAAGAAGGCAATGATAAGGCCGACAATTGCGTAAAGAACAGTGTTTTTAGCTGCCGTAACAGATGACGAGTTACCGCCAGAGGTTGCGTAGCGAATTCCACCAAAGATCACCATGATTACTGCAAGGGCACCAACAATAAACAGCAAGGTGTTTGTGATTGTTGTAATAACACCGGTGTTACCGAAAAGTTCCGTTGGTTGCCCGCTACCACGTGCCGCGGCTGCACCCTCTTGAATAGGGGTTTGTGCAGATGCAGAAGAGCTAACGCCGAGCGTTAGGAGTGTCGCGGCGCTAAAAGCTGCGGTGACGATGTGTGCTTTGTACTGCTTCATATTATAACTATTATATAACTAAACCAAACTTAAAGCAAATAACAGCATAGACGCTAGTCCCGACATCTGTTTTATGCTACAATCAAGGACGTTGCACGATTGTATCCTGGAGGAGTACCCAAGTGGCTGAAGGGGATGGTTTGCTAAATCATTAGTCTGGGGAGACCTGGAGCGGGAGTTCGAATCTCCCCTCCTCCGCCAATCTGCATCACAAAGCATCTTCATTTATGGAGGTGTTTTTTTGTTTTTTCAGAGTAGATGATAGTAATGCTCGTGCTATACTAGGCCTATATATGGCAAGTGAACAACCACAGAACTACTGGCAACCCCCCGAGGATACTAACCCTACCTCT
>Ga0247808_10001442_pt1 | contig 11495 bp, 10 predicted proteins | sample UWRJL089202R1_FD_179914 | JGI IMG/M metagenome (GOLD analysis project Ga0247808, IMG submission 179914) | Plant litter microbial communities from Arlington Agricultural Research Station in Wisconsin, United States - UWRJ-L089-202R-1 | ecosystem: Environmental > Terrestrial > Plant litter >... | reverse complement strand
GTCAACTACGTGGCCGCCGGGGTGTTGGCGCTGCTTAGCCTTGTTGTACTGAGTTCCGCTATCGGCACCGCGCACCTTGCCGGGTGGGACATGCATGCTCGCGTCCCGTCGGGTCGCGTCGGCACGGGTGCGTTGTGGGCGGTATTTGCATGGCGAGCGACTCTCGGACTGCTGGCTTGGGCGGGTGTGGTCGCGCTCCTCATTAGTGGGCACCGCGTCATCCGAAAAGAGAATCAGCGGCTCACGCAGTTTCTCGCCGACCACACGTCCGACCTGCCCACCATCGAACTCCTCGAAATCGAACTCACCGCGGCTGACGTCGCCATGGACGCCCGGGTGAGGCGGGAGCGCGCGAAGCCGAGCCTGCCACCCGTCGCCGATGTGCTTGCCACCGCGTCATCCGACCTCCGAACCGAGCTTGACGCGGCCATCTCCCGCGTGGCGGGTGCGAAGGTGCGACGGGCTGCCACTTTTGCGCTCGGCCCACTGTTGATGGCGATCGGTATCTTTGTGATCGGCCTCGGGATCGTTCCCGCCCACAACGCGGGATGGGACCTGACCTCGTTCACCCCCGCTGGGCGAATTGATGGTGTGCTGCCGCTGTGGTTTGTTGTCGCCCTGGCCTTTGTGCTGGGATTCGTGATTTTCGCAGGGGGTGTTGCCAGTCTTGTGGGCGGGTTTTTGGCGGTGCGCACCGCGCAAGACTGGCTGGTGCGCTTTCGTTTTACCCACGAGAATGAACTCCCCGCTGCCCAGCACCTCGTAGACCCACACCACGTCCCCTAAACCCGTTGGAGACTCGCACCATGGCCCGTCGCCGTTCCCTGTCTCGTCACGTCGTTGCCCCGGCCGCTGTGGCGATTGCCCTGACGCTGACTGCCACGGGATGTGTTGACTCGTCCAACAGCAGTGCCCCCTCACCCGCCGCGAGCGCGGACGGCAGCACCACGGCATCCCCCAGTCCGACATCGGAACCAACCGAAGCTACCGAACAGGCGACGGTCTCCGCCGACGACGCCCTCGCCGCCCTCGAAACGCAATACGGCGCGCGGCTCGGAGTGTTCGCGGTCGACACCGGTACGGGCGCGACCCTCTCGTGGCGGGGTGACGATCGGTTCGCCTATGCGTCGACGCACAAAGCGCTGAGTGCAGCTGCCCTCCTGCGCGAGGTCGGGGTGGCCGGACTCGACGACCCTGTCACCATCAACGCCGCCGACATCGTGAGCTACTCCCCCGTGACCGAACAGCATGTTGGTGGCACGTTGACGCTGCGTGAGCTGGCGGCGGCGTCCGTGCAGCAGAGCGACAACACCGCCGCGAACCTCGTGATGGAGCGCCTCGGCGGCCCGGCGGCGTTCGATGCCGCGCTCGAGGATCTCGGCGACACCGTGACCGAGGCCGTGCGGCTCGAACCCGAGCTGAACGAGGCGACGCCGGGCGATACCCGTGACACCACCACGCCCCACGCGTTTGCGAACGACCTTCACGCCTACTTTCTCGGCGGCACGCTCGGTGCTGATGGGCTCGGTATTTTGACGGGATGGATGACGAACTCGGCGACGGGTGACAGTCTCATTCGCGCCGGAGCCCCCATCGACTGGATTGTGGCCGACAAGTCCGGTGCCGCCAGCTACGGCACGCGCAATGACATCGCCGTGCTGTGGCCTCCCGGGGGTGCGCCCATTGTGATGGCCGTGATGTCGAGTCGCGACAGTATTGGCGCCGACGCCGACCCCAACGCTGACCCGGATGCCGAGTACAACGACGCATTGATTGCTGACGCAACACGGGAAGTGATGGCGGTCCTGCGCTGACGGCGCTCATCGGCGGCGAGCTTCAAGCCCGCCGCCGACCAGAGAAAGCTACAGACGCTCGGCGGCCTCGACCACGTTTTTCAGCAGCATCGCGCGCGTCATGGGGCCAACGCCACCGGGAACCGGGGACAGGTATCCCGCGACATCCCACGCTCCGGGATCCACGTCGCCCACAAGGCGTGCCTTGCCCGTCTCGGGGTTGACCACGCGGGTGATTCCAACGTCGAGCACCGCGGCGCCCGGCTTCAGCCACTCAGCCTGGACCAGGCCGGCCACCCCAACGGCGGCGACAACAATGTCGGCCTCGCGCACGTGCGACTCGAGGTCGAGCGACCGTGAGTGGGTGAGTGTGACGGTGGCGTCGAGTCCCTTGCGGGTGAGCAACAGGCCAAGCGGGCGCCCAACCGTAAGGCCACGGCCGATGACCACAACGTGCTTGCCCGGAATGGTGACGTGGTAACGCTGCAGCATCTCAACGATGCCCGCTGGCGTGCAGGGCAGCGGTGAGTTGAGCGGGCCACCGACACCGAGCACCAGACGACCAAGGTTGGTGGGGTGCAGGCCGTCGGCGTCTTTGGCGGGGTCCATCAGCTCGAGCATCGCGTTCTCGTCGAGACCGGCGGGAAGCGGAAGCTGGATGATGTAACCGGTGACGGCGGGGTTCTCGTTGAGACCAACAATGGCAGCGCGCACCTCGTCGGCGGTCGCCGTCTCGGGGAGGTCAACACGGATCGACTCGATCCCCACCTCGGCGCAGTCGCGGTGCTTGCCGGCAACATACGAGAGCGATCCGGGGTCGCTGCCCACGAGAAGCGTGCCAAGGCCGGGCGTGATGCCACGGGCCTTCAGCGCGGTGATTCGTTCGGCGAGTTCGTTTTTGACGGCGGTCGCGGTTGCGACGCCATCGAGCTTTACTGCAGTCATTCGGATTCTCCGAGTCATAGAGCGTTGTGGTGCTGTGAAGTGAGGGCGCCGCGGAAGGGTAACCCCCTCCGCGGCGCGAGCACCCGCGACGGCCAGTGAGCACCAGTGACAACCAGTGCCAGTGCCGCTATTGAGTTGGCGCAGGCCCGAGAGCAGCTCAGCTGCTCCGAAACCTGAAACCTAGTTGGCCCAGGTGCCGGGGCTCTCGAGGCCCGGGTACAGCGGGAAGCCGTCGGTGAGGGTGAGCACGCGTGCACGGAGCGCCTCGACGTCGGGGCTGGGCTTGAGGGCCGTCGCGATGATGTCGGCAACCTCGGTGAACTCCTCATCGCCGAAACCACGGGTGGCGAGCGCGGGCGTTCCGATACGCACACCGGACGGGGTCAGCGGCGGACGCGGGTCGAACGGCACCGAGTTACGGTTCACGGTGATGCCGGCCTCGTGAAGCACGTCTTCCGCGTCCTTGCCGTGGATGGCGGAGTTGCGCAGGTCAACGAGCACCAGGTGCACGTCGGTTCCGCCCGTGAGCACGTCGATACCGGCGTCGACGGCGTCGGGCGCGGTGAGGCGCTCGGCAAGAATCTGCGCGCCACGGATCGTACGCTCCTGGCGGTCCTTGAACTCGGGCTCGCCCGCAAGCTTGAACGCGGTCGCTTTCGCTGCGATGACGTGCATCAACGGTCCACCCTGCTGGCCAGGGAAAACGTTCGAGTTGATCTTCTTCTGCAGATCAAGATCGTTCGTCAGGATGAAGCCGGACCGGGGTCCACCGATGGTTTTGTGCACAGTCGACGACGTGACATCGGCGAAGGGCACCGGGTTCGGGTGCAAGCCCGCAGCGACGAGCCCAGCGAAGTGGGCCATGTCGACCCAGAGCTTTGCGCCAACCTCATCGGCGATGGCACGGAATGCCTCGAAGTCGAGCTGGCGGGTGTAGGCGGACCATCCGGCGATGAGCACCTGGGGGCGAACCTCGAGGGCCTTCGCGCGAACGACGTCCATGTCGATGCGGAACGTGGTGGGGTCAACGCCGTAGGCGTGAGCCTCGTAAAGCTTGCCGGAGAAGTTGAGCTTCATACCGTGGGTGAGGTGTCCACCGTGGGCGAGCTCGAGGCCAAGGATTTTGTCGCCGGGCTGTGCGATCGCGGCGAGCACTGCGGCGTTGGCGGAGGCGCCGGAGTGCGGCTGGACGTTCGCGTATGCGGCACCGAACAGTGCCTTGGCGCGGGTCAGGGCGAGCGTCTCGGCGACGTCAACGAACTCGCAGCCACCGTAGTAACGACGCCCCGGGTAGCCCTCCGCGTACTTGTTGGTGAGAACGGAACCCTGCGCTTCGAGAACGGCGCGGGGAACGAAGTTCTCACTCGCGATCATCTCGAGGGTGCCACGCTGGCGGCCAAGTTCGCTGTTGAGAACTGCAGCGATTTCGGGATCAACCTCGGACAGAGGCGAGTTGAATGATGACGACATGGGCGCTCCTAAACTGACGATCTATGGACTCATTGCGCCGCGGAGGCGGCGTACTGCTATCCGATCGGCCCAGGCGTACGGCCGATTCGACGTCAGTCGCTCCCCGATGGTTGCCCATCTCAACGCCAGTTGCGACCGTTGCAGACTACCAGCCGAACGGCCCAATGTGCTGCGGCATCCGTTCCCAATTCGTCACGATGAAGCCGACGAACCCGTCCCCAGTGAGGTCGGGGTTCGCCGGCTGGCACATCAACTTGCTTTGAGTGCTTCGCGCAGGGTGACCCGCGAACCCATCCGCAGCAGGGAGTTGGTGTAGATCTTGCTCGCGACAAACATCACGGCCGCGGCAGCCAACACCAGCAGAGTGAGCGAGATCAACGGTTCCCACCACTCGGCTTCACCGAAGAACAGGCGCACGGGCATCGCGACGGGGGCGCTGAACGGTACGTAGGAGAGGATCGTCATCACCAACGCGTTGTCGCCAAAGAGCACCACCCCGAAGTACGGGATCATCACCAGCATCATCGCCGGGGTCATTACTGCGCCGGTGTCCTCCTGTCGCGAGACCAGGGCGGCTCCCGCGGCAAACACACTTGCGACCAGTACAAACCCGAAGACGAAGAACACCACAAACCAGATCAACGGAGCCGACAGCAGATCAAGCAATTCGGTTTGACCGGTGACGGCGAGTCCAAGCGCGGCAGCAGCAGCGATCGCCGCCGCCGTCCCCACCCCGATCACCGAGTTACCGAGGATCTTGCCCGCGAGCAGCGCACGAGCGGGCACCGCGGCGAGAAGGATCTCCACAACGCGGGACTGCTTCTCCTGCACGGTGTTCTGCATAATCGTTGCGCCCGATCCGAGCACCGCCATCATAAAGACCAGACCGAAGGCAAGGCCGATCAGCGTACGCAACCCGCTCGGGGTCTCGGATGCGTCGAGCAACTGCACCTCCGGGCTCACCGACAAGGCGGCGACCACGTCCTCGGGAGCTTCATCGAGCGCGATCAGTGCAAATCCCACGGGACTGTTGTCGGGAACAAGCGCCGCCGTGACCTCCTCGGAGCGAACCAGCTCCTCGGCCTCTGCACGGTCATCGACCTCGGTGACCTCGAACACGTCGGACGACAGCACTCCGGCGGGCACCGGCCCCGCAACCGCGATGGGTGTTGCGTCGACCGAACGGCCGCCCAGCACACTCGACAGAATGATTCCGCCGAGCACCAGAACGAGGGTGATCACCGTCGAAATGATGAATGCCTTTGCCCGCACCTGCGAGAGGATCTCGCGCTCGGCGACGAGCAACGTCGCACCCCAGGTGCTGAGTTTCTGCCTCTGTGTGGTGCTCATCGAAGTACCGCGCCCTTCTGCTTCTCGTCCTGCGTGTTGTCCTCGTTGGCCGGGGCACTGACCACAATGTCCCGGAAGATCTCGCCCAGGGTCGGACGCACCGGCCGAAAGCTCGCTACCGTGCCGCGGTCGACCGCTGCGCGGAGCACCGCGTCGGCGGCCGCAGGCTCTGCACCGAACAACACGGTGGTGCCGGCCAGCTCCTCCACAACTACCCCGGGAACTCCTCGAACCCAGCCGACGTCACCGCTCGTTTCGAGCGACCACCGGCTGTGGGAGTACTGCTCGCGCAGCGCTTCCCGTTCTCCCGCCGCCTGCACCTTGCCGTCGGCGATGATCACGAGGTCGTCGCAAAGGCGTTCGACCACATCGAGCTGGTGCGATGAAAAGAGCACGGGCACACCGCGAGCGGCGTGCTCAGCGATCACGGTGACAACCTCGTCGACCGCCATGGGGTCCAGCCCGGAGAAGGGCTCGTCCATGATGAGTACGTCGGGGTCGTGAACCAGCGCCGCGGCTACCTGCACTCGCTGCTGGTTACCCAGCGATAGCGCCTCAAGCTTGTCCTTGCGTCGCTCGATGAGGCCGAGTCGTTCAAGCAGGTCGTCGGCGCGCTGCGTCGCGGTGACCTTGTCGATCCCGTGCAGCCTGGCCAGGTACGCGAGCTGTTCGCCGATCTCCATCTTGGGGTAGAGGCCACGCTCCTCCGGCATATATCCGAAGCCGTGAAGCGAGGACTGGTCGACCGGCTCCCCATCCAGGGTGATGGTGCCGGAGTCGGGCCGCAGCACTCCGAGAATCATCCGCATCGTTGTGGTTTTCCCGGCGCCGTTCCCCCCAACAAAGCCGGTCAGGCGCCCGCGCCCAACATCGAAGCTGACGTCGTCGACAACGCGACGGGTACCGAAACTCCGGCTGATATTTCGCACGCTGAGCATGTGGCCTCCTGAGTCGAATGGATACCACCACGCTACAAAGCAGACCGTACTGTCCACCTCCGCCGCCGGGATGAACTCCCGGCCTCCCCCCAGAGGTGGAGGTCTACCCGACGAGGCCGGTTCGGTACGCGTACGCGACGGCCTGCACCCGGTCGCGCAGGGAGAGTTTCATCAACACGTTCGACACGTGGGTCTTCACCGTGGCACGACCGATGACCAGCAGCTCGGCAATCTCGTCGTTCGACAGCCCCTGCGCAATCAGTCGCAGTACCTCTGCCTCGCGCTCGGTGAGGTGGTCTGGCACAACACCGGTGGGTGTGGACGGGGTGGATGACGCGCGCTCGCGGGCGACAGCGCGCTCGATGACCGCCCGGGTGAGCTCGGGGGCAAGCAGCGCCTCGCCCGCCGCGATCGACCGCACACCGTCGATCAGATTCTCCGCCCGGGCATTCTTGAGCAGAAAACCACTGGCACCCGCATCCAGCGCAGCGAGCAGATAGTCCTCGCGTTCGAACGTCGTCAGCATCAGCACGTGAGCCGTTACCGCCGGATCGCTCACCAGTCGCCGTGTTGCCTCGATGCCACCCATCCCGCGCATCTCGACGTCCATACACACAACATCCGGGGAAGTCCGCGCCACAACCTCGAGGGCCTCTTCACCACTGGAGGCTTCGCCCACCACGTCGATGTCGTCCTGCGCCGACAGGATAGTGCTGATCCCCTGGCGCATCAGGGCGTGGTCGTCGACCAGCACAACGCGAATCGCGCTCATGCTCGAACCCCCAGCGGAACGGTGACCCGAACAACCCAGCCCGAGTCCTCTCGCGCCTTCGCTTCGAGAGTGCCGCTGAGCGCGGCCGTTCGCTCGCGCATCCCCAGCAGGCCGAGTCCGCCACTGCGCTGCCGCGGCCCGGGGCGCCCGAGCCCGTCGTCGGTGACTTCCAGCTCAACGGCGGCCGCGTCGTAACGCAGGTGCACCCGCGCTCGAGTGCCGGGACCCGCGTGTTTGAGCACGTTGGTCAACGATTCCTGGGCTATGCGATACAGGTTCAGTTCCACGAGCGGCGACAGCGCAATCGGGTCACCCACCTGTTCGAACGAAACTCGGAGGCCAGCCAGCGTGGCGTCCTCGATCAGTGCCGGAAGGGAGTCGAGACCGACCGATTCGGTACCCGACGTGACCGTTGATTCCTCGTCGCGCAGGGTTCCGAGCAGTTGATAGAGCTCGCTGACCGCCGATCGCGACGACCCTTCCAGCGCTTCGAGCTGCTCGCGCGCTTTCTCGGGGTTGGTGGCGAGCACTGCCCGGGCGGCGGCGGCCTGCACTCCCATCAGTGACACGTGGTGCGCGACCTCGTCGTGCAGTTCGCGGGCGATGCGTAAGCGCTCGATGGTGATGGCCTGCCGGGAGACCTTGGCCTGTTCGGTCTCGAGCTGAACCGTGCGAAACGCTGTGAGCGCGCGCTGTCGCGCCGAGGCCCAGGCGTGGTTGCCGAACCACCATGAACCGGCGAAGTACAAGATGTTGATGAGCACCTGCTGCAGCATGTACGCCGCTACCGGAGTCAGAACCCCGATGCCCGGTCCGTCGAAATCAATGTCTTGCGTGCTGGATCGAAAAAACGAGATGAGCAGCCAGATGGCCATTCCCGTCACCAGTACGCCCCGCGCCCAGTCCGCACGAGACCGGTTCGGTTCCCAGGCGCCCACGCTGTAGACCGCCATAAACAGGGCGATGTTGCTAATGGTGACTTCGGGTACCCGCAGTTCGCCCACAAACAAAAACGCGACGCCCGCCACGGCGAGCACCGGCACGGGCTGAGTACGCCGGAAGGCGAGCGGGAGTGTCACAAGAGCGAGAAGGCCAGCGCTGAGCGCAGGGCTGGCCGGGTCTGGCCACATTCCCATCGCGCGTCCGAGCACGAGGGAGAGGATTGCGGCAGCAAACAGTGCAACCGCCATCGCGGCGTCCGCCTTGCGCTGACCAAATCCCGCCGGTGACCTCTTCCAGGCGAGGGAATCAGGATCGACCGTCATTTGGCCAACCTACCATCGGGTCCGAAACACGTCTCGGCTGCGCACCCGACCCATATCCCTGGGTTAGGGCGTACCGACCGTGCTGATTGACCCGGTCGACAGCGAAACGTCACTCGAGATGGTGCGGCGCTGCACAATAGTGTTGCTCACCAGCAGGAAGACAATCCCGACAATTAGCAACGCAACGTCGATGTACGGCAGGATCTCCAGGCTGTAGGCGTCGAGAAGACCGCCACCAATGAGTGCTCCCAGGCCGATCGCCGCGTTGAACGACGTGGTGTACCAGGCCGACGCGGCGTCACGCACACGCGGTGACGCGGTGTGCAGCAGACGGGTCTGCATCATGGCGGGCGCCCCTCCGAAGGCGATGGCCCACACCACAATCGCTCCAAGAACGATGGCGGTGTTGTTGTGCCAGATCGCAAGAACAAGCACACACGCGGCGACGATAAGGAATGCAACCACCAGTCCCGCCCGCGGGTACCTGTCGGCGACGAGCCCGGAAATCACCAGGCCAATCGCGCCCGCTCCACCAAAGAGGAAGAGTATCGACGCGATGTTGTCCGGGTCGAACGCGGCCACATCCGTGAGGTACGGCGTGATGTAGGTGTAGAAAATGTAGTGCGCGTTCATGGTGATCAGCACAATCACGCAGAGCAGAACAACGCCGAGCACCGTTTTGTCCTTGCGCATCGGCAGAGCGATCTCGCCCGTCTTGAGCTCAACACCGTGCGAGATGGCGGGCAAAAACTTCACAACGAGTAGCAGGATGACAATAATGAGGGCAGCGATGACGCCAAACGTCATCCGCCATCCGACCGCGTGACCGAGAGCGGTACCGAGCGGCACACCGAGAACAAACGCGGCGCTACCGCCACCGCTCGTGATCGCAACGGCGCGACCGAGGTGGCGCTTCGGAACGAGGTATCCGGTGTACGCACCAACGATCGACCAGAACAGGCCGTGCGCAACACCACCGATCACACGGGCAATGACCAGCACCGCGTAGGTGGGGGCGAGGGCGGCGAGCAGGTTGCCGATGGCAAACACAATCAGCACCACAATAACGAGCTGCTTGCGCGGCACATTGCGCGTCAGCGCGGTCAGTGGCGCAGCCGACAGAACCACGGCGCCAGCGAAGATGGTGACAAGCAGGCCAACCTGCGACTCCGAGATCTCGAAGGTTTCGGCGAGGTCCTGCAGAAGCCCGACCGGCACAAACTCACTGGTCACAGCGACAAAGATCGCGGCCGCCAGAAGAAGCAGGGCCGTCAGCGGAAAACGGTATTCCGCGGTATTTATGTTCGAAGTGTGTGTGGTGGGGGCGCCCATAAGGAGGGAATCCGTTCCAGTTTGCTGTGGTGCGTTCGCCGCCCGCGGGACTCCGCGGTCTGCTGCAGAGTCCTAACCAGCGTAACGGGGCAATACTCTTATGTCGTGACTGAGCTTTCAACCCACTGGATTCTTACTCTGGTCTGCGAAGACCGACCCGGCATTGTGCACGCGATCAGCGGCGCCATCGTTGAGGCCAACGGAAACATCACCGAGTCACAGCAGTTCTCCTCCGACGACACCGGCACCTTTTTTATGCGCCTCCAGGTCGAGTCCACCATCTCCCGCGATGCCTTCGAGGCCGCCCTCGCGCCGATCACCGAGCGCTACGACATGACCTGGCGCCTCGATGTTGTCGATCGCCCGCTGCGCACACTCGTTCTCGTCTCGAAGGCCGGCCACTGCCTCAACGACATGCTGTACCGCCAGCGTGCGGGACAGCTTCCCGTCGATATGCCGATCGTTCTCTCGAACCATCCCGACCTGGGTGGACTCGCCGAGTTCTATGGGGTGCCTTTTGAAGCGCATTCGGTGTTGGATGACGCGGAGAAGGCGAACTTTGAGCGGCGAGTTCTCGAGGTTGTCGACCAGTACGACATCGAGCTTGTTGTGTTGGCGCGGTACATGCAGATCCTGTCCCCCGAGCTCTGCGAGGCCCTGAGCGGACGGATCATCAACATCCACCACTCCTTCCTCCCCGGGTTCAAGGGTGCCAACCCCTACAAGCAGGCACACGCCCGCGGGGTGAAGCTCATCGGCGCGACGGCACACTTTGTGACGAGCGACCTTGACGAGGGCCCGATCATCGAGCAGAACGTGGTGCGCGTTGACCACTCCCGAACCTCAAAAGAGCTTGTGGCGATTGGACAGGATGAAGAGTCGCGCACGCTCACGCAGGCAGTGAAGTGGTTCGCGGAGGCGCGTGTGCTCCTCGACCAGAAGCGCACCATCATCTTCAAGTAACGCGCAGGCTCAATAGCGCCGCACCCGTGCGGCCGTCGGTACGCTGGGATTGCGCAGCAGTAGCGCTGCACTTATTGATGGAAGCCCTCCCATGAGCATTCTCTTCACCAGAGCCCGCAAACTTGACGCGTCTGGCCAGGTCGACGATTTTTGGATGCTGGTGGAGGGCAACTCCATCGTCTCCACCGGCTCGGGGCCGCAGCATCCCCCGGCCGACGAGACCATCGACCTGCACGGTCACTGGCTGGTTCCCGGCTTCCTCGACCTCCACGCGCACGGCGCGGGCGGGCACTCCTACGATGACGGCGCCGAACATATCCTCGCGGCGCTCGCGACGCACCGCGCGCACGGCACCACCCGCTCGCTTATCAGCCTGGTGGCGAACCCCCTGGCGGAGTTGCGGACGAGCCTCTCCGAGATAGCGGACCTCGCGTCATCCGACCCCCTGATCCTCGGCTCTCACCTCGAAGGGCCGTTTCTCTCAGCCCACCGTCGTGGCGCCCACAATGCGGCATACCTGCGTGAGCCGCAGCCGATTCACCTCGACGAGCTGCTCGAGGCGTCGCGGTCGACACTGCGCCAGATCACGCTTGCGCCCGAGCTGCCCGGTGCAATGGAAGCCATCGACATCCTCGTTGAGGCGCAGGTTGTGGTGGCGGCCGCCACC
>Ga0247808_10001440_pt1 | contig 11501 bp, 7 predicted proteins | sample UWRJL089202R1_FD_179914 | JGI IMG/M metagenome (GOLD analysis project Ga0247808, IMG submission 179914) | Plant litter microbial communities from Arlington Agricultural Research Station in Wisconsin, United States - UWRJ-L089-202R-1 | ecosystem: Environmental > Terrestrial > Plant litter >... | reverse complement strand
AGGTGCGCGACCGCGCGCAGGTGTTCATCGACGGCGCGCCCGTCGGCGTGCTCAGCCGCGACCGCCACGACTCCGCCGTCGTGCTGCCGGCCGGGGGAGTGCTGACGATCCTGGTGGAGGACCAGGGACGCGTGAACTACGGGCCGCGGATCGGCGAGCACAAGGGCCTGATCGGCCCGGCGCTGCTCGGCGGAGACCCGATCGACGACTGGGAGGTGCTCGGGGTGCGGCTCGACACACTGCCGACTCCGACGTCCGCCACCTCGGCCGCCGGCATCGCCGGGCCCGCGTTCGCGGCCGGCAGCTTCGTGGTCGAGGAGCCGGTCGACCTCTTCCTCAGCACGGCGGGCTGGGGCAAGGGCAACGCCTTCGTCAACGGCTTCAACCTCGGCCGCTACTGGAGCAGCGGCCCGGCCAGCACCCTCTACGTTCCCGCGCCGCTGCTGCGCCGCGGCGAGAACGAGCTCGTGGTGTTCGAGACGCTCGCGGCGGCCGAGCCGGTGGCCCGCTTCGTGGCAGCGGCCGACCTCGGGCACACCGACTTCTAGGCCGCCGACGGGCGGGGCTGGAGCGTCGGGCGACCGGCGCTAGCCCACCAGGTCGAGCAGATACAGGCCGAGCTCGCTGCGCCGCGCTGCACCGAGCTTGGCCCTGGCCTGCAGAACGTGGGACTCCACGGTGCGCACGCTGAGGAACAGGCGGTTCGCGATCTGAGCGTTGCTCAGCCCGGCACCGGCGAGCCTGGCCACCTCGAGCTCGCGGCGGGTGAGGGTGGACACCCGGTCGATCTGTGCGTCGTCGGGATTCGCCTTGTCGGCGACGGACGACAGCAGGGCGGAGATGGGGCCGTCAGGCATGGCGACGTTCACGCCGCTCTCAAGCGCGTCAGCCCTGGCACGGCTGGCCGCACTCTGGCTCGGGCGCGCCTGCCTCAGGTGGATCTGCTGCGCGGAGCGGAGGGCCAGCGCCGCCTGCCAGGGCATTGAGAGCTGCTCGAACCGGGTGGCGATGGCGTCGAGCAGGTGCGCGTCGGCGTCCAGCTCCGCGCGCAGATGGTCTTGGAGCGCGTCGGCGATGTCGGAGGAGCCGCCCGCCGGCACCGCCCCCGCCAGCTCGACGGCGTGCGCGAGCGGCTCGCCCAGCAGGTACGCCGCGTGCAGCGCGCCCACCGCAACCTGTCGCGACACCGGTCCGGCGGTCTCGCTGAGCGCGAGGAAGACCGCCCGTGCGCGAGCGGGGTTGCCGGCGGCGACCTCCGCCCAGGCGTCGAGATGACGCTTGTGGTAGTCGATCCACGGGCTCAGTGTCACGTCGTTCTCCCGGATCGCATCGGCGATCGCCCCTGCCTCGGCCGGTCTGTTGAGGGCGTAGAGGGTCACGGCGCGCAGGATCCGTACCACGGCCGCCCACCGGGGCTCGAGCTTGCGGGTGATGGCCGACTCGGCGCGGGACAGCTCCCGGTCGGTCTGCACCGGGTTGTTCATACCGAGCATCAGGTAGCCGGAGATGAAGTTGACCAGGGCGAGTTCGAGCTCGTTTCCCGAGAGCACGGCGCGCAGGGCGTAGCTGTCGAGATCGCGGATCAGATCGCGTCGGTCGGCCCCGACGAGCACGCGGGCCATTCCGCTCTGGGCCACGAATGTGGCGGCGGCAGTGTGGATGTCGCCGCTCACCTGTGCCGGCATGGTCGCCACCAGGTTGGCCACGATCGCGCGCCCCGAGCCGCTGGCCTGGTGCAGATCGTGCATGCGCCCGGTGATCGAGTAAGCGGGCAGGAGCTCCCGCAGCGCTCGCAGCCGCATCGACGGCAACACGAGCGGGTCGTCGGCGAAGCGCTGCATCTCGGCGATGCCGTCGAGGTAGGTGCTGGCGAGCAGGCGGCGCCGGTGCCGCTCGAACTCGGTCCACTCGTCGAGGGCACGATCGACGGTGCCCCAACCGCGCACCTTCGCCTCCAGCCGCTTCCAGCGCGTCTCGTCGAAGTCGTGCCAGGCCAGGAGCATCATCCACCAGGACAGCAGGTTCGTGTCGGCGATGGAGTCCGTGTGCTCGAAATCGTCGCCCTCGAGCAGTTCGGCGGCCCCGAGATAGTCCCCCTGCCCAGCCAGTGCGCGTGACAACTGCTCTGTCGCCAGCGCGGCGGGGGCGAGGGAGAGCGAGCGTCGGGCGAACAGCTCTCCGGCAGACGGAACGCCCCAGATGTCGGCGCGGCGGGCGGCGCGGGCGAGAATTCCCGCGGCATCCTCGGGCACGAGGTCGTCGAGCGGGTCGAGGTCGCCGGAATGCGCCCAGGCCGCCGCGATCACCACGCACTCGCTCGATTTGAGGCGCAGGCCGCTGTGGTGCTCCGCGAGCAGGGCGCGCTCGAAGGTGTGCGCGGCCTCGAGCGGGTTCTCGGTCGTGCGGTCGGCGTGGGCGGCGGTGGCGTAGACCAGGTTTGCGCTCACCAGCTCGGCGGATCCGGGCTCCCGGGTCACGAGATTGCGCCGCACCAGCGACCGCATCGCCGTTCGTCCCACCAGGCGCGCGGCGCGCACGTACGGCACCCTGCCGATCTTCGCGAGCGAGACGAGCGCGTACTCCTCGGCATCGCTCAGTCCGGCCAACTGTGCGCGGGCGAAGTCGAGGATCCGGGGAGAGGGAACGGCCGGCCCGAGCGCGAGCGCGATCTGGTCGTCGCCCACCCGTCCGCCGTTGTAGAGGGCCTCGCGCGTGAGCTCCTGCACCAGCCGCGGATTGCCCGCCGCGGCGCGAACAATGCGCGCCCGGGTCACGACGTCGACGCCGCCCTCGCTCACCTCCTCGATGATCCGGCTGGCCTCGCTGAAGCCGATGCCGGAGGTCCACCCGCGTGAGCCGCAGGTCCGTCCACAGCGCGGTGAGTAGCCGCGAGCGCTCCAGCGCCCCGGCGTCCCTCCCCTCCACCGGGGAGATGTCGAGGGTGATCAGCAGCGGCTGCTCCGACGTGCTCGCGATCCGGGTGAGGGCGCGCAGGTCGTCGGTTGCCAGCAGGTGGGCGTCCTCGATCAGCAGCACAGTGTCGCCGTTGTGGTCGCCGCCGTCGAGCAGGTTGCGGATGTCGCGTGGCCGGCTGCATCGGACGACCGACTTCGTCGACGCCTCGCCGTAGCCCGCGTTCAGATGCCCGGCGATGCGCGTGGCCACGTAGCTCTTGCCTATTCCCGGATGCCCCGCGAGCACGACGCTGCGCCCGTCGTTCAGTACCCGCTCGACCTCGGCGATCTCGTTCCTGCGGGCGACGCCGCGCGCCTCGTACTGCGCGACCGCTTCGTTCTGGAAGGAGCGGTTCTGACTGGCTCTCATATCGCCCCCAAGCGATGACTCGTCATTGGTGATCATGCCTTCGGTCATCGACTGCGACAGGGTGCCAGTAGATGAAATTAAGTCCACTAGATACCGTACTCCTCGTAGTGAATAGTTTCCACTAACCAAATCGGCAGATCCGGTCCGGTGTGCCTCCCTCCCGTCTGTGGGCGCGATTGCGGCTCCGCGCCTCCGGTAGTGCGCCGGGATTTCGCGCGGATCCATCCGCGACCGGCACCGTCGCATCCGCTTTGGGCACAATCGCGGTGCGTACTCCACAGGCGCAGTCGCGTGTCGGCGGCGGCGGTTACTCTTATCGGGTGGTTACCGCGCTGTATCGCCGTTATCGGCCAGAGACTTTTGCTGAACTCATCGGCCAGTCGCAGGTGACCGATCCGCTGCGCACAGCGCTGCGCACCGACAGGGTCAATCACGCGTACCTCTTCAGTGGTCCGCGCGGCTGCGGGAAGACGACATCCGCCCGTATTCTCGCGCGCTGCCTGAACTGCGCAGAGGGCCCCACCGACACTCCGTGCGGCGTGTGCGCGTCGTGCGTCGAGCTGTCCCGCGACGGCGGTGGATCGCTCGACGTGGTCGAGATCGACGCCGCCAGCCACGGTGGCGTCGACGACGCCCGCGACCTGCGCGAGCGCGCCATCTTCGCCCCCGCACGCGACCGCTACAAGATCTTCATCCTCGACGAGGCGCACATGGTCACGGCCACGGGCTTCAACGCGCTGCTCAAGATCGTGGAGGAGCCGCCGGAGCACGTGAAGTTCATCTTCGCGACCACCGAGCCCGAGAAGGTCATCGGCACCATCCGCTCGCGCACGCACCACTACCCGTTCCGCCTGGTGCCGCCCGCGCAGATGCTCGAGTACGTGCAGCAGCTCTGCGACTCCGAGCACGTCACCGTCGAGCCCGGAGTGCTCGGCCTCGTCGTGCGCGCCGGCGGCGGATCGGTGCGCGACACCCTCTCCCTCCTCGACCAGCTGATCGCCGGCTCCGAGGGCACCGTCGTGGAGTACGAGCGGGCTGTCGCGCTGCTCGGCTTCACCCACGGCACCCTCCTGAACGAGGCCATCGAGGCCATCGGCCAGCGCGACAACGCCGCCGTCTTCGCCGCCGTCGACCGCGTCATCCAGACCGGTCAGGACCCGCGCCGCTTCGTGGAGGACCTGCTCGAGCGACTGCGCGACCTCATCGTCGTCGCCGCCACGGCAGACCACGCCGCCGCCGTGCTCCGCGGAATCCCCGCGGACGAGCTGGTGCGGATGTCGCAGCAGGCCGCATCCTTCGGACAGGCCGAGCTCTCCCGCACCGCCGACATCGTCAACGCGGCCCTCACCGAGATGACCGGCGCCACCTCGCCGCGCCTGCACCTCGAGCTGATGGTCGCCCGAATCCTCGTGCCGGCCAGCGACGACACCGAGCGCGGCGCCCTCGTGCGCGTCGAGCGCCTCGAGCGCCGCGTCGGCGTCGAGGGCGGTGCGCCGCACGGTGCTCAGTCCGGTGCGCAGGGTGCGCCGTCTCGTCCCGCCGTCGCGCCGCCGGCGCAGCAGCGCGCTGCTGCGCCCGCGACACCCGCTGCACCGATGGCCGTGACACCCGTCTCCGCGGCTCCGGCAGCGCCCGCCTCGGCGCCCGCGCGCCCCGCCACCACGCCCCCCGCGGCGCGTCCTGCACAACGGGAGCCCGCCGCGGACGTGCCCGCCGCCCGGCCTGCCGCCGCGCAGCCCAGTGCCTCGCAGGCCAGCGCCTCGCAGGCCCCGGCGCCCGCCACCTCCTCGTGGCCGACGGTCGCGGTTCCCGGTGCTCCGCGCGCGGCGTCGCCCGCCCCGTCGGACGAGCCGGCGTCGGACGCCGCGGCATCCGCCCCGGCACCCGCCGGAGCCGCACCCACGGTCGCCCCGTCGGCCGGAACGGACGCGACGGACGCCCCCGAATCTCCGGCGGACCGCGCGACCGCTCCCGAAGCTCCGGCCGAGGAGTCGCCGACGGCCGAGGCCGCCCCCGTCCCGTCCGCCGGAACGGGCACGCCCGACGCCCCCGGATCTCCGGCCGACGGCGCGACCGCCCCCGGATCTCCGGTGGACGGCGCGACCGCCTCCGGATCTCCGGTGGACGGCGCGACCGCCTCCGAGACTCCGGCCGAGGAGGCGCCCGCCCCCGCCCCGGTCGAGCCGCCGACCGCCGCCGAGGCCGCCCCGATCGTGGTCACTTCGGCCGCCGAGCCGGCCGCCGAGGCGTCCGAGGCGCCAGCCGAGGCATCTGCTGTCGCACCCTCAGTCCCGGCCGCAGCCGAGACCCCGGCCGCACCGGCCGAGGCGCCCGCCGTCTCGCTCCAGCAGTTCAAGGACGTCTGGCCCGAGATCCTCGAGGCGGTGCAGAAGGAGAGCATGAACGCCTGGACGGTCGTGTTCAACGCGGTCGTGCGCGACCTGCAGGGCGACATCCTCCGTCTCGAGTTCACGAACCAGACCGACTACGGCACCTTCCGCGAGCTGACGCCCGCGGGCGACGGGGTCAGCGCGATCCTGCGCGGCGCCATCCTCGACCTGCTCGGCTTCCGCGTGAAGTTCATCGCGGGAGTGAACGCGGCCCTCGCCCCCGCGCCGCAGCGCGCTCCGCAGGCGCCGCCCGCCGACGATGAGGCGCCGGAGCAGACCGAGCCCGACGTGGAGTCGAACGGCTGGGCCGTCGCGGCGATCCCGCCGAGCGCCCCGACCGAGGAGGAGCTGCGCGCCCAGAGCGCCGCGGCCCGCAAGCCCGCCGTGAAGGTGGAGCCCGCCCCGACCACCGAGAGCGTGCGCTACGGCGAGGCGGTGGTGCGCGAGATCCTCGGCGCCACCTTCATCGAGGAACAGCCCGTGGCGCCCCGCGTCGTACCGAAGGACAACTAGACCGTGTACGAAGGAATCGTCCAGGAACTCATCGACGAGCTCGGCCGCCTGCCCGGCATCGGCCCGAAGTCGGCGCAGCGCATCGCGTTCCACATCCTGCAGACCGAGAGCTTCGACGTGAGCCGCCTCGCCGAGGTGCTCACCGAGGTTCGCGACAAGGTGCGCTTCTGCGTGGTCTGCGGCAACGTCACCGAGACCGAGACCTGCAGCATCTGCCGCGACCCGCGCCGCTCCCCGGCCACCATCTGCGTGGTCGAGGAGGCGAAGGACGTGGTCGCCGTCGAGCGCACCCGCGAGTTCAAGGGGCTGTACCACGTGCTGGGCGGCGCGATCAGCCCGATCGACGGCATCGGACCCGACGACCTGCGCATCCGCCAGCTGCTCGCGCGGCTCAGCGACGGCTCCGTCACCGAGGTGATCATCGCCACCGACCCCAACCTCGAGGGCGAGGCCACGGCCACCTACCTCACCCGCCTGCTGCAGCAGCCGAACCTGCGGGTCACCCGCCTCGCATCCGGTCTGCCGGTCGGCGGCGACCTCGAGTACGCCGACGAGGTCACCCTCGGACGTGCCTTCGAGGGCCGCAGGCTCGCCGAGCACTAGCCGGTCGCGGCGCGTAACACGGCGGGGGCGCCCGCTAGAATCGCTCATTGGGCCGCAATTCGGGCCCGTCCCGTCAAGTGCAGGAGAACCACGTGAGCCTGATCGTACAGAAGTACGGCGGATCGTCCGTGGCCGATGCCGAAGGCCTCAAGCGAGTCGCTAAGCGCATCGTCGAGACCCGCAAGGCAGGCCACGAGGTCGTCGTCGTTGTGAGCGCCATGGGCGACACCACGGATGAACTGCTCGACCTCGCCGAACAGGTCGTGCCCGTGCCCTCGGGCCGCGAGCTCGACATGCTGCTGACCGCCGGAGAGCGCATCTCGATGGCGCTGCTCGCGATGGCGATCAAGAGCCTCGGAGTGGAGGCCCAGTCCTTCACCGGCAGCCAGGCCGGCATGATCACGGATGCCCAGCACGGCTCCGCGAGGATCGTCGACGTGACGCCGAAAAGGGTCCGCGACTCGCTCGACGCCGGCTTCGTGGCCATCGTCGCCGGGTTCCAGGGCTTCAACCGGGGCACCGGCGACATCACCACGCTCGGCCGCGGCGGCTCGGACACCACCGCCGTCGCACTGGCGGCCGCCCTCGGCGCCGACGTCTGCGAGATCTACACCGACGTCGACGGCATCTTCACCGCCGACCCGCGCGTGGTCCCCGCCGCCCGCAAGATCGACACCATCACGAGCGAGGAAATGCTCGAGCTGGCCGCGGCCGGCGCCAAAGTTTTGTACATCCGAGCGGTCGAATACGCTCGGCGTCACGGGGTGACCCTGCACGTGCGCTCGTCGTTCAACAACAACGAGGGCACCCTGGTCACCAACCCCAAGGATGGAGAAAGCGTGGAAGAGCCAATCATCACCGGTGTCGCGGCCGATCTGAGCGAAGCGAAGATCACGATCGTCGGCGTGCCCGACATCCCCGGCAAGGCGGCGCAGATCTTCACCATCGTCGCCAAGACGAACGCCAACATCGACATGATCGTGCAGAACGTCTCCACCTCGAGCACCGGTCGCACCGACATCTCCTTCACCCTGCCCAAGTCCGAGGCCGCCACCGTGATCACGGCGCTCCGGGCCGAGCAGGCCGACGCCGGCTTCGACTCGCTGCAGCACGACGACCAGATCGGCAAGCTCGCCGTGGTCGGCGCGGGCATGCGCACCAACGCCGGCGTCACCGCCAAGCTGTTCACCGCGCTGTTCGAGGAGGGCATCAACATCGAGATGATCTCCACCAGCGAGATCCGAATCTCCGTGGTCACCCGCGCGGACACCGTCAACGAGGCGATGCGCGTGGTGCACAAGGCCTTCGGCCTCGACGGCGACGCCGAGGCTGTCGTGCACGGCGGCACCGGGCGCTGACCCCCGTCGGAGCGTCAGGCGCGGCCCAGCCACCACTCGGGTGAGGCCGCGAGGATCACCTGGGTCGCGGCATCCGTCTGGTCCAGGTCGCCGCTGACCAGCCATGCCTCGATGGCGCCCACGGTTCCGGATGCGGCGTAGGCCGCGAACATGGCCTGCGCCCGCTGGTCCGGCCTGCGTCCCGAGACGTCGGGTGCGATCTGCGGATGTCGCTGCAGATGGTCGAGCAGGTGCCGCTGGATGCTTTCCGTCAGTACGTCGCGCAGTCCGGCCGTCAGGTGCGGGCTCAGCGCGTTGCGGTAGATCGCGGCGTGCGCAGCGACGTGCTCGAGCAGGGCCAGCTCCGGCTGCTCGAAGACGCTCCGCCCGCTGCCCGAGCTGGCCGGGAGCGCCGCGGTGCTGGTGAGGAGCTCGTCGAGCTCGGCGCCCAGCACGGCCGCCAGCAGGTCGACCGGGCTGGCGTGGTGGCGGTAGAAGGTCTCCCTGGTCACACCCGCCGACCTGGCCAGCTCGGTGACCGACACCTCGTCGATGGGCTTCGCCGAGGCGAGCTCGAGCACGGCCGCGCGCAGAGTGTCGAAGGTGCGCGCCTGCCTGGGATCCATCCGCCCATCCTAGTTCTCGGTCGCCGCTATGTGACATGTGTCAGATAGATGCAATACTAGATGAGCGCCGTCCAACGAGGGACGGCAGGAGAGGACACGCAATGTCAGAACGTTTCGCAGGACAGGTCGCCATCGTCACCGGCGGAGTCTCCGGTATCGGCGCGAAGATCACCGAGCGCCTCGTCGCGGAGGGCGCATCCGTCGTCGCGGCGGACATCAACGCCGACCTCGTGGCCACCGCCACGGACACCTTCGGCGAGAAGGTCGTCGGGCGCCGCACCGACGTCACCGACGAGTCGGACTTCGAGGGGCTCATCGCCGACACCGTCGCACGCTTCGGCACGCTCGACATGGTCTTCAATGTCGCCGGCGGCACGAAGCCGGGCACGCTGATGGACATCAGCTTCGAGGACTGGGACTTCACGGTCCGTCTCAACCTCTACAGCGCCTTCCTCGGGACGCGGCTCGCCGCGCGCCAGTTCGTCAAGGAGGGCAAGCCGGGCGCGATCGTGAACATCGCCTCGCTCAACTCGATCGTGCCGATGCACCTCGGCGTCGGCTACACCGCGGGCAAGGCCGGGGCGGTAATGCTCACCAAGCAGGCGGCGCTCGAACTGGGCGAGCACGGCATCCGCGTGAACGCCGTCTCACCCGGACTCGTCTCCACCCCGCTGACCCGCGGCCTGCGCGACATCCCCGGTGTCGACGACGCCTACTTCGACCGCATCCCGCTGAAGCGGGCCGCCGAGCCCGAGGAGATCGCGGCGGCGGCTCTCTTCCTCGCCTCCAGCGACGCCTCGTACATCTCGGGAGACAACCTCGTTGTGGACGGCGCGTGGGCAACCTCCGGGTACCCGGACCTGCGTCGTTTCCTGGGCTAGGCATCCGCCCCCTCGGCCGGTGGCTGCGCGTGGCAGTAATACGCGCGTCACCGTCCGACACGGCACGGGACCCGGCGCGGCGATGCCCGTAGAATTGGGCAACATTCTTTGCCCCTTCGGCGGGCCCCGAGCTACGAGCGGAACACAATGAGCGAGAACAGCGGAGTACGAATCGGCGTCGTCGGCGCCACCGGACAGGTCGGTGCCGTCGTGCGCCAGCTGCTCGAGGAGCGCGACTTCCCGGTCGCCGAGATCCGCTACTTCGCCTCGGCCCGCAGCGCCGGAACCACGCTGCCGTTCCGCGGGGAGGACATCGTCGTCGAAGACGCATCCGTAGCCGACCCCACCGGCCTCGACATCGCGATCTTCTCCGCCGGAGCCACCACGTCGAAGGCGCAGGCGCCCCGTTTCGCCGCCGCGGGCGTGCTCGTCATCGACAACTCCTCGGGCTACCGCATGGACCCCGACGTGCCCCTCGTCGTCAGCGAGGTCAACCCCGAAGCAATAGCGGATGCTCGCAAGGGCATCATCGCGAACCCCAACTGCACCACGATGGCGGCCATGCCGGTGCTGAAGGTGCTGCACGAGGAGGCCGGCCTCGAGCGCCTCATCGTCTCCACCTACCAGGCGGTCTCGGGCGCGGGACTCGTCGGCGGCGAGGAGCTCTACGCACAGACCAAGGCGGCGATCGAGCAGGACCCCCGCTCCCTCGTGCACGACGGCTCGTCCATCGACTTCCCCGAGGCGGCGACCTTCCCCAAGACGATCGCATTCGACGTGATCCCGCAGGCGGGCAACTTCGTCGACGACGGACTCTTCGAGACGGACGAGGAGAAGAAGCTCCGCAACGAGAGCCGCAAGATTCTCGGTCTGCCCGAGCTGCTGGTGAGCGGCATCTGCGTGCGCGTGCCCGTGTTCAGCGGCCACTCCCTGGCGATCAACGCCGAATTCGGCTCCGCCCTCTCGGTGGAGCGCGCGAAGGAGCTGCTGGCGTCCGCTCCCGGCGTTGTGCTCACGGATGTCCCCACACCGCTCGAGGCCGCGGGCAAGGATCCGTCGTTCGTCGGCCGCATCCGCCAGGACGAGGGCGTGCCGAACGGCCGCGGCCTCGCTCTGTTCATCAGCAACGACAACCTGCGCAAGGGCGCGGCGCTGAACGCGGTGCAGATCGCGGAGCTGGTGGCGGCGAAGCTCGTCACCGCGTAGCGCGCCCCGTCGGCGCTGGCGCTCGGCGGCCCGGCCCTTCCCCGACGGGCGCCCGGCCCTGCCCCTCGGCCGGAGATCCGGGGTGTTTCGCACGTTCAACCGGAGCTCCGGCCGATTCTGAGGTGCTCGCTCCGGCTCACCGGCGGTCGGTCGGGGCGGCCGTCGCGGAGACGCTGCTCGATCACGGCCATGCACCAGTCCATGGAGTAGCGAACCTGCGACCACATGAAGCGCTCGTGGCCGAGGGCGCTCAGCACAGCGTTGCCGTCGCGCGCCCTGTCCCGCGTCTGCTGCTGGGACGAGCCGTGGTGCTCGCGGCTGTCACCCTCCACGATCAGCCATTCGTCGACGATCAGATCGGCATCGCCGACCCCGTCGAGCCTCGCCTGGCTGCGCACGCGATAGCCCGCCTTGGCGATGGCCAGACGCAGGCGGGTCTCCGTGCCCGACATCGATGCGCCGTCGACGTCCTTCTCGACATTCCCGAAGCGGCGGGGGAGTGCCGCGAAGAGCGCGCGCTGGTCCGCAGTGGAGAGCTGGCGGGTGTGCACGGCACTGTCGATGCTGGAGATGAGCTCCTCCCGCGACGCGGTCCTGGCCAGTTGCAGGAGAGCATCGAGC
>Ga0247808_10001437_pt1 | contig 11506 bp, 7 predicted proteins | sample UWRJL089202R1_FD_179914 | JGI IMG/M metagenome (GOLD analysis project Ga0247808, IMG submission 179914) | Plant litter microbial communities from Arlington Agricultural Research Station in Wisconsin, United States - UWRJ-L089-202R-1 | ecosystem: Environmental > Terrestrial > Plant litter >... | reverse complement strand
AGCGTTGACCGATTCGAAAAGAAAAACAGAAAACCAAGACCGAACAACAATAACAACAGGGACAGAAATCCGAAACAACAGGAAAACAGAACTGCAAGACCACAATCGGATAATAAAAACCCAAGACAGGCGGACAACAGAAACCGTCCGAATGATCAAAAGCCAGCAGAAAATAAAACTGCGGAATTAAAAGTCCAGTCGACTAATAATCAAGGTTCTGGCAATAAAAATCCAAGACAAACGGATAACAGGAATCGTCCAAACGAACAAAGACCAGTAGAAAATAAAGTAGCTGCGCCGAATGTTCAGACTACAGATGGTCAGCCTGCGGAAAATAAAACGCACAAAAAACCGTTCAAAAAACCGAAAAAGAAATTTCCGCCGAAAAATGAAGGTAATGCTTAGATCAATTGTTGTTTTTATATTATTTTTATCTGTGATTTCTTGTCAAAACGAAAATGAAAAAGTTTTGGTAAACGACGTCAATAATCAGTGGAAAAAGAATGACGTTCAAACATTTGATTTTGATATTAAAGATGCTCAGAATCAGAAGAATCTGATGATAGTTGTTCGGAATAATAATGATTATCTGTACAGTAATCTCCGGCTGATCGCAAGTCTTGAAAATAATAAAAAAAAGATCTCAACCGATACGCTTAATTTTGTGTTAGCAAAACCAAATGGAGAATGGATAGGAACAGGTTTCGGAGATACGAAAGAGATTGTTTTTCAATATAAACTCAATTATAAATTTCCGCAAAACGGTAAATATTCTTTCAAAGTGATTCAGGCAATGAGGAAGAATGTTTTGCCGGGAATAGAAGATATAGGAATTAAAATTCAAAACTTAAAGCCATAATTTATTAATGGAAAATAAGAAAACTGAACATAAAACTTTTCCTCTGCCAGACAAGAAAAAAGCAAAATCCGGAATTAGAAAATGGATTAAGATCATTTGGATTGGGTTTTTCGCTGTAGTGTTAGGAATTTCCGGATTGTTTTTTGCCGTTTCCCAAGGATTTGTGGGTGATATGCCGGACGTGAAGGAATTGGAAAATCCTGATATCTACGTTGCATCAGAGATATACTCATCAGACAATGTTCTATTAGGAAAATTTGAAAAAGAAAAGACCAAACCGGTAACTTACAAACAGTTACCGCCATATTTGGTGTATGCATTGCAGGCAAAAGAGGATGAGCGCTTCAAGGAACATTCCGGAATAGATCTCAAGTCTATTGCCAGAGCCATCAGATACGGAGGAGAAAGAGGCGGAGGTTCTACCATTACGCAGCAGCTTGCCAAATTATTGTTCACCGGGAATGCTTCTCAAAACAGGATAGAAAGAATTTTCCAGAAACTGAAGGAATGGAGCGTTGCCGTAAGTCTGGAAAAACGCTATACCAAAGAAGAAATTATTGCATTATATTTCAACAAAATGGATTTCCTTTTCAATGCAAAAGGAATCGAAATGGCATCCAGGGTTTATTTTAATAAATCTGTCAATCAATTGACTTTGCCGGAAGCGGCCACTTTTGTTGCAATGTTGGAAGCGCCGAGGAGAAATAATCCTTACAGAAATCCGGAAAAGGCAAAAGTGAGAAGAGATGTAGTTTTGAAGCAAATGCTGGAAACAGGATACATTGATAATTCTACTTATGAAAAGGCCGTTTCCACACCAATTGTTGTAGATTTTCACGAGATAGAAACTGTAGAGGATGGATTCTCATCTTATTATAAATTTTATCTGAGAAAAGAAATTCAACAATATCTTGAGACTTACGAAAAAGAAACAGGTAAAGAACTGAATCTGTACAAAAACGGACTAAAGATCTATGTGACGCTTGATTCCAGAATGCAGAGATATGCAGAAGAGGCCATTAAAGAGCATCTGACAAATCTCCAAAAGAGTTTTGACGGCGAAATGCGACGTAATCCAAACCGTCCTTATTATTTTCTGACAAAACCGGAAATTAATAAGCAAATGATGTCTTCTGTTCGAAGAACTGGCAGATACAAACAATTGAAAGCTGAAGGAATGCCGGAGGATTCCATTATGATGGATTTCCACAAACCTGTGAAAATGTCAAGATTTACTTGGCAGGGTGAGGAGGAAGTGGAGATGTCGCCTTGGGATTCTATTCGTTATCACAAGCAGATTGCACAGGCCGGACTGATGTCTATGGAACCTGCAACAGGTGATATCAAAGCTTGGGTTGGCGGGATCAACTGGCAGCATTTCCAATACGATCACGTGAAACAAGGGAAACGTCAGGTAGGATCTACCTTCAAACCTTTTGTTTACGCCACAGCCATTATGCATCTTGGGATGACGCCATGTTCTACAGTTTCCAATGCAAGTTTTAATAAAGGAACGTACCACGTTCCGGGGAGAGGCGGAATGCTGACACTTAAAAATGCGTTAGCTCAATCTCAAAACCCTGTAGCATTACGTTTGGCAGAGATGTCTGGAACGCAAAACGTCATACAAACCGCAAGAGATCTTGGGGTAACAACCGATATTTCCACCAGTTTGCCAATGGCATTGGGAACTTCAGATATTACAATTTACGAAATGTTGGGTGCTTACAGTACATTCGCCAACTTCGGAAACTATACCAAACCGGAAATGATCTGGAGAATTGAAGATGCCAACGGACGTGTGATCAAAGAAGTAAAACCAGTCGTAAAAGAGGTGATGAACGAGATGTATGCCTACACAATGATTGATCTGATGAAAGGTGTAGCAGAATTCGGAACCGCTTCCGGCGAGTTGAGAAGACGCGGAATTCCGGCAACTGTAGAGATAGCAGGTAAAACTGGAACCACGCAGAACAACTCAGACGGTTGGTTTATGGGAATTGTTCCGAAACTTGCAACAGGAGTCTGGGTAGGATGGGAAGACAGAGCAACCCACTTCTGGAGTACAGGAGAAGGACAGGGAGCAAAAATGGGACTTCCGATCTGGGCAATTTTTATGAAAAAAGTATTTGCAGACAAAGCTTTGAATATCCTTACAGATGATAAGTTTATAAAACCTGCGAACTGGACAGGTAGTTGTTCGGATCTTAATAACCTTAGAAATGGCTATGGCGATGATGGCGGATTGCAGTCAATAGACGAGCTCAAAAATCCGACACAAATCGTACCCGAAAAACCCGTGAAAAAAGAAGACCGTTCAAACGAAGCTCTTAATTCCGGAGAAGATATAGATTTTAATAAATAAAAATATAACCCACATTTCTGATGTGGGTTTTTTGTAAATATGAAACTCAATCAAATTACTCAGAAATTCACAAAACTGTTTCCCGGAGATTTCTCAGGAAGTACAATACAGAGACAAACACCGGATATGATGTTTTGCATTGTCAAACCTGCTGATTTTGAAAGAACAGTATTAATTGATTTTAATGAAAATCTTGCAGAGGAAATAGGTCTTGGAAGAATTGAAAGTCAATTGGATAAAGATTTCCTCGCGGCGCAAGATCTTCCGGAAAATGTAGAAACTTATGCCACCGCTTATGCCGGACATCAATTTGGAAATTGGGCAGGGCAATTGGGCGACGGAAGGGCAATCTATGCTGGAGAAATCCAAAATGGAAATCATCAAACCGAAATCCAATGGAAAGGAGCAGGAGCAACACCATACTCAAGAAGTGCAGACGGTAGAGCGGTTTTACGATCATCAATCCGGGAATATCTGATGAGCGAAGCAATGTTTCATCTCGGCGTTCCTACAACCAGAGCTTTGAGCCTTTCAAAAACGGGCGAAGATGTAATCAGAGATATTCAGTATTCCGGGAATCCGCAAAAGGAGCAAGGTGCAGTTATCGTAAGAACGGCAGAATCATTTCTTCGTTTTGGTCATTTCGAATTGTTGTCTGCCAGAAAACAAAATGATCTTTTAAAACAATTGGCAGATTATACAGTCGATAATTTCTTTCCCGAAGTTTCGTCAGAAAATAATCCTACAAAATACATCGATTGGTTTCAATCCATTTGCGACAGAACATTGAAGATGATTATTGATTGGTATCGCGTCGGTTTCGTTCACGGTGTGATGAATACCGATAATATGTCGATTCTTGGATTGACGATAGATTACGGACCGTATTCTATGGTGGATGGTTATGATTTGGAATTTACACCAAATACCACAGATTTGCCGGGAAGAAGATATGCTTTTGGGAAACAAGGCCAGATTTCACATTGGAACTTGGCGACATTGGCGAATGCCATTTTTCCTTTGATTAATGATGCTGAGATTTTAGAGAAAATTTTAGATAATTTCGGAAAACAATTTTGGGCAAAGCATGATAAAATGCTGGCTGACAAATTTGGTTTTGATGAGGTTCTTCCAGAGGATGAAAAGTTTTTTACCGAATGGCAGCAGATGATGCAGGATTTGAATTTGGATTACACCCTATTTTTCCAACAGCTTGAAAAATTAATTTCTGACATTAAAACCGATGATTTCAAAGATTCTTTTTACAGGATTTTAAATGAAAAAGAACTGAAAAAATTATCAGACTTTATAGAAAAGTATCAAACAAGAAAACTTAAAAGTAAAATCTCGGAAACTGAATCTTTAGAAATAATGTCCAAAACAAATCCGAAATTCATTCTCAGAAATTATCTCTTATTCGAAGCAATTCAGGATTCGGAAAATGGAAATTATGAGATGTTTTTCAAACTGAAAAAAGCCTTGGAAAATCCTTACGAAAACCTGTTTCCAGAGTTTAATAAAAAACGACCTTCTAAGTATGATAATCAGACGGGGAGTAGTCAGTTGTCTTGTAGTTCTTAGTAGTTATTTATATTAATTCGATTCTCTCAAATTTTAAAACCAGCCTAATTGCTTGGAAAACCACCCTTTTTGGGTCATCGGCGAGCCTTTTTGGGTCAAAATAGATTTCCAGATTTAAGTTTTAACTCTATTTTTGCAAAAATATCTCAAGTTTGAAACTGCTGAATAAAATTTTATCCTTCCTGAAAATCGTCTTTCCTTCCACTAAGACCGAAGGTTTTATCTTTCTGTTTTTCGTGATTGCATACGGCGCAAATGCGTGGTTCATTGCTGAAAATTTCAGTATTATCTATGATGACAGAATTCCGTGGGACGGCTATTTTAGTTTTGATAACAGAGCGATAATTCAAACTGGTGGTGGTTTTGAAAGGCATCCGCTTTCCAATTATTTTTTTGACCAGATCAGGAATTTCGCACTGTGGATTTCCGGCAATCATTACAATGCAGCGTTCAGATTGGTTTTGGCTTTTCTGTCCACTTTGGTGATCAGTTTAGCCAATGTTCAGATTTTCAAATATCTTAATAATATCATCCAAATTCCGCTGAAAATCAGTTTATTAATTCTCTTTTTTTATGGATTGTTTGTTACCAATATTCTGTTGAGTTTCACACCGGAAACTTACACGTACACTTTGCTTTTCTTATCAATATTCAGTTATTATTCAGCGAAGAAAATCAATGAAGAGAAACCTGTTTCATTTGCAGCTACGATCTTTGGTTCGGTTTTTATCGGCGGTTTGACAATCACGAATATTGTCAAAGTCTACATTCCTTTTTTGTTTGAGAATAAAATCTTCTGGAACTGGAAGAGGATCGGAGTTGCGGTTTCGAAAATTGCTGTTTCTGCCGGCGTTTTTATCTTTTTATTTTTATTAAGACTTGATTTTAACATTCAGAATTTCTTTACCAAAACCGAAGAGCAATACGACAAATTCTCAAAACCTAAACTGACGCCGCTTTGGGATATGATCTGTTCCTGGTTTTTCGGCGGCAATATTCTCTTTTCCAATTTTGAAATCAGAGATTATCACAACAAAGACAAAACCTTCTATTACAAAGCTTTGTTTGTGGATGTTTATTCGTCTGTTGTTCCTTATGTTTTCATCGGAATTATTTTATTAATGGTCATTTGGAGCGTTTTCAGGAACTTCAGAAACAAGCTTGTCTGGATTTTAGTAATTTCACTTTTTGTTGATATTATGATTCATTGCGTTTTGAAGTTCGGGCTTCACACTTCTTACATTTACGGCGGACATTTTGTCTTCGTTTATCCTTTGCTGATTGGCTGGCTGTTTTTCAGTCTTAAAGAAAAGAAATTAACGTTGACATTTTTGTACGGAATATTGCTAATTCTGACAGTTTATCTTGGGTTCAATAATTTTTATCGATTGACAGAGTTCTATCAATTTCTGGAAACTTACTACAAATAAAAAATGCCTTCAACATCTGAAGGCATTTTTCTATTATTTAATTTTAAATTTATTTCGCTTCCACGCAGAATACAGCATAAGGAATGACAGTTGCTGTTGGGTAGACTCTTTTGATATTACGAAGATCATCAGAAGCACTTTGTTTGGAAAAATAACTTCCCGCCAAAATCTTGTAATTTGGTCTGAGTGAAGCATCTTTCTCAACTTTCAGATTTCTGAAGTTATTTCTGAATTCCGAACTTATTCTGGTAGCCTCCTCATTACTTTTTACCACAACCACCTGGATTTTGAAACCCATGATTTTAGGGTTTTTTCTGCAGATCTCAGCATTTGTAAGCTCTCTGTTGGCAACTAAAATTTTTGGAGGTGTTTTCACAGGATTGTCAGAAAACCGGTTGCAATTGCCTTCCACCTTTTCCAAAGCATCATTTATACGTTCATCCAAAGAGAAGGAAAGCTCAGTTCCGGAGATGGTGTCTTTCTTCACAATGTACTGAGCATCAATTTGGTAAAAAGAAAACACGGTAACGAGTATGAAAAGCTTAAACAGATTGTTCATTTAATATTTATTTTCAGCAAATTTAAAATAAATTGAATGAAACGCAAACCTTGTTATTTAGAACTGTTACAAATTAATTAGAATTGAGAAAAACCATACGATAAGGTCTTCTTAATTTTTGTTAAAGTACTATTTTTGCGGAATTGAATGTAACAGTCAATAGAATTTACTAACCCAAGATTATATAAATGATTAGTTGGAGAAAGCATTACAAAAAGGGTCTGATAGCAATTAGTTTATTGCTGTCAACCGGCGCTTCCGTTTATGCACAAGGCGATCCGAAAAAAGGACAGGAGCTTTTCAAAGCGAACTGTACAGCTTGTCACGCTTTGGACAAAAAAGTTGTAGGGCCTGCACTTGGCGGTGTTGTTGAGAAAGTCAAAAAAGATGGACAGGATGTTGACTGGCTTCATAAGTGGATCACGAATAATGAGAAGCTGAGAGCGTCAGGCGATGCATACGCAAACAAGATCTATGAGGAAAATGGAAAAGTTGCGATGCAGGTATTCGAAGGGAAACTTTCTGATCAGGATATCGATGATATCTTGGAATACACGACTAATCCGCCGAAAGAAGAGCCGGCAGCTGACGACAAATCGGCAGCAGGTGCTGTTGACAGTACAGCAGCTATCGAAGCTCAAAAAGCACAACAGCTTAATTCTAAAATAGTGATTGCAGCATTGATTGCAATTGCAGGTTTATTATTCTGGTTGTTGATCAAAATTCGTCAATTAGTTAAATTACAGCAGACTCCGGAATTATCAGATCTTAATTCTACAAGAGTCGTTTCTTATTCAGCGATGTATGAAAAATACAGCTATGTAGGAAAAGGACTTATTGGTTTGTTGGCTTTATTCGCAGTTTATGGCGTTTGGAACTGGTTGATGTGGATTGGTGTTTACAAAGGATACGCTCCTGAGCAGCCAATTTATTTCTCTCACAAGATCCACGCAGGCGAAAATAAAATCGACTGTCAGCTGTGTCACTCAAGTGCAAAATACGGTAAAGTCTCTGAGATTCCTTCTCTTAACGTTTGTATGAACTGTCACCGTTCTATTTCCGAGTACAAAGGAAAATACCTTGAGCCAGGAAAAGACAGAGAGTTCTACACAGGTGAGATTCAAAAAATATATCAACACGTAGGCTGGGATGCTGACAAACAGGCTTACACAGGTAAAACAGAACCTGTTGAGTGGACAAGAATCCACAATATGCCGGATTTTGTTTACTTCAATCACGCTCAGCACGTTGTTGCAGGAGAGCAGGCAATCATCAATGGATTCAACGCTAAGCAGAAAGATGCAGCCAACAAAATTGATGTCGTATGTAAAGCTTGTCATGGAAAAATTGATACAATGAACGTCGTTCAGATGGCAAACAACTTCACAATGGGTTGGTGTATAGAATGTCACAGAACTACAGAAGTAGATATGAACAACGGTTACAATAAAGAGTACTTCAAAAATCTGCACGATAAGTTGAAAAAACAATATGGTGAAGGATCCAAAATCACTGTAGATGCAATTGGAGGTCTTGAGTGTGGTAAATGTCATTATTAATAATATAAATTAGAAGTATAAATGGCTTCAAATAAAATACAATTCAGAAGTATTCACGAACTAAAAGATCCAAGCCTTAACGGGAAATTGGCGCTGAAAGAGTTTCAGAATGAAATTCCGGTAGATGAATTCTTGGGAGATGCTGACAATAATTCAGGGACTTCTCGTAGAGATTTTCTTAAATTATTAGGTTTCTCTACGGCTGCCGTTACATTGGCAGCTTGTGAAGCACCGGTTATCAAAACGATTCCTTATGTGGTAAAGCCACATGACATCATTCCGGGGATTCCAAATTATTTTGCCTCTTCATATTTCGATGGCTACGATTTCTCAAGTGTTTTAGTAAAAACGAGAGAAGGGCGGCCAATCAAAATTGAACCAAATCCTGTTGCGGGTTCTCTGGGAACTACCAACGCGAGAGCACAGGCAAGTGTACTTTCTCTTTATGATAATGATAAAGTGAAAGTGCCTGCTCTGAATGGAGATGAGCAAACCGATTTTAATAAAGTTGATGATTTTATACTGAAAGGTTTAGCAGAATCTCAGACAAGCGGTAAGAAGATTGTGGTTTTGTCCCACTCTTATCCAAGTCCAACTTTCAAGAAATTGTTTGGAGACTTTAAAACTAAATATCCTTCTGCAGAACTTATCACTTACGATGCAATTCCTTACGCTGCAGCACTAGACGCAGCTCAGGAAGTTTTCGGCCAGAGAGCTTTGCCGGTTTATGATCTTAGCAAATCTCAGTTAGTGGTTTCTTTCAACGCAGATTTCTTAGGAGATTACAACGCATCCAGCTTAGAAGTTTCTTATGCTGCGGCAAGAAAACCAGGACCGGAAATGTTGAGACACATTCAGGTGGAGTCTAATTTAAGTTTGACAGGCGCAAATGCCGATTCAAGATTTAGATTAAAACCAAGTGCTGTTTTCAAAACTTTGGTGGAAGTTTATAACGGACTGAACGGCGGAACTGCTGACAAAGCGGCTTCTGAAATCGTAAAAGAACTTCAGGCAAAAGGCAGCAACGCTGTTGTATTGGCTGATGGTTCAAAAGCGGCTTACGTTTTAGCTCATTTAATTAATCAAAAATTAGGATCTACAGCTTTTACAGGTAAAGCTAATTTCCTTAAAGAATACGACAACGCTAGATTCAACGAATTTTTATCTTGGTTGAATGGCGGTCAGGTAGGTGTTCTCATCACCAATAATATCAACCCAATCTATTCTCACGCAAAAGGAGAATCTCTTAAAGCTCCGATTTCTAAAGTTCCTTATTCTGTAGCTATTACAGATAAGAAAAATGAAATGTACAAAGCTGCAAAAGCTGTGATTCCTTTCGCACATTGGTTGGAGTCCTGGGGAGATATCACGCCGGAAACTGGTGCATACTCATTGATGCAGCCAACGATCCAAAAGATCTACAAATCAAGACAATTAGAGGAATCTCTTTTGGTTTGGATCAATGGTAAAAACAGTCCTGCTAACAATTATTACGATTATCTTAAAGCAAATGCTTTAACGCTGAATGAAGGGAAATCTTTCAATAAGACCCTTTATAACGGATTTTCAACTGGCGGTCTTTCAACTGGATTGACTTACGCAGGCGGAAACGCAGCTCAGGCTGTTGCTGAATTATCAGCTTTCAAACCTGCTCAATTGGAATTACAACTTTATACCAAACCAGCAATTGGTGACGGAACACAGTCCAATAACCCTTGGTTGATGGAGCTTCCGGATCCAATTTCAAGATTGTCTTGGGATAATTATTTGACAATTTCTCCGAAAGATGCAGAAGCTATGGGTCTTGAAAATAGCCTTAATGCAAGAATGCAGCTGGACGGAGATTTGGTTAACCTGACTGTAAATGGCGTGACATTGAAAGATGTTCCTGTTTTTATCCAGCCTGGACAAGCGGAAGGATCTTTGGGTCTGGCTTTGGGTTATGGTAAAAAAGATTCAGGTAAAGTTGCTGATACGGGTATTAATGCTTATCCAATTTTCGATGGTTACAACACAGTTCTTACGAATGTAAAAATTGAGAAAACCGGAGAAGACTACGAGTTTGCAGGAATGCAGCTTCAAAATACATTGATGGGACGTTACGAGATTGCTAAAGAAGTTTCTTTAGATGATTTCATCAACAAACCTGTAGACGAATGGAATAAGCCTTTGGCAATGCACACGATTGGAGGTGAACTTCCAATAGGGAAAGTTGACCTTTGGGATTCTTATGATGATACAGATGGTCCTCACTTCAATTTGTCAGTAGATCTAAACTCTTGTACTGGTTGTGGCGCTTGTGTCGTAGCTTGTCAGGCAGAAAACAACGTTGCTGTTGTAGGTAAAGAAGAGATCAGAATGTCGAGAGATATGTATTGGTTAAGAATCGACCGTTACTACTCTGCAATCGAGAAAATCGAAACTAAAGAGCAGATCGACAGAGGTCTAAATGCCGCTCAACTTTATGGTGGCCCTTTCACAGAAGGTATTTTGAACCATCCGGCAGATAATCCTGATGTGATCTTCCAACCGGTAATGTGTCAGCACTGTAACCACGCACCTTGTGAAACTGTTTGTCCTGTTGCTGCAACATCGCACGGAAAACAAGGTCAAAACCAAATGGCTTACAACAGATGTATTGGTACAAGATATTGTGCAAATAACTGTCCTTATAAAGTGAGAAGATTCAACTGGTTCAATTATGCATTGAATGACAAGTTTGACTTCAATATGAATAATGACCTTGGAAGAATGGTTCTTAATCCTGATGTTGTTACAAGAACAAGAGGTGTAATGGAGAAATGTTCTATGTGTATCCAAATGACTCAGACTACAATTCTTGAAGCTAAAAAAGACGGTAGAAGAATTGAAGACGGAGAATTCCAGACGGCTTGTTCCAAAGCTTGTTCTACAGGATCTCTTAAATTTGGAGATATGAACGACGTAGCTTCCGAAGTTAGAAGTCTATTCAACGGGAACAGAAAATACGTATTGCTAGAAGAGATTGGTACAAAACCAAACGTTTTCTATCATACAAAAATCAGAAACAGAAAAGAAAGTTTAAATAATAAATAGGTAAAAAATGTCAGGACATTACGAAGCTCCGATAAGGGAACCTTTAATTATTGGTCACAAGACTTATCACGATATCAC